>Ga0209181_10008720_pt1 | contig 13521 bp, 11 predicted proteins | sample MAT05_FD_187208 | JGI IMG/M metagenome (GOLD analysis project Ga0209181, IMG submission 187208) | Freshwater microbial communities from Lake Fryxell liftoff mats and glacier meltwater in Antarctica - MAT-05 (SPAdes) (version 2) | ecosystem: Environmental > Aquatic > Freshwater > Ice > Liftoff... | reverse complement strand
TCGCGGCGAGGTGCGCGTCAGCGGCATGGAGACGCTGGGTAAATACCTCGCCGAAATCATCCGTCGCAGCGAACCGCGCCGCCACTTCCGCATCGTTTGCCCCGACGAACTGGAGTCGAACAAGCTCGGCGCGGTTTTTCAGACGACGCAGCGCCAGTTCGCCTGGCCCGTGCCGCGCCACTCCGAAAACATCGCCCATTCCGGTGCGGTGCTCGAAGTGTTGAGCGAACACAACTGCCAGGGCTGGCTGCAGGGCTACCTCCTCACGGGCCGGCACGGGCTGTTCCCCTGCTACGAGGCATTCATTTCCATCGTGGACGGAATGATGAACCAGTATGCGAAGTTTCTCAAAGCCGCGGGCGAAGTGCCGTGGCGCGCGCCGGTTTCCTCGTTGAACTATCTCCTCACTTCCGAGACGTGGCGGCAGGAGCACAACGGTTACTCCCATCAAGGTCCGGGCTTCATCAACAATTTGCTCACCAAGAAGGGCCACACTTACCGCATCTATCTGCCGCCTGACGCGAACACGCTGCTCAGCACCGTCCGCCACTGCCTGCGCTCGACGGGCTACATCAACCTCATCATCGCCGCGAAGCATCCGTTGCCCCAATGGCTGAGTCCCGCCGAGGCGGACGAACATTGCCGCGTCGGCGCGTCGGTGTGGCGTTGGGCCAGCACGCACGGCGACGAAGAGCCGGAAGTCGTGCTTGCAGGTTGCGGCGACAACCTCACCGTGGAAGTGATGGCGGCGGCGCAAATTCTCGGCGAAGAAGCGTCCGCCTGGCGCATGCGCGTCGTCAACGTGACCGACCTTCAGGTGATCGGCATCCCGCAGAAGTATCCGCACGGCCTCGACGAAGACCGATTCCAACGCTTGTTCCCGTTAGGCTGCCCTGTCGTCTTCAACTTCCACGGCTACACCGCCGCCATCAAACAACTCCTTTGGGAACGCCCGCAGAACGAACGCTTCGACGTAAACGGCTATCGCGAAGAAGGAACGACCACCACGCCCTTCGACATGCAGGTGCGCAACAAAACCAGTCGTTGGCATCTGGTCATTCAAACGGCGCAGAAGCTCGCCGCGCGCAACCCACGCATGGCCGCGCTCGCGGAAGAATTGATTCGCAAATACGAAGGCAAGCTCACCGAGCACCACGACTATGTGCGCGCGACGAGCATTGATCCGCCGGAAATTCTCGACTGGCGCTGGAAGATCCGCTGAGCCGGACGCATGAACATTCTCGTCATCAACAGCGGCAGTGCGACGCTCAAGCTGGATGTGCTGGAAGTCTCGCCAACCGCCGGTCGAACGCGGCGCATCGCGCAAGCGCGCGTGGAGCAATTCGGCCCTACGGCGCGCGTCCACTTCTCCATCGCTGAAGGGCGCACGTTGAAGGAGCCGAGAGCTGTCTCCGACCACCCCGCCGCTCTTCAGTTGTTCCTCGACTGGCTGCGCCGCGACAATGATGCGACACGGCACATCGCCGCCGTGGGTCATCGCGTGGTGCATGGCGGCGCGAAGTTCAGCGCGCCCACGCTGCTCACGCCTGAAGCGCTGACCGAGTTGGAGTCGTTGAACGCCCTCGCCCCGCTACACAATCCACCGGCTATGGCCGGCATCCGCGCGGCCCGCGTCGTCTTCGGCCCGGACATCCCGATGGTGACCGTGTTCGACACCACTTTTCACCGCACGCTGCCGGAACACGCCGCCACTTACGCGCTGCCGCACGAACTCGTGCGTCGTCACGGCCTTCGCCGCTACGGCTTCCACGGTCTCGCGCACGAATCCATGCTGCGTCGCTACTCGGATTTGGGCGGCGTGCCGATTTCTCAAGCCAACGTCATCACCGTGCAACTGGGCGGCGGCTGCTCGGTCACCGCCATTCGCGAGGGCCGCTCGGTGGATACGTCGATGGGCTTCACTCCGCTCGAAGGATTGATGATGGCCACGCGCGCCGGAGACCTTGACCCGGGTGTGCTGACGGCGCTCATGCGCCACGAGAAACTTTCGCCACCGGCGCTGGAAGAATTGCTGAATCGCCAATGCGGGCTGCTCGGCGTGTCGGGCCGCTCCGCCGACATGCGCGAGCTGCTCGCTGCCGCGCCAGTCGATGCCCGCGCGGCGCTGGCCGTGGAGATGTTTTGCTACCGCGTGAGCAAATACATTGGCGGATATCTCGCCGCGCTGGGCGGCGCGCAAGCCGTCGTCTTCGGCGGCGGCATGGGCGAGAACAGCCCGCTCATTCGCGCGCGTATCTGCGAACGCCTGGAATGGTTCGGCCTATGCCTCGACGCCGCTAAAAATCTCGCCGCAGTCGGCACGGAAGCCCGCATCGCCGACGACACCTCGCGCCTTCATGCCTGGGTCGTCGCCGTGGACGAGTCCGTGTTGGTGGCGGAGCAAACCGCCGCCGCAATCGCGAACCACACGGCGCCTCGGGCGCAAGCGGAGGCACTCGGATGACCACCGCTCCACCGATTGCCGGCCTGACCTGGCTCGAATAAGGCCGAACTGTTGAGCTACATCGTGACCATCTTCGGTTTTCCTTTGGCTCTTGGTGTGTTCCTTTCCGAGCAACGCGAGGCGCGGAGCAGCGAGCGGGAGGAGATTTACCAGCGCCTCTCGGACGAATGTACGGTCCTGGGAAGACTCTATGCGCGAGTGGTGCCGTCGGAAGGATTTCCGGGCGACGCTCCCGGAGTTGTTGCAGGGCGAAGACGAAGACTTCACGGCGCACATCCGCAAAATCGCCGCCGCCGAGGAGACCGAGGGAAAATGAACCGCACCGTGTCGATGAGACGGCGAGGTGGCCTTGCGGCTTTTACCGCCTTGCCGGTTCTGGGGCTCCTTAACCGCGGCGGGCCTCGAGCGTGAGACCCCGTCATGCGAATCGTGCGCTCCGATGAATCTCGTCGAATACATCCTGCTCGCGATCAGCACGCTGTTTGTGATCATCGATCCGCTCGCGCTGGTGCCGCTGTTCTTGGCCATGACGTCACGCGACACGCCCGCCCAGCGCATCCGCACTGCGCGCATGGCCTGCGCGCTCGCCGCAGGAGTGCTCATCGCGTTTGCCCTGATCGGGCAGTGGATCTTCAAGTATCTGGGCATCACCCTGCCTGCCTTTCAGATGGCCGGGAGTGTCGTGCTTTTCCTCATCGCGCTCGACATGCTGCGGGCGCGGCGTTCGCCCGTGCAGGAGACTTCGGAAGAAACCGACGAGGGCCTGGCCAGGGCGGAAATTGCCATCGCCCCGCTCGGCATTCCGATGCTCGCCGGACCGGGTGCGATCTCCACGACCCTCCTGCTTCAAGGCAAGGCGGCGGGCTTTGAGCAACATAGCGCACTGCTGGTTTCCATCGTGGTCGTCTGCGCTGCGAGCTTTCTCATTTTGCGGCTGTCCGCTCACGGCGCGCAATGGCTCAGCCCGCTCGCGATGAGGATTGGCACGCGATTAATGGGACTGCTGCTCACCGCCATCGCCTTCCAGTTTTTCCTGAACGCGCTCCAGGCATTGAAAGTGATTCCGACATGACCGCGAATCGCTGCCGCCTCGAAAAGAAACCTGCCGGGCAGAGTGCGTCCACCGATTTGCCGCCGTTCAAAATCGCCGTGCTCGGCGCGGGCAACATGGGCACGGCGCTGGCTCATGCGCTCGCCGGGAATGGACACGAGGTGACGGTCTGGGATTTCTTTCCGGAAGTGGTCGAGGACATCCGAACGCGCCACGAAAACCGGCGCTTCCTGCCCGGCGTCCGTTTGCACGCGGGCATCCGGGCCGAGAATTCTCCCGTCGAAGGCGTGACGGGCGCGGCACTCGTCGTCGTCAGCGTGCCTTCGCGTTTTGTGAGATCGACGCTTGCGCCCATCCTCCCCGATCTGGGCAAAGGAGCCATCTTGTTGAACGTCGCGAAAGGCTTCGCTCCAGGCACACGGCTGCCACTGCCATTCTTGCTGGAACGATTCGCCCCCGGCAATCCCTGCGTCCATCTTGCGGGGCCAGCCATCGCCAACGAAGTGGCCCGAGGCCAGCCGGCATCCATCGTCCTCGCCTCGGCGGATGCGCGTGCCGCCGAACGCGTGGCGGGCTGGTTTGCCGGCCGATCTTTTCTGCCCTCAACGACCACGGATGTGGCGGGCGCGGCGTTCGGAGGCATTTTGAAGAACGTCTATGGTATCCTGCTCGGGAGCTTGGCAAAGCTCAGTGGCGATTCGCGCAATCTCGAAGCCTCGCTACTCACGGCTTCAGTTCGCGAGATGGCGGCAATCGCCGTCGCGCACGGCGGGCAAGCGGCCACACTTTACGGTTTGTCGGGCTTGGGCGATTTGGTGGCGACCGGATTTTCCCGCGAAAGCCACAACCGCCAATTCGGTGAAATGCTCGCCTCGGGCAGGACCGTCGCGGAGATCGAAAAGGAATTCGGTTGGCTGCCGGAAGGTGTGCGGGCGGCTCCTTTAGTTTGCGCCCTCGCGAAAGCGGCTGGCGTACCGGCACCGTTGGCAGGATGGGTTCGCCGGTCGGTCTCGGGCACGCCGCCGTCGCTCGACGGTCTGTTCCGAGCCTTGCGCGCTGCGGGGCAGTCCGCCGGTCAAACCACTCCCGGCTGATGCCTGCGCTCGATTTCATCCTTGCCGCGCTGCCGGTCGCGCTGCTCGTTTTTTGGATGACGAAGAAGCGGAGCATGCCATCGAACCGCGCTCTGCCCCTCGCGGCGCTGGTGCTTTACGCGCTTCTGCTCGGCTACTTCGCCGTGCGTCCGGTGCTGGTGCATGCGGCGGTGGTCGAGGGATTGCTCACGGCGCTCACGCCGATCCTCATCGTCTGGGGCGCGATCCTTCTTTTCAAAACGATGGAGCACGCGGGCGCGATGGCTACGGTGCGGCAGTGGCTCAACGGCATCACCACAAACCGCGTCGCGCAGCTCATGATTGTCGGTTGGGCTTTCTCCTTTCTGGTCGAGGGAGTGAGCGGATTCGGCACGCCCGCCGCGCTGGCGGCACCGCTCATCGTGGGGCTGGGCTTTGCGCCGCTTCCCGTGGCGGTGCTATGCCTGATGATGAACACCGTGCCTGTTTCCTTCGGGGCAGTGGGAATGCCGACGTGGTTTGGGCTCGGCGGGCTCGGCCTGACTCCGGAGGAACTGCGTGAAGTCGCGTTCAAGACCGCGTTGATTCATGCCGGGGCGGCGTTGGTCATCCCGCTGCTGGCGTTGCGTGTGGTGGTGTCGGCGCGCGAGATCCGGGAAAATCTCGGCTTCATCGCGTTGGTCATTGGTGCGACGATGGCGGCGTATGTCGCGGTGGCGCGGTTCAACATCGAGTTTCCCTCGATTGCCGGAGGCGCCTGCGGTCTGCTCGCGTCCGTGTGGCTGGCACGGCGCCGGATCGGTCTTGCGCCCGCCGACACCGCGCTGCGTGCGGCGATAATCGCCCGGGCCAGCCTGCTCAAAGCCACCTTCCCCCTGTGGGCCCCCGTGCTGATTCTGCTTATCACCCGCGTGGACGCGCTCGGGCTGAAAGCTTGGCTGACTGCAAGTACTCCCGCGCTGAATCTTCCGCTCGCCGCACTGGGCGAGCTGCGCATCAGCCCGTCGCTGGTCGTCCAGTGGAGGCAAATTCTTGGCACCGAACTGAACTGGTCGCACGCGGTCCTTTACGTGCCGTCGGTGATTCCGTTCTTTCTCGTGTCCGCGCTCACGTTCGCGGTCTTCCGCACTCCCCGAGCGACGGTGTGCGAGGCATGGAGCGGATCGCTGCGACGCGTGGTCAAGCCCATCGGCGCTTTTCTTGGCGCGCTGGTGCTGGTGAAGCTTCTTATGGCCGGCGGCGAGCGTTCTTGCACGGCTATCCTCGGCCACGGGCTGGCGCGGATCGGTGGAGGGGCGTGGCAGTTCGCCGCTGTCTACCTCGGCGCGCTTGGGTCCTTTTTCTCCGGCTCGAACACTGTGTCGAACCTCACCTTCGGCGGCATCCAGGACGCCACCGCCGCTACGCTCGGACTTTCCCGCACCACCATCCTGAGCCTGCAATCTGCCGGCGGGGCGATGGGCAACATGATCTGCATTCACAACATCGTCGCGGTCTGCTCCATCCTCGGCCTGCAGAACGAAGAAGGCCGCATCCTCCGCCAGACCTTCTGGCCCCTCCTTCTATACGGTGTCGTCGCGGGGACGATCTCGCTCATCCTATGAATACGGTTCCTCGGACATTCGACAGGTTTGACTGGCTGCACGCGCTTCGGTCGGTGAAGGGCCCAGCGTGACGGCCATGATCTTTTCGCTCATCGGCGGCATCGGGCTGTTCCTGTTGGGGATGACCTTGCTCACCGACGGGCTGAAGGCGTTCGCGGGCGAGGCGCTGAGGCGGGCTTTGGTGCGGTTCACAGGCACCCCGCTCAAGGCCTTTGGCTCTGGGGCCTTGGTGACGGCGCTGGTTCAATCGTCCAGCGCGACGACGGTGGCCGTGATAGGATTTGTCAGTGCGGGGTTGCTGACGTTTCCGCAGGCGGTGGGCGTGGTGTTCGGCGCGAGCCTCGGCACGACGGGCACCGGCTGGATTGTCTCGACGCTCGGCTTGAACGTGAGCGTGGGCTTTTACGCGCTGCCGCTCGTGGGCGCAGGCGCATTCGTGCGCCTGCTGGCGCGCGGACGCGGGAAATCGCTGGGCCTGGCGCTGGCGGGATTCGGCCTGATCTTCGTGGGCATCGAGACCCTGCAAGGAGGAATGCGGGGATTGTCGGGTGTGTTCAACCTCGCCCAGCTTCCCGCAGGCGGATTGGGGGGCCATTTGCTCTCGCTGCTGATTGGCGTCGCCCTGACGGTCATCATGCAATCGTCCAGCGCAGCCGTGGCGACGACGATGACGGCGCTGCATGCCGGCGCAGTCAACTTCGAGCAGGCGGCCTCACTGGTAATCGGCGCGGCCATCGGCACCACGGTGACGGGCGTGCTGGCAGCGATCGGCGGCAGCGTGCCGGCCAAACGCACCGCGCTGGCTCACGTGCTCTTTAATCTGGCGGCCGGGCTCATCGCGGTCGTGCTGCTGCCGGTGTTTTTATGGGGCATCGGTCTCGCGCATGTTCACCTAGGTCTGGACGCGGGCGCCACCAGCCTGGCGGCGTTTCACACGCTCTTTATCGCGGTCGGGGTGGCCGTTTTTCTACCCTTGGTGCATCCGTTCAGCCGCTGGATTGAGCGATTGCTACCCGAAAGGGGGCCGGTATTGACGCGGCATCTTGACGCCACCTTGCTCCAAGTGCCGACCGTGGCGCTGGAGGTGACGCGGCGGGCGCTGAGCGAGACGGCACGCGAGGCGTTCGGCGCCTTGCGTGCGTGTTTCGGCGGACCGCCCGGCAACGGTGAGGACCTCCGGCTCGTTCCGCTCCAAGGGGCGGTGGACCAGATACAGCGGTTTTTCGCACAGATCCCGCCGGTGGCTGGGAATGCACCCTTGTCGCAGTTACGAGTTACTCAAATGCATGCGATCGATCATCTGGCGCGAATACAGTCCCGTCTCCAACCGCCGGCCCATGTGCGGTCGATGCTGGCGCATGAGCGTCTGCAATCCGCGGTGGCGCGCTGCCAGAGCCTCTTGGAACTGGGAGAGGCGGGATTGCAGGGTCGCGGCCCGGCGGACTGGCTGGTCAGCGTGGAACAGAAAGCGCTCGCGCTGGCGGAGCTGTGCCGGGCGGAGCGTCCGGTCATTCTCGGGCAAACCGCCAGCGGCGAATGGGGGCCGGACCGAGCGCTGGAGGTGTTGGATGCGCTCCGTTGGCTCGACCGCGTGGGCTACCACACCTGGCGCATCTGTCGCCACCTCGGCATCGAAGGCAAACCGGAGTCCGCGCTGACACAAGCGGATTGAAAATCAGAGAGGCTTTATAGTCGTGGAATGGATTGACTGGCTTTTATACGGTTGGCGGTATCTGGCCGCTGCGCTCACCCTGTCCCTCGCTCTGGTGGCTTCGGGCCATGCGATGGTATGGAAACGCGACTCGCGCTCGGCGGTGGCATGGATCGTCGTAATCTGGCTGGTGCCGGTGGTCGGGACCGTGCTCTACCTGCTGCTCGGGGTGAATCGCATCGAGAGGCGCGCCACGACGCTGCGTCGCGAGCCTGGACGCGCGCAGGCGTCACGGAGCGAGACCCCGTGCGCGCCAGAGGTGGTCGGAGAGTGGGCTGTGCCCGAGGCGCTCTGGCCGCTGGCCGCTCTCGTCGGCCAGCTCCTGCCACGGCGCTTGCTGCCGGGCAATCGGATCGACCCGCTGGTGGACGGCGCGCAAGCGTATCCACGGATGCTCGAAGCTATCGATGGCGCCCGCGTGTCGCTCGCGCTGGCCACCTACATTTTCGATCGCGCCGGGATCGGACAGCAATTTGTCGCAGCGCTGGGCCGCGCCGTGGCGCGCGGCGTCGCGGTGCGTGTGCTCCTCGATGACGCGGACGCGCGTTTCTCCTGGGGCTCGGCGACGCGGGCGCTACGTCGCGCACGCGTGCCGGTGGGAATCTTCAATCGCACGCTGGTGCCCGCACGTTTTCATACCGCCCATCTGCGCAATCACAGCAAAATCCTCGTTGCGGATGGTCGGGTCGGATTCACCGGCGGCATCAATATTGCCACCGACTACTGGCATGCGGACGGCGGTGTGGAGTGCAGCCGCGATCTGCACTTTCGCCTGCAAGGTCCCGTCGTGGCGCACCTCGCCGAAGTGTTTGCCGCCGACTGGCAGTTTGCAACCGGTGAAGCGCTCGCGGGCGACAAATGGTTTCCGGTGCTGGAAAGCTGCGGCCCGATGATCGCACGCGGCATCGAAAGCGGGCCGGATGAAAACTTCGAGCGCCTGCGTTGGACGATCCACGGCGCGCTGGCCGTCGCGCGCAAATCCGTGCGCATCCTTACGCCGTATTTTCTACCCGACGGGGCGCTCCTCTCGGCCCTCAACGTGGCGGCGATGCGCGGCGTGGAGGTGGACATCCTCCTGCCCGCGCGCAACGACCTCCCGCATGTGCAGTGGGCGACGAACGCGCAGCTCTGGCAGGTGCTGGAACGCGGCTGCCGCGTGTGGCTGATGCCCGGCCCGTTCGATCACTCGAAGCTGCTGCTCGTGGACGGCGTGTGGTCGCTCTTCGGCTCGGCCAACTGGGACGCGCGCAGTCTGCGGCTGAACTTCGAGTTCGACGTAGAATGCTACTGCGCCGAACTGGGCGGGCGGCTCGAAGCCCTCGTCCAAGCTAAACGCGCGACTGCGCGCCGGGTGACGCCGGAAGAGATGGACGCCCGTCGGCTGCCGGTGAAGTTGCGCGACGGTTTCATGCGGCTCTTCGCGCCATACTTGTAAAATGAAACGGGTGCACCATCGACAAGTCGCTCGACGTGTCCGACTGTGAAAGCGTCGTCCCTTCTTCCATGGCCTCACCTCTGTTTTTTCTTCTGCTCGGACTCGTCCTGCTCTTTTTCGGCGGGGAAGGGCTGGTGCGCGGCAGTGCGGCGCTCGCGCTGCGACTCGGGCTGACGCCGCTGGTTGTCGGGCTTACGGTGGTGGCCTTCGGCACCAGCGCGCCAGAGTTGGTGGTCAGCGTCAAGGCGGCGCTCGACGGTCAGGGTGCCATCGCCATCGGCAATGTGATCGGCTCGAATATCTTCAATATCGGCCTGATCCTCGGCGTCACCGCGTTGATCTATCCGCTGAAAGTGCAACTCCAGATTCTCCGCCTCGACGCCCCGATTCTGGTCGGCGTCTCCCTCCTCGCCGTGTGGCTCCTCGCCGATCTGCGGATCGGCCGGCTCGAAGGCGCGCTGCTCATCGCTGGGCTGCTCGCTTACATCGGCTTCACCGTGCTTTATGCGAGGAAAGTGAAGCCATCCGACGAGGTTGCGGCGGAGTTTGCCGCGTCCGTGCCCGCTCCGCGCGGGAGCGTTTGGCGCGACGTGCTTTTCATCGTCGGGGGGCTCGCGCTGCTCGTCGCCGGCTCGCGCTTCATGGTCGACGGCGCGGTGAGCCTCGCGCGGAGTTTCGGCATCGGCGAAGCGGTGATCGGCCTTACCATCGTCGCCGCGGGCACGAGCATGCCGGAGCTGGTGACGTGCCTCGTCGCCGCATTCAAAAAGGAGCCCGACATCGCGTTGGGCAATATCGTCGGCTCGAACATTTTCAATGTCCTCGGCATCCTCGGCGCGGCGGCGCTGGCGAAACCAATGATCGGCACGGGAATCAAGACGCTCGATCTCTATGTAGCCATCGCTTTCGCCGTCGGCCTCCTACCTTTCCTGTGGAGCGGATTCAAACTCCAGCGCTGGGAAGGCGGACTACTGCTTGTCGGATACATCGGCTACCTGGCCTCTCTTTGGCCGAAATAAACGATCGCCGCGATTCTAACCGCCGCTCATGGGTGGTGTAATCCGTAAAGATGGGTGCCAAACAAACCGGGGAGAGAGGATATACTTTTGTCCGATAAAATGTCTCTCCCAGTCGCTTGTGGATCGCCGCCCTGCGCCGGTGAGCGCGTCCCCACCGTGAAACCGGGAAAATCGTCATCGGCCTGCTCGCGCTCTTCACCGTGATCTTCTCCCTTTTTAGTGGACTTCGGCGGGCCTGAGCGGGTGCCCTTCGTGCGCGCACAGGGGGTGGAGCTGGAAGAGAGGAGGTGCGACCGCGTGTTTCCCGAGCGGGCTCAGACGCGCGGCCAGCGGAATTTTCATGCACGCCCGGCCCGAGGCGGCCGCCGCGACCTCGATCGCGGCGGCGCCGAAGCCGGGGGGGCCTCGGTTGAGGCGAGCGTCGCCCGCGGTTTAACGGCGATCGGGAAAATGTTCTACCCGGCCGCGCGGCTCCGGCATTTCCAGACCGGGGCTGGCGGAGGGAGCTCATTGAGCGATTTATGCCGGAAAGACGGAAGTGTTTCGCCCTCTGTCGTAGAGCGGGTGAGGTTGCAATCCGATGTCTGCGTGCGTCCGCTGACTTCGACTGTGGCGTCAGCAGATCCAGGAATTGTTAATCGCAGCCGTCCAAAACATCCCCTCTGCTTTGCGGACCGACGAACGCTGGCATCCCGGCGAAAAGACCCGACCCATCCTCAGCCGGAAGGCTGCTGGCTCTTTTCACGACCGGGCAGGGACCTTCGGCCTGTTTTTTGCGTATAAAATGGTCGGACGCGCCACCTAGCGCTTAACCAAGAGTTAGGTCGCCTCCATAGCTCGCCGAAGAGCGCGCACCTTAAATCGACCGCCATCAAAAACCCTTCATTCGGTCGGTCGTTCGAGCAAGAGGCGCTCGAGAACTGACGTATTCGGCGGCTTTTTAGCGGACGAGGCGAAGACCGGCGGCTTCGCCGTTCCCGACGTTAAGCCCGTCGCGCACGCGGGCGACATCGGTTTCTTCGAAAAGAATTTTGGGGCCGATAGCGGGCACGACGAAAAAGTTGCCGGTCTTGAGGGCACCACCGGTAGGGAACGCGAGCCGAAGCGCAAAAGGACGGTTTTTGGGGAGTCGGGTTGAAGGGCTCCGAGGGAAAAACGAAAGAGTGGCAGGATCCCGAACTGCGGAGGGTCACCAGGACAGTCCGTCCGGCAGGTCGAGGCGGCGCATCTCGGCGACGAAATTTTTCAGGTGCCGAAGAGTTCGTGCAGGCAGGTGACGGCGAGGGCGCCGTCGCCGACCGCGAAGGCCACGCGCTTGGTCGAGGCGGAACGGCAGTCGCCGGCGGCGAGGATGCCGGGCACCGCTGTCTCCAACGGCTAGGGCGCGCGGTCGGTCAGCGGCCAAGAACCGACGGGTAGATCGACACCGGTGAGGTGGAATCCCGCCGGGTCGCGGGCTACCCGAGCGTCGAGAAACCGGGTGACGGGGATCGCGCCGTTGAACACGAAGACGGCGCCGCTCGCCTCCTCCGCACAGGTGCCGTCGGCGGTGTTTTCCAGGGTTACGGACTCTAGAGAGCGCCGGCGTCGGCGGCGAATGCCTCGACGGTCATGCTGGCAGAGGTGAGTTGCTTGAGCGCGTCGGCCGACTTGTCGGGCGTGCGCGAGAGGAGGGCGAGGCGATAGCCGGCGGCGCCGAAGGCCCGGGCGATGCCGAGGCCATTGGGGGCGCCGAAGCCAAGGAGGGTTAGGAGCGGTGTATTTTTCATGGTAGTCGAAGTTTGAGCAAAGGGATTGGCGACGCGCCTGCTCCGGTCGGTCTCCGGAATCGGAGGAAACGAAGAGGACCCGCAGGCCGAGAACGACAATAACCGTGTGCACGGAGGGAGGGCTGTGACGGGAGACGGGCGCGGCGCTTTCATGGCAACGCGTCGAGTTTACCGAAAATCCGTGTGGCCGCCATCGGCTCCGAGGCTGAGGCCAGCCTCCCCCTTTCGGATGATTGCGAGCGCGCCGCATCTCGAGCGAGGTCGGCGGAATTGAGGAGTCCGCTGGCGCGAACGGCCGCGAGGCGAAGGAGCCGGGGCAGCTCGCGCAGACCTTGGACATTCGCGATGTCGCGAACGCCCCGCTCCAGAATCGTGGTGACGTAGGACCCAAACCAAGCTTGGCGGCGCGCACCGGAGGGTCGCGCGATGACTTCGGGATAACCGCCTTGGACGATGCGCTCGGTTAGCGCCGACCAGCCGGAGTCCTTGTAATTACCCGGACAAAATTCCTTGGCGAAGCAGGCATCGATGAAGTGTTCGCGGTGGTTTTCGATTTCACCCTGTGAAAACGGCGAAAGTGAAGCCTATCCCCATAAAAGTGCGGAAGTTCTACTTCCCATCGTTTCCGATTAAGAAACTATCGCAATATCAGTTTCTTTTCCCGGCGACACCCGAGCAAATGACCGTAAAGGTGCCGCCCGATGCCTTCTCGTCCAAACGCATATGTGATGACGCCTTCCAATCCTTCGAAGCTCTCCTATGCTGCGGAAAAAGCCATTATGACGCCATTGCCTTACTCCTGAGTATGGGACTCGCCCGCCTCCGCGACTTTGCTCTCGCTGGCGACATTGTTGCCAGCGCGCATTTAGGATCTATCCTTAACACCGCCGTCGCCGACCTCGCCGAAGTGGCACGCCGCAAGCCCGAGGTTGTCCGGCCTTGGAGTCGCACGAAAACCGTCATGCCCGTGCTCACCGGGAAGAACGTCGGACACCGCACTCGACTCGTGGCCGATCTCGAAGCCTTCGATGTGGGGGCTGCATCTGCTTACACAGGCATCCCGTAGGCGGGAGAATGAGTTCGTAAGTGGTTGATGAATCGAGGGGAGAGCGCGGCGGGTAGGGAGGGTCATTCATAAATGTCGGAATTTCCGGAGGGGGCCCCCGCGATGATATAAGGGTGCTATCCCACAGCTGGGGGAGCGAATCCCGGGAGAAAACCATACTCGGGCTGGGCGCGCATTCGCCAGCGTGGGGCGCCCGCTGTCCCATAGATTTCGAGCAGGTCGAGAAGGTGTATTCGATCCCAGACGACACCGCGAATCATGGCGAAGAGCCGGGAGAAACTATGGGCCCATTCGCAGAGGAAAGCTTGGAAACGCAGCAGCACATAAAG
>Ga0209181_10008717_pt1 | contig 13526 bp, 11 predicted proteins | sample MAT05_FD_187208 | JGI IMG/M metagenome (GOLD analysis project Ga0209181, IMG submission 187208) | Freshwater microbial communities from Lake Fryxell liftoff mats and glacier meltwater in Antarctica - MAT-05 (SPAdes) (version 2) | ecosystem: Environmental > Aquatic > Freshwater > Ice > Liftoff... | reverse complement strand
AAGGATTCAGGCAGCGTTTGCTAGGAAAAATCTGATTCGCAACCGAGCCTATTCACCCGGCTTCATTTGGATGAGCTAAAAAAACTTGGGTGTTGTAAATCAAACTGACGCGCCCTTGCTCATCTGCCCAGCGATCGCACAATTCTTTCAATCCACCAATCAGCCGTTGAATTGTGTCGTCATCCTTGGGCATGTAAGAGCCACTTTGAGCGCGCCCGATTAAACTCTCCAAATCCAATGATTGCTGATAGGCAAACTCGTGCTGCGAGACATTACCAAAATAGGGACTGGCAAATAGAGGCTGCGCTGAAACCATGCGACTTGCAGCCGGATGATGATTGGATAGCTGTTGCACAAGCTGAGTATAGTCTTGAGTGAATGGATCGTGGCGATCGCGGCTATTCCACACCAGCGCCAGCCGCCCAGAGGGTTTAAGAATACGATGAAATTCTGGCAGACAGAGCGCTGGATCAAACCAGTGAAATGCCTGAAAACAGGTGACTAAATCCACGAAGGCAGTGGGTAATTGAGTTTGCTCTGCTGCAACCGCTTGGAAAGTCACATTGGCATGACAAGCCGCAGCTTCCCGCATGGCGGCATTCGGTTCTATTGCCCAAACCTGAATCCCTTGTTCTGCCAATAGCCGAGAAGCAATGCCAGTTCCGGCTCCAATATCTGCTGCAACTAGCTGATGTGGATTCCCCAGCCCTGCTAAAATCGCGGCGATCGCCGTTGCTGGATAACTGGGTCGATGGTTCGCATAATCGGTTGCTCGGTCTGAAAACCTTTCGAGCGGCTGCATTGTGTGAAGTGGAGTGTCATCTGGATGATTGATTAATTGAGTCATTGTTGCTTTTGCCTGACTTGTCATTAGCAATTCACACCCTTGTGATGAAGGATACATATTGTTGTGGATGTTACATAATCAATCCTGTTTGCTCTGGTAATATCCTGTATCTAAAGGATGGTGGACATCCAATCTATTTAATGTGGTTGTTCTTGAGGTGTGAGGTTCGATGGTATCCATTCAACTGTTTTACAAGGCAAAAGCCAAATTGCCAGCCCTAGTTTGGGGAGCTTTATTCGCTTCTGGCGCGGCTGTGGGTTTGATTAGTTCTAGCGCGATCGCGTCAGAACCTCAAACCGCTCAATCCGATGATTCTTCAACATTGATCGCAGATGCGACAACAGCTTCTTCTAAAATTGATCAAGTTATCTCCACTTCCAATAGTCTAGAGGGTGGAGATCCAACAAGTGAAACGGAGCAAGATCAAGTTACTTCTGTTTCTCAGCTAACGGATGTCAGACCGACAGATTGGGCATTCCAAGCACTTCAATCTTTAGTCGAGCGTTACGGCTGTATTGTGGGCTATCCCGATAAAACCTTTCGCGGCAATCGGGCACTCACGCGCTTTGAATTTGCCGCTGGTTTAAATGCCTGCCTAGACAAGATTCAAGAATTGATTGCCGCTGCTACCGCTGATTTTGTCAAAAAAGAAGATCTGGAAGTTGTTAAAAGACTTCAGGAAGAATTTGCGGCTGAGCTTTCTGCCCTGCGCGGTCGAGTGGAATCGCTTGAAGTGCGGACTGCAACCCTGGAAAAGCAGCAGTTTTCTACCACCACCAAACTCAGCGGCAATGTTTGGTTTAACTACACAGGCGCAACCACTTTTGACAAAAATATCCGCTATGAAGGGTCTGCTGCTGCTCCAGCAGCGGCTCGATTTGCTGCCGCTAGAGATGCAAATGGCGCTCCGTTTGTTTTTACAACTAAGGAAGCTCAGCCCACGGCTAGTTTCCTAACCTGGCTCAACTTCAATACCTCGTTTACTGGGCGGGATAGTTTGTTGATTCAGTTGTCAGCGGGTAACGGCATTTCTCCTGCAAACCAGTTTGCCTCAGCCGGTTTCTTCAACTCTTTCGGCACCCCATTTACCGACCAAACGGGCGGACCCAACAATGGAAGTACAGAAGTAGTCATTCACGATTTGTTCTACACGTTTCCTTTAGGCAACAAAGTCACCGTCACCGTCGGTCCCCGCGTCAACTGGTATCGCTATTTCGACTTTAACCGTTATACCTTTTTCATTACAGGTGCCAGTAGCTTTGATTCGATTGGCAGTACGCTTTCCAACGCGATTGATCGCGGGTCGGGTGCAGTGATTGAGTGGAACATCAGTCCCAAGCTGCGCTTTGCGGCGGCTTATTTAGGTGAGAACACGGAATTTTTACCCGCAAACTTTGGTTTCAACACCTCTAGCAATCCGCAATTCGGCTTGTTTGGTGGCACTAATACTTCCACCGCTGAACTAACGTTCTCTCCAACCCGCAGCATTAACATTCGAGCGCTGTACACCTACACTCGTCAGATTGCCTATGGCAATGGACAGGTAGGCGGCGCGACCGGTGAACCTATTCCCTATGGCTATCTAGACGCGGGACCCGGTTTTTCGACTATCGATCCAGTCACAGGTGCCATCAATGGGGGGCTTAAGTCTGCTACGTCTCACCATCTGGGGGTTAGCGCAGACTGGTCAATTACGCCAAACTTTGGTGTTTTCGGACGCTATGGCTTAGGCTGGACGACGCTTCAACCGATTGATAAGTTGGTTCGGACTCAGGCATTCCAAGCAGGACTTGGATTTCCTGACATCCTCAAGAAGGGTTCGCTGGGCGTAATCACATTTGTGATGCCGATGGATATTCAACAGGGGCGGCGGTTTTTTGCAGCGGGTGGCGGCGATGGCGGCACGATGTATGAGTTGGAGGCATCCTACTACTACCCGATTACCGACAACATTTCATTGGTGCCGGCGTTCTATGCAATCTTCAATGCCAACAATTTTGAGAGCAACCCTAATATCTATGTGTTCAATTTAAGAACACAGTTCAGTTTCTAACAAGTTTCATCCTCAACATCTACGGGAGCTTTGCAGTAATGCAAAGCTCTTTTTTTGGCTGAGAGGCTAATTAGAGGCGCATAGTTTCCAAAGTGTCTGGCATCCAAAGTGTTTAACTTGCCATTCGTTCCATACCTGTCATCGGCTTGCAGTCCACAAAGCTGAGGGCATCCGGATCGAGGGAAGCGGCGATTCTCTTTCAGAGACACTTCGTGAACGCCGACTCCAAAACCGCTTCCACTGGGTAATCAATCTCTGCTGCACGGGTTAAAAATGCCTGCCTGATATGCTCTGGTAACTTTTCCAGAAAGTATCTGGCGGTTTCAGCATCAAGATGTTGTACAGACTGGGTTACTTGCATCGTCAATCCCTCATCGGAATTTGGGCATTAAATGGCGGTTTGGTTGCCTGGATGATCAATGTTTCTAGATTCAATGATAGCGTTGTCCACTGTCGGTAATCGAGGGGATAAGCAGTAAGCCTGACATCATCGGGAGCGTATCGCGCAATCCAGCACCAAACTAAAGCTTTATGCCCACCCATAAACCGTTGTTTTGGGTTTTGAGACTTGCCAATATACAACAGTCCTTCCGTTCGATGTCTGACTGCATAAATACTATGTTTGGTTGTCAGTGCTGGGAAATTTCGCCCCACTGGAATACAGTCTTCAAAAGGTCGAGAAATAAGAGTCTGGAGAATTTCGAGGGCTTCATTTTCGGTCGAATCGGGCATGATCCTGATATCTTCAGGTGAAACGATTGGGTGAGAGTTGGGCAAGGAGTGGGTCTTTTGTGGTTGCGATCGCATCAGTCGCGGCTTGGGCAAAACGACGGGCGACAGGAGGAACGATCGCCAGTGGATTGCTAAAGCCTGAAAAAAGATGCACATTCTCTACACCCGCAATGCTACCCACGAGTGGCAAAGAATCGCGGCTAAAGGCAATTAAGCAATGGTGCCAGGTTCCAGGCAAATCTTTCAGCGCTGGGAGAGTTTTACCAATTTGGGTTCGCATTGCCTGTTCACTTGCAGCCGCATCGATCGCGGCATTGGGGTCGGTTAAGCTGCGGCTCACCTGTCCAATTCGCAGAGTGCCATCCATCAGTTGAATGGCACCTGCATCTAGAATTGGAGGAATCGGTTCATGTCCTGGTTCATCCCATAGGCTGTCAAGTTCCACAGTGCTGGAAGTTGCCTCCAATTTGAACCGTTGAGTATTGGCAGGCATGATCAGCGATCGCAGATTGATATCCACAGGCGGCGTTTCAATTAGCTCGGCGTGGGTAAAGTATTGCTGCACTGAAATTCCAGCAGATTTTAGTAATCCCCGGCTCATGGCTCCCGCACAGACAACAATATTGGCTCCTAAAAAGGATTTATGCTCACAGGTTACGCCAGTTACTTTTCCGGCCTGTTGCAATAATCCGGTTACCTGACCAATGTCAACCTGACCGCCTAACCGGGTAAATGCTTCGGTGTATGCATCAATGGTTTTTCCAAGGTGGAGGTGCCCATGCTTGACGGTCAATGCGCCGGAAATTGCCGCAGGATTCAGCAATGGTTCTAGGTCACAGGCTTCTGCCACGCTGACGAGTCGAGGTGGAACGGCAACAGTAGCATAGGATTGGGCGATCGCCAGTGGATCAGCCTCTAACGCGATCGTTAGCACCAAATCCAATTCGCGAAATTGGGTATCTTTTCCTAGCTCTTCAGACAAAAGCGGATGCATGGCGCGCGCTTCGGCGCACAGTTGACGAGTTAAGTCTGTGGTGCCTGCCCAGTAAGCAATGCCTCCGTAACCATATCGTGAGGAACCTTGCAGGGTCGCATGTTGCTCTAGTCGCAATACTGAAAATCCTTGATGGGCGAGTTCGTAGGCGATCGCTGCCCCTGTAATTCCGGCACCCACCACAATCCAATCAACCGATTTCATCATGCTAATGGTCTAAATCTGAGAAGTTTGTTTAGGATAAATTTCGGGATTATTCGACCCATCAAAATTTTCCTAGCTGAAATTCTAAAGGCTTTCGAGGTAGCGAAGCAAATCGGCCATTTCTTGAGGAGACGGCTGAAACTGCGGCATTGGCGGAGTACGACCGCTAGTTACTTGATGAATCATGCCTACTTCAGATTTGCGAGAAGAAACATCTCGAAGGCTGGGTCCTACGAGTCCATCGGCAAAGGTGCCATGACAGCCGGCGCAATTCATCTGAAAAATAGCGTTTCCCTGAGCAACATCTCCTTGCAGTGTTAAAACGCTTTGGACATAGGGATCAGCGGTACGAAACTGATGAAATCCTAGAAGCCCTAAAAATGCTATGGCGATCGCCGCCAAGATGCCCAGCGCAGCTTGGTAAGGAAAACTTACTCTTTTAAGAACTTGGTTATTCAAAAGCTTTTTAAGAAGGGGTTTTATGAGAACAGCAAGAAAGCGCTCCTCTGTAGTTTTTTAGTTTAAAGCCTCTTCAGATAACTTCGCAAAAATATAAGCTCAAATTGTGCGATTTAATCTATACACAAAAATTAGTGTATTCATTCACATAGCTCTATTTGCATACTCTAGTCAAAATCAGTTCTACTGCCCTTCAATTTTTGAGGCTGAACCCAGTACCATAAGAGAGAAGCTACTTTGTTGGATTGAATAAGGACTAGAGGGAGTTTTACAGTGATTGAACCAATTCTTCTGGGTATTGTGATTGGGTTAGTTCCCATCACCTTGGCTGGCTTGTTTGTTGCGGCTTACCTACAATATCGTCGTGGCAACGAACTGGGTCTGTAACTCAATAAATGCCTCCAAACAGAAAGCCCAGTCATTGACTGGGCTTTCTGTTTGGGATCGTATGCGGATGGCGAGACTCGAACTCGCAAGGCAAAGCCACACGCACCTCAAGCGTGCGCGTATACCAATTCCGCCACACCCGCACAAGAGACACTTAGTCTATCACGCTCTACTGTCTTGATGAGAACGTTTAATCTAAGCTTTGTCAGCATATCAAAAAGGGGCGTATTCTGGGTGCGAAGCGATCGCAGGGCAATTTTGGGTTTAGCCATTAAGGACGATAAAGCCATAGCGGCAAGCCATTAGTCGCCAGCTCAAACTCTAACCATTTTGCCCCGACTGCCATGCCGGGAAAGTTGCTGAATTGATTAAGCTGGCTTGACTCCCGCGACAGGAGCCGACTGACAAAAGGCTTACGTTCTTCTAACGTGAAGCAGCGGGTTTTTTCAGGATCTAGCCCAACGAGTTCCGCTGTCCACCGACGAGCATCTTCTTCCGAGCCTAAGCGATCGACCACGCCGAGTTCCAACGCTTGCTGCCCCGTAAACACTCGCCCATCGGCAAACGTTTTGACAGTATCCACAGTAAGATGGCGAGCATCAGCAATGGTTTGGACAAACTGCTGATAGGTAACATCAATCAGTTCTTGCAAAATATGGCGTTCTGGCTCAGTCATTTCGCGATCGAACGCCAAAATATCTTTATAAGGTCCCGACTTAATCACCTTAAAAGACACCCCAACCCGTTCCAATAACCGCTCTAGGTTGTTCCCGCGCAGAATTACCCCAATGCTGCCAGTAATCGTGCCGGGATTTGCCATGATGTGTTGGGCACCCATGCCGATATACACGCCACCTGATGCCGAGATGTTGCCAAAACTTGCGACAATTTTGATCTTTTCCTGGAGGCGTTTGAGGGCGGTATAGATTTCTTGAGAGTCGCCCACCGTGCCACCAGGGCTATCGATTCGCAGCAGTAATGCCGGAAATTTGCGTTCCTCAACGGTCTTGAGTGCTTCTAATACGTGCTTGCGGGTTGCTCCGGCGATCGCACCATTGATTTCAATCCGAGCAATTTGTTTTTTAAATCGAGGCTTAAACGGCCAAACCATAATGCGTATATTCACAGAAAGGATTCAATATTGAACGGTTTGCTAAACACGTCCAGCACTTAACATAAGTATAGAATTAGTTGCGGTTAGATGAAGTGGCGTTAAGCCTCACTCAGTAAATCGCCTAGCAAACACACCATTGATTCGGCAATATCCTCTGTTTCTCGCCATCCAGCACATAAAACCCATGAACACTGAGTCCGTTAGGTCTAAATTCCCATTTTATCCATTGCTGTTGATTTCTCCTTTTTTCTTTTGGGGAACGGCGATGGTTGCGATGAAAGGAGTGCTGCCAAATACGACTCCGCTGTTTATGGCGGGAGTGCGACTGGTTCCGGCGGGAATGTTGGTGCTGGCAACGGCAATGATTAGCGGTAAGTCCCAGCCCAAAGGATGGCAAGCTTGGCTATGGATTGCGCTCTTCGCCTTGGTAGATGGCACGATGTTTCAAGGCTTTTTGGCGGAGGGTTTAGTGAGAACGGGGGCGGGCTTAGGCTCGGTGATGATTGATTCCCAACCGCTAGCCGTGGCGCTGATGGCATGGCTATTATTTGGTGAAACGATTGGGCTGTGGGGCTTGATAGGCTTGGGTTTTGGCATCATCGGAATTACTCTTTTAGCGCTGCCCGATGAGTGGATTGTGAGTCTGCTTCAGGGTCAGGTCTCGTTAGATAGCGCTCAGTTAGGTATCAATTTAGTCAGCGATTTATTTCAAAATGGACAGTGGTTGATGCTGCTGGCTTCCCTGTCCATGGCAGTGGGAACGGTGCTTATGCGGTATGTGAGTCGCCATGCTGATCCGATCGCGGCGACGGGTTGGCACATGATTTTGGGTGGATTGCCGCTGTTTGCCCTGTCGGCTCGATTTGAAACGGAGCAATTTGTTCATCTAGATGCAGCAAACTGGTTAGCAATCGGCTATTCCACAGTGTTTGGCAGCGCGATCGCCTATGGCATATTTTTCTACTTTGCCGCCAGCGGTAGCCTCACAAGCCTCAGTTCCTTAACCTTCCTCACCCCTGTGTTTGCGCTTTTCTTTGGTAATCTATTTCTGGGTGAAACGCTGAGTCAAGTTCAGTGGTTTGGCGTGGGGCTAACCCTCGTTAGCATTTATTTGATTAACCAGCGGGATGTCCTAACTGAGAAATTTAAAGCCATGCGGCAAGTTCCTATTTCGGAAGTATTGCAACTCGATCAATCGGAAACTGTCTCAATTCAAGAAGTTACTCCACTCCCTGCGCCAGTAGCAGAGAATGACTAACTACGACAGGATGAATTCTATGCTGCCTCTCAAACTGTTGTTTCTCTCAACTTCAGTGGGACCGTTGGGTTCAGGGATGGGCGGTGGCGTGGAACTGACGCTGAAAAATATTGCCCAAGCCTTACGCGATCGCAACCACACTATCACCATCGTTGCTCCGGCAGGTTCGGTTCTAGAAGGCTTTCCGGTGGTTGAAATTCCGGGTCGTTTGCAGAGTACGGCACAGAGCGAAGGGCGAGAGGCTTGGGTGGCGATGCCGCCGGAGTCGGTCTTGGCAAATATGTGGGCTTATGCTCGGCAGGTGCAGGCAGACTATGACCTGATTCTCAACTTTGCCTATGATTGGCTACCTTTCTATTTGACTCCATTTTTTCAAACTCCCATTGCTCATCTAGTCAGCATGGGTTCTTTGACCGATGCGATCGATCAAATCATTGAGCCGGTTGTTACTAATTTACCTAACACGATCGCCCTTCACAGTCGCGCCCAAGCAGCCACCTTTGAGTTTGGCGATCGCTGCCGTGTAGTGGGCAATGGCTTTGATCTGTCTCAGTATCAGTTTTGTGCTGAGCCTGAGAATACGCTGGCGTGGGTGGGTCGGCTTGCCCCCGAAAAAGGCTTGGAAGATGCGGTGGCTGCGGCTCAAGCGACTGGCATTCCCCTCAAAATTTGGGGCTTGTTGCAGGATGTGCCCTACTGGCACGACATTTGCGACCAGTATCCCGATGCGCCTGTGACCTATGAAGGCTTTTTATCGACGGCGGAGTTGCAACAAGAATTGGGCAAATGTCGCGCGTTATTGATGACCCCACGCTGGGTGGAAGCCTTTGGCAATGTGGCGATCGAAGCGCTTGCCTGCGGCGTTCCGGTGATTGCCTACGATCGCGGCGGTCCCGCAGAAATTGTCCAGAATGGCAAAACAGGCTGGTTGGTTCCCCCCGATCGCGTCAAGGGACTGATTGACGCGATCGCAAAGATTGACCAGATCGATCGTCAAATCTGCCGAGAACAGGCAGAACGAGATTATTCGTTAGCAGCAATGGGCGATCGCGTGGAGCAATGGTTCGCCGCAATCCTCCCAAGAAAAGTTCCCTAAAAAATCACCTACTTCATCCTGCAAAGATTTTTCTCTTTACGCCAAGAAAGATAACATTCCCTTGGGTTTGACGGTAAGCAAAGTGCGACCCTGCAAGCCTTCTTGTTCCAGAATGGCATTGCTGGCAAGTAAACCGCTGCTAATGGCGCGTTCCATCAATCCACAGGGAAATGGCATTTTCACCCAGTCTCCCGCAAACAGGAGGTTAGCGGCAGCAGTTTGAGTAGAGGGGCGATCGCGATAGCTGCCCGGTGGAAACCCAGCAAAGTTCTTTTGATTCACCAGTTCTCGATGTAGCATCACGGCATTTTTTAGATCAGGCACAATCTCATGTAGCTCCTGCTCAAACGTGCTGAGCAAGTCTGCTTGCGTGGGAAATTCTTTTTCCTTGTAGCAGTAAGCATGGAGTTCCACCACGCTGCCGCCCGTCTTCTCTGCCCAAGCGATGTAGTCATCCTGAATCCGATGGTAAAGCGTGATGCTGTCGGTGAGGCGATAGCCAGAAAGTGACGTGAACCAGCTTTGATCCCAGACAAAATCGCGATCAAACCAGAGACGGCAGACGGCAAACGGATCGGCAACGGCAAGCTGTTTTACCTGCTGGTTCACTTGAGCAGGCACCTCGCCCGTCATCCCAGCAAAAAGATTTTGCACCCCTGGAATATCTGCGGCAATCACGTAATAGTCAGCCTGCAATGTTTCTGGCGAATTCGATTCCGTGGCTGCGATCGCCGCAAGCTGAACCGTGTCTGCTGTTTTGCCCATCACTTTAAATTGTGGCAAGTCCCGCTGGGCTGGACCACTAACTACCTTGCCATTTTGATCAAACACAGCACCATGACACGGGCAGTGAAATTCGCCATTGTCTTGGGGATGAACGGTGCAGCCTTGATGAGTGCAGGTGAGCGAAATTGCTGCCTGGGTCGTTGGGTTAACAGCATAGACGCGATCGCCGGCTCCATAAAACGCCAGTTTGCTTGGAGTGACTGCATCTAAGACTGGGTTTGCTTTCACCCAAAAAGGAATGGTCGCTGCTTCGCCGCCCTTTTGATAAGTCAATGATTCAATCTTGCCGTTGCTCCAATGAATATTGCTGACAGCCACCTCGGTTAAAATTTTGCCGCCCTGGTTCACAATTGACTGCGCGATCGGGTCTACCAAACTGCGTCCCATATCTTGCCGAGTGCCATTAAACGCCAAGCCCTCTGGATTGCCAAAAAAGTAAAAGTGGAAGAATTGCATTAATTCCCCGGCACTCAGCACATCCGGCGAATTAAGGCTGGATTTGGCAAAGGGTAGGAAATACAGGTCATACAAGCCGCGCGGAATGCCCTTATTGACCCATTCAGTGACGGACATATCATCCAAGCGTGCGTAACTGTGAGCCGGATTGAACCCCGTAATTTCGCGAAAGACTTGCCAATGTTGGGGGTTAGTCAGGTTCAAACCCCAGCGCAGGCGATTGGTGGAAGACACTGCTAGATCAACAATGTTCCAGGGAAAGGCAGAATGGCTGGGGCGAAACACTTCTGGCTGATAGCGATCGCCCTTATAAACCACAGAGTAATAGTTGAGCGACTTGAAATTATCGCGAATTTTGATCTCTTCTATCACACTCCAGAGATTGTAGTATTGCGGAAAAAAGCCATGAAACCCATGTTCCATCATCATCGATTCACCGTTGACGTTAATTTGCCAACTGGCAACTTTGCCGCCTAATTGGGGCGATCGCTCCAGCAACGTCACCTGAAATCCTCGTTTGCCTAATTCGTAAGCCGCCGCAAGACCCGCCAAGCCGCCGCCCACCACAATTACACTTTTGGGTTTATTGACGTGATAAGGCAGAGAAAGAATCCCTGGTTGAAAAACACTTGGCTGGGGTTTAGAAAAACGAGAATAGCCAACAAACCCGCCTAAAGTGCCAACACTAGCCAGTTTTAGCAATGTGCGTCGAGAAATCTGACGCTGGAAAGAAGAATCAAACAATGACTTCATGTGAAATGTACAAAACCTGTCGAGGCAAACATTAAGGTTGAGGCAATATCTTAGGCGAATGAAACAAGTCGTACCGCATCTTACAGCCCATTAGCAGGAATTCTCGCAATAATTTCTCTGCCGATAATCACGAGCATAAATCCCGCCGAAAATGATGTAATTCGCGCTGCCTCAAGGCTATTCAGTTTCATATCGGTGTATGCCATTTAGTCTAATCAAGGTTTTAAAGAATAGCCACATCGGACAAACAGCAGTCATCTCAAGTATTGATAGTCTGAATTTATCGGAAATACGGCAAACTTTGTAATCTCTTCGGAAACACGAAGTTTTAGCCACTTATAAATTTTTGTTGATTTACAGATTCCCTTACACAAGGTTCTGTAGCGGCTGAATCATAAACTGAATCATAAACTAAGAGTTACAAACCCAGATCAGCCGAAGACTTATAGACAGGCAACAGCACATTAAATGTAGTGCCTTCCCCAACTCTACTTTTAACTGAGATTGAGCCGCCGCAGTGCAATAGTAATTGCTGGACAATGGTTAGCCCTAAGCCAGCGCCGCTAGAATCATCGGCAGATTGGCGCACCCGGTAGAAGCGATCGAAAATCTTAGGAATTTCGCTGGAGGCAATCCCCACACCCGTATCCCGAATTTCTAGCTGAACATACTCTCCTTGCTGTTTTGCGCGAACCCAGACCTGCCCGCTGGAAGGCGTGAACTTAATGGCATTGTGCAATAGGTTAATGACAATTTGCTTCAGCCAGTTACTCATGCAAGCCACTGGCAATAGGTCTTCTGGCACCGTGTAGGCAAGCCGAATTCCTTTTTCCTCTGCGACTGGCTGATAGGTTGTGACTACACCCGGCACCACATCGCTTAACCGTAAGGCTGGCAGCGCCGATTGATCGACCACTTGATCAAGATGAACGAGATCGAGCAGGCTGGTGATCAAAGAGCTTTGGCGATCGCACTCTTTCTCAATTAACTCCATATACCGCTGACGCTGAGGCAGCTTGATCGTGGGTGAATTCAATAGCGACAGCGCCGTTTTAATCGTTGTTAATGGGGTTCGCAGTTCTTGCCCCACTGTATTCAAAAATTCATCCTTTAACTGCAAGGTATTCAACAATTCCTCATTTTGCAACCGCAGAGAATCCGCGCCTTCTGCCTGTTTTCGATAGGCACTATTTCGTTGCCAAAGGTCTTCTTGTTGCTGTAAAGCTTGACCGAATAATTGCTCTATTAGCCCCACATCTAATCTGTCAGAGGCTAGAGCTAGCCGTTGATTCGTCCAATGGGTGACTAACTCAGCCGCAAACGTTTGTAGGGTTGCCAGTTGACTAGAAGGCAGGGTCAGGTCATCACCCTGCATTAGACAAGTAAGCGTCTGTTCAAGCCGATGTAAAGCCCGTTCAATTAATGGGGTATCGAAGGAACAGCGCGCTAAGAGCAACTGTTTGCGATTGGGACTGCTTTCTAATAGCTGAGAAACTTGCCCATAGCTACTCATCGTATCTAAAGAGGCAAGATCAGCAATTTTAGAAGACTGAGGCGATCGGGGGCGGTGGGCAAATAGCGCAATGGGTAACTGCGCCGACCAAATAATTAGAAAATATTCCCGCCGCAAAGCGTTTCCGGGCGCAAGCTGTACCGGAAAAATTGGACTGGTGTTTATCTGTTCAGCCACATTGATCGACTTTGAAATCCTAGGCGACAGGCTTGGTTGTGTCTCCATAGAAGACTCTGGCTGAGCAGTGCTGACCTCTTCCAGTTCTTCTGGTTGATGGGCAAACAGATAAATTGTTTTAGAAATTCCTGCTAAATTGGCATACTGCTCTAGCACCGTTTGCCATGGCTCTCCTTTCGGAAGTTTTGCCCACACTAAAGCTGGGATTTTTTGCTCAATCAATAAATTGATCAAAGCATCACTAATAGATTTAAACGAACTAGGACTAATCTGAAGTTCAGGCGGTGACTCACATTGCAACGCCAACTCGTATAAAGACATTTCTGAAGCTGAGTTCATGGATTCTAGGAAGAACTGGGGCTAAGTTCAATTAGACGCAACAGAATCTAAGGCATTGGGTTAAAACAGCTTCATTAGAGCTTGCAGAGAGCAATACAAAGAATGCACTTTGATGATTGCCTCAGCATCAGGGAGTACTAACCCAAGGCATTAGGGCTTATCTTAGCAAGAAGTCCTTGTAAAAAGGTTGATCCACTCCCACGGCTAAAGCCAGTGGGATTCAGGACTCAGGCAGGGATAGCAGGCAAAGCCTGTCTGACATCCCCTAATCCTATGGTTGAGATCCCAACCATTTTGATATTCTTAGCCGCGTTATCATCCCTGCCATTGACCGCCTGACAAGATGGACAACGCCATT
>Ga0209181_10008716_pt1 | contig 13526 bp, 8 predicted proteins | sample MAT05_FD_187208 | JGI IMG/M metagenome (GOLD analysis project Ga0209181, IMG submission 187208) | Freshwater microbial communities from Lake Fryxell liftoff mats and glacier meltwater in Antarctica - MAT-05 (SPAdes) (version 2) | ecosystem: Environmental > Aquatic > Freshwater > Ice > Liftoff... | reverse complement strand
TCCGCGCAATCCGCGGTCACTTTTTTTTCGTCTTAAACCAGCGCGCACCGATGCCTGCCATCCAAACCAGCGGATTCGCCGTCGTGCTCAATGGCAGGACCGTGCGGGTCGAGGATGTTTCGCCGAATGTCACGCTGCTCGACTGGTTGCGCGCGGGCGGGAGGACCGGCACGAAGGAAGGCTGCGCCGAAGGCGATTGCGGCGCGTGCAGCGTGGCGGTGGCGATGCCCGGCGCGCACGGCAAGGCGCGCTGGCGGAGCATCAACAGTTGCCTCGTGCCCCTCGCCGCGCTCGCGGGCCGGCACGTGCTCACAGTGGAGGGATTGAAACGGGACGCGCTGCATCCCGCGCAGGCCGCGATGGTGCGGCACCACGGCTCGCAGTGCGGGTACTGCACGCCGGGATTCGTGATGTCGCTCTTCGAGGCATGTCATCGCGACGATCTCAAGACCGACGCGCAACTCGACGAACAACTGGCCGGCAACCTCTGCCGCTGCACCGGCTATCGCGCGATCCACGCGGCGGCGCTCGAAGCAATCGCGCAACACGGCGACGACGGCTTCACGCCGGACGCTCCTGAACTCGCGACGCTGCACTACGCCGCGACCGGCGCGGACTTTCACCGCCCGTCCACGCTCGCGGAATTGTTCGGCGTGCTCGCGCGCACGCCGGAGGCGCGGCTGTTCGCGGGGGCGACGGATTTTGGATTGGAAATCAGCAAGCGCTTCCGGCGGTTTCCCGCGCTCGTTTCGCTCGAAGGCGTGCGCGAACTCACCGGGCTGCGTGCGACGCCCGAGGCATGGCACATCGGCGCGGCGGTGCCGCTGACCATCGTGGCCGAACGGATCGGCGAGGAATTTTCCGCGCTGCAAAACATGCTGTGGTGGTTTGGCTCGCGGCAGATTCGCAACCGCGCCACGCTCGGCGGCAATCTCTGCACCGCGTCGCCCATCGGCGATTCCGCACCGGTGCTGCTGACGTTCGACGCGAAGCTCGTGCTCGCCTCGGCGGCGGGCGAGCGCACGGTGGGCATCGGGGAATTTTTCACTGCGTATCGCAGGACGGCGCTCAAGCCGGGCGAAGTGCTCAAGACCATCGTGCTGCCGCGCAACGACGGTTTCCGCCGGATGTTTTTCAAAGTGTCCAAACGCCGTGAGATGGACATCAGCACAGTGTCGGCCTGCTTCGCGGTGAAGCTCGATGAAGCCGGCCGCGTGACCGAAACGCGCATCGCCTACGGGGGAGTCGCGGCGACCCCCGTGCGCGCGACGAAAACCGAAGCGGCGCTGTGTGGCCAGCCGTGGACTGCGGAAACCATCGCGAACGTGAAGCCGGTGCTCGCGGCGGAGTTCGCCCCGATCTCCGACTTCCGCGGCTCGAAGGAATACCGCACGCTGCTCATCACCAACCTGCTCGAAAAGTTTTTCCATGGCGACAATCCCCGCGAGCCGGCCACGCCACTGCCGCCCGCGATTCCGGCGATGGACGCGCTGCCGCATGAGAGCGCGCACAAGCACGTCACCGGAGAGGCACTCTATGTGGACGACACCACGGACGGAATGTTGGAGACGTGGTTCGTGCTGTCGCCGCACGCGCGCGCGCGCATCACGCGGCGCGACGCGACGGCGGCGCGGCAGATGCCGGGCATCCACGCGGTGCTCCTGGCGGAGGACGTGCCCGGTCTCAACGACGTCGGCCCGGTGCGGCACGACGAGCCGTTGCTCGCGGCGGACGAGGTGCATTACCACAGTCAGCCGGTTGCGCTCATCGTCGGCGACACGCCGGACCAATGCCGCGCGGCAGTGGACAAGGTGGTGGTCGAGTATGAACCGGTGCCTGCGCTGCTCGATGTGCGCGCGGCAATCGCGGCGGAAAGTTTTCACACGCCGCACAACGTGATCCGGCGCGGTGACACGGATGCATCGCTGGCAGCGGCACCGTTGAAATTTTCCGGTGAGTTCGAGTTTGGCGGGCAGGATCATTTCTATCTCGAATCGCAGGCGGGCTGGGCCGAGCCGGGCGAGGACGGGACGATGTTCATCAACAGCTCCACGCAACATCCGAGCGAAGTGCAGGCGACGGTCGCGCATGTGCTCGGGCTGCATTTGAATCAGGTCGTGGTGCAATGCCCGCGCATGGGCGGCGGCTTCGGCGGCAAGGAGACGCAGGCGGCGGCGCCGGCGGTGTTCGCGGCGCTCGCGGCGACGAAGACCGGCCGGCGGGTGCGCGTGCGCTACAACCGCGACCAGGACATGGCCATCACCGGCAAACGCCACCCGTTCCTCGCGCGTTTCGATGTCGGCTTCACGCCGGATGGCCGCGTGCTCGCGGTGAAGGCGGAGCTTTTCGCCGACGGCGGCTGGTCGCTCGATCTCTCCCGCGCCATCGCGGACCGCGCGCTGTTCCATCTCGACAACGCCTATTTCATCCCGGCGATGGAATGCCGCGGCCGCGTGGTGAAGACGAACGTGACCTCGCACACGGCGTTCCGCGGATTCGGCGGGCCGCAGGGGATGCTGGTGATCGAGGAGATTCTCGATCGCATCGCGCGCCGCACCGGACTCGCACCGGAGGAGGTGCGCGAGCGCAATCTTTACCACGGCACCGGCGAGACCAATACGACGCACTACGGCCAGCTCATCGCGGACAACCGCATCCAGCGCGTGTGGCACGAACTGAAGGCGTCGAGCGAGTTTGCCACGCGGCGCGCGGGGATCGTGGAATGGAATGCCGCGCATCCGCATCACCAGCGCGGCCTGGCGATGACGCCCGTGAAATTCGGCATCTCGTTCACGATGGCGCAGCTCAATCAGGCCGGCGCGCTCGTGCTCATTTACCGCGACGGCACGGTGCAGGTGAACCACGGCGGCACGGAGATGGGCCAGGGTCTTTACACGAACATCGCGCAGATCGCCGCGAATGAACTCGGCATCCCCGTCGGGGCAATCCGCGTGATGTCCACGCGCACCGACAAAGTACCGAACACCTCCGCCACGGCGGCGTCGTGCGGCACCGACCTCAATGGCGCGGCGGTGAAGAACGCGTGCGAGATCCTGAGCGAGCGACTCGCGCCGTTCCGCACGCCGGAGCGCACATTCGCGCAGGCAGCCGAGGCCGCGCACGCCGCGCGCGTGAGCCTGAGCGCGACGGGATTTTACCGCACGCCGGACATCCACATGGACTGGCAGACGGGGCGCGGGAAACCGTTTCACTACTTCGCCGTCGGCGCGGCGGTGACGGAGGTGGAAGTGGACGGCTTCACCGGCATGATGCGCATCCTGCGCACGGACATCCTGCACGACGTGGGCGCGGCGATCAACGCGGCGATCTGCCGCGGACAAATCGAGGGCGGCTTCGTGCAAGGCATGGGCTGGCTGACGAACGAGGAACTCGTTTGGGACAAGGAAGGCCGGCTGCTCACCCACTCGCCGGACACCTACAAGATTCCCGCCGTCGGTGACCGCCCGCGCGATTTCCGCGTCGCGTTTCTCAGCGACGCCGCGCAGCCGAACACGATCTACGGCGCAAAGGCTGTCGGCGAACCGCCGCTGATGCTCGCCATCTCGGTGCGCGAGGCGATCCGCGACGCGGTGGCGGCGCATGGCGCGAAGGGGGAGATCCCGCTCGCTTCACCGGCAACACCCGAGGCAATCCTGCGCGCGATCTCGGCGGCGAGGCGGGGAGCGGAGAGCCGATGAGCGAGAATGGCGACGTGGATTTCCTCCCTCCAATGGCAAGGCGGGCCTCCGCAATTTCCCGCTCGGGCCACGCAGGACAACGGCATCGAAGTAACTCGCCTCCCATGAATCCAACCCTCTTCGTCAACCTTCCCCGTCGCCTGCTCGCCGACCCGGCTGCGTCGGTGAAAGACGCCGAGGAGAATCACGATGTCGCACGAGCGAATGCCGTCGTCGTCGAGAATCTGGCGGGACCGTTGAAGACCCTCCTGCCGTACCGCCCTGGATCGTGAAACGGATTTGCGCGAAATGCCTGGGTTCGATATTCCGCTTCCAAGTCCCGCTTCCCTTCCCCGTTCACACCCTATGAAACTGATTCGCGTCTTCCTGCTCTTCACCGTTCTCTGCGCTTCACTCGCTGCCGCGGAGCAAAAGCCCAACGTCGTTTTCATCTTCGCCGATGACCAGCGCGCGGACACGATCGCCGCGCTGGGGAATTCGCACATCAAGACGCCGAACCTCGACCGACTGGTCCACATGGGCGTGTCGTTCAACCGCGCCTACATGCAGGGCGGGCTGCAAGGGGCGACCTGCGTGCCGTCGCGCGCGATGCTGCTCTCGGGCAAGTCGCTGTTCCGCGTGGATGAGAAACTGCTGAAGGACGAGACGTGGCCTGCAGCATTTGGTCGCGCGGGTTACACCACCTTCGCCACGGGAAAGTGGCACAATGGGCAGCCCTCGCTCGCAGCCAGCTTCCAGAATGCGCGATCCATTTTCGCCGGCGGCATGACCAACCCGATGAAGGCGGCGCTGAGCAACATGGAGGGCGGAAAGCTCACGACGCCTCGTCCCGGCGGCAAGCACGCGTGCGAGGCGTTCACGGATGAGGCGGTTCACTTTCTCAAGGAGCAGAAAACGGGGCCGTTCTACTGCTACCTCGCCTTCGATGGTCCGCACGACCCGCACATCGTGCCGGAGGATTTCCCGATCAAATACGACCCGGCGACGATGCCGCTCGCACCGAACTTTCTTCCGCAGCATCCGTTCGACAACGGCGAGATGAGCATCCGCGACGAGCAGTTGCTGCCGTGGCCGCGGACCGCCGCGGACGTCCTGAGCATGAACGCGGACTACTATCGCTACATCTCGTTCCTCGATGCGCAGCTTGGCCGCGTGCTCGATGCGCTCGAAGCGTCGCCATTCGCAAAGAACACGATCATCGTCTTCGCCGCTGACTCCGGTGTGGCGCGCGGCAGCCACGGGCTGATCGGCAAACAGAACGTGTATGAGCACTCGATGCGTGTGCCGCTGATCATCGCCGGGCCGGGCATCCCGGCAGACAAGCGAACGGACGCCATGTGCTACCTCTTCGACGTGAACCCGACGCTCGGAGCCATGTGCGGCGTCGCGGGACCGAAGGCGAGCGAGGGCATCGATCTCAGCGCGACGCTGCGCGATCCGTCGAAGGCGGCGCGGCCGGATCTCATGTTCGGCTACCGCAGCGTCCAGCGGGCGGTGCGGGACGATCGGTGGAAGCTGATCCGCTACCCGCAGATCAACCGCACACAGCTCTTCGATCTGAAGGCTGACCCCGACGAACTCACCGACCTCTCGGCGAAATCCGAGCACGCGGCGAAGGTGGCCGAGATGACCGCGCTGCTGGCAAAGGATCGGCAAGCTTTCGCCGATACCGCTCAGCTCGATCTGCCAAACCCGAAGCCTGCCGCGTGGGCGCCGCCCGCCAGGAAAGGCAGGCCCGGCAAAGAGCCAAAGGACGAGAGCGCGAAATAGCAGGGCGATCATTCGGTGGCGGTGGTGTGCATCTTTCCATCGCACTGGCCGCGGGTTTGCGGACCATCCTGCCCCACGCATCCGCGTTCTCCATGATTCCCCTCTGCGCGCTCGCTGTATTCCTGTTGCTCTCATTCGCTGTCGGCGCCATCGCCGCCCCGTGGTTCACGCAGGGCTTGCACGCCTCCTCGCGCGGCTGGACAAGGCAGGCGTGTGGCGTCTGAACCCGCGCACGCAAAAGATGGAAGGCTACTTCAATGGGGGCAAAGCCGGGCACAACTGCTGGGGCGTGGCGTTCGACGACTTCGCGCAGGTCTTCCACAAAAGCGGCGACCGCCCCGATGGTTACTGCACCGTGCCGGGCATGGTGGGCATCCCGGACCCGGACGAATACAACCGCGTGGGCAACATGTTCTTCACCAACCCGAAGACGACCTCGCTGGATTTCATCGGCACTCGCGCGCTGCCGGATGACGTCCAGGGCTGCGCTTTGATCGGCGGCTACTTTGGCAACGTGGTGGAACTGCACCGCGTCCAGGACGACGGATCGGGTTTCAAGAGCGAACAACTGCCGAAGCTCCTGCGCTCGATCAGCACGGCGTTCCGGCCTGTGGATGTGAGCGTCGGCCCCGATGGCGCGATGTATCTCGCGGATTGGTTCAACCCCGTCATCGGTCATTCCCAGGCGAGCTCCGCTGACCCGGAGCGCGACCGCACGAATGGCCGCATCTGGCGCATCACGGCGACAGGCCGCGCGAGCGTGAAGCAACCGGACCTCGCCGGGATGAAGCCGGCAGAGCTGCCCGGGCAACTGCGCTCGTCGGAGCGCTGGACGCGGTATCAGGCGAAGCAACTGCTCTTCGACGCGCCGAGCGACGAAGTGCTGAAAGCCGCGGATGCCTTCATCGCCGTGGAAAATGACGAGCACCTCCTGCTGGAGATCTGCGGCGTATTCGAAGCGCATGAATCCCCGCGTCCCGCGCTGCTCGCGCGGCGGCTCGCTGCAAAGGACGCCCGGGTGCGCGCCTACGGTGCGCGCGTCGTCGGGAACTGGGCCGATCGTCTGCCCGATGCACTCGCATTGCTCGGCAAGAGCATCCGCGATGGGCATCCGCGCGTGCGGCTCGAAACCGTCGTCGCCTGCGCGCATGTGCGGAAGCCGGAAGCCATCGAAGTCGCCGCCCAGGCGCTCGACAGTCCGCGCGACCGGTTCATCGACTATGCGCTCACGCAGGTCGTGAAGAGCCTGAAGCCACAGTTCCTGCCGGTGATGAAACAATTGAAACTCACCGACGCCCACCGGGCCTTCGTGACAAAAATCGCGACCGCCGCGCCTATGGTCGAGCACCCCGGCAGGGAGTCGTCTATGACATGTTGTGCCTGAACTCCCACCAGCCCACGGGCCTCGGGCTGCCCGGAATGTATCCACCGATCGCCGGCAGCGAGTGGGTCACCGGCGACACCGCGACGCTCATCAAGATCGTGATGCACGGACTCACCGGCCCCATGAAAGTGAACGGCCAGGACTTCACGCAGGTCGCGCCCATTCCCATGCCGCCGATGGGACTCGACGATCAGCAGATGGCCGACGTGCCCACCTACGTCCGCAGCAATTTCGGCAACCAGTCCCGCGCCGTGAAGCCTGCCGAAGTCAAAGCCGTGCGCGACGCGAGCAACGGGCGCTGCACTTTCTGGACGCCGGAAGAACTGCGGAAGTAAGGACGCTCCTCGTGTCGGCGTTCCGGGCGTCGCAGCGATCTCTATCGCGCATTTCTCACACCCCGCAAGCAAGCCGCGTTCACGTAGCGTGGCTCTCCCGAGCCGCGCCGTGCCGGCGCGCACTGCGGCGCAGCTCGGGAGAGCCACGCTACGTGAACGCCGCCCGCTTCCCAGGCGTGCAGTCCTAGCGGCGCAACACCCTGTCGCATCCCATGCCATGAGTTGTGGGAAATGCAGGTTATCGGACGCGCCAGTCTGCCAAAGGGCTGCTGTAGATTAACGTCGTGCTGGAAATCGAGCCGTATCCGTTCATGTACCATGCGGCGATCTGGCCGATGGCGTTCTGAAAAATGAGGTCTGCTTTCCCATCGCTGTTGAGGTCTGCGGTTGCCGCCAGTTTCCAGTCGGCGAGGGCCGTGCCCCAGATCCACCGGGTGGAGGAAATCGCGCCGGCTCCGTTCATGTACCACACGACGATCTGGCCGATGGTGTTCTGAAAAACGAGGTCGGCTATCCCATCGCTGTTCAGGTCCGCGATGGCTGCCAGCTTCCAGCCGCCGAGAGGCGCAGCCCAAATGTAGCCGGTGCTGGAGACCGCGCCGAGGTCGTTCATGTACCACGCGGCGATTTGACCTGCCGCATTCTGAAAGAGGAGGTCGATGTTGCCATCGCTGTTCATGTCTGCGGTGCCCACCAGCTTCCAGTCGCCGAGGGCCGCATTCGAGATCGTGGCGAAGCCGGAAATCGAGCCGTTGCCGTCGGTATACCACGCCGCGATCTGGCCTGCAGTGTTTTGGAAGAGCAAGTCACTGTTGCCATCGCTATTCAGGTCGCCGGTGCCCGACAGTTTCCAGTCGCCGAGGGGCGAATTCCAGATCCATGCGGCGTTGGAAAACATGCCGTTGCCATCCATATACCATGCGACGATCTGGCCGGCGTTGTTCTGGAAGCGGATGTCGCCATTGCCATCGCCATTCAGGTCCGCTGGGTCCGCGCCCGCGAAAAGCGCGTAGGCTTGCAGCATGCGCACCGAATAGCTGCCGGCGTTGGCGGCGGCCGTCCAGTCGGGCTCCCCGGTCGGCCTGTTGCCGATCCCGAGGTCGAGCGTCGCGCCGCCGGAATCGCCCCAGTGGTTGAAGGAGATGAGCGACTGCCCCTTTGAGGGATTGTGGATTTGCATGGAGCCCCATTGGCCAGGGGAGGGCTGATCGCCGAAATCGTAGGTGCTGCTGCTCGCACCGGGCACACTCGCCGAATTCGCCGCGATATAGTTGGTGGACCAGAATTCCAGGTTCCCGTTGAGGCCGGCTCCGGTCTGCACGCCCGCCGCGTTCGAGAAAATATTCATGCCCGCTACCGGCTGCTGGAAGGTCGCGTTCGTGCCGAGATGTGGCACGCCGAGCTTTGCCGCGTCGGTGGTGAAGGGCTGCATCGAGACCCAGCAGTATTGCGTTGGCTGATTGGGCTTCCGCGTTTCGAGATAGTAGGCGACGCGGGTGAACCTTCCCGCGCCCGCGTGATGGTTCACGGCGTAGGCCGGCGGCGTGACGTTATAAGCCGCGGTCAGCGGCACGTTCAGCGAATAGACGAGCGAGTAGGTGGCGGCCTCCGGCACATTGACCGCCGGGCCGGCGATGGCTGAGCCGGTGAACGCCATGGTGCTGCCCGGCGCGATGAGGTTCGCCGCCGCCGTCCGGTCGCGCACGCCGGTGACCGCGAGGCTGTAGCTGGCCGCCGCGGTCATCGCGGAAGTGGTGAGCGTCACGATGCGCTTGGTTCCTTCATCGAGTTTCGCGGAGGTGATCGTCAGTCCATTGATCGCATATTTTCCGGTCGCGCCGGCCCCATCCCGCAGCGGCTTGTTGAACGTCACCACGACGTGCCTCGAATCCGTCGCGATGGCGCGCACGATCTGTGGTGGCCGATAGTCGCCCAGCGGGGAGATCACGCTTTGGATTGCGGACAGCCACCCCCTGGCCATGGAATCGTAACCCGCCTGGCTCGGATGCAATTGGTCCGGCATCGCCGACAGCGGCACGAATGCCCGCATATTGAGAAATCTCACGCGCCGCCCGAGTGCCACCTGTGCGTTCACGCGCGCTTGCACGAACGGATTGAACTGGGTCTGGATGGCCGTGTTTTCGGGCTCATTCCGCACCATGAGATTTGTCACGATGATGTGCGTGGAAGGCTGCAAGGTTGCGATTTTTGTGATCAGCGCATCAAGCCGGTTGATCGCGTTTGGCGTATCCACGTGTTGGGCAAAATCGTTGGTGCCGATGTGCAGCAGGATCACATCCGGTGTGGTGACTGAGCTGAGCCAGCCGGCGATGTTTGCATCGATCTGACCAATCGTAAAACCGCCGAGCCCCTGGTGGTCCGGGTCCGGCATCATGGTCGCGGCGTTGCTGGATAGCGTCCCCACGAAGTCCGCGTTATAGCCCGCCGTCAGCAGAGATTGCTGGAGTGGGCTTCGATACCCGCCCGGAACTCCGAAGCCTTCGGTGTTCGAATCGCCAAGCGGCATGATGCGAATGGGTGGTGTCTTTGCCGGGGCAGAGGCCACAAGGAATAGCAAAGAAAGAAGGGTGCCGAGATAACGAAAAGGATACGCCATGTACTCGGTATATCGATTTCCTACCTTCCATCCACAATCAATCCATCCACAATCAAGTCGGCCCTTTCGACACTTCTCGAAACACCTGGCTGCCCCCTTTTCTCACCGGCACGCGGGCCCGGCTCGCCGCAGTGGAATTCTGCAGGAGCACGCCGCGGTCGTATGCGCCTGTCTTTCGGCTGTCCGCTGGCGGAAGCAATCTTGCCGCGCACTCGGGACGGAAAGACGCGGCCAGGGAAAAATGGACTGCGTCGAATCGGCGTCACCGGATGATGTCTTGCCGCGGTGGTCGATGCGGGATTTAAGGAGGCAGACGCCAGCCGCATCCGGGTCGTCAAAGTCTGCTCCCAAGCCTCAGTCCTTCCCATGAAGTTCCCATCCATCCCGCTCCTTGCCTTGCTGTTTGCATCCCTGTGCGGGCATGTCTTCGCCGCCGAGCGGCCGAACGTCGTCTTCATCCTCGCCGACGATCTCGGCTGGGGCGAGGTCGGCTGCTACGGGCAGAAAAAGATCCCCACGCCGAATCTCGACCGGCTCGCTGCGCAGGGAATGCGATTCACGCGGCACTACAGCGGGGCGCCGGTTTGCGCGCCATCGCGCTGCGTGCTGATGACGGGCAAGCATCTCGGTCACGCGGAGGTGCGCGGCAACTTGCAGGCGAAGGCGCGCATGCCGCAGTTCGACGAAGGGCAGTACCCGCTCACCGAACAGGCTGTGACGTGGGTGCAGCTTTTCCAGAAGGCCGGCTATGCGACTGGCGCGATGGGAAAATGGGGGCTCGGTCCCGTCGGCAGCACGGGCGATCCGGCACGGAAGGGCTTCGATCTCTTCTTCGGCTACAACTGCCAGGGCGTCGCGCACAGCTACTACCCGGAATACCTTTGGCGGAACTCGGAGAAGGTCATCATCAATGCGAAGCCAATCCCCGGCCACGCGAAGCAGCCCGAGGGCGATGTGAAGCTCGACGAATGGATCGGCGGGACCTACGCGCCGAAGCTCATGGTCGCCGAGGCGGAGAAGTTCATCGCCGCCAACAAGGCGCGCGCGTTCTTCCTCTACCTCCCACTCACCGAGCCGCACGTCGCCATGCATCCGCCGCGCGAGACGGTGGAAAAATTTCCCGCCGAGTGGGACAAGGAAGTCTATCGCGGGGCAAACGGCTACCTCCCGCATCCGCGTCCACGCGCCGGTTACGCGGCGATGATCGCCGAACTGGACGACCACGTCGGCCGCGTGATGTCCGCCCTCGATCACGCGGGCATCGCCGACCGCACTCTCGTCATTTTTTCCAGCGACAACGGCACCACGCACGGCGCCGCGGGCGATTCGCGCTTTCACGTCGGCGGAGCGGATCCCATGTTCTTCAACAGCACCGCCGGACTGCGTGCTTACAAGGGCAGCGTGTATGAAGGCGGTATCCGCGTGCCGATGATCGCGCGACTGCCCGGCCGCATTCCCGCAGGCACGGTGAACGAAACGCCCGGATACTTTGCCGATTGGTTTCCGACCTTGTGCGATGCCGCGGGAATCGAAAAGCCGGCAGGCCTCGACGGCGAAAGCCTCTGGCCCGCACTCACGAGCGGGAAGTCCGCCGCCCGCACGAAACCGATGCTCTGGGTCTTCCCCGAATACGGCGGCCAGGTCGCGGTGCAGATCGGCGATTTCAAACTCGTTCGCCAAAACCTGAAGACGAAAACGCCCGGCCCATGGGAGGTGTACGACCTGTCGAAAGACATCGGCGAAGCGCACGACCTCGCCGCCAGCCGCGCCGACCTCATCGCGCAGGCCGAGGAAATCCTCCGCCGCGAAGTCGCCGAGAACACCATCTTTCCGCTGGCAATTCCAGGCATCAACGACGCCAAACGCTGAACGCCAGACCGTGGCGCGGCTTCGATGCCCCATCGCAGGAAGGTGCCCGCGTGCTTGGTTCCGGCCTCGCCGGGATGGGCGTTGGGCGTTGGGCGTTGGATGTCCGGATGGAGCGGGTTCGTGCCGGTCAGTGCTTCCACCGCAGCCGACACTTTTCTGCCGACGGGGCGATTTTTTGGATCGATTTTTTCCATTGCCGGAAATGCGGGCATAGCGTTTGCCTTCGCGCGACTGCCTGGCTGCCCTCCAGTTTCGTGGTTCATCGCATCAGCCGCACACGGCAGCACCGTGCTCGACGGGTCGACGGGTCGACTAACCCGCATTTCTCACACTCCTGGCGTCGGACGCGACAGAGTGTAGTGGCGCGGCGGGAGCACAAAGTAGTTCTGGGCTTCAGCCCGAACGGGCCGCCTTCCGGGCTAAAGCCCCGGACTACTTTCCGCCGCCGCTCTCCTTCCGTCCCACTCTGTGAGAAATGCGGGCTAAGTGGCGCGCGGAATTTTGTAGCCGAAGTCGAGCCGGCAATGTGGAGCCGACCAATGGTCGGCTGGATGTGCCCTTTCGCGGGGCAACTCCGCCATCTCCTCCAGTCATTCGTCCGTCCTTGCCTGGATGCACCGCGCGGAACCCCGCCCTCCCCGTCAGCCACAACATTCCTCCCAGCGCGCATGCCACGCTCAGGACGGCGACTCATCGGGACCACGGAATGCGCGCGGCATTCCGCGGACCGTCCTTGCCATTCCTTGCGCCGGGCACGTCCTTCCTCGCGCTTGCCTTGCCATTCCACGAAGGGCTCCGGGCGCTCCGCGGAATGGCGGCACTGCTCCACGGATTGGCAGCGCGCCTCCGGGGAACGGCACCATGCGTCCACGACGGCATGCCGGCGCTCCGCCGGATTCCCGCGAAATCCCTGGGGCCGGTACGGGTCTGCCAGGGAACATCCCAAATCCTCCGGGAAATCCCGGCAATCCTCCCTGGAGTTTTTGCATAACTCCCAACTTTCCAGCCAGTAAAGAAACAACTCCCCGCCGCCACAACCCAAACCCACACAGCCCAACCATGCCCGACTGGATCCCATCCGACGAAGCCTCCCGCGACCGCCTGCTCACGCAATAGTCCGCCTACCTCGCCGCGCACCTAGCCGACCTGAAGGTCGCCGCCGCCGCCAACACAGCATTCGCGGCCACGATCACCGCCTATCGCAACGCCCAGACCGCACGCGACACCTACGAACGCGGCGGCGCCACCCTCTACCAGTCCCTGCGCGACGCCACCGAGGCGCTCGATTCGGAATGGCGCACTCTCAACGGCGAAATCACCAGCCAGCGCACCTTCACCGAGGTCCAGCGCGCCGGCCTCGGCCTGCCCGCATCCGGCACCGGTGGCGCGCCCTCGGGCGCGCCGGCGAGCAAGCCCGTCATCCTCAAAATCGAAGCCGGCCAGCGCCTCACCCACATCGTCCACTGGGCGGATGAGGATTCGCCCGGATCGAAGGCCAAGCCCGCCAGCGTGAAACGTGCGGTCCTGTTCCGCAAAATCGGCGGCCCCGCCCCCGCCGGCATTAGCGAACTCGAGGAGATCGCCGCCGACAGCGCCGCACCCTACCTCAGCCAATTCGCCGAAGCCGACGCCGGCAAACCCGCCCACTGGGCCATCGCCTGGGAAAACAGCGCCGGCCAGCGCGGCCCCCTCAGCGCCCTGAGCACGTGGACCATCCCGGGCTAAGGCCGACCGCACATTAGCCAACCAACGGACCAACAACCCAACCCACCATGAAAGCAACCGGCAAACTGGCGACATTCATCCTCGGCATCGCGGCAGCCGCGCCCGCCCAACTCCCGTTCGCGCAGCCT
>Ga0209181_10008715_pt1 | contig 13531 bp, 11 predicted proteins | sample MAT05_FD_187208 | JGI IMG/M metagenome (GOLD analysis project Ga0209181, IMG submission 187208) | Freshwater microbial communities from Lake Fryxell liftoff mats and glacier meltwater in Antarctica - MAT-05 (SPAdes) (version 2) | ecosystem: Environmental > Aquatic > Freshwater > Ice > Liftoff... | reverse complement strand
TACGTTAGAGCAGCCGTTAAAAACCTGTTATTTCAATGTGATACAACCCGCAAAGTGCAAGATTGCCGTTGCAGAATGCAATGATTTATTGTGCGTGCGCGGGTTGGGCGTAGGAAATCGGGGCAGTCGCCGGGTCATCAGCATAGGTGACTTCTTCCCAGGTGCTCGGGTCGGCCAGCATGGCCCGCAGCAGCTGATTATTCAGGGCATGGCCAGATTTATAGGCATAAAAAGCGCCAACTAGGCTGTGGCCAAGCAGGTACAGATCGCCGATGGCATCAAGAATCTTGTGTTTCACGAACTCGTCTTCGTAACGCAGCCCGTCTTCGTTCAAGATCCGGTAATCGTCCAGCACGATGGCGTTATCCATGCTGCCGCCGAGAGCTAGATTGCGATCGCGCAGGAACTCGATGTCCTTCATGAAGCCGAAAGTGCGGGCGCGGCTGACTTCTTTCACAAATGAAGTAGTCGAGAAATCAATTTCCACACTGGAAGTCGATTTGGTGAACACGGGATGCTTGAAATCGATAGTAAAGCCGACTTTGAAGCCGTCAAATGGCTCAAACCGAGCCCATTTATCACCATCTACTACCTGAATGGGTTTCACGATCTTGATAAAGCGCTTTGCCACATTCTGTTCTTCAATACCGGCTGATTGCAGCAGGAAGACGAACGGACCGGCCGAGCCGTCCATGATCGGCACTTCAAAATGCGACAGATCAACGTAAGCGTTATCGATGCCTAAACCGGCGAAGGCCGACATCAAATGCTCGATGGTCATTACGCGCACATCGTCCTGCACCAAGGCGGTACACATGCTGGTCTCACCGACTAACAATGCATGCGCCTTGATTTCGACAGGCTTGGCAAAGTCGGTACGACGGAAAATAATGCCTGAATTTGGCGCAGCCGGGCGCAGGGTCATATAGACCTTCTGGCCGCTATGCAAACCCACGCCAGTGGCGCGGATGACATTTTTTAGGGTGCGTTGCTTCATCATGTATTTAGCGCTCCAAACGGAACAGCACAAAACTCCCGCGAGAATATCACAGACCTCGCTGAGCGAAAGCCGAAAAGCGCCCATTTTTCACAGGCTTGCAACAATTATGTGTTCCAAATGTGGAACGGTTCGCAGAAATTCGGCCCCTCTGGCTTTTTCGATGCAGGCGCTACGTGAAGAAAGTATAAAAAAAAACGGTGTGGCGTTCTGACAGACTGCAAATCATTATATAGATGAGAGCCAGCTCTTATTGTCAGATGCGACGCCTAATAATTGCGCGTAGTTTTGCTGGCAGAATAGTGGCTAAAATGTCTGTTCGATTTGCCGCGTTAACACTATTTAGAATTGTTTATGAAAAAAATAATACTCTTGTCTTTGTTACTAATCTCAAATATGGCTTTTGCATTTGACACTATTCGCATCAACGGCAAAATCCTCAGTGTTGGCGACACCTTAGCCCGACTGCAGGAAGTTGCTGGTTCGCCAAATGCGCAAGGACAAATCTTCAATCAATATGGAGGAGAGATTGGCCAGTCTTACTCCTATTACATTAACGGAAAAACAGTTACTTTCGATGTTAAATCTGGAAAAATAACTCGGATAAACGAGCAGTATTGATTTAGTATTATTTAGTAAACTGATCGATAGCTTGCGTCTCTAGTTCTGAGGCAAGCGATATCTGATCTGATCGTTCAAAAGCTATTTCAGCGGGGCAGATTTAGCTTTTGGAATATGTGACGTAGCAATTGACGGCGTGAAATCCAAAAAAAAGCCCACCAGTCGGTGGGCTTGAAATATTACAAATCAACAGAGTGAACAAGGCTGACAGCATCGTCCTTGATACTGTTTTTAACTCGACCCGAATATTGACAACCCGGGTCTATGGGTTTTACTCAATCGGCCTGGCGACGCAAGAAAGCCGGAATATCCAGATAACTATGATCGGTTGGTAAATCGCTTAATGCTGTTTGTGGTTGCGCTTCGCTGACACGGCTACTGGCACGCAGTCCCAGATTATTTCCGGCATGCGAGTAATCGGCATTGGCCATGCTGTCGTAATCAGGCAGTCCGGTCGTTGCGTTGCGAACCAATTTCACCGGATTGCGCAATGGCTCTTTGCTGCCAAATTCAACGCGATCCGGACGTACCGTTGCACGCGACACGCCACGATTCAAACCGGTAGCAACAACCGTAACGCGGACTTCGTCTTTCATGTCCGGATCTAGCACGGTGCCCACTACAACGGTGGCATCTTCAGAAGCGAATTCTTCAATAATGCGACCGACTTCATCAAACTCGCGCATGGTGAAATCCGGGCCAGCAGTGATGTTGACCAACACGCCATTTGCACCGGCCAGATTGACCTCATCAAGCAATGGATTGCTGATCGCAGCTTCGGCAGCGGCTTGGGCACGATCGTCACCACGGGCGGTGCCGCTACCCATCATGGCAAGACCCATTTCGCTCATCACGGTACGCACGTCGGCAAAATCGACGTTGATCAAACCTGGACGCACGATCAAATCGGCAATGCCTTGCACGGCACCGAGCAACACATCATTTGCGGCACGGAAGGCTTGCATCATGGTGGCATCGCGACCTAGCACGGTAATCAGTTTTTCGTTCGGAATGGTGATCAAGGAATCGCAATGCTGTGCCAATTCTTCGATACCTTTTAAAGCTACCTGCATGCGGCGACGGCCTTCAAACGGAAATGGCTTGGTGATCACCGCCACCGTCAGGATTCCCATTTCTTTTGCAAGCTGGGCAACGACCGGCGCTGCACCAGTACCGGTACCGCCACCCATACCGGCGGTAATGAAGACCATATCGGCACCGGTTAATGCTTCAACGATGCGCTCGCGATCTTCCAAAGCAGCTTGACGACCGACTTCGGGATTCGCGCCTGCGCCCAAACCTTTTGTGACATTGCCGCCGAGTTGCAATTGAAATTTTGCGCCGACATTTTTAATGGCTTGCGAATCGGTATTTGCCGTGATGAATTCAACCCCATCGACGCCGGCATTCACCATGTGTGCCACTGCATTACCACCGCCACCACCAACACCAATCACCTTAATGACTGCGTTCGGTGCCAATTTTTCTACTAATTCAAAATGTGCCATGTTCAGATCCTCCGTGATTTAAATGAATATTCTTTTTATAGGTGTTGCGACTACTAAAACTCTCCGCGATACCAAGTGCGAAGTTTTGAAAACAAAGTGCCTGCCTTACTAGTCGATAAAGACGGCCTGCGTGGATTTTCACTCGCACTGCCCCAGAGCAATAAACCGACGCCGGTCGCATGCACCGGATTGCCAACTACTTCACCCAAGCCTCTAATATTTTGTGGAATGCCGACACGCACCGGCATATGCAGCATTTCTTCGGCGAGCTCAACTACGCCTTCCATGCGTGACGAACCACCGGTCAGCACCAAACCTGCACGTACCAATTCTTCAAAACCGGAACGGCGTAATTCAGCCTGCACCATTTCAAAAATTTCTTCGTAACGGTTTTGTACGGCTTCGGCCAATGCCTGACGTGCCAGACGCCGTGGTGGACGATCCCCGACACTCGGTACTTGGATGCTTTCTTCGGCCGTCGCCAATTGTGCGAGTGCACAGGCATAGCGAACTTTAATTTGTTCGGCTTCCGGCGTTGGTGTTCGCAGCAAATGCGCGATGTCGTTGCTTACTTGATCACCAGCGATCGGCAGTGATGCGGTGTGACGAATCGAACCTTGTACAAATACAGCGATGTCCGTAGTGCCTGCGCCAATATCCACCAGCACCACGCCCAATTCTTTTTCGTCCGGGGTTAGCACTGCCGTGCTTGATGCAACCGAAGACAAAATCAGATCATCGACTTGTAAGCCACAACGATTCACACATTTGGTGATGTTAGCAGCAGCCGATAACGCACCGGTGATGATGTGCGCACGAACTTCGAGACGCACGCCCGACATGCCGACGGGATTACGAATGCCTTCCTGCGAATTATCAACAATATATTCCTGCGGAATGGCATGCAGGATTTTTTGATCGGAGGGTATCGCAACTGCTTTGGCAGCTTGCAACACATTATCCAAATCCTGATAGGTCACTTCGCCACTCGCTACCGGCACGATGCCAGGCGAGTTGCGACATTGCGTATGGCTACCGGAAATCGAGGCATAGACTGAACGGATTTCGCAACCCGCCATCAACTCGGCCTCTTCGATCGCATGCTTGATTGATTGCACGGTAGATTCGATATCGACTACAACGCCGCGTTTCATGCCGCGTGATTCATGTGAACCGATACCGATGACTTCAAGCTCCTGACCGTGGGCGTACTCACCAACCATGGCCGTGATTTTTGAAGTACCGATATCCAGTGCAACAATTAATGATTTATCACCCTTGCGATTCATGTATTGCCCTGCTCTAAATTATTTTCGACTTCGCTTTTGCTTTCTAATTGTTTCCAGCTCAAGGCGAAGCCATTGGTGTAACGAAGGTCAGCACGTACCAGCTGACGTTTGAGTTCATCATTTTTTATTTGCGGCATCAGTCGCGCAAAACGCGCCAGACGTTGTTGTGGTTCACCACGACCGACTTCAATTTCTAGACCATCACTCAGCGTTAAACTCCAGCTGCCACGAGCACTCATTTGAATAGTTTGCACCTGCAAACCCATGCCTAAAAACAAAGGTTTGGCATAGCTATAAAAAGACATCATGTCGCCCGCATTAGCATCGGGCCCGACGAACAAAGGCAGTTTGAATTTTACGTTTTTAGGTATCGCAAAAATTTCGCCGTTTTCTGCTAATAATTTCTTTTCACCCCAACGCGCCAGAGGTTTGTATTCGGCAACTGTTACTTCGAGACGATCGGGCCAGCGCTTGCGAACATCGACTTGTTTAACCCAAGGCAAGATCGCAATGTTTTTCCGTACCTGCTCAAGATTCACCGCAAAATAGCCGTTGTTGACGTTTGGCAAAACGGTTTCCCGTACTTGCTGGTCGCTGACCAAATTAAATTCACCTGACACCCGCAAATGCCGCATCGGCCACCGCTCACCACCAATCCAGCCATTCAAAACCGCAGCCACGGGCAAGACCACCAGCGCGATCGCTAGTATCCAGGCAGTGAGGCGGAACAAGGCTTTCATCATGCGAAGCTCGACTCCAGAATTCGCCAGCACAGGCTCTCAAAATCGATATCGAAAGCTTTGGCTGACTTGGGCATAAGCGAATGGCTGGTCATGCCCGGCGCTGTGTTGGCTTCGAGTAAAAAAATGCCGCCGTTTTTATCGCGCATAAAATCGATTCGTGCCCAACCACGGCAACCAACGCCGGCAAAGGCTTTTTCTGCAAGCGCCTGCACGACCTTTTCTTCGACTTCCGGCAAACCGGGACAAATATATTGGGTGTCATCGGAAATATATTTCGAGTGGTAATCGTAATACTCGCCGGCCGGCACAATATGGACACTCGCCAATGCTTTGCCTTCGAGCACGCCGATGGTGTATTCGCCACCTTCGATCAATTGCTCCATCAACATTTCGCCGGGATACTTTGCTGCTAATTCAACCGCGGCATCAAGATCGGCATCGTTGAAAACGCGACTCACGCCAACGCTGGAACCTTCGCAGGATGGTTTAATGATGACCGGCAAGCCGAGCGTGCGGGCCGCAGCATGCACATCGTCACCCACGTTCAAACGTACATAGCGTGGCGTCGGCAGACCAAGACTCAGCCACACTTGTTTAGTACGAATTTTATCCATGCTCAGGGCCGAACCCAATACATCGGAACCGGTGTATGGGATGCTCATGGCTTCGCACAAACCTTGCAGAATGCCATCTTCACCGCCGCCCTTGGTGCCATGCAAAATATTGAAAACACGATCAAATTTTTTCTGATGCAATGCATCTAGCAAAGCCGGAATACCATCGACCGCTTTTGCGTCAACACCACGCGCAAGCAGGGCTTCAAGCACATTAGCACCCGAATTCAAACTCACCTCACGCTCAGAACTGGTGCCGCCCATCAACACGGCAACGCGACCAAATTCTTTTGCATCACTCACTCGTTTCATGCCGATGCGGCTCCTTCAAAACCTTTCGCCGATATGTCGCTGGTGACCGCGCCGATATCACCGGCGCCCATCATTAAAAGCAAATCTCTGTCATGCAAAACATCCGGCAACACTGTCGCTAGTTCACGCGCATTGCTCACTACGACCGGATCGATACGGCCACGGGCACGGATGGCGCGGGCAAGTGATTTGGAATCGGCGCCATTAATCGGCGCTTCACCGGCGGCATACACTTCGGTCAAGATGACGGCATCGCAGGTGGAAAGCACGGTGACGAAATCATCGAACAAATCACGCGTACGGCTGTAACGATGCGGCTGGAATGCCACCACTAATCGCTTGTCTGGCCAACCACCACGGGCAGCGGCAAATACCGCTTCAAGCTCGCGAGGATGATGACCGTAATCATCAACCACCAATGCCTTGCCGTTACCGAAATCCAGCTCGCCTTTAATATTGAAACGACGACCGATGCCTTGAAATTTTTTCAATGCATTGGCAATCAATTCCGATGGCACACCCAACTGCCAACCCACAGCAGCGGCAGCCAGAGCATTCAACACATTATGTTGGCCGGGTAAATTCAAGGTGACTGCCTGCTCGCTACCATCGGGTAAATGCAGTTTGAATTGCATCGAACCGCCATCTTGCACAACATTGCTGGCACGCACATTTGCCAATTCCGACAAGCCATAACGAATGGTGTGGCGTGGCGTCTGTTTTGCCAGTTCCGCCACGAGCGGATCGTCGATGCACAATATCGCCAAACCATAAAATGGCAGGCGGTGCAGAAATTCCGAGAATGCGGCTTTAACGCGTTCGAAATCGCCGCCGTAATTTTCAAGATGATCGGCATCAATATTAGTAACGACAGCAATCAAGGGATTCAGGCGCAGAAAACTGCCATCGCTTTCATCGGCTTCGGCAACCAGCCATTGGCTGCTACCCAGTTTTGCATTTGCCCCTGCACTAAGTAATTGACCACCAATAACGAAAGTCGGATCCAGATTGCCTTCAAACAATACACTGGCCGTCAAGGAAGTAGTCGTGGTCTTTCCGTGCGTTCCTGCAATGGCAATGCCACGTTTAAAGCGCATTAGTTCTGCCAGCATTTCTGCACGCGGCACCACCGGAATTTGCTGTGCATGCGCTTGTTGCAGTTCCGGATTGTCGGCTTTGATCGCACTAGAAACCACCACGCAATCGATGTCTTCAATATTACTGGCTGCATGTCCGCGAAATACTTTTGCCCCCATGCTGACCAGTCGTCTTGTCGAGGCAGATTCGTTTTGATCCGAACCGGAGACTTTATAGCCAAGCGTCAACATGACTTCGGCAATACCACTCATGCCAACACCGCCGATACCGACAAAATGAATACGCGGAAAAGCTTTCGCTAAATCACCGGCTTGCTGGAAACGATGACGCATCATGCTGCGGCCTCCGACAATACGATATCCACCACGTCTTTGGTGGCATCGGGCAATGCTGCTCTACGCGCAGCGACGGCTAACTGCACCAGGAATTTTCTGTCTTCGCAAAACTCACTTAATAATTGCTGCAAATCATGCTCAAGTGTTTCGGTTTGCCGCAACCAGTCGCCGGCGCCGCATTCTTTCAAATACTGGGCGTTGCGCGCTTGATGATCATCGACCGCACCTGGGAACGGAATCAAAATACTACCGACCCCGGCGGCGCATAATTCGGCAATCGTCAAAGCACCCGCACGGCCAATCACGATATCAGCCCAGCCATAGGCGGCGGCCATATCCTGGATAAAAGCTTCAACGCTGGCATTGACGCCAGCAGATTGATAAGACTGTTTGGCATCGACTAATAATTTTTCACCGCATTGATGGCGAATTTCAAATTCGATTTTGCTTTTCAAGGCCGCAATCACTTTTGGCACTGTCGTATTAATTGCACGGGCGCCCTGGCTGCCGCCGAGCACCAATAAACGAACTGCACCGCTTCTATTGGCCAAGCGTTCTTGCGGTGGTGGTATGGATGAAATTTCTGTGCGGACGGGATTTCCGACGACATCATTGCTTATATTTTTGAAACTATCTGGAAAACCGCAGAGTACCCGATCAGCTACTTTCGCCAATACGCGATTGGTAAAACCCGGCGCGCGATTGGCTTCGTGTACCAATAGTGGTTTACGCAATATCCACGCAGCTAACCCGGCAGGCCCCGCAGCAAAGCCACCAAAGCTCAACACGGCACGTGGCTTATGCTTGCGCACTTTGCCAATTGCTTGAAATACCGAGCGCATAATCACGAATGGCGCAGCCAGTAATCCCATGACGCCTTTGCCACGCAGACCGCGCACCGCAATAGTTTCAATCGAAATATTATGTTGCGTTACTAAACGGGTTTCCATGCCGCCGTTGGAACCCAACCAAATGACTGGTACGTCGCGCATACGCAATTCATTGGCAACGGCAAGACCCGGGAAAATATGGCCGCCAGTGCCGCCAGCAAGAATCATGACCGGTGCTGTATCGGATGCACTCATGCGCGCGAGCCCCATTTGGGTTCTAAACGCTCGCGTGACGTACGCGGCAAATTTGCGGTGACGGGCAAGGTAATGGCTTTAGGCGATGTTACGTCTTCATCGTATTCTGCTCGCGGTGAAGTCATCAGGCCTTCATTACGACGTAAATTTACCGTGCGCTCGGCACAGGATAATTCATAGCTGATTCGCAACAGTAAGCCAATAGCGACACAGGTCATCAGGACACTCGAGCCACCGGATGAAATCAATGGCAGGGTTAAGCCTTTTGTTGGCAAGACACCCATGTTTACGCCCATCGAGATCATGCTTTGCAATGCAATCCAGATACCAATGCCGAACGCGCAGTACGCACTGAATGGACGGCTGCGCTCGAGACAACGCATCCCAATATTGAATGCACGCCAGGTAAATGCGGCGAACAACAAAATCACTATGCACACACCAATAAAACCGGTTTCTTCAGCCAGCACAGAGAATGCAAAATCGGTATGTGCTTCGGGCAGATAATCCAGTTTTAAGACACTACCGCCAAGCCCAACGCCAGAAAACTCACCGCGCCCGATGGCTATTAACGCTTGCGTTAGTTGGAAGCCGCTGTCGAAAGGATCTGCCCATGGATTGCTAAACGTATATAGGCGCTTTAATCGATAAGGCTCGTAAATAATGGCTGCAACGATAAAAGGCAAACCGGCCAGTACAAGCGAACTGAGGTGCTGCAATCGCGCACCACCCAGATACGCCATGCCCAAAGCGATACTCAGCAACAGCATTGACGAACCGAAGTCCTTGCCGACCAATAACAGACAGACGAGAAAAATCGACACGCCCAGCGGTTTCAACAATGCTTTCCATTGATGGCCGATCACGTCACGAAAGCGCACCAGGTAACTTGCCAACCACACGATGAATAAAATTTTCACTGCCTCGACCGGCTGGAAACTGAAGAAACCCAGATTGATCCAGCGCCTTGCGCCGTTCACCGATTTGCCCAGAACAGGAACCATCACAAGTGCCAACAAAAAAACGCATAGCAATAACAGAGTATGGCTATGGGTTTCGATAGTTTTTAAATCCGATTTCATGATCGCAAATGCCATCGCAGAACCGACCACAAGAAAAATAATATGGCGCGTCAGGTAATGGAATTCGCCCATATTATTATCGACCGCGTACGGCATCGAACTCGAAGCTACCATCACAATGCCGATGCAAGCCAATGCAATTGAAATCGCGACCAACCAAGGATCAAACTGTCCGTTAAGCTCGTCGAACTTTAATGCTTGCTTTGCGCGTTCGGGAAAGAATGCCATCTCAGCGCACCTTTAATGTCGCAAGACTGATCAACACCAGAATGAAAGAAATAATCCAGAAGCGCACAATCACGCGCGGCTCCGGCCAGCCTTTCAATTCGAAATGATGATGGATCGGCGCCATGCGGAACACGCGCTTTCCAGTGAGTTTGAAACTGGCGACCTGGATCATGACTGACAAAGTTTCGATAACAAAAATACCGCCCATTACTACCAGAATGGCTTCTTGACGAACGATGACGGCAATCGTGCCGAGCGCAGCACCCAAAGCCAGTGCACCGATGTCGCCCATGAAAACCATGGCGGGATAGGTGTTGAACCACAAAAAACCGAGACCCGCGCCGGCAATAGCGGCGCATACAATGGCCAATTCGCCGGCACCAGGCACCGCCGGAATTTGCAGATATTGCGAAAACACCGAGTTACCCGAAGCGTAGGCAAAAATCCCCAACCCCGCCGCTACCATCACCGTTGGCATGATGGCGAGGCCATCAAGACCATCGGTTAGATTGACCGCATTGGAAAAACCGACAATCCAGAAATAGGCCAGCACAATAAACATCGCGCCCATCGGAATCGCGACATTTTTCAACAAGGGTAAATACAAGGTGGTATTGGACGCGGCATCGGCGGTATAAAAAAGCACCAGCGCAGCAATTAATCCAAACAAGGATTGCAAGGCGTATTTATGACGTGATTTCAAACCATTGGGATCGCGCTTTACAATCTTGATCCAATCGTCTAACCAGCCGATCAAACCAAACGCTACCATTACGCCAAGCACTACCCAAACGTAGCGATTTCGTAAGTCGGCCCACAATAAAGTCGAGGCACCTAGGCTGAGTAAAATCAGCATGCCACCCATGGTCGGCGTGCCGGCTTTTACAAAATGCGTTTGTGGGCCGTCGCTGCGAATGGGTTGGCCACCTTTAAGTTTTGCCAAACGTGCAATGACACTTGGGCCCCACCACAATGAAAATGCCAATGCAGTCAATGCACCTAAAATCGCGCGCATAGTTAAGTAATCAAATAGGGCAAAGAAGCGTGCAAAACCTTGTAGCCAACGCGCCAGTTCAAGCAGCATGAGAAGTCCCCCCCGGAATTTCTGATTGTGTTTCTTGTTTTAATTCTTTCAAGATGGCCTTCACCACTTCATCCATGGCGCTGGATCGCGACCCCTTCACTAAACAGCGCACACCAACATGCAACTCATGAATCAAGGCTTCGCTCAATGCGACTTTATTATCGAAATGGCGAGCACCGATTCCGAATGCGGCACTGGCATTTTTAGCCAGCTCTCCTACTGTCCAGCATTTTTCGATGCCGGATTTTTTTGCCAGTGCACCGATTTCGGTGTGCAGCTCAGCTGCGTTATCACCCAGCTCGGCCATATTGCCCAAGACTAGCCAACTGCCTTTATTATTTTGGGCCAAGGTTTGAATCGCCGCTGCGACTGAACCGGGATTAGCGTTATAGCTGTCATCAATCAATACGGCTTCGTTATCAAGCACATGCGAAATTTGCCGACCTTTAACTGGCACGGCTGCTTGCAAACCTTGCACGATCGCATCGAAATGCGCACCCGCGGCCAAAGCCAGTCCCGTGGCCGCCAGAGCATTCATCACGTTGTGTTGGCCAGGCAGCGCAAGCGTAATGGTTTGATTTCCGGCCGGCGTGTGCAGTTCAAAAATAGATTGCTCACTACGTAATTGAATATTGGTCGCACGAATATCGGCATCGTTTTCAATGCCATAACGAAAAATCCGGCGATGGCCAACACGCTGGGCAAAATACGGTGCAAAAGCGTCATCGGCATTAATCACCGCAACGCCATCATCCGACAGTGCCTCGTAAATCGCGCCCTTGGTTTCTGCGATGCCAAATAAACTGCCCATTCGCTCCAAATGTGCCGAACCAATATTATTGATGACCGATACTTGCGGTGCGACGATACTGCATAAATAGGCGATATCACCGGGCTTACCGGCACCCATTTCGTAAATGGCAAACTCTGCCTCTTCCGGCGCTTCCAAAACTGCCATCGGCAAACCGATTTCATTATTGCGGTTACCGGGAGTGGAGTAAGTGTTGCCGCTGCGATTCAAAATTTCGGTGATTAAATTTTTAACTGAGGTTTTTCCATTACTACCTGTCAAGGCCACCACGACGGCTTTACGACCTTGTTGCATACCCGCAGCAAATTCAGCCAAAGCTTCTTGGGTGTCGGAACAAAGAATTTGCGGCAATGACGTTTCCACTGGGCGCGAAACCAATACTGCCGCCGCACCGGCCTGCTGCGCATCGGCGATGAAATCATGGGCATCGAAGTTCTCGCCACGCAATGCCACAAACAAACTACCTTTGCTCAGATCGCGGGTATCGGTACTGACATGCGAAATACTCAAGTCCTCGCCCATCAGACGGCCTTCACACCATTGGGCTATTTGTGACAGCAGCACCGGCCTCATGCATCTTCTCCCAAATGCAGACGCGCTTGCACCAAGTCATCAAACGACATTTTGATGCCGTGCACTTCCTGATAAGTCTCGTGGCCTTTTCCTGCAATCAGGACAACATCGTCGCTGCCTGACTGCCTGATTGCGACTGCAATGGCTTGGGCGCGATCGCGCTGAACCAATGCACGCGACAAATGCGAAAGACCTGCCTGAATATCCTGGACAATGGCATCGCCGTTCTCAGTGCGGGGGTTATCATCGGTCACGATAACAACATCGGCAGCGCGCTCGGCAATGGCAGCCATCACGGGGCGCTTGCCTTTGTCGCGATCGCCACCGCAACCAAATACGCAAATCAATTTACCTTCAGTATGCGAACGCAAGTTCGCCAGTGCCTGCTCGAGCGCATCCGGCGTGTGGGCATAATCGACGACTACCAGAGGCTTACCATTGGTGCCGCCGACGCGACTCATGCGACCACCGACCGGCGACAATTTTGGCAACACACTAGCAATTTTTTCCAATGGCCACTCAAGCGCAAGCAAACTGCCGGCAACGGCCAGCAAATTATCAACATTGAATCTTCCGAGCAATGGGGACTGCACGGCAAATGCAAGATCGGCACGACATAGATCAAACGAAATACCGCCAGCATTCAGGCGAATATTTCTAGCGTACAGATTGGCCGCTTCATGTCCGCGCGAGCTCAGTGCAATTAAGTTTACATCAGCCGATAGCTCTCCAATTAACGTTTCGGAAAATGCGTCGTCATAATTAATCACGGCGGCAGATAAAGTCGGCCAGGCGAATAATTTTGCTTTTGCTTCGCCATAGGCTTCCATGCTGACGTGATAATCAAGATGATCACGTGTCAGGTTGGTAAACACAGCAATATCGAAAGCCACGGCATCGACCCGACCTTGATCCAGCGCATGCGAAGAGACTTCCATCGCGACATGACTGGCACCAGCATCGCGCATGTCGGCAAGAAACCCATGCACGGCAATCACGTCTGGCGTAGTGCGTTCGCCTTCAAACAATTTTCCGTACAAACCGGCACCTAAAGTCCCGATAGTTCCTGCTGTAATTCCACTCAAACTCAATGCTTCTGCAATTAATTGCACGGTCGAAGTTTTACCATTGGTGCCGGTAACGCCGAACAT
>Ga0209181_10008712_pt1 | contig 13535 bp, 6 predicted proteins | sample MAT05_FD_187208 | JGI IMG/M metagenome (GOLD analysis project Ga0209181, IMG submission 187208) | Freshwater microbial communities from Lake Fryxell liftoff mats and glacier meltwater in Antarctica - MAT-05 (SPAdes) (version 2) | ecosystem: Environmental > Aquatic > Freshwater > Ice > Liftoff... | reverse complement strand
GCAAAGCGAAGGCTGAAGCGGTCGGACAACGACCACGGAATCTCGACGGTCATGTCCACCTGCGCGCCCTTGGCGCCGCGCTCGCTCAGCGACTGGCGCGCTACCACCATCACCGGTCCGTAGCCGACCCCCACGCCGGCCTCGGTGCTGGCCTGCACGTTGCCCATGCCGGCCAGGCGCTTGTCGCCAGGGGTCGGGTTCAGTGTCGATGTGTCCTTGTCCTTGCGGCCGGGGTCGAACTGCGCGACCAGGGCGAATCTGAATCGGCCCGATTCGACGGCGTTCCAGATCAGCCCACGCTGACCGAACTCGACGGTGCCCCATTCGCGGCTGCGATAGCTGAGCGTCAATTCCGGGCCCGCCAGCGTGCGGCGGTTCGGGCTGCCCTCGTAAGTGGGCACGGTCGCCACGCCCAGGCCGATGCGGCCGCTGAATCCGTAGGCCGGCTCTTGCGAAACCGACTGCGCCTGCACGGGCGGGCACAGCGCGAGGAAGGCGGCGGCGAGTACGGCCTGCATCGCCGTGACCGAGGTCACGGCGATGTTGCCGTGTCGATCGTGCTCGGAAGGACAGTCGCCTTCCATGGCGTCGATGCAAGCCGAACGAGGCCTCACTCCGCCAAAGGTACTCAGGGCTGATGCAGCCTGCACGATCAAGGCGAAGGCGGGTATTTGAGCGAGGCTCGGCAAGGCTGGGAAGATTGGCATGTGAGGCTGAGGTGTCAAACGATCGGAAGAAGGGCAGGCCTGCGAAATCGACAGGGCGAGCGAAGCCCGACCCGGGTCTGAACCAGGGTCTGGTGTGAGGTGGGGAACTCAGGTTGGCTGGCGGGTCACGATGAACACCCGGATGCCATCAAGCGCCGGGTGAAGGGCGCCAGACGCAAAGCGGTGGTGCCGGTGTCGCAGCCGGTCTCCAGCGCGTCCTGATCCGCAGACAGCAGGCCTTGCGCGCGCTGCAGCATGGCCTCGTAATCGGCTACAAGACGGCCTGCGCAGAAGGGAAGTTCGTTCAAGGCAGTGCACAGATGGGAGCTTCGTTCAAGGCAGTGCACAGATGCTATCCATGAGCAATCTCGATAGAAACTGCGGTAGATTGCATTGAACACATACATCGCTGCATGGATGACCTCGACTGGAACCAGCTAAAGGCGTTTCTGGAAACCGCTGAAACCGGCTCGCTGTCGGCGGCCGCCCGCAAGCTGGGTCTGACTCAGCCCACGCTGAGCCGCCAGGTGGCGGCCATCGAGCAGCGCATGGGCGTGACCCTCTTCGAGCGGGTGGGCAAGGCCATGGCGCCCACGCCCACCGGACTGGACTTGCTGGAACATGCACGCGCCATGGGCGCAGCCGCCGAGGCCCTGGGTTTGGCGGCCACCGGCCGCTCGCAGGCAGTAGGCGGTGTGGTCTCGGTCTCGGCCACCGACATCTTGGCTGCGCACCTTCTGCCCCCGCTGGTGCGGCAACTGCGCGAGAAGGAACCGGGCATTGCCATCGATGTGATTTCCTGCGATGCGCTCAGCGATCTGCTCCGTCGCGAGGCGGACATCGCCATCCGCCATGTCAAGCCCGAGCAGCCGGACCTGATCGCCCGGCTGATCCGGGAGCCAGCGGCCAACTTCTACGCGTCCGAGGACTGGGTGAAGGTCCACGGCCATCCGCGCCACGCCGAAGAAGCGACCCATCTGCCCTTCGTCGGCTCCGATCGCTCAGGCCACTTCCTGGCCTACCTGCGCCAGCATGGCCTGCGACTCAGCGAGGCGAACTTCAGTTGCTACTCCGACAACTCGGCGGGCAACTGGGCCCTGGTGCGCCACGGCATGGGCATCGGCGCCATGGTGGACGAGATCGCCCGCGACACCCCGGGCATCATCCGAGTGCTCGACGACGTGCCGCCCTTGCGCTTCCCGATCTGGCTGGTCACCCACCGCGAGCTTCGCACCTCGCGGCGGATCCGTGTGGTGTTCGAGGCGCTGGCGCAGGGGTTGGCTTCGGGCAACTGAGCCAAGCAGCAGTTTTCGCTGGGGTGCGGCTGCGATGTTGGTATGAAAGAGGTGGGGTGGAACCGGAGAAGTGCCACCGCCGCCACCGTCGACCTTTGGCGCTGCACTTTAGAACTGGTCATCGAGGTTGCGTTTCCCCTGGTCGATCGGATGACTGGAACTTGCCGAGTCCGGGGTTTCCCGAGTGGCGACTGCCCGGCCGTCCAACTTGAACGACTGCAGTCCGGCAGGCAGATCAGCGAAGCGGCTGGCCGCCGTCGAGCCAATGCGGACCGCGGAACCAGCGGCTCGGTGGTTCTGAAGCAGTCGGTCGCAGCGCAGGCCTGACCATTCCGAAAGAGGGATTCAGGCACTCGATCGACGGCACTGCGGCGACGGCGGGCGAAACCGAGCCAACCGTTTCAACGGAAGCGGTTGCTCGACTGGTCTGCGTTCGCCCGATGCAGCATGGCGATCGTGCTCATCAGGGCGTCCGGATCCACGGGCTTGACGATGTGGTGATCGAATCCGGCTTCGTGGGATCGGCGGCGGTCTTCGTCCTGCCCCCACCCGGTCACGGCGATCAGCAACACGTCCTGGCCCCACGGCTGTTGACGGATGAGGTGACAGACTTCGTAGCCATTCAAGGTCGGCAAGCCGATGTCCAGCAGCATCACGTCTGGCCGGTACTCCTCGGCCAGGGCCACCCCCTGTTGCCCGTCGTAGGCCGTGCGGGTGTCGTTGCCCATCACCTTCAGCAACTCCGACAAGCTGTCCGCGCCGTCTTGGTTGTCGTCGACGACCAGTATGCGCAGCGACGACTTCGTGGCTGCCGGTTCGTCTTCGACGCCGGGCGCCTGCGGTTTCGACGCCTCGACGGCGACCGGCAATCGCACGACGAACTCGCTGCCCTTGCCCAGACCCTCGCTCCTGGCCTCGACGACACCGCCATGCAATTCGACGAGGCGCCTCACCAGCGTCAGCCCGATGCCCAGGCCACCCTGCGACCTCTCCAACGACTGATCCACCTGCGTGAACATTTCGAAGACATGGGTCAACTGCCCGGCGGCCATACCGATGCCGGTGTCTTTCACCCTCAGCACCGCGTCGCCGCCATCACGTTCGACCGTCAGTTGGATATGCCCGCCCTGGTCGCTGTACTTGGCAGCGTTGTTCAAGAGGTTGAGAACCACCTGTGACAACCGCGTCATGTCGGCATCGACCATGAGCGCAAGCTCTGGCAGCGTGACGGTGAGTTGGTGGCCCATCTGCTCGATGAGCGGGCTGCTGCTTTCCACGGCACTGTTCACCACCGCCGCCAGTGCGACTCGCTCTCTTTGAAGTTCGAGCTTGCCCCGGCTGATGCGGCTCACGTCCATCAGGTCATCGACCAGGCGCACCATCTGTGCGAGCTGCCGCTCCATCATCGAACGGGTCTGCTCGATCGTCGCCTGCTGCCCTCGCGCCAGCTTCATCAGTTGCAGACCCGTGCGTATCGGGGCCAGCGGGTTGCGCAGTTCGTGGGCCAGTGTCGCCAGGAACTCGTCCTTGCGGCGGTCGGCCTCGGACAAGTCGGCGCTCAACTGCCGCAACTGAATTTCCGCGGTCTTCCGCTCGGTCACGTCCAGGTTCGTTCCCACCACCCACTCGGTTTCGCCTTGCGCGTTCGCCCGCACGGCCTCGACAGCTTCGATGTGGCGCACTGCGCCGTCGTTGCGCCGGCGGATGCGGAATTCGCGGCGGCTCTGCCCGCTGCGGCGCATGGTGTCTTGCAGGATGCGCTCGTTTTCTGGCAGATCCTGCGCCAGGACAGCCTCGCTCCAGTCGTTGTATTGCACGAAGCCATCCGCCGTGGGCGGGATGCCGTAGAGGAGGAACATCTGCGCGTCCCAACGCATCTCGTTGGTGAGGACATTCCATTCCCAGACCCCCACCGCCGTCGCCTCGGTCGCCAGCCGCGTGCGCTGCTCGCTCGCGAGCAAGGTTTCTTGATGTCGCAACGATGAAAGCAGCAACGCATCGTTCATCTTGGCCACCCGCTCGCGTTCGGTGATGTCCGTGTGGACGCCGACCCATTCGAGGATCTCCCCGCCCGCGTCGAGCACCGGCACGGCCCGAATGGAACACAGCCGCCACGCACCGTCGTGGCGGCGCACGCGGTGCGCGAACTCGAACAACCGTTTTTCCGCGACGGCAAGATCCCAAGCGTCGATGGTCGGCTGCGCGTCCTCGGGATGCACGGCTCTGGACCAGCCGTGCCCTCGATAGTCCTCTTGAGGCTGGCCGGTGAATGCGCCCCAGGTGGGTTGTTCACCCTCCATTTCTCCTGCGGCACTGTTGGTCCAGATGATGTCGCTGACCGCACCGATGGCCACGCGGAAACGTTCCTCGCTTGCGCGCAGCTTTTCCTCGGCAGCGCGGCGCACCGTCATGTCCATCGCCGACGGAATGAGATGCGTGATGCGCCCTTGGGTATCGCGCAGCGGCGCGACCTGGAAATCGATCCACATCCGCTTGTCGCCCGCCATGCGCACGGGCACGTCGTAGCGGACGGCCTCGCCGCCGGCGGCACGTTCGCACGCACCTCGCAGTTGCGCCTGGATCTCGGGTGAATAGCTCCACCAGTAACAGTCCCAGAACTTCTTGCCGATCACTTCGCTGGCCGGCATGCCGGCCGCCTCCAGCGGCGCGCGGTTCACGTCGATCAAGGTTCCGTCCGCCGCGGTCACGGCGACGAAGGCAAACAGATTGTCGAGAACACTGCGGGTGAATTGCTGGCTTTCACGCAGCGCTTGCTCTGCCTGCTTGCGCTCGGTGATGTCCTGAAAGAACGTCGCCACGCCGCCATCGGTGGTGGGGAAGTTGCGCACGTGGAACCAGCACTGCCAGGTCGGGTAGAAGTTTTCGAGCGCCGTGGGTGTTCCTTTGTCAAGGGAATCGCTGATCGCCCTCGCGGCCAGTGTGTTGCGAGCATCCGGGAACGCTTCGTCCCAGATGTGTTTGCCCACCATTGCATCCGCGTCGACGCCTTGCGCGCCATACATCGCGCGTGCGGCGTCGTTGAACAGGGTGAAGTGCCCGCGACTGTCGATCATGTGAAAACCATCGGTGATGCTGGCCAAAATGCCGTTGGCCCGCTCCTCGCTCGCGCGCAAGTTCGCTTGCGCCTGCTTGCGCTCGGTGATCTCCTCGATGACCGCGCCGAAACCCACGACCTCGCCCGCGTCGCCGATCGCCGGATACCAGCTTTCCTTCCAGCATCGCGTCACGCCGGGCGCGGCGGGCGTCTCGCCGGAGAACTCGTGATTCAACACGGCTTGCCCCGTCGCCAGGATGCGACCCGTCACCTCGCGGATCGCTTCGGCGAGAGAGGGAACCATCTCCGAGACATGACGGCCCAGATGCGCCTCGACGGTGGAGCCGCTCATCTCTGCCAGTAGTTCGTTGATGCGCACGAAGCGCAGATCGCGATCGAGGAAGCAAAAGCCGATGGGCGCGGTGCGCAGAAGGTTGTCGAGCAGTTTGCCGATACCTTCGCATCCAAGGTCCAGGTCCTGATGCAGCGGCGTCAACGGCGCCGTCCTGGGCGCAATCTCAAAACGGCGGGAGATTTCCGGCAGATTCGTCTCCGCCTGATTCCGGGGGCTCAGGTCGCGCAAGGCCTCGACCCGCACTTCGCCGCTGCGGATGGCGCGCAGCGTTTCCTCCGCCTGCGCAAGCCGCGCACGCAGGTCGGCGTTTTCCGCGCTGAGCTGCTCTTCGTGGAAGGCAGCAGGAGTCATGGTCGACATCGCCTATTGCGCGGGGGAGGTTCTCGCTACTCGTCGGCGGACGCAGGCACGCCGACGCGGCGCATCTCGTCGCGCATCGACTCGAGCCGCAGCGGCTTGTACAGATAGCCGCTGACGCCCGCTTCAAAGGAGCGCGCCTTCGTCTCGGGGGCGTCGTCGGCGGTAGCCACCACGATCGCGAACGGGGCCACCCGGCCCGTCTTCTGAAGCTCGACGATGCGCCGGCTGGCGTCGATGCCGCCGAGCACGGGCATGTTGATGTCCATCAGCACCACATCGGGTGGCGTGTGCTTGCAGTGCTCGATGGCATCGAGCCCGTCAGCGACGGCCGACGCTTCATAACCCAAGGCGTTCAACATGGCGCAGGCGAGGATGCGGTTGACCTCGTGATCGTCGACCACAAGCACCTTGCGGCGACCGCGCAGGCCATGTGAAACGGTCGCAGGGCCCGCCTTGTCGGACTCAGCATCGACTGCGAGCTGCGAGGCTCGAGCCAGGTCGCCGGGGCTCAGTGGCTCGACCTGCAATTCCCAGCCCGGCATCGCGTCGGGCCTGGCCAGCGTTGCTGAACCTGCGCTCACCAGCAGCACACAGCGCGTTCGAGCCGACATGCGGCCTTGCAGAGTCGACAGCGAAGACATCAAGTTCAGCGGATCGTCGCGGATCAGCAAAAGCTCCGGACAGTCGTCATCCGTCGAGGCGTTGAGGTGGCTGTACGCGTCGACCGGGGAAGCGAAACGCCAGACGCGCCACCCCAGACGCTGCAGGCGGCGTTCCAGGACGGCAGGCTCGACGCTGCGCCCGTCGACGATCCACGCCCTGGCGCCCTCGGCACTGGGAGGCGGCTCGCGCTCGATCGGCTGCACGCTCAACTCGAGCCGCAGCAAGACGCCCTCGCTCGGGTGGCTGGCAAAGCTGACTTGGCCGCCGGAAACGGGGCAGACGCCGCGGGCCTGGACGAAGCCACTGGTGAAGCGCTGTGTGCCTGCCGCTGCGTCGATGTCGAGACCCAGCCGTTGCAGATGTTCGGCCCTTCGCGAGGGCGACTCCAGCATGTCGTTTCCGGCGATGTTGACGGTCAGCGTCTGCGCGCCACCGTCGTCCGTGATCGATCGCGCAGCGACCATCACGATGCCTTCGTCCATCAGGTCCTGCGCGCTGCACATCAGGCGGTAGAAAGCGGAATGAAGCGCCACTTCGTCACCCAGGAGCACGAGCTCGTGGCCTTCGGCATCGAAAGACAATTGCTGGCGCCTGGCGGTCATCAACGGCACTACCCTGCGGGCCGCCCGTGTCAGGGTGTCGAGGAGCCTGAATTCCACCGGCTGCCTGGCGGCGCTGGCGCCCTGCCAATGTGTTCGCAGCGTCGCAAAAAGCGTTGCGTGGTCCAGGGGCTTGGCAAACGCGCGGTCGAAGCGCACGTCGACCAGCGCCAGTTCGCTGACAAGATCGCTGCGCCCCGTCATGGCCAACAACAGCGGCGCATTGATGTGGCCAAGGCTCGATCTGGCGCGGCTGGCAACTTCCAGGCCGCTCAAGCCCGGCATCTGCAGATCGAGTATGAGCACGTCAAAGCTCGCTGAGAGCGCCATTTCCAAAGCCTGCTCTCCGGCGTACGCGGTGAAGACTTGACAGCCCAATTCCAACACGATGAGCGATGCCAAACTGTCGGCACTGTGTCGATGGTCATCAACCACCAAAACTCGCATGGCAGCGAGGGGCGTGGAAGCGACCATGAAGTTATGAGTGTCCGTCATGATCGCGCAAGCTTCACATGGCCGCTGTTCTCGAGACAGAGGGCATGTGCCGCAAACCCCTGTAGGAGAGCGACTCGCCGTTGGCATAGTGTGCGAAAGTGAACTTTGGAAGCTGTCGTCAGACGTCCCTTGCCGCCGCTTGACCTCGGGTGCCGGCCGAACGACTGCTGCTCAAAGGCTCGAACGGAACCCTGTCGACCCGCTGCTGACACGCAACTTGACAGCTGCGGCAGCAGGGGCGTTCATGGACCATACGGGGGTCAGCACCCCCGAACCGCAGCGCGACCACTGACTTCCAGTCGCCTCCAGTCGCAACGGGCTCGCCCCTAAGATGGCGCCATGCCCAGCCCGCGCCCGAAACGCCCCGTTGCCCTGGGCAAGACGCGCCCGCCGCGGCTCGGCCGGGTTTTCGGGCGCGAGCGGCTGTTCGATGCGATCGATGCCTCCCCGGCCACGGCGGTCTGGATCGGCGGGCCGCCGGGCATCGGCAAGACGACACTCGTCGCGACCTACCTGCAAAGCCGCGCCATGCCGTGCCTGTGGCTGCAGCTCGATGCAGGGGATGCCGATCCGGCCAGCTTCGCGCACTTTCTGCAGCTCGCCGCGGCGCTGCCGAAGCCGGTCGGCGCCCGACCACGCGCACCGTCGCCGCCGAGCGCTGACGACCTGCGCGACGTGCCGGCCTACGTGCGCCGCTGTGTGCGCCGCCTCGCCGCCGAGCGGCCGCTGCCCTGGGCCCTGGTGCTCGACAACGTGCAGGAACTCGGCGCCGCGCCAGGGCTGCACAGCGGCATCGCCGCTGCACTCGCCGAGTTGCCTGAGGGCGCGCGCGTGCTCGCCGTCAGCCGCGAGCCGCCACCCCCGGCCTATGCACGTGCCATGGCGTGTCAGCAGCTCGAATTCATCGACGAGACGATGCTGCGCTTCGACGACACCGACGCGCAGCAGCTCGTCGACCTGCACGGCCGCGATTGGCGTGGCGCCGAGTTGCGCGAGCTCACCGACGGCTGGGCGGCGGCGATGATCCTGCTGATCGCCGCGCGCACCGAGCTCGGCCCCGGCGCCGCGCTGCGCAGCGGCACGGCGCGCGAGCGGCTGTTCGCGTTCTTCGCGACCGAAGTGTTGGCGGGCATGAGCGCAGGCGATGCGCAGTCCCTGATGTGCATTGCCTTCCTGCCCAGCGCGACGGCGGCGATGGCGGTGGCCGTCAGCGGCGACGCGCGTGCCGGTGAGTTGCTGGCCGATCTGACCCGCCGCAGCCTGTTCACCGAATGCCGCGAAGGCACGGTGGCGGCCTACACCTTCCATGCCCTCTTCAGCGAATTCCTGCGCACACGCGCCGCCGAGACGCTGGCCGCACCGGCGCTGCGCGCCTTGCGTGTGCAGGCTGCGGATGTGCTGACGGCGCACGGCCAGGGCGACGCTGCGATCGCGCTGTTGCTGGCCGCCGAGGCCTGGCCCGAAGCGCTGCATCGCATCGACGCGCAGGCCGCCGGGCTGGTCACGCAGGGGCGAACGGCGCTGGTGCGGGATGCGATCCTCGCGGTCCCCGAGCGGGCTCGCGATGTGCCGCAAGCCTGGTACTGGCTCGGCCACTGCAGCCTCGCGGTCGATCCGGCGCAGGCGCTGCAACAGCTCGAACACGCACGCCACGGTTATCACACGGCAGGTGACGAGCGTGGCGCCTTCTGCACCGCCGCCGCCGCGGCCGATGCCATCGTCTTCATCGGCGCCAGCCTGCAGCCGATCGAGCGCTGGCTGCCGCTGCTGGAAGCCGATGCGGGCAGCTATTTGGCACAACGTGACGACGAGACCGACCTGCGGGTGCTGCCCGGGCTGCTGGCCGCCTTCGTGCACTGCGCCACCGCGCACCCGCTCACTGCGCCCATTGCCGACCGCGCCGAGCGCCTGCTCGACCAGCCGCTGGGCGCGAGCCAGCGCATCCTGCTCGGCACGCTCGCCTACTACCTGCTGTGGACCGGCCAGACCGCGCGGCTCGACCGTGTGCTGCTGAAGGTCGACCGCATGTGTGCCGGCGTCGATGCCGCACCGGCGACGCTGCTGCGCTGGTACAGCGCGTCGGTGATGATCCGCTCGCTGCGCGGCCAGGTCGACGAGGCGCTGGCGCACGCGCGCCAGGCCCTGGCCGTGACGAACGGCGGCCCGGCGCCCATGCGCGGCCGGGCGCATCTGCTGCTGGTGCTGGCCGCACTGGCGGCACGTGATGCGGCGCTGGCGCGCCGGCACCTGGCTGAATCCGCCGGCCTGCTGGAGTTGCACAACGCCAGCGATTCGACGATCTACGAATTCCAGCGCGGCATGCTCATGCTGCTCGATGGTGACTGGACGGGCGCCGACCAGCTGATGCGCGCCGCCGTCGTCAGCGGCCAGGCCAGCGGCTGGCCGTTGCGCGAGCACATTGCGCTGCTGGGGCAAACACTCGCCGCGACGCAGGTCGGTGCGCTGGCCGACGCGCAGACCACGCTCGACGCCGTGCTTGCGCACCCGTTTTACGCCGTCTGCCGCTGGCACCATTGGCTGGCCGCATTGATCGAGGCCCACCTCGCCGAGCACAGCGGCCAGCGGGCCCGCGCGCTCGCCGCCCTGGCGCGTGCCTTCGCCCTGGGCCGCGAGCACGGTTTCGACTTCGGGCCGATGCCCTACTGCTGCGGCGACATGATGCCCCGACTGGCCGCGCTGGCCCTGGCGCACGACATCGATGCGCCGTTTGCGCTGCACCTGATCCGCCGCCACGCGCTCGCCGCACCGGCCGATGCCGGGGCCCACTGGCCGTGGCCGGTGCGCATCCGTTGCCTGGGGTCGTTCTCGATCGAACGCGACGGCCAGGCACTCATCCAATCGCGCAAGGAAAGCCGCAAGCCGCTCGATCTGCTGAAGCTGACGATCGCGCTCGGCGGCGTCGCCGTTCGCGCCGACCGGCTGACCGCGCTGCTCTGGCCCGAGGCCGAGGGCGATGCGGCGCAGAACTCGTTCGACAACGCGCTGCACCGCCTGCGCAAGTTGATTGGCGAAACGTCGCTCGTGATGCAGGCCGGCGCACTGAGCCTGAACCCGGCCCACTGCTGGACCGATGTGGCCGCGCTGGAAGCCAGCCTGCACGAGGCCGCTGACTTGTCTGCCGATGCGCAAGCCGGCGTGGCCGTGGCGGACGCCGTGGCGGACGCCGTAACGGACGCCGTCGCCGTGGCCGACCGGGCGCTGGCGCTGTACCAGGGCGATTTTCTGGCCGGCGACGAGGCGCACCCCGACGTGCTCGTCGCACGGCACCGGCTGCGCGCCACCTTCGTGCGCCACATGGTGGCGCTCGGCGCGCTGCTCGAGGCGCGTGGCGAGCACGCCGCCGCCGAGCGCGTGTACCGCCGCGTGATCGAGCGTGAGCCGCTGGCCGAAGACATCGTGCGCCGGCTGATCCAGTGCCTGCTCGTGCTGGGCCGCCGCGCCGAGGCCTATGAGGCCTACCGCCATTGCCGTCAGCAGCTGTCTGTGCTGCTGGGCATCCGCCCGGCGGCCCAGACCGAGGCCCTGGTCGAGACCCTGCGCGAAGCCTGAAAGTTGAAACCTTAAGTCATCTCTAGGTGGGTGGCCCATACGGTCAGCACATTCGGGCTCAGCGCTTCGAGCGAGGGCCCGGCAACCCGGCAACCCGACACCCAAACGGCCTGCCTCCAGGAGATGACATGTTCGAACGATCGATTTCACGGCGCGGGTTTGCAGGCGCAGGCGCAGCCATCGGCGCGCTGGCCGCCCTGCCCGCGCTGATGCGGCCAGGCACGGCGCAGGCCGCCGTGCTGCCGGCCACGCTGCCGGCCACGCTGCGCATCCTCTGCAGCGGCCCGGCCGGCAGCATCCCGGACATCGTGGCGCGCCGTTATGCCGAGCGCTTGACGGGCCGCATCGCCAACCACGTGATCGTCGACAACCGCGTTGGCGCAGCGGGCCAGCTGGCTGTCGCCGCGCTGCGCCAGGCCAGCGCCGATGGCACGACGATGCTGCTGGCCCAGGGCGCGATCGCAACCGTCTACCCGTATCTGTACGCCAAGCTCGCCTACGACCCGGCGGTCGACCTGAAGCCGGTGTCGCTGGCCGCCGAAGCCACACTCGGCCTGGCCGTTGGCCCGGCCGTGCCGGCCAGCGTGACCACGCTCGGCGAGTTCATCGCATGGGGGCGCCTCAACCCGAGCCTGACGAACTTCGCCTCACCGGGCACCGGCACGCTGCCGCACCTGCTCGGCGCGACCTTCTTCCGCGAGGCGCAGGTCGCATGGCAGCACGTCCCGTACCCCGGCGGGCCGCCGGCGCTGCTCGACCTGATGGGCGGGCGCATCGCGGCGCTGATCCTGCCCGAGGGGCTGCTGCGGCCACACCAGGCGGCGGGCCGGCTGCGCGTGCTGGCGACCTCGGCCGCTGCACGCAGCGCCTACCTGCCCGAGGTGCCGACCTTCGTCGAACAAGGCTGGCCGAGCCTGGTGATGCAAGAGTGGTTCGCCTTCTTCATGCCGGGCGCCACGCCGCCAGCCAGCGTGGAAGCGGCATCGTTGGCAGTGCAACTTGCGGCGACCGACAAGGCCGTGAAGTCGACTTTCGCCGATGCCGGCATGGTGGCCACGGCGAGCACGCCCCTGGCGCTGGCCGGGCGCATCGCCACCGAGCAGACGTACTGGCAAGGCGTCGTGCGCGCGACCGGCATCCGGGCAGAGTCATGAGCGCGTCTGTCAGCACGTCAGCGAGCGCGCCATTGAGCGCGCCAGTGAGCGCATCAGTGAGCGCATCAGTGAGCGCATCAGTGAGCGCCTCCGCGAGCGCAGCCTTCGCAGAACCCTCACCGCATCCGTGGGACGACGCCGCACAAGGCTGGAATCACCACGCCACATCGATCCGCACCTGGCTGCACGGCGCCACCGCGGCCATGCTCGATGCCGCGCAGCTCACGCGCGGCGCACGGGTGCTCGACATCGCCGCCGGTGCCGGCGACCAGACGCTCGACATCGCCCAGCGCATCGGCCCGGGCGGCGCGGTGCTGGCCACCGACATCTCGCCGCGCATCCTGGCACTGGCGCAAGACCGGCTGCGCGCCGCCGGCATCACCACCGCGGCAACGCGCGTCGCGGACGCACAGGCGCTCGACCTTGCCGGCGCGAACTTCGACGCCGCCGTCTGCCGGCTCGGCTTGATGTTCTGCACTTCACCTCTGCAGGCCCTGCAAGGCGCTTGCGCGGCGCTGCGGCCGGGCGGCCGCTTCAGCGCGCTGGTGTTTTCGCATCCACAGGCCAACCCCTGCCTGGTGATCCTGGCGCGCACCGCGCAGCGCCATGCCGGCCTGCCTGAACGCAGCCCGTTCGAGCCGGGCGGGCTGATGAGCCTGGGCCAGCCTGGCCTGATGCAGCGGCTGCTGCACCAGGCCGGGTTCGTCGACATCGCCGTGCAGCCGATGGCCGCGCCGTTCGTGCTGCCTTCCGTGCAGCACTACGTCGACTTCGTGCGCAGCTCGGCATCGCCGGTCATGCAGATGTTGAAGGCGCTGCCGCCGGCCGCGCAGGCCGCCGCGTGGGACGAGATGACCGAGCAGTTGCATGTGTTCTCCACACCCCAAGGCTGGGCCGGACCGAACGAACTGTTGATCTGCTCGGCCACGAACGGCGTAGACGAACCACCAAGCCCATCCTGACACGGAGCACCCACCCCCCAGTTCGCGCGCGCCGTGGACATCACGGCACGGGGCGGATCGACCGCGGGAAGCATCGGCGGCCACATCGTGTTTCAGGACAGTTCCTCCACCAGCGGCTCCACCTTCGACGCGCTTCGCGCTGAAGGGGCCAGCGTGGTCGGTGCCACCGGCGGCGAAATCATCTTTCGCGAGGCCGCACTCGTGACCCGCATGACCGGGGTCGTGGTGAGCGGCGGTATGTCTGCAGGCGCGTTGGGCGGGCGGGCGAGCTATCAGGGCCGGGCGCAGAACACCGGCGGCGTGTCAGTCCGGGCAGGGCA
>Ga0209181_10008711_pt1 | contig 13535 bp, 14 predicted proteins | sample MAT05_FD_187208 | JGI IMG/M metagenome (GOLD analysis project Ga0209181, IMG submission 187208) | Freshwater microbial communities from Lake Fryxell liftoff mats and glacier meltwater in Antarctica - MAT-05 (SPAdes) (version 2) | ecosystem: Environmental > Aquatic > Freshwater > Ice > Liftoff... | reverse complement strand
GAGGAGTACGCGAAGGCCGGTGTGCCGATGCTGCCGGTCACCCATGGCGATCAGTTCACCAAGCTGCACTTGCTGCTCTACACGTTCATGTTGTCGGCTGCGACGTTGCTACCGTTTGTTGTCGGCATGGCTGCATGGCTCTACCTCGCCTGCGCAATCGTCTTGAATGCGATCTTCATCTGGTTTGCAGTGCAGCTCTATCGCCGCTACACGGACGCGTTGGCGCGCCGTACGTTCAATTTTTCAATCCTCTACCTCGCATTGTTGTTTGCGGCGTTGCTGATTGATCATTACCTGCCGCTGTTGGGTAATTTTCGCTGATGCGCCGGGTCCTGTTGGCCGTGTTGGCCGCAATAACGCTTGGCATCGTTGGTTGCAGCCCGGCCGCCCCCAGTTTTAGCGCGGTCGACATCACCGGTGCGCCAAGCTTTGGCACGGACTTTCGCTTGACCGACCAGACTGGCAAGGCGCGCACGCTGGCAGACTTCCACGGCAAGGTCGTCGCGGTGTTCTTCGGATTTACCTTTTGTCCCGACGTGTGTCCCACCACGCTTTCTGAAATGCGCCAGGTGATGCAGCAACTGGGCCCGAAGGGTGAAAAGCTGCAGGTATTGTTTGTCACCGTTGACCCGAAGCGCGATACGCCGGAGTTATTGTCGAAATACATGGCCGCGTTTCATCCCAGCTTTCTTGCCTTGTACGGAGACACCGCCGCGACCAGTAAAGTGACAAGCGACTTCAAGATCGTTGCGCGCATCGTACCGGGTCAGTCAGCCGACACCTACACGGTCGATCACACGGCTGGCACATTGATTTTCGACACGCAGGGTCGTTTGAGACTGATGGCGCCCTACGGGCTTGGCGTCGAAAAACTGACAGCAGATATCAAACAACTGATGTAGAAAGGCAGCGCCATGACCATCCAACGGCTACACGTGGGCAAGCGGCTTTCCGAGGCGGCGGTATACAACAACACCATCTATCTTGCAGGGCAGGTTGCGGAGGACAACTCGCAGGACATCACCGGTCAAACAAAGCAGGTGCTGGCCGCCGTTGACAAGCTGCTCGGTGAGGCCGGTAGCGACAAGACCAAGCTGCTGCAAGTCACCATCTTCATTGCCGATATGAAAGACTTTCCGGGCATGAATGCGGCTTGGGACGAATGGGTCGTGCAAGGGTCGACGCCACCGCGCGCCACCGTCGAGGCCAAACTCGCCAAGCCGGAGTGGAAGGTGGAAATGCTGGTGGTCGCTGGCAAGTAGCGCCGCCAAGCGGCGAAAAAAAACGGGCACCGAGGTGCCCGTTTTTCGTTGCCCGCCTGGTGTTGTGGCTCAGGCTGCAGCGTAGTCCTGCAAATGTAGTTTCATTTTCTGCATCGCCTTGACTTCGATCTGGCGGATCCGTTCTGCTGAAACTCCATACTCGGCGGCGAGCTCGTGCAGCGTCTTTTCTTCGCCTTCGTTTAGCCAACGGGTTTCAATGATCCGGCGGCTGCGTTCATCTAGATTTGATAGCGCAGCTTCCATACCGGAAGTGGCGGCCGCTTCCTTTTGCATCGCACTCAAACGTGTTGGTGGATCTACTGTACTGTCCTGTAAATACGCGATCGGACTCACCCAGTTCTCATCATCACCGTCGTTGGGTTCGAGCGAGATTTCCTGGCCGGTGAGGCGCTTCTCCATCTCACTGACGTCAGTTTCTTTGACGTTGAGCTGACGCGCAACTTCTTTCACTTCGTTCGGCGAAAGCGTGCCGAAGTTCGGCTTCATCGAACGCAAGTTGAAGAAAAGCTTGCGTTGCGCTTTGGTGGTGGCGATCTTCACGATGCGCCAGTTTTTCAGGATGTACTCGTGCATCTCGGCTTTGATCCAATGCACGGCAAATGACACCAGACGCACACCACGCTCAGGGTCGAAACGTTTCACCGCCTTCATCAGGCCGATGTTGCCTTCCTGAATCAGATCGGCCTGCGGCAGCCCATAGCCGGCATAGTTTCTGGCAATTGATACCACCAGGCGCAGATGTGACATCACCATCTCCGAAGCAGCCGTCAGGTCGCCGCGGGTTGATAGCGCGACGGCCAACTCGTGCTCGCGCGCAGGCGTGAGCATCGGGATGCGGTTCACGCTGGATATGTAGTTTTCCAGACTGGCAACGGATAGTGCGGGTAAGTTCAAGCTTGCTGAAGACATGTTGGACTCCTGTCGGAATACAGTGCGGCAAAAGCCGCCGTATGACACAATATTAGCACTCTCGCGATAGGAGTGCCAACGCATCTGGAAGTTCACTTTTCGCCGGTTGTTCATGGCTAAGCGCTAAATTGGGTAAGTTAGCGCCCGCACACTAAAGTCGGTTCTATTGACGTGGCTGTCGCCAGCCGGGGAACCTTTCTGGCGAATTTCCGAGCTCTCCTAGAGCTGCCAAATCCCAAGCTCGGGATGTCAAATTCTGACGGTGGTTGGCAAAGTCATTTATTGGCGGGCGTTTCCAAGCAAAAAGTGCTGTAAACACCCGCCAATAAAGGAGTCTACCGGGTTGCTTCTTGTCGCGTCTGGTTGACGGCACTCACCGCAAACCCTTCAAAAATTTCATTTTGAAGCCTCGACCTGCCGCCAATACATCGATACAGATACGAACGCACCGACCCAGCCCAGTGCAGCCCCCAGCCCGACCACCCACGTCGCTTGCGCGATCGAGGGCACCTGCACCGATAACTCCGCTCCGTATGTCACCGCAAGCGCGTTAACCTCGGAGCCCGCCCACAGTCCGAGCGCGGTCGCAGCGCATACCGCCAGCGCGCCGGCCAACGCACCTTGCAACGCGCCAAAGTACAAGAAAGGCCGCCGGACAAATCGTCGTGTTGCGCCGATGAGTCGCGCGACGATGATTTCGTCCTTTTGCGTCAGCATTTGCAGTCGGATCGTATTGCCGACGACAAAAACCACCGCGGCGCCCAACATCGCCCCGAGTAAAAACACCAGTCGCTCGGCGAATCGGGCAAACCGAGTCAGTTTCTTCGCCCACTCGAAGTCCATCGTGATGGTTTCCACTTTGGGGATCGGCGTCAGGTCGCCTCGCATGGCCTCCAGCGCTGCGCTATCGACCGCTTTCGGCTTGATGGCAAACGCATGCGGAAGCGGATTGGCATCGATGCCGGCCAGTATGTCGCCCAGGTTGGCGCGCTTTTTCATGTCGGCAAGCGCCGCCTCGCGGGCGATGAACACCAAGCTCTGCGTGTTCGCATGCGCGCGCAACTTCCGCTCGATGTCCTTCGCTTCGGCGTCGGTCGCCGAAAGCGCCAGATAGACGTTCACATTAGGCTCGGTGTTGAGTCTCGACGCGGCGCTGGTAATGTTCTCGAACAACATGAACAGACCGAGCGGCAGCAGGATCGCGATGGCGATGACGCCGATCGACAGACAACTCGCCAGCGGCTGTGAACGCAGGCGGCCGATGGCGCGTCCGAACGCCTGCCGGTGCGAGGCCGCCAGCGCGCTCATGAAGCCACCCGGCCCTGATCAAGCGTCACGCGGCGGCATTGCAAGCGAGCAAGGCCCGGTTCGTCGTGAGTGGAGAGTACGACCGTTACGCCGACTTGATTGAAGCTGCGGAATAGATCCATGATCGTCGCTGCGTAGGCTTGATCAAGATTGCCGGTCGGCTCATCGGCAATGAGGACAGACGGTCGGTTGACGATGGCGCGTGCAATGCAAAGGCGCTGCTGCTCACCGCCGGAGAGGGCGATTGGATTGGCCTTCTCCCGCGCCAGCAGGCCGACCTTATCGAGTGCCGCGCGAACCCGTTTGCCGGTCTCGGTGCGCGTGAAGCCCGCGATCTCCAACGGCAGCGCGACGTTCTCGAAAACGTTCCGATCGAACAACAATTTGTGGTCCTGAAACACCAGCCCCAGGTTTTGCCGTAGCACCGACAAATGGGCTTCCTTTAGCAGCGCGAGATTCTGGCCGTTCACCATCACATTGCCACCGGAAGCGAATTCGATACCCGCCGCGAGCTTGAGCATTGTCGATTTGCCCGCCCCCGAGTGTCCGGTAATGGCGACCATTTCGCCTTTCTCAATGGCCAATGAGACGTCCTTGAGTGCCTCATAACCGCTCGCGTAGCGCTTGGTCACGTTGGAATATTGGATCATGTGGGCGCTCGGCGGTACGTCGCGTCAAAACAACGCATCGACGAACTCTTTGGCCACAAATGGCTTCAGATCATCAATCGATTCACCGACGCCGATAAACCGAACCGGAATCGGCCGAGACGGCCGCTCGGCAGCCAGCGCAGCGATCATGCCGCCTTTGGCGGTGCCGTCGAGTTTGGTGACGACCAATCCGGTCAGTTGCAGTGCGTCGTCAAACGCCTTGGTCTGGGTGAGGGCGTTTTGTCCGGTATTCGCGTCGAGAACGAGCAGCGTTTCGTGCGGCGCGGAAGGATCCGCTTTGGCGATGACACGTTTGACCTTTTTGATCTCTTCCATGAGATTTAGTTGTGTCGGCAAACGACCGGCGGTATCCGCCAGCACGATATCAATGCCGCGCGCCCGGGCCGCACTGATGGCGTCAAAAATGACCGCGGCGGAATCGCCGCCTTCCTGCGCAATCACGGTCACGTTGTTACGCGCGCCCCAAGTCATGAGCTGTTCGCGCGCCGCGGCGCGGAAGGTATCACCCGCCGCCAGCATCACGCTGTGGCCTTGCGATTGAAAGTACTTTGCGAGTTTGCCGATGGTCGTCGTCTTGCCGGCGCCATTCACGCCGGCGATCATGATGACAAACGGGCGGTGTGTCGATACATCCAGCGGTTGCTCAAGCGGCGCGATCAGCGCTGTCAGGGCGGTCTTGAATTCCCCTCTTAAGATTGCGCCGTCGGCAATTTTTTTCTCGCGCTGGGTGAGTCGAAGATTTTCGACCAACCGGGCGGCGGTCGCGGCACCGACATCGGCGGTGATCAACGCGCTTTCGAGTTCCTCAAACAACGCCTCGTCAATTCTTGGGTGGCGCGCAAACAAATCCGACACGTCGGTGTTCAGTACCGCGCGCGTCTTGGCGAGCCCTGCGCGAAGACGCGATAACCAGCCGGACGATGATTCGATCGGGACTTCGGGGGCGGGCTTGTTGGTGGGGCTTGCAAACACGATTGCTGGTCGACTTTCCTAGTCTTGATGGGTTGAGCGGCCGCTCGGCGGGCGCATGTGCAACATTCTAGGGTAACGGCGGACGAGTTGAAGCGGCGGGCTCATGCGAAACTTGCCGAATGGGCGCACGATCAACCAAGCCGGATCCGCCGGGAGCCGGCCGAAATCAGCTACGCATCGGCGGCGGCGTGTGGCGAAGCCGCGTGCTGCCGTTCCCTGATGCGCCCGGCCTGCGCCCAACGCCCGACCGCGTCCGCCAAACCCTGTTCAACTGGCTTGGCCAGACCTTGCATGGAATGACCTGTCTGGATGCCTTCGCCGGTAGCGGGGCGCTTGGGTTTGAGGCCGCATCGAGAGGCGCCGAGCGGGTGGTGATGTGCGAGGCGAACGGCGTTGTGGCACGTGCTTTGACAGGCAGCGCAGCGTTGCTTGCCGCCGATCAATGCAACATCGTGCCCTGCAGCGTGTTCGAATGGTTGCGCGCCTGTACGCTGAGATTTGATGTCGTTTTCTGCGATCCACCATTCAGCGAAAATCTGCATGCATCGTTTCTGGCGGCATTGACGCCGTATTTGGTGGAAAACGCGCTGGTTTACGTTGAATCTGCTCAGCCGCTCGAATTGCTGGTCGCGTCCATGTCTGGATATGAAGTCGCCAAGTCATCCAAAGCGGGAAGCGTATATTTTGGGTTGCTTCGACTCAATTCGGCAGGCTAACATAGCGCCCTCGCTCATCCGCACCCTCTCAACGCCCGAAAACCATGATCCGCGCTGTCTATCCAGGAACGTTCGACCCACTGACCAAGGGCCACGAAGATCTCGTGGCGCGTGCCGCCAGACTGTTTGGTGAGGTGATCGTGGCCGTGGCCCACAGTCAGGCAAAGCGGCCGTTCTTTTCGCTCGAGGAGCGCGTTGGACTCGCGCGGGAAATTCTGGCCGAATATCCGAATGTCCGGGTGATGGGGTTCACCGGATTGCTTTCAGATTTTCTGAATAAGCATGAGGCGAATGTCATCCTGCGCGGATTGCGCGCCGTGTCTGACTTTGAGTACGAATTTCAGATGGCCGGTATGAACCGCAAGCTCAATCCCGGCGTGGAGACCATGTTTCTGACACCCTCAGACAAATACATGTTCATCTCAGCGACCATTGTCCGGGAGATAGCCATTTTGGGCGGTGACGTTGGAGAGTTTGTGCATCCGCTGACAATGAAAGCGCTGATGTCCAAGGTAGGTAAGTAGTCGTGAGTCTCAAAATCACCGATCAATGCATCAACTGTGATGTGTGCGAGCCGGAGTGTCCCAACGGCGCGATCTACCAGGGCGTCGAAATATACGAAATTGATGCGGGCAAGTGTACCGAGTGCGTCGGACATTTTGATACGCCGCAGTGTCGCGAAGTCTGTCCGGTTGATTGCATTCCGCTCGACGAACTCAATCCTGAAACGCACGACCGGTTGTACGCAAAATTTATCTGGCTGACGGCCGTCAAGGTTGCGGCTTAGAGGCAGGGGACTCGTCGTCGCGGCGTTTGCGGCCCGCAAAGCGCTCCAGTCCCTCACGCAGCACCGCGAGCTCGGCGTGCTCGCGCTTGATGATGTCCATTGAAGCCTGCAGTTCCGCGATTTTTTCGGCGAGGTCGAGTTCTGCCGAGTGGATTTTTTTGATCCTGCCGGAGCGTTCGCCCAAGCGCTTATTCAATTCTTCCAACGGGCGTTCGATGCCGAAGAATACGCCGCGCATCCACGAGGTGGACTCCCGGTTGGCGATCTCAAGTACATGGATCACGCGGGCGGCAATGAGAGACTCGAACTGCTCGGCAATCGCCGCTGACCGGCGCGCAAGTATCTTTCCCGTGCGCAGCAGCTCAACGGCGGCTTCCTCCTCGGCCTTCTCGACTTCGGTCAAAAAACGATGCGTGGCGAACGGATGAACTTCGTAGTGCCCGATTCCAGTCAGGCGAAAGTGCTTTTCACCGAGATTGCCAAACACGGTTCGAATTTCATCCAGCTTCGCATTGATCGCCTGGATCCGGTTGCGTGTAATCGCAAAATAATTGGCGAGCGTATCGTCGATCTTGCCTGACGGCGTCGAATTGGCGATCAGCGCGGCAGTGGCAATGGCGTCTGACCTGGCCGATTCCGGACTCGTCAAACTTGCAAGCTCATTGGCCAGTTTGGTGTGGATCGGCTTGATTGATCGCAGCTCCTCGAGCGCTGCCAGCAGCAAATTGCGCTTGTTACCACCCTCGCGCGAAAGGGTCGCGGAGATCGCCAGGTTCTTCGTTCGGATGTCGCCGAGGGACTGCAGTCCCTCCAGCGCTGCGAAGCGGCGCTGATCCAGCGTTGACTGAACACTCTCCAGCGTGCTTGACAGCGTGTTGATAATGTCCCTGCCGAGCACTGCCTCGCGATTTTCTGGAAGATAGGTCGCCAAGGTACGCTCAAGCCGATAGAGTCGGCTGCGCAGTTGCGCGTCTTTGTCGCCATCAAGCGATCCCTTCAGGGCCAGCATGGCCGAGACCGGGATGACCTTTGCGGGTTCGACTCGTAACAGGTCTGAGACGTCCTGCACCCGCCTATCGATCTCCCCGAGCCAATTGCGGTCCGCCGCCTTGGCGTCTAGTGGATCTGATACGTGCAGGCGGTCTATCTTGTTCATGGCGACGATTCGCGCCTGAACAGATTCACCCTTCTCGCGCGCGCGAAAATTTCGCGAGCCGCCCAGCTTGTCCTTCCAGATCGCAAGGTCGGGCTTGGTCACACCCTCGGCCGCATCTAGCACCATGACAACCGCGTCCGCCGCCGGAATGTTCTCCCGGGTGAACTCGGGTTCCGCCGTCAGCGACGCAAGACCCGGTGTGTCGGTAACGACAAGGCCTGCATCAAGCAAAGGGTGTGGAAAATTGATGACCGCGTAACGCCATCGAGGCACGTCAACCATGCCCCAGTCGGTGTTGGCGCCGGCAAGAGCATCGCTGTGCATGCCCCAGGACACGGCGTCTGCGACAGTGACGCGCCGCGTTTCAGCAAGCGTTGCAAAGGCCGCGTTTGCGGACGCGGCGTCGTCGGCGTCAAAGTCGAGGTGGTGCCACTGTGATTCATCGCTACAAATATCGGCGAATCGCTGTGGTGCCTCGCGGGTCTCCATCGGCAGAGCCCGGACGCTGGTCCGGCGCGAGCGATCAAAGCGAACCTCTGTAATGCAGCGCGTTGCGTTTGATTCACCGGAGGGTAAAAGCCGCCGACCAATGTCGGAAAAAAACAGTGCATTGATCAGCTCCGACTTGCCGCGCCCCGCTTCGGCGACAAAGAGGATGTTTACGCGGGCCTCATCGACTTTTTTCGTCAATGCCTCAAAGGTCGCTTCCGTTTCAGCGTTGCTGTAGCCGTGCGCGCGAAGAAAGTCCGCCACACGTACGATCTGTGTCGAGACGCCGTAGCGCCACGACTGCAAATTTGCCAATCTCGCGGTGAGCGCGTGCTTGGGTTGCGGGTTCAAGAATGTGGTTTCCGATTGACAGGTCAGCGGCTAATGAATGTCGGTTGCGTGAGCGTTGCGCCTCTTAGCCGCCGGGGTGCCAGTGCCCTTAGGCGATTATGTCTGACAACGCGGGCAAAAGAATGTACTGCGCTGTCCCTGCCGAATCGCGCGGATCGGACTCTGGCAGGTATGGCATCGCTCGCCTTCCCGGCCGTAAACCCGCGCCGCAAGTTGAAAGTAGCCGGATTCTCCATCGGCCTTGACATAATCGCGCAGGCTTGAGCCACCTGCGGCAATTGCCTTTGCCAGAGTCGCTTTGATGGAATTGGCGAGGCGCTCATAACGTGGCCCGGAGATGCGGCCCGCAGATGTGGTGGGTCGTATGCCGGCGTCAAACAGTGATTCAGATGCATAGATGTTGCCGACACCCACGACCGTGTGGCCATCCATGATGAATTCCTTCACGCTGACCGCGCGACCGCGCGACCGCGCGAAGAGTAGCGAGCCATTGAAATCAGCCCCCATCGGCTCAGGCCCCAATTTGTCCAACAGCGGATGTGTTGGGGTCTCACCGCTGATCCACAACATGGCGCCGAATCGGCGCGGGTCGTGGTAGCGCACGATTGTGTCGTCGCCAAACACAATATCGACGTGATCGTGCTTGATTGGCACCACACCGCTGCGGACTGTGAACATCGAGCCCGACATGCCGAGATGGCAGAGCAGAAAACCACCGCCTGATGTCGATTCAATGTCCCAAAGGAGGTACTTACCACGCCGCGCCACGCCAAGCACCGTACGGCCGACGAGTAGTGATTTTAGATTGCGAGGGATAGGCCAACGCAGCCGACGGTCGCGTATCACCAGATCGAGAATGCCTCTGCCCTCGACTGCAGGGAGCAACCCGAGGCGGGTTGTTTCTACTTCCGGCAGTTCAGGCATTGCGCACCATGTTCAGTCGCGTCGTGACGTGTGTTGGATCGAAATTGTGACACGGGCAGGCCTGGTTTCCTGTCGGGGTTATCGAGCTGACCCAAATTGACCTTCATCAGGGCGTTTTTTTGGTGACGCGTTGTGCCGAATTCGCTATGATGAAGACATGAACGTCTTGTCTAGCTGCCGCTCTTCCGTGCGACTCTGCGCTGTTTCCGTGTTGGTCATTTGGTTTGTCTGGCAGATCTCGATGCCGGTGGGGGCGCAGGTCTCTCCTGCGCAGACCAAGCCTGGGGCGGCGAACACCAAGGCGCCGCTAAAGCGTGAGACACCAAAGCCGGAAGGGGCGGATACTCCCAGCCTTTCGTCACAACAGTTGCTCTATCAGTACCTGATTTCTGAGATTGCCGGACAGCGCGGCCGCGCGCAGCTGGCAGCGCGCAGTATGCTTGACCTCGCGCAGAAATCACGGGACCCCCGTCTCGCGCGTCGCGCTGCCGAAATCGCGTTTCAAGGACGGCAGACGACAGAGGCGCGGGAAGCGTTACTACTCTGGCTGGCACTCGAGCCCGAATCGTCGGTCGCAAGGCAGGCGCTTGGTGCGTTGTTGGGAACGCAGGGGCCGATTGACAAGGTCGCAGAAACAATGACCCTGTGGCTTGCCGATAGGGCCGCTGCCCCGAGGCTGTTCGAGCAGATGCCCTTGCTATTGGCGCGCTATCCAGACCGGGCGCGCGTTGCCACGCTCGTCGCCGAACTGGCGCTACCGTTCGAGAAGTTACCCGAGGCCCAATACGCAGTCGGCATGACGGCGTTTGCAGCTGGACGTGTGGATGCTGCCGCCATTGCCATTGATCTCGCGCTGAGCGGGCGACCGAATTTTCCGCGCGCGGCGATCGCAAAGGCACAATTGCTGAGGGCGGTCGCCGCCGACGGCGCGAATGCGAGCGCAAACGCCAACGCAAACGACGCGGCGCTTCGCTTTCTCGCAGATTACCTGACGCGATTCGACCGAGACACGGAAGTACGGGTCGCTTACGCGCGCCTACTGGTGAGCGACAAGGCGCTGCTCTCGGCCCGGGAAGAGTTTCGCCGCGCTTCGGCGGAGCTACCGCGCGATGGCGAACTCGTTTATGCAGTGGCGCTGATATCCCTGCAGATCGAAGACTGGGATGCGGCCGCTGCGGGTTTCAAACGTAGCCTCAACTTGGATCCGCGCGATCGCAACCCGATCTTGTTCAATCTCGCGCTCGCATCAGAAGGCAAGAAGGATATCGACGAGTCGGTGGTCTGGTTTCGTCAGGTGACCGAAGGTGACTATTTCGTCAGCGCGCAACTGAAAATCGCCAACCATCTTGCGAAGAGGGAGGGCATCGATGCTGGCAGGCGGCACCTGCAGGACGCTCAAAAAGCCGAGGTTGATTCGCCTGATGTGCGCGTGCAACTGGTCCTCGCCGAAGCGCAGTTGCTGCGTGACGCCGGCTCGCTGGAGGATGCGAGGCAGGTATTGACGGTTGCGCTGGCCAAACAACCCGAATCGATACCGCTTCGCTACGACCGGGCAATGATCTCCGAGAAGCTGAATCTGGTCGACGATATGGAGCGCGATTTGCGCACTGTGATCAATATCAAGCCGGACCACGCGCACGCCTACAACGCACTCGGCTATTCGTTTGCAGAGCGCGGCATCCGCCTCGATGAGTCGTACGAATTGATCCGCAAAGCCGTCGAGTTGGCGCCGGACGATGCATTTATTCTGGATAGCCTGGGCTGGGTGCAGTTCAAACTGAAACGTACAGATGACGCATTGGCGACGCTGACGCGCGCCTACCGCATGCGCGCAGATCCCGAAATTGCCGCCCACCTGGGCGAGGTGCTGTTGGCGGTGGGAAAAATCGAAGCAGCGCAACAGATCTGGAAACGGGCGTTACTTGACAACCCCGACAACGCAACCCTGACGGCGCTGATCGAACGCCACAAAAAATGAGCGCGCCAACAACGCCGCTTGATGATGGGGTGTCTGGATCGCGTCTGCGCGCCGCCGGCTTGGTCGTCACGTTGATGATTCTGCTGGCGGGCTGCGCGGCGACTCCGCCTATCACGCAGTCTGGCTTTCCACCGGGGCCGCAGGTATTCATCGAGCGCTTCAGCCTATCCGGACGGCTGAGTGTAAGGGTTGCGGATCGGCTCGATTCCGCGCGAATTGAGTGGGTGCGCGATGGCAAGCGCGAAACAATGCGTTTTTTTTCGCCGTTTGGTTCTCAACTGGCGGAGGTGGCATCTACTCCGGAAGGCGCTACGCTCACCCGCGGTGATGTTGCCGAATATGCCGGATCAGTCGGTGCGTTGACCGAATCACTGATCGGGGTTCCCATCAACACCGATTTGTTGGCTCGCTGGGTGCAGGGCATTGACGTTGACCCTGCCGCCGTTTTGACAACCGGCGATCGTGTCGCCCGCTGGGCGATCCGCGCCGAGAATCTCCGCGCGGTGGACGGCGTTGTCGGTGGACGCATCGCATTGCGTACTTCGGCGACTCAAGCGGATCGATCGATCCGGCTGGTGATCGATTCCTTTAGCCCGATGTAGGTTTGCCCGGAGCCAAGACCAGAATGAATTACTGCGCGCCCGCCAAGCTAAACCTGTTTCTTCATGTGGTGGGGCGACGCGAAGATGGCTACCATCTGTTGCAATCCGTGTTCACGATGGTCGACCATGGCGACGCGATTGAGGTAGTGGTTCGGGCCGACGGCAACGTACGGCGGACCAATGTAGTCACTGGCGTGCCGGTTGAGAGCGATCTCGCCATTCGAGCGGCACACGCTCTAAAGACCGCCTCAGGCTGCCCGCTGGGTGCCGACATCAGAGTGACCAAGAGAACGCCGATGGGCGCTGGTCTCGGCGGCGGCAGTTCGGACGCCGCCACGGTATTGCTGGCGCTCAACAAGCTTTGGAAACTCGGCTGGCCAAACCAGACTCTGCAGGAGATTGGCGCAACTTTAGGTGCCGATGTACCGTTTTTTGTTGGGGGTAAGCCGTCCTTTGTCGAGGGCGTAGGCGACCTTTTAACGCCAGTGCGCCTGCCTGTCTGGTGGTATGTGGTGGTGACGCCCGCTACCCACGTTTCAACCCCATTTGTGTTCCAGCACCCAGATTTGACAAGATCGACGCCGAGCGTCAAAATAGCGGACTTTTCGGCGACCGGCTTGGCAAATACGCAAAATGATTTGCAAGCAGTTGTTTTGAAAGCGTTTCCTGACGTCGCGAACGGTCTTGCGATGTTGTCTGAAGTCTCCAAAAAATCGGTATTTGGTGCGCGGATGACCGGCTCCGGGGCAAGTTTGTTTGCCGCCTTTGAGTCTGAAAGCGACGCACGCGAAGCCTTTTTGCAGCTTTCGCCGAAAATCACCGGATTTGTTGCTAAAGGCTTGGATAAACACCCAAACCTTTAGCAAGCCGTCGCGCAAGGTCATTGCGGGTTTGTGTGGTAGTGCCGATATGCAAGATGGCGTAGCGAGCGGGCGGTTAGCGCCGCGAGGAGCGCAATCGTACTAGATGTACGATGAGCACCGCAGTGGCGATAACCGCGCGCGCAGTAGCCAGATCGCATATCGGAAGATTTGGGGAGTCGCCAAGTGGTAAGGCACCGGATTTTGATTCCGGCATTCGTAGGTTCGATCCCTACCTCCCCAGCCAGCAAAAGCATTGTGTTGCCCTGTGACGAAAAGGTTCGCTCGGCAACATCGTGTGTGGGTACTTGTTCCAACTGTGCGAATGAGGTACTTCCTGAGGCGATGCAATGACATTCGATAACCTGAGTGTGTTCGCTGGCAATGCGAACCCGAAGCTCGCCAGAGATACGGCGAAACTGTTGGGAACGCAGATGGGCCGGGCCAAGGTGGCCAAGTTCAGTGACGGCGAAGTGATGGTGGAAATACTTGAAAACGTCCGCGGTAAGGACGCCTATATTTTGCAGTC
>Ga0209181_10008710_pt1 | contig 13536 bp, 10 predicted proteins | sample MAT05_FD_187208 | JGI IMG/M metagenome (GOLD analysis project Ga0209181, IMG submission 187208) | Freshwater microbial communities from Lake Fryxell liftoff mats and glacier meltwater in Antarctica - MAT-05 (SPAdes) (version 2) | ecosystem: Environmental > Aquatic > Freshwater > Ice > Liftoff... | reverse complement strand
GCTGATCGTCTCCAGCCAGCACCCGAGCGAGCGAAGGACTCGTATGCAGCTCGCCCCTGGCCAGCGCTGGCAGCTTGTTCGTGTCACGCGCGTCGCGCTTCGCTGCTCGCCTTGTTTGCTGCTCCCGGTCGCCGACACCCAGCATGGTCGGGGTCCTGGGCACTGCTGCACGCCTCTTCGCGTCGGCGACCTCTCGGCTCGGCGCCTCGATCTGCTCGAGCGCGGCAGCATTGGGCAATGACAATGATGCCCACCCCCCCGGCGCTCCGCGCCTCCTCCCCTCCCAAATGCGTGCTCGGCACAAGGGTGATGAGGAACGAGATGGAATCGTGCGCTGCTTCAGTCGTTCGGCGAGAATGGTCTGCGATCGATGGCTTGTGCCTGCGCGCGCATGGGAGGGGAGTCGTCTTGCGCAGCTGACGGGGCTGCGTGCTCGCTGGACGCCACCCGGAGACCGGGAGTCGAGCGGGCGCGTAGCCTGGCCATTCGCCCGGGTAAAGAGCCGGGCTTCTCCCGACGCGCACGCTCTGTGCCTGGCTTGGTTCGCATGCGACCACGGCGTGGACCGCGCGGTCGCTGGAAACGGGTGCACCAAGCCACGCACAGATCCTGCGCTTGGTTGGCGGGTGCTGCGGTTCAGCAATGCAATGGTGCAGGCAGACATGCCGGCGGTGCTCGCGGCCATTCGCGCGGCGCTCGCCGCGTGAGCTGAGCGCGGGGTGCCAACGCTCAGAGCGCTGCTCTTGCTGCAGGATGCTTGACACGGCTCGGTCATCCTTCCACGGCCCGCCGGTAGAGGTCTTCGTAGAGGTTTCGCAGGCTTTCCGATGCTCCCAGCGTCGCACTGATCGCCGCTTCGACCCCTTGCCACGCGTGCGGCTCGAAACCAAAGTGGCGCAGCACTCCCTCGCGATCGCGCGACTTCGACAGCGCCGCCTGGATGTTCGCAAAGCGCGCGATCGGGATGGGCAAGGCCGGCGCCGCGGCAAGCTCGGACTTTCGGGTCCCAAGCACTGCATCGAGGTCCAACGCCTTGATGAGCTGGGTCTCCCCACTCTGCTCCTGTGGCGCGCTGGGCGGCGGCGGCATGGCCGGCGCGTTCCTGTCGAAGGGCAGGATATTGCGCTCGCGCAGAAGGTCGGCCACGTGACGAGTGTCGATCTGCGCTGTCGCCTCGACATCGCCACCGGCACCCGCTGACATGGGCCGCGCCTCGGCGCGCAGGTAGCTCGGGAGCAGCCGTTCAGCGACTGCGTCGAGGGGCGGCGGAGCCACCGCCATGACCGCCTTCTCGGGAAGCGGCACTCGCTCCCGAACACGAAGCTCTCGGACCGCGCGAACCTCGTCCCTCACGCGACTCTTGAGCCGACCGATCGGAGGCCGCTCGAGCCGCGCGTAGCGCTCCGCGACGCCGTAGGCACGCGCGAGCTGGACAACCGGACCGGCTTCGTTGTTCGCAAGGGCTTCCGCGATGCGACGTGACCAGTAAGCGCCGGCGGCGGCGAGCTCCGCCGGGGCGACCCCCAGGCGCGCGAGCACCGCCGCCCGATCCGTGAGCGGGTATTCCTGCGCGAAGGCCAGGGCCTCGGCGTACCGCGGAAGAGAAAGCGGTGCCCCACGCTCGCCCTCGTCGCTCGGCATGTTCATTTTGACCCTCCTGTCACGGCTGAGCGCTGATCGTGGCGACAGACCGTATAAACCTGAAGAAAACTCCCTGCTTCGAAGCCAGAGGCGCCATCGTCGTTGGCGGTGACGTCTCCCGTCGCGCTGATGCCCGTTACGAGCCCGTCCAGCAGTCGGAGTTCCGCCGTGCCCTCGACCTTCGCCGTCCACGGCGTGACTTTCGTTGGCCACGTCAGCTTGGCTTCGAAGGCGATCATCAGCATGTCGGTGTCGTCGACCGTATTCGTGCCGCTGACCGACGCCGCGATCGGCTCCACCGAAGGCAATGCGCGGGTCAGTGCCTGAAGCGTCGCTCCCACTTGCAGTGCCAATGGGCGTGCAATCTCCTTGTCCAGAGCACCCACGACGACGTCACCAGCTGGAAGACTGGCCGGCAGCTCACGCAGGAAAGCGACGAGACCGGAGGCCTCTGCCGCAACCGTGCCCGTCGAAGGACCCCCGGCAGCGTTGGTCACCGCGACGGGATTCCGCGTCGTGAAACTAAACGACTTGCTGTCGACCGCCGATCCGCTCGACAGCCTCAAGTTGCTCTCTCGAGCAAGCGTCTTCCTCACGGCGCCCAAGAACGTCGTTGCTTCAGTGCGGAGCGAGAGTGCTTCCGCGCTATGGGCGACCCGAAATCGACGCCGGAACGTGATCTCGTCCTGCCGCTGGTAGTGCACGCGGTCGTTCGCGCCTTCACGCATCCTCGCGGGGAGCTTCGGGTCGAACGACTCGAGCAAAACTAGACCACCGCCAATGCAGGTGCTGTCGATGTTTCCGGTGGGCTGGTGCCCGTATCGCGTTGCGGGTGGCAGTGGCGGCGGAGCCGGCACCGGCGCGCTCACCGAAGCCAATTCTGGCTCTGTGGTCGCAACGAGCACGGGCTGGGCGCGCACGGGTGGCGCCGGTGTTCCGCTGGGCGAACCGCTGCAGGCCAGCGAAACAACGCCCAGGGCGACGATCCCGCAGGGGGAAAGCAGTAGCCGACCAGTTAGCGCAGCTCGAGTCAGCATCTTCTCAAGCTCCGTTCACAGTCTCGAACGAGATCGTGGTTGGCACCGGGCTGTCGACCGGCCATACGAGGCGGAGCGTCTCCGTCCTGCCGCCGAGGTCCACCCGAATGGTGAGCGAGCCGTTCATTCCCTTCACGAGGCGAACAAACCCGTACTGGTCAGAGCCGGGCTCACTCTCCCGGTGGTCGACGCCGCGGTCCCCGAAGCCCTCGACCCTGCCGAGGTACAGGCCCCGTCCACTGCATCGCCATCGGAGCCACCCCTGGAGCACCCTGGCTTCGCAGCTCGCCGAACGGCGCGACGCCTCGGCGGTGTTGACCGGCACAGAGTCAACCCAGTCGCCAGCGGGGGGGGAACCGGTGAAGATTGTGAGGTCACGGGGATTGCCTGCGGTGCTGCCGGATGGACAACGGAGAGGTCCTCCGGGGATCGCCAGGCCTCGGCAACGGTCGGTCCGGCTGCACTGCTTGGCCACGCCACCCTGGCCCAGACCTTGACGGCGTCGATGTACAGGCCAACGGCGAAGAGATCCCCCGGGCGCAGTCTCGCAGTGAAGGCCTCGTGGCCATTGGCGTCTGTGCGAATCTTGTAGCTCTTACTCGACCACTTCCACGCCCTGAGCTCTGCGCCGTATTTACAGCTGAAGCGCACCCACTCTCGGACAGGAACGAATCGGCACAGCTCCTCGCGGGCCGGGGAGGTGCTTGTGTTGAAACCAGTTGCGGATTCCCATTCCGCTGCCGTGGGCTCCGATGACTCCCCGCTCGGCACCACCCACGCCGGCGGTCGGCGCGCTGCGAGCAGATCAGCCTTGGCCGAGGCGCTTGCAGCAGCACGCGTAGGCGCCTGTCTCGCCTCACGCGGAGCCACCGATTGGGGACCACACGCAGCAAGCAGGGCGGAGACTAGCCCCGCAATGGGAACAGGCTCGCGCCGGCGACGGTGTCCGGGTTGCTGGGCCACTGGGTTCTCCGCGTCAATTGGGTGTGGTCTCAAAGGAAATTCCCGTCGGCTTGGGCTGGTCGTTCGGCCACTTCACCCTGAGCGTCGCGATCGGGCCGTCGAGTGACAGCTCGAGCTTGAACATAGCGTCCATTCCTGGCCTCAGCCGAATGTCGCCATCCCACGCGCTGGCCCCGACGACCTCGAAGTGGTCTACATCCTTCGCGCCGAAGCCGTCGATGCTCTTGAAGCCCCAGTTCACACCCTTGCCATTGCAGGCCCAGTGGAGCCAGTTGCTCCGCACCCGTGCTTCACACGCCTTGGTTCGACGCTCCGGGGGGGCGGTGTTCACCGGAATGCCCGCAGCCCAATCGCCTGGCCTGGGTCGTTCTGTAGCCGCTGCGGGCATCGCCGGAACGGGCTGCGGATCCCCCGGCGCTACCAGCAGCGCCCCGCGAGGGGACCGCCACGCTTCAGCAACGGTGGGTCCGGTGTAACCACTAGGCCAGGCCACGCGCGCAGCCACGTCCACGTTGCCGCGGACAAGAGAGACAACAAAGAGATCGCCCGGACGCACCCTGGCAACGATGGTCGAGCTTCCAGTGCGGTCCTTCCGAGCGAAATGCGCCTTGCTTGTGACGATAACTGGCGAGAGCGCGAAGCCGTCGCTGCAGCTGAACCGAACCCACTCGCGCAGCGCCGCGATCGGGCATCGGTCCTCGCGTGAGCTCGAGGTGTTGGTGTTGAAGGTGGGAGCCGTCCCCCATTCCTCCAGCGTTGGCTCGGTCGATTCGCCCTGCGGCATTGCCCACAGACCGCTCGCCGGAGCCGGTCGAGAATGCGCGCTCGCACTCGCGGGCGAGGAGGGTGCTGGAGCGTTCGGCAGAGCCGAGAGCGTCCCGTCCTGCTCGGGCGGAGCAGCAGGCGGCGCGGCGCTCTCATCGGGGGCGGGACCGCAGGCCGAGAGCGCTGCGCCGATCGCGACGACATGCGCAAGTGTTGATGTCATCGCAGCATCGGGGGGAGCTCGAACGACGCCGGCTGCGCCAGCGCCTCGTGAGTGAAGCACGCGAACGGGTTCTCGCGGTAGGGGGTGAGCTTGGAGACGAATTTGTTGGCGAACGGATCATCGCCCATCTCCCACAGGTCCTCCACGCCCTCGAGCGGAGTCTTGTAGAGCTCGACAAGCTCGGCTTTCAAGTTCGCGATGCGCGCGGTGTCGCCCGCCTTGCTCGCCCTGCCCGCCTCCTTGTTGATCTCGATTGCGCGCTTTCCTCGCTTGTCTCGATCGGCCTCGAACAGCTTTGTTAGCTCCTTTTGCTTCTTCAATAGAAAATCCACTGAAGGGCATCCGGTCGCGATGAAGAGCTCCCGAATGATCTTCGGGGGGGTGCCCTGCCCCACAGGCGCCAAGTGGTTCCGCCAGACCTGCTGCGCAAGACCGCCCTCCTTCGTCGCAACGACCGCTATCGGAAGCAGGTCCAGGGCCGTCGACAGCCGGGTGCGCTCGTGCTTCCGGCTCTCGCGAGCACCATCTGGCAGCGCTGGCTTCTTTGGATCCGCATACGCGTTCGCACGTTTCACGGTCTCCGTCTGCATCGCCTCCAGTGTCATGCCCCGCGCGGTTTCCCCCCACATCACCTCGGCGAGCGCACCGCGCGGCGCGTACACCACCCAGAATGCCTGAAGCGACGCGTAATAGGGCGTGTTGCGCAGCGACAGCAGCAGGCGGGCAATGGAATAGTTCCGCTTCGGGTCCGCACGGCTCCACATTGGTATCATTCGGCTCACGAACAGGATATCGTCCTCACCGAAGTCAGCGGTTGCCGAAGCGGCGCGTGCCACGACCAAGCGCGCAAGCCCCACGGGGCGCGCTCTTCGCATCGCATCCAGCTGCCCCTCGGCGGCGGACGTCAGCGCGGGCAGCACGCCAATGCCCACAAAGTTGTTTTGGTTGCCCTCGATCTTCGTGAAGTGCTCGCCAGCGAAGATGCCGGAGTACTGTGCCACGGGCCGGAACATCGGGTAATCGCCCATATTCCCCGTCGTGTGAGAGGTGGTGTCGAGGAGTTGGACAACGTTGTCCGCCCCCATCTTGTAGGTGCGCAGCACCATGGACACATGCGAGCCGTCGAGCTGGGCGCTGTGGCGAAGGAGCGCGGTGTAGCGACCGGCCTTGTTCTTCTCCTCCTCGGGGATCGTAGGATCGCTCTTGAGCGTCATCGCCAGCGCCTGATCGATTGGTAGGATCTCGCGCTTCCCGACGTCCATTTTGAACGTGTTCTTGGCGATGCTGTCGACGGCGGCCAGCGTGCTGTCGGTCGCGCGCTTCGCATTCTGCGCCTCGAGCTCCTTGCTCAGTGCAGCCCTGGGCAGAACGTAGGCGTTGCCATCATCGTCCTTTTTGATCTTGCCGTCCTCCTTGACCAGCTCGTCTTCGCCGACCTCCACGAAGGTGAACTCTGTGTGGCCCATCGGGTTGTACGCGTACACGGTGCCTGGCCCGTAGCCTGGCACCGTGTACGTAACGGCGTTCGCATTGAACGCGGTGAATGTGGTGATGCGACCGTACATTTCGATGTCGAGCTTCGCGTCGACACCGAGGATCTGGATCGGCTTCGTCGTGTACCATTTGCCCGAGCCTTGGCGGAAGATGGGCAGGGCTGCCCCTCGCTGGCTCGCCGGAATGCACCCGCCGCCCATGTCCGCATCGACGCGAATGCCACGGCCTACCGCGCCGTATGTCGTCAGGTGCTGGCAGGCCACAGCGATAGAGTAGGCGGGGTCGGTGTTCGGCTTGTTTTCGTAGACGTCCTCGATGTCGGCCATGAAGCGGCTGTAGATGTACTGCGTGGCGCCCTTCACGGTTCCCTTCGACGGAAAGCCCGCCACAATCTCGGAGCCGGAGTACGCGCAGCCGAGAAATAGCTCGTCCATCAGCTTGGCCCAGCTCTCCTCCTCGTCGTTGTTCCACTCCTTGGTCGGATGCTTGCCGCCGATCGTGGACCACGCTTTGCCCCACATCTCGTCGTCTTCGAGCATGGCGCAGATCCAATCGACCACTTCCTTGACGACCTCGAGGGTGATCTCATCGGCACGGGCGGTGTTGCCGAAGTCGGAGGTTGCGCGCTCCGGCTGAATGTCCAGCTGGTTGATCGACACGGCCAGCCGCGGCGGCCGCATGGCCGCGGGGTTGTCGTCCTTCGCGGTGTTGTCTTGGTCGGTCCCAGCGGTTTTTTCGGCCATTGCAGTCCTCGTTCGTCAGTAGCCGTGGCGCGCCAGAATCGCCGCGACAGTGCCTGGATCTGCGTTGCCTGTCGGCTCGAGCGCGTTCTCCCGCTGGAACAGCTCGATCGCCAGCGAGAGCGCAGGATCGACCTCTTCGCCCGCTTCCGCGCCCTTGAAGTAGCCCAGGTTCTTCAGGCGTGAGCGCTGACCTGGCACCGTCTCCGCCGGCGGTAGCTTGGCGATCTGGAACGTGTAGGACCGACGCTTTCCCTCGGGGTACTCCTCCAGCCACAGCTCGAGCTTGGCAACGCGAGCGTCGCGCGGGATGTCATGCTGGACGCCTCCGTCATCACCGGTAACCCCCTCATAGCGGAAGCCCTCGGCGCGCAGCTCGTAGTGCTTCTTCGCGTACGGCTGATAGAGCTCGTCCAGCAGCTTGACGCTCAGCTTCTCCATCGCGCTCTCGCCATCCTCCTCCTTGGGCACCGGCGGTTGCGGGTTGCCGCCGAGCCGGATCATGGAGCCCTTCACGAGGGCTTCCTTGTCGAGCTCGAGCGAGGAAGCCTCACCGTACAGCTTCAGGTGTTTAGCAACGATCTCCGCTCGGTCGTCGAGCTTCAATGCCGGGCCGTCCCCGGTGACCGTGACCGACTTGCCGGCGAGCTTGATCGTCGGGCTATCGAGGGTGATCTCGTGCGGAGAGAGCACCAAGCGGCTCTCGCCGCAGATGATCGTGAGCGTTTCACGCGCCTCGATGATCGCGTGACCATCGGTGAGCTGCACGGAGTTGCCGCGCACTTGGACGTCGAGCTGACCGCCCCCGTCGTGTCCGCCGACCGTGAGCGAGTAGACACTGCCCGCTTGGTTGCTCCAAGGGCCTGCCACGGTGGTGCTCTGCGTTGCGCTCACCTCGCGTTCACTGGCGCCAGCTATTTTCTCGTCCAGGTTCATCGCGATGTTGACGTGTCGATCGCCAGCGATCGCCTCGGTCAGTGAGCCGCGGACCGTGAGCGAGCCGCCTGCACCATAGGAGGTCGACCCGTGACCGCTGACGGTGGTCGACTGCCCGCCCTGCACCACCAGGTTGCTGGCACCGGCCACCTGCACGTTGTGGTCGTTCGCAACGGTCGCGTTGAAGTCGTTGTGGGTGCTGATATCGAGATCGCGATGCGCGGCGACGATCACGCGCTCGCCGCCGGCAGAGTCCTCGAACGATATCTCATTGTGGCCGGCCTTGGAACTATTGGGCGTCGAGCGTGAGCGCCAGCCGCTGCGAGTCTTGTTTGCCGGCAGCGGAAACGCCGGGGGGTGGGTCGCGTCCGGCAGAGCTCCGACGACGATCGGTCGATCGGGATCGCCGCCCAGGTACGAAACGAGAACCTCCATTCCGACGCGCGGGATGAACTGCGCGCCAAAGCCTGGCCCCGCCCAAGACTGCGCCACGCGGATCCAGCAAGAGCTCGTGTCGTCGGCCTTGCCCTGGACATCCCAATGGAAGTGAACCCTTATCCGCCCGTAGCGGTCGGTGTGGATCTCCTCACCAGCCGGCCCGGTGACCGTCGCCGTCTCGAGAGACTGGCGGACGACACGCGCCGGACGGGCCGGGCGAAACAGGAACGTCTCGGGCACTGTCCTGAACCTGTTCTCGTAGGTACCGGCGTCGCCTGCCTGCTCGCTCACGCCGCGGTGGTCGACGCGCGTGACTGCGTACGCACCCGATAGCGCGGGCTCGTCGTGCTCTCCCAGCTCGACGCGATCTCCGGCGGAGAGCCGTGCGCACGAACTGCCACCGCGATACTGCGCCGCGTTTCGGCGCAGCTGCTCGAGCACCATCGCGGGCGACTGCGGGGCGACCTGCATCTCTGGGTAGGGGCCGTGGTGCTCGTGAATGAGCTCGAGCCCGATGCCCTCGGACTGCGGCGAAGCGCCGTCGGGCGACGCCGCGCTGGGGCCTCGTCCGGGGCGCTCGAAGTCGAATGCGGTGAGCAACACAGCGTTGGGCGCACGCCGCGTTCGTTCGTCGAAATGCGAGACATGGTGCTCTTCGCGTACCATACCGCTCCCGCCGGCCAGGGCGGGCCGGTAGGCAAGGGCCTTGCCGCCGGGCAGGTCCGGGTAAGAGGCAACCTTGTCGAAGAGCACGACGCGCTCGGTGCCCTTGGCGTCGTCCTCGGGTGGCGGCTCGAAGCGATAGACAATGCCATCTTCTGCGAGCAGACGCGCAACGAACGCGAGATCGGTCTCCTCGTGCTGCACGCAATACTCACGTCGCAGGTATTCGTCCTTCAGCTCACTGTGGAAAGCCACTCGATGCTCGCCAAGGACGCGCGCGACGATCTGGGGTGTGGTCTGATCCTGGAAGATGCGACTCGCCCGGCGCGTCGACAGCCGGAACACCTGCGGCGCGAGCCGCAACGACGGCTGCGCGATGCCATCAGCCAGCACCACGCCATGTGTGAACCGGGCGACGATGCCGGCGATGACGCGTTGCTTGCCACCCACCGATAGCTCGAGCTGCGCTCGACGGCCGAGAGCTCCCTTCAGGTCGACTCCTGGACGCGCCAGGAATTGCAGGTCGAAGCGGAACGGCATCGACAGGGCTTCGCGGCCTCTGAAGGACACGACCTCGAGCTCTGGTTCGACGTCTTGAATGCGCAGGACGAAACTGTTGCCGCTCACCGTGGGCTCCTTCCAACCCGCGTCGCGGGTGGCCCGTAGTCTGTCTTCGAGGATGGGGTCGCCGGCTCGAGCTACGCTCGGCGCCTGCGCATGCCGGCACCGACTATGCGCAGGCCGAGCTTCTTCGCCACCGTCTTTTCGATGCGCTGCACGGTGCGCGTGGAGTCCCCGATCGCCTTCGCGATCTCTGCCAGTGTCTTTCCCTCAAAATGGCGCATCTCCGCGACCTTCCGCTCCTTCGGGGCCAGGGCAGCGAAGGTCTCGCGCAGGTGCGCCTCGCGCCCGAGCTGATCGAGGCGCTCGACCATCTCGTCGTCACCCTGGGCGTGGGTCAGTGAGAGCACGACAGCGCCGGCGATTTGCGCCGCCTGCTCGCGGAGGTGCTCCACGGTGGCGCTTCGCGGCTCGCTCGGCGCCAGCGATAGGTCAATGCGCTGGTCCTCTTCATCCTCCTCGTCGTTGCTGTGGGGGAACAGGTCGCCGCGGACCACCCGGGCCACGCGAGCGAACACTGCGTGCTTGCGCTGCCGAGCCAGCGTGTCGAAAGCCGCACCTTTTACGCTCGGGAACGCGTACGCAATGAAGTTGATGTCGCGCGACATGTCGGCAAGCTTTACCGTCTTGGTGAGCTCGAGGCGAACCTCGCCGACGAGGTCTTCTGCCTCGTGCGGCAGCAAGCGGAACCGGCGCGCCATGCTTCTCGCGAACGCGCTTACCTCGTCCACCGCGGACTCCACGAGTGCTTGCTGCTCACGCGTGAGCGCTGTCATTTGTCGCCGGACGCCTTCTCGCGTGTGTTGGCGCTGGCGCCTGTTTTGGAGACGTCTCCGCTCGCGTCGACGCTCGCGTCAGGCATGCACTGCCGCAGCCGACGTCGGCCGGCCTTCGTCGCGACCAGCTCGGACTCGAGCAGCGCGCGCACGATCTCCAGCATCTCGGGCGTGAACACGGTCTCGAAGCCCTCCAGGGCTTCGTTTACGAGCTCAGCGGCCAGTTGGTCTTCTTCCGGTGTGGGGTCGATCATGGGGTTCCTCCCACTGCTTGGCCTGCGCTATTGGTCAGTGGACTCATCGCGGCGGCTAGCGCGCACATGCTTCCGGCTCCTCGCTGAAGTTCATAGCCTCGCAGCCCGTACCATTGAGCCCGTTGTTGCCAGCGTCGATGCCATTGCCCTGGCCCGTGCCGCCGCCGCCCGCGCTGCCCGCCGTGAATGTCACGGTGCCGGATTGCGCTGGTGCGGCGCCGATGAAGACCAGCGCTGCGGCGTGGCCGCCGCGACCCCCACCGCCGCCGCCACCATGGCCCCCCTGGCCGCCGTTGCCGCCGTCGCAGCCATCCGTGAGGGTTGGATCGTTACCACCGGCCCCTCCATCGCCTCCATCTGCGCCCGGCTGCCCGAGCCCACCAGGGCCACCGGCGCCACCAGCGCCGACCGTCAGCGCGCCATCGATCAGCGAGACCGTCGCGTTCAGGCTGACGAGCGCGAACGATGCACCACCGCCACCACCGCCGCCGCTCGCGCCATTGCCCCCGCAGCCGCCTGCTCCACCGCTGCCGCCGCTCGCTCCAGATTGTGGCGGCGAGCCTGCCGTAGCACCATTGCAGTCTGTCAGGCCCTTGGCTGCACCGCCGCCCCCGCCTCCCTGGCCGGGCGAGCCAATGCCACCCGCGCCGCCTGCATGACCGACGAATCCGCTTGACGTTATGGTGCCCTTCAGCGAGCCTGGCGAGCCTGGCGAGCCTGGCGAGCCTGGCGAGCCGTTGTCTCCTCCTCCGCCGACCCCGACAGCGCAGGACCAAGCACCCATATTGGGTTGCCCGATGCCGCCCACGCCGAAGGGGCCCGTCAGCCCATCGACGCCGTCCACACCCTGCCCTGGTTGGCTCTGCCCACCACTGCCGCCTGAGCTCTGACCATTGCTGCAGTCGTTGAGCACGGTCGGGCCCCCGGGGTTGTCGGTGCCTGTGCCACACGCCAGCGCTGGGTTGCCATCGCTGCCATCGCCGCCCGCCAGCGTATTGGTCTGCGCTTCGTCGGCGCCCGTCACTCCGGTCGCACCGGCTCCGGCCCGCAGGTCGCAGTCCTGGATCGTCGTCTCAGCCGTGCTCACGAGCACGGCGATGCTCGAGGCGCCCGCAGCCACGGCGTCGGGGGAGCGTACGCGCAGGAACGACAAGCTGCCGGAGCCTTCACCACCGATCGTGATCGCGGGCGTATCGGCGCTCCCCAAAATCTCTGGCTTGGGATTGGTTGTCTTGAAGCTCCAACCGGCGCAATCGAGGCCGCCGTAGACGGAGACGTTGCTCGGGAGGTCGATCGAGCCCTCGAAGGTCTCGCCCCCGCAAATGTAGATGCGCGTCGACTGGCCCAGGCTGGTCACAGCCTCGGTCACCGTGCCGTACGGCGATGCTTGGCTGCCATTGCCTGTCTCGCCTGCCTGCACGAAGACGCCGCAGTCGGCGCCGATGGCCTCGCCCTCGACGGGGAGGCACTCGGCCGGGGGTGAGCCGCCCTCGCCACCCGCGCCGCCGGTGCTGCCGCCTTCGCCCTGGCCGCCATCGCCGCCGTTACCACCGGCTCCGGCGCCGCCGTCTTCGCACCCGAACTGTTCGCAAAAGCCGGCTTCACAACCCGCGAGCACCAGGCACAAGCACAACAATGATCGCATCATAAGCCCTCAGAAGCTGCCCAAGGCGCGCAGCCCAAATTCGGTTGGCCCCACCACGGGGAACACATACACGCTCGCTGCCGACGTGGTCGGCTGATTGGGCGCGAGCAGGTAGCCAACGAGCCCGGCAGTGGCGCCGGCGGCCAGCACGAAGCCCCCAATCCCAACGCCACGAAATAGCTCGACCTGATCGAGCAGATCGTCGCCCTGCACGGCACAGGATGATCGCGGCACGCAGCTCGCCGCGAGCTCGACGGCCTCGTCCTTCTTCTGCACCGAGACGACAGTGAGCCCGATGCCGACACCGAGGCCAGCAGCCGCCACACCCCCGAGCAGAATGGCGGGCCAGATCGCCTTCTCGCCAGGCGGCGGTGGGGGCGGGTTCTCTTTGTCGAGGTCGAGCACGATCGAAATCACCTGGCTCACGCCCAGCTTCGCGACGACAGCCACGGTCTTCGGCTTGAAGCCGGGCTTCTTCGCCTCGACCCTCGTATCGACAGTCAAATACAGCGTGACTGGTGCACGCCCCTTCGATTTCCCGTCGACTGCCAGCTCGACCTCTGGCTCCTGGCAGCTGACCGTCGCAATGGCGACTATCGGCTGGATCTTCTGCCACGCAGTCTCGACGTCCCTGGTGCGGCCGGGGTTACCGCCGGGGTCGTTCTTGCGGTGGTAGTCGAGGTGCTCGGCGGCCTCGGCGTGCTTGCCGAGCTCGGCCTCGCATAAGCCCAGCAGCGCAGCTGTCTGCGGCGCTTGCTTCTGACTCCACACGCCGTCTGCCTTCACCTCGCACGTCGCCCAGTCCTTCGCTTCGAAGGCCTTCACGGCCTCCATGAAGACTGCGCGCCGAGCGCTGTCGAGATCAGCCGGAGGTGTCGGCGCCGTTTGCGCCATTGCGTGCAAGGGCCACAGCCCGAATGCAACCGCGCCAACTTTAAGAACCCTGTGCATTGTCTAGCTATCCTCGGGAACCCAGTTCGTGCCCTGGGGCTTGGCAGATGAGGTTGTCGGTGAGGCTGGCTTCGAGGTCGACACCGCGGCGCTTGCACTCTTCGCGCTCGCCTTCGAGCTCGACCGTGCGCTGCCGCTCGAACGCACCGGATCGGCAGTGACGGCAGCGCTCGTCGCTGGCGGCTCGGCCGTCGCAGTGGCAATGGCGGTGACTGGCGCCGTTTGCTTCGTTGTGGGCGTCGTCATGCTCGGCGCCGTGCTCTCGCTGCTCGGGTTCGTCGTCGTCGGAGCGTGTCCGCCACCCCACATCCCAATGGCGAGCATCCCGAACAACAGCGCAACGATCGCCCCAACCACAACCAGCACGCGCGTCTTTGAGGGCGTCGCCG
>Ga0209181_10008706_pt1 | contig 13542 bp, 13 predicted proteins | sample MAT05_FD_187208 | JGI IMG/M metagenome (GOLD analysis project Ga0209181, IMG submission 187208) | Freshwater microbial communities from Lake Fryxell liftoff mats and glacier meltwater in Antarctica - MAT-05 (SPAdes) (version 2) | ecosystem: Environmental > Aquatic > Freshwater > Ice > Liftoff... | reverse complement strand
GCACCGTGGCGCAGGGGACAATTTCCACCGGCAGAAACAGCGCCTGCACCATACCCCGCACGAGCTGCAACTGCTGCCAGTCTTTCTCCCCAAAATAGGCGCGGTGCGGACGGACGAGATTGAGCAGCTTGAGCACGACCGTCAGCACCCCTTCGAAATGCCCGGGCCGGTGCTGGCCTTCCCAGCGGGTGCTTAAATTGCATTCCGTCACCCGATAACGGTAATCGTCGGGATAAAGCTCCTCCGCCGATGGAATCAACACGCAGTCCGCGAGTCCCTCCGCGAGCGCGAGGTCCGCTTCCCGGGAACGAGGGTAGCGGCTCAGGTCGTTCGAATTGTCGAATTGCATCGGGTTCACAAAGATGCTGAGCACCACGCCGTCGTTCTCCGCCCGCGCCCGTTCCAGCAGGGCCCGGTGGCCGCAGTGCAGCGCGCCCATCGTGGGCACAAACCCGACCGTCCGACCTGCCCCCTCCATGGTGGCGCGTTCCTTTTGCCAGTCGGCCAGACGTTCAAAGATGCGCGGCATGGTCAGAAGCCTTCCTTCGCCACGGGAAATTTTCCCGCGCGCACGGCCGCGGCGAAGCGCCCGGCTCCACGGCGGACGAGCGCGGCCCCATCCACAAACCGCCGCGCAAACCGCGGCCGGAAACCGGGATTGAGCCCCAGCAAATCCTGCAGCACGAGCACCTGGCCGCCACAATGCCGGCCCGCCCCAATCCCAATCGTCGGCACGCGCAGCTCTTCGGTGATGTTGCGCGCGAGAGCCTGCGGGATGCACTCCAGCACGATGGCAAACACCCCCGCGGCTGACAGTGCGGCCGCGTCCTCCTGCAATTGCTCCGCCGCCCCGGCATCGCGGCCTTGCACGCGATAACCGCCCAAAGTGTGCACGGATTGCGGCGTAAGTCCGAGATGGCCCATCACCGGAATGCCCGACTCTATCAGATGATGCACCACATCAGTATGTCCCCGCGCGCCTTCGACTTTCACGGCGCAGGCGCCGGCGCGCATCAACCGGGCGGCACACTCCACGGCATGCGCCGGGCCTTTTCGAACCGTCAGGAAGGGCATGTCCGCCACAATGAACATGGCCGGGCAGCCGCGCGCGACGGCTCGCGTGTGCATCGCGATGAGTTCGGTCGTCGCCCCCAACGTGTCCCGCTCCCCATGCACCACCATCATCGCGCTGTCGCCCACGAGAATCGCGTCGATGGGTTGGTCCGCCAGCAGACGCGCCGACCAGGCATCGTAGGCCGTCACCATGACAATTTTCCGGCCCGCCCTCTTGGCCGCTGCGAAACCGTCGATCGAAACCAGCGCCGGTGCCGGCGGCGGAAGCGAATCAGCACGCTTGATCATCGTGCCTCCGCGGTCGTTTCCTCGCGGAAAACCTGCGGCAGGCATTCACTGACCTGGGTGCTTGTCGCGTCGCGATGAAGCCTCGGTATCCGGGGAACATAAGGTTGAAGAGTGTCCGGTCGCGATCGTGTTCGCGCTAGACGGGAACACTGATTGCCAAGTCTCCGCGTCGCGCAACTAGAATTAAGCACCGCTCCCCCCGAAACCAGCGCTGGGTGCCCCAGGCCGCACTCTTCGGCCATGACCGATAGGTAACAAACGGCTGCGTCCATGAATCGTGGGCCCACCGTAAGGAGCATCTCATCCCGAACCGCCGGCGACCGCGTGGCGCTGTTCACTGACGGATTGTTTGAGGCGGCGCCACCCAGTGGCGAGGAATTCGGCCCCGAACGGCTGGCCAGCACGAGGGCAGCCGCGATCGACCGCCCGCTGGACGACGCGCTCACCCATCTGCTCGGCCAGGGGTTAGATTTTGCGGCAGCACCGAACTTCCGGACGACGCCCGCATCGTCGCCGTCGAAGTTGGCCGTGCCTGAATCTAAATCTGTCCTGTTACGTTTTCTCCGTTGCGGTCCCGCCGGAAACAAATCTGCAGTAGCGGTCCATTTGACCAAACGGCGTCGCGACCCACGTTGGGCGCAGTACTGCACAACCTCACAGATTCAAACTTATGTTCAGTGGCATCGTAGAGAAAATCGGCCTGGTTGGTGACATCCGGGACACGCCCCTCCAGCGCGTCGTTTCAATCGGCATGCCCGCCGGCTGGAAATTCGCGGAGGGCGAAAGCGTGGCCGTGGAAGGCGTCTGCTCCACGGTGCAGCTGCGCAGCGCCCGGAGTTTTCAGGTCGTTTACATGCATGAGACCCTCCGCCGGACCACGCTGGGGGCGCTGCGGCCCGGCAGTCCGGTGAATCTCGAGCGCAGCCTGCGCCTCAACAGCCTCGTTAGCGGACACCTCGTGCAGGGGCATGTCGATACCGCCGGTAGAATCCAGCGCATCCGCAAGGACGGCGAAGCCCGGATTTACGAATTCACCCTGCCCGCGCGTTACCTCCGCTACATCGTGGAAAAAGGCTCCATCGCCATCGATGGCATCAGCCTCACCGTGGCGGCCACGACGGCGCGCGGATTCAGGGTCTCGCTGCTGGCCTACACGCTGGCCCGCACCACGCTGGGCGGGAAAAAGACCGGTGACCCGGTGAACCTTGAGGTCGATCTGGTGGCCAAATACGTGGAGAAACTTTTCCCGCAATGAGAACCAAGCCTGCCACTCCCCCTTTTCCCCGCGCCCTGGCCGCGCGCAGCCGATTTGCCATTATCCGGGCCGAATTCAACCCGGAGATAACGACCAGTCTCGAACAGGCCTGCCTTGCCACGTTGCGCGCCGCCGGAGTTCCCGACGCACGCATCGACCGTGTCACTGTACCGGGCTGCTTCGAAATCCCGCTTATGGCCCAACGGCTCGCGAAACGGCGCCGGTACGATGCCCTGATTGCGCTCGGCGCCGTCATTCGTGGCGACACGTACCATTTCGAGCTGGTCGCGAATGAATGCGCTCGCGGGATCATGGACGTGTCGCTCCGCCACGACGTGCCGATCATTTTTGAAGTCCTGGCCGTGTACCGCCGGAAAGACGCCCTGCGCCGGGCCGGCACCAACCGGATGAACAAAGGCATTGAAGCCGCCGGGGCCGCGCTGGCCGCGATCACATCACTCGCTTCGATCAAATGAAAACTGCCACCATTGATGAGGCGCTTGCCGAGCTCCGCCGCGGACGCATGGTGATCGTGCGCGACAGTCTTGACCGCGAGAACGAGGGGGACCTCGTCTTTGCCGCGCAAAAGGCGACTCCCGCGATGGTCAACTTTATGATCAAGGCAGGCGGCGGTCTGATCTGCGTGGCGCTGCCCCGCGAATCCGCCGTCCAACTGGGCCTGCCGCCGATGGTGGTGGCGGAGGACAATGCGACGCCATACGGCTGCGACTTCACCGTGTCCGTGGACGCGCGCCGCGGCATCAGCACGGGTATTTCCGCGGCGGACCGCGCCACCACCATTCGCCTGCTCGCCGCGCCGAACGCCCATTCCTACGACTTCGTCCGGCCGGGACACATTTTCCCCGTGCGGGCGCGCGCCGGTGGCGTCCTCGTGCGGACCGGACACACCGAGGCCGCCGTCGACCTGGCGCGGCTCGCCGGGTTGCGGCCGGTGGCCGCCATCTGCGAAATTCTTGACCAGAGCGGCCGGGCTGCGCGCGCGGGCGCACTGGAGCGACTCGCCCGCCGGCACAGGTTGAAGGTCGTGACGATTGAGCAACTCATCGAATACCGCCGGTCGCGGGAGCGGCTCGTCAAGCGGCTGGCGTCGGCGCAAATGCCGACAATCTACGGCCAGTTCACCGCCCACGTTTACGACTGCCCGTCACAGAATCAGCAGCATGTCGCCTTGGTCATGGGTAAAATCTCGGCGACCAAGGCGACGCTGGTTCGCGTGCACTCGCAGTGTCTTACCGGCGACGCCCTTCACTCGATCCGCTGTGATTGCCGCGACCAACTGGAGGCGGCGATGCGGAAGATCCAGGAGCGCGGGGCGGGCGTGGTCGTTTACCTGAGCCAAGAGGGCCGGGGCATCGGGCTCGCCAACAAGATTCTCGCCTACGCCCTGCAGGACCAGGGTCTCGATACCGTCGAGGCCAACGAAAAACTCGGCCTGCCCGCCGATATGCGCGACTACTCGGTGGGTGCCCAAATCCTCCATGAACTCGGCGTGCGCAAAATTCACCTGCTGACGAACAATCCCAGGAAAATCTCCGGCATCGCCCGCTATGGCTTGAAGATCTTGCGGCGGGTTCCCCTGGAAACCCAGCCGCGCCAGACGAACCGCACTTACCTGCGGGTGAAAAAGGACAAGCTCGGGCATCTGCTCAGCAAGGTGCAATAAATGTCACCGCACGAATCCCACATGCGCCTCGCGCTGGAGCTGGCGCGCCGGCCCACCCGGCCGCCGTATCCCAATCCCTGGGTCGGCTGCGTGATCGTGAAGCAGGGGCGGATCGTGGGACGCGGCTGGCACAACGGACCCGGCACCCGGCACGCCGAAGTGGTTGCCCTCGCTCAGGCCGGTCCCCGCGCGCGTGGGGCCGTTGTCTATGTCACACTCGAGCCCTGCTGCCACTACGGGCGCACGCCGCCGTGCACGGATGCCTTGATCCGCGCCGGCGTCAGCGAAGTGGTTTTCGCCCTGCGTGATCCGAATCCCCAAGTCGCGGGCCGGGGCGCCCGACTGCTCCGCGCGCAAGGCATCAAGGTGACGTCGGGTCCCTGCGCCGCTGAAGCCCGCGCGCTCAACGAAGTTTATCTGAAATTCCGGGACACCGGCCTGCCGTTCGTCAGTATCAAGGTCGCCGCCAGCCTCGACGGGAAAACCGCCACGCGAGCCGGCCATTCGCAGTGGATCACGGATCCGGCGGCCCGCCAGCGAGGGCGGCAGCTCCGCGCCGGGCACCAAGCCGTCCTGGTGGGGATCACCACGGTGCTGAAGGATGATCCGCATTTGGGGCCCAGGATCCGCGGTGCGCCCGATCCCTGGCGGATCGTGCTCGACTCAAGCCTGCGCACGCCACCCCGCAGCCAGGTGGTCCGGACCGGACGGTGCATCATCGCGTGCGCGCGCGCGGCCAGCCCGCAGCGGCAATCGCGGCTGGAAAAACAAGGGGTGCAGGTCTGGCGTTTTCCCGGCCGGCAAGTGCCGTTGCGCCGGTTGCTCACCCAACTCGCCAACCACGGCATCATCAGCGTTCTCGTGGAAGGCGGCAGCGAGGTGCTCGGAAGCTTTTTCGACAACGGCCTGGTGGATCGGGCGTATTGGTTTCTGTCGCCGCGAATCCTCGGTTCCCAGTCCGCCCGCTCCGCCATCGGCGGCGAAGGCGTCGCCCGCCCCGCGCAAGCCACCCAGCTGCAACAGCCAAAGATCGCGCCCGTCGGTCGAGGTTGGCTCCTCACCGGCGCAGTATGCCCCAAGGCGCGGGAGTGAAATTGGGGGTTATCACAGAGCTGGGCTTGCCGAACTCAGAGCAGGCGACAGCGTGGCGCTGTTGACCGACAACACTTGAGGCGTGCAACGCTTTGGCCGGACAACAGGACCGGCCGCTGGGTGCTGCGTTGACACCTTTCCCCGGCCAAGTGACGGCATTTTGCGCCGCGTGGCTTTCTCTGACGATGTTTGCATGGTCGCCGGAAACGTCAGCCGCTCGCAATCTGGCCTCTGCGGGCGGCGGTTCACCGGCCCTGCAAGAGCAGCGCGAGGCCGGTTCGTTGCGTATTCTTAACCTGCGCAGGTTGATTGGGGAGGAAGTGGATTTAGCGTCCAATCTCTAATTCGCATTTATGAACGCTCTGTCGCCCATCATCTACCCGCTTGTTGGCGGTGATATCCCGGGAGATGAACTTTTCCGGCTGGAGCTGCACATCGCACGCCGGGCCGACGAACTCGCCGTGCTCCACGAGCGTGATCAGGGCTGCGATTACTGGGAGACCGCCGAGCGCGAGTTTTTGCCCGACCTGCTGAGGATGAGCGCGTGAAGGAGCCCAACCCAGATTCCGCCCCGGCCAATCCGGCGGCCCGGGCTGAAACGTAAAATCCGTTTGTGGTCAAAGTGAAGGGATCGCAGCGCGCGGTCATTTCCCCGGAAGAAGCCAAACTGCTGTTTGCGCTGCTCGATGCCACGGGTGACGATGGCTTGCTGCGCAGTTCGCCAGCCGCTGAGCAGTGGTACGCCGGGAGAAGCCGGGTTTCTCTCACGACGGTGGCGGAGGTTGAAGCCATGTTCACCTTGCTGCAGGGCCTGAACCAATCGGGTGCCATGGACCATAGCTGAATCAAGGAACGGTGGCGGTTGGTTAAAGGTTGATTCGAAGCCACCAAGAGCCCGTTCTGAGCCGCACTCTCTCGCGGCAATCTCCAGCGTGCCAATGAAACGGGGAAGCTGTCTGGGCTGGCATGCCCAGCCGCAGCCCGTTCAAAGGACTAAGCCCGTCTTCGCTGTTACGTATTTCACCCTCTGATGAAGCTGAGGTATTAAAACGTAACAGCATTTCAGGATTTGGGGCCATGCCGTGTAAATCGCGCCCCGGCAGTTTCGCCGCGCGCGGGCACGCGAAGATGGGTTCGGATGTAGGCGGCAATTTCGATGGGATCGTAGTAAATGAAGTGCCCAAGGTGGTAAGGGATGCGCCGAAGGCGGGTCCATTCGCGCAGCGTGCGGATCGATGGTTCCTTGCCCTTGGGAAAAATCCCACAGAAGCGCAGGCCATTGATGTCCGTAGATTGATTTCCGGGGAGGGAGCCGATCGGCGCGGCCATGCTATCTGTATGTCAAATGCCACGGCCGTCCGGGATGCGAAGCAGTTTCGATAACCTTGATCATCGGAAGTTCGTCCGACCCCGTATGGATGATTAGATTCATGTGGCTGCACCTACATTCCCGAATTTGAGCCCCCCACAGGGTCCAACTAATTTCGCAACCTGTACATCCCGAACAACGCTGGCGTCCACACGGGGATTCGAAACGCCAACTTCCCAACAACAGAAAAGCTTCGTTAAGCGTGCTTTAAGTTGTTTATGCGTGAGTTAGAACAAGCAACACGATGCACAAAGTTGCAGCGAACTGAAACCAAAAACAGGCTTGCTGACAAATCCGTGGCAAATTTTCGGCTCCGGATTTCGAACTGCACCACTGTTTCACTTCAAGATTAGCGGCCATAAGTTTCGCGGAGCGGAGTTCATGTCAGCAGTACCGCGCCGGGAACACCCTTATCAAACGTCACCAGCTCCGCGCCATTGGCGTCAGCTAGCACCAACAAATGTCCGTCTGTCAGCCTGTCCGGAGTCTTCGCAAATGCAGGTAGCCTATCTGTGCCCAGTGCATCCGCTAACATTTCGAATCGCACCGGGCTACTGGCTTTCAGCGCCGTGAGCGCTTTGCGTGCGGCAGCCACATCGTACTGCAAGCCTGACTGGACGGAAACGCGGACGAAACCCAGTTCGGTGATTGCGCAGGTGCAGAACAGTGCCGCCTTGTTCCTGACCGACTGGATCCATGCCATGGCTTTGCCGTGGTGACTGTGGGCCGTGTGCCCGGCAGCAATCAAGAGGTTGATATCGAGCAGATATTTCACGGAAAATCGGCCAGCAGCGCGCGGACTTGAGCGCTGGTCACGACGGCCGCCCCTTTGGGTGCCTCGGTCACCCGCATGCCCGTAAGGCGATCCCGCACCAAACGAGTCTTGGCCCGCAACGGACGCTGGGGTGTTAGCACAATCTCATCACCGGCCACTCGGCACCTGAATATTGTGCCGGGGAGCAAGCCGAGCCGTCGCCGGGTGGCTTGGGGTAACACCAATTGACCCTTGCTGGAAAGCGTCGCATTCATGTCTTACTGGCTTACCTTGTTTTTCGAGCGAGTCAAGGTCGGCCCCTTGCTTGCCGACATCAACGCCCCGTCACCTTCCTCGTTCACATCGCCAGGGGGAGTAGCGCGGCTCACTCGCTTCGAAATGAACTTCGCTCCTTGAACGTGCGCGGAGGGATTTGGGTTGGCGAAGGATCGCAGATCGAGGGGTGGGACGTTTCGTTGCCGCGTTCGGATGGTATTTCGCAGGCCGCACCATGGCCTCTGCGATGAGAAGCTCGCTTAGGCGTCGCTTTTTTCTAGCGCTGGCACGACGGCATGCTCTCCGCCATTGGTTGCCGCTATTCCATCCTCGGCGCGACGGTCCTGGGGATCGGCACGGCCGCGTTCCTCGTCTGGCTGCTCCCGGCGGGCAGCGTCCGGCTCAACCTAAGGCGGTTTTTAACTCACCAACGGGCGACGGCTGGCCTTCGGCGCGGGCCTGGCCGCCAAGGCCGTGCACGAATTCAACGAAGTGGGCCGGATCCCGGCGCTCATCGATCCCCTCTGGAACACCTCATCGATCCTGAGCGACCGCTCGGCCGTGGGTCACAGTTTGAAGACCCTCTTTGGCTACCGCAGCGAACCTTCGTTGCCTCGGCGCCGTGATCGACCCGACCGCAGGCAAGATGACGCTCGACGGGCGCTCGGCCGAAGGTCTCGCCCAGTTGCGCCACGCGCTCAGCGAGTATCCCCGGTATTTCAATCACCCCAATTGGGAGAGCCTCCCCGCACCCACACCTTAACGCAGCTCTCCTTCACTGCTGCGCTTCAACTCACGATTCATTGCCACGGGGCTGCAACCGGCCTCCGCGTGGTCCAGCGAAACATCCGCTGATCATGAATGAATCCGTTGCCGGTTAAATTCCCCTTCATCCCATGCACTCGCTCATCAAGAAAATCCTCGCCGTCCTCCTCATCGCCCTGGTGGCGATTCAGTTCTTTCCTCCCGCGAAAAACGTCTCCACCGCCGGCCCCGGTCCCAACGATATCACTGTGCTGTATCCAACGCCGCCGGCGGTCAAAGCCCTCCTCGCGGAGAGCTGCTATGACTGCCATTCGGACCACACGCGCTATCCGTGGTATACGCGCATTCAGCCCGTCGGCTGGTGGATGCAGCGCCACGTCAACGAAGGCATCGCCGAGCTCAACTTCTCGCAGTTTGGCACCTATCCTCCAAAACGCGCGGCCAAGAAAATGAATGAGACCATCAAGGAAACCAAGGACCGCGAGATGCCGCTCAAATCCTATCTCCTCGTGCATGGCGAGGCGAAGCTCACCGAAGCCCAGAATCAAGAATTGGTGAATTGGGCGGATGGCATTCGCGCGCGCATCCCCACCCCCGCCGCACCCTAGGATCTATTTTCCAAGGCCTCAGCAGGGCCTCAAGCAGAGGTCAGGCTGCGTAGGTTGTAGCGGCCGCGGGATCCCCTCGCATGAGTCAGCGAAACACGGTCTGAATACTCCAAAATCCGTGACCTGACGCCTGCCCGGCTCTCTCAATCGGCCAGATTCCATCGTCCATTTTGAAAATCACGGCGCCGGCCTGAGCGACGGCGCGCTCTTCGGCGCACCCAACGGCCCTTACGTCCAGATCAACTTCGCCCGCTAACAGCTGGCTTCACAGCTGGGGTCAGGTCGCGTATGTTGCGGTTGCTGCGGAGCGCCTCGCATGGAGCGGCATAAAATGGTCTGAAAACTGAAAAATATGTGACCTGAGCCTGCTTCCGTCCTCGTCGGGTTGGTTTTTTAGGTTTCGCATTTTAGGCTTTGTCGGCCGCGAAGAAGTTAACGTGGAACAACCTTGCTGACCCCGTCTGGTTGGTTTCCCGCCGCGCCCGGATCGCGTCCCCGATTCAATAGCGGATGGCTTCGCTCATGGGTGCGCCGTCGCGTTTGTCGAACCATTCCATCAGGATATCGTTCTGGGTAAACGACAGGGTGCGCTCGACGTGATTGCCGTATTTATCGCGACCGCGATCGAGGTAGATGAATGTGCTGCTAGTTTTCTCATAACCGAGCTGGGGAATCCCGATTGACTGCCTCACCTCATCTTTTGTCATTCCCTTAACCAATTGATGGTTGGAAATGGCCTGCCTGATGGCTTCCGGATCAGGGTCGTCCCACGGCAGCGGTTCATTTGTCGGTCCTCGTACTCGCGGGCGGCGCATGCCCGGGGGCGGCTCCGGATGGACCTCGAGCTGTCCGGCGGCCCACATCGCGACCGCGCGCGCTTTCTGGTCGGCCACCGCCGCCGTGCTATTCGCCGAGGCTTGCTCGACATCTTTTTTCGCCTGCTCCGCCAGCGCGCCTGATTCTCGTGCCATGAAAACCGTTCGTTGTTCGGGCACCATGTTCTTAAATTGGACCGGCACGGTTCCACCCAGATATCGCACGAGTACAGACCCTCCATTCCAGCGCATCACAATGGATTGCTGCATGACAAAGCCGTTGGTGAGTTTGATCGCCGTAGGCAACTCAGCCGCAATCGCCTGAGCCGGCTCTATCGCCCCGGGCTTCGGCGCGGCCGGATCGAGCGCCTCCCGCAGCTCTGGCGGTAACTGGGTGCGCAGAATTGCACCCTCCCCACCCTCCCAACGCGCTCCAATCACCCAGACGTTGGCGGAGGTCACCATGAAGTTATGGAGCACCCGGCCGTCCTCCAACTTTACCTCCGGGATCACCCCTTCCTTCGCCTGCTGGGCCAGTTCCGCCCGGGCCGCCACTCTCTTCGCCGCGGCTTGATCAGCGTCCGTCTTCGTTTGCCCGGCCAGCGCCTCGGACTTGCGCGCCTCGAAAATCGCCCGTTCCCCGGGCGCAATATTCTTAAATTGGACGGTAACGTTTCCGCCCACATAGCTCACTTGCACCGCATGTTCTTCCCAGTGGGTCACTACGGCCCGGTGCATGACGAACCCGTTGGTCAATTTGATCTCGGTCGGCAACTCAGCCAAAGCCAAAACGGCCGCACCCGTCGGAGCGGGGTGGGGAGCGGCCATGGGGTTTATCACGACCGCCGGCGCGAGCGCCTCCCGCATCTCTGGCGGCAAATGGTCGAGCCCAATTGTGCCCTGCCCACCCGCCCACCGGGCCACGATAGTCGTGGAGCCGACCGCGACCACCTTAACGTTGCGCAGCACGGTGCCGTCCTGCAATTTCACCTCCGGGATCACCTCTCCGCGGGCGTAGTGCGCGCCCCGGACGCCCGTCGCTCCCACCATCAATCCCATCACAGCAAGCGAGACACGGACGATGCCAAAGCGCTGAGACCCAAGGGTCGATTTCACGCTGCCTGCATGGCCAAAGTCCACAGAGCGCGCAAATCGATTCGCTCAGACCTCAAGTGGCGGTCAGCCCGGGAGCGGAAATCTAGCGCGGCGGACCGTGCAGGCCGTCGTCCAAGGTCGAACGCTGGACGTTGCCGTCCAATTCGTTGCCACGCTGATCCCACCAGTCGGTGAGTATCTCTTCCCTATTGAAAAGCAGAACACGATCAGCGCTGTTCCCATATTTATCGCGCCCGCGTCCATCATAGAAAAAAAGGGTGCCGTTTCTATCATCCCCCCGTTGTGGCCTCCCATAGGCCTGCTTCGCCTGCTCCTTCGTCATGCCCTTGACCAAATAACGCTCGGCCACGCCCCGGTTGATAGCCTCGGATTTTTGGTCGGCTTCATCCCCCAATAGCCGTTCCCTCGTCCGCCGCACCTGGTTTGTCTGGGAGACCGCAGCCGTCACCACGGCTCGGTGAGCATCTTCCCGCGCTTGGCGAGCGAGTGCCTCGGTCCTCCGTGCCTCGAAAATCACGCGCTGCTCGGGCACGATGTGCTTGAATTGGACGGAAACGATTCCGCCCGGATAGCTCACCAGCACCGATTGCTCTGCCCAGCGCGTCACCCGGGATCGGTGCATGACAAACCCGTTCGTCAGCTTGATTTCAGTAGGTAAGCCAGCCGATGCTGGATCCCCCGAAACCATCGGCTCGGGCTCAGGAGCCACTGCCGTTTTCGGTGCGACGGCGGGAGCAAAAGCGTCCCGCATTTCCGGCGGCAACTGGGCGAGCACGATTGAGCCCTGCCCACCATGCCAACGCGCCACCAAGGTCGTGGCGCCGACCGCGACCACCGTGACGTCGTGGAGTAAGGTGCCGTCCTTCAATTTCACCTCCGGAATCACCTCTCCGCGGGCGTAGTGCGCGCCCCGGATGGCGGTCGGGCCGATCATCATCATCCCGGCCACCACAAACATGCCACGGACGAAGCTCAAGCGGCTAAAAAGCGACGCATGTTTCACCCTGCCTGCATGTCCAGAGCCCAAGACCCGGGCAATTCGATTCATCCGCACCCACAACTGCGGCAAATTCGCTGAAAGAAGGCTTTCGGAGCCGAATCTCCAATGTGGAATGTCTGCGCAGCGCTCTTTCTCCGGGCGGCGCAGCCCTATGGAGCCAAAGCCCGCCTCGCTCGCCATCTCGGAATTCCGCGGCAACGGCTGAATGATTTCCTCCACTGTCGCAGTCGCCTGCCTGATGCCGAGCTCACCTTGCAGCTGATGCACTGGTTCAACGAGCTGCGCGCTGGCCGGGACATCACCCTGTGACATGTAACCCAATAGGTTACACTGCCGCAGGGTTGCGCTCATCTTGAGCGCAAGCATCATAGCGCAGCCATGCGCCTCGGACCGTACGAACTCTCGTCCAACCTCTTTCTCTCGCCGCTCGCGGGTTACACCAACCTGCCCATGCGCGAGACGGTGCGGGAACTGGGCGGACTCGGCTGGGCCACCACCGATCTCGTCAACGCCCGTTCCCTCCTCGAGCGCAATGCCACCGCACTCAAGCTCGTCGCCACGTCGCCCTCCGACCGACCGCTCGCCATCCAGCTCTTCGGCAGCGTGCCGGAGGAGATGCGCGACGCCGCCGTGATGTGCCAGGAACTCGGCGTGCAGTCCGTGGACATCAACATGGGTTGCCCTGTCAAAAAGGTCGTCAAGATCGGCGGCGGCTCCGCGATGATGACCGAGCTCACGAAAACCGCCGCACTCGTCCGCGGCATGATCAACGCCGTGCAAATCCCCATCACGGCCAAGATGCGCCTGGGCTGGGATGACGACAACCTCACCGCGCCCGACCTCGCGCGGGTGCTCGAGGACACCGGCGTGGCCGCCATCTTCGTCCACGGCCGCACCCGCGCCCAAGGTTTCAGCGGCACCATCAACCTCGCCGGCATCCGCTCGGTCGTACAGGCCGTGAAAGCCATTCCGGTCATTGGCAACGGCGACGTCACCACGCCGGAGGCGGCGAAGCACATGTTCGCCGAAACGGGCTGCGCCGGCGTCAGCATTGGCCGCGGCGCGTTCTACGACCCGTGGATATTCCGCCGCACGGAGCATTACCTGCGCACCGGCGAACTTACTCCCGAGCCGGGATTCGCCGAACGCGTGCGCGTGCTGCGCCGGCATTTCGAGCGTTATATCGCTTTTTATGGCGAGGAGAACGGCGCCAAGCTCTTCCGCAAGGTCGCGCCGTGGTATGCCAAGCGCTTCGGACCCGCCAAGGATTTCAAGCGCCGCATCATCAGCATCACCTCGCGCGCCGATTTTGAGGCCGCGCTCACGGAGTATGTCGCCTGGCGCGCGCCCTTCTGTGACGAAGCAGGCGAACTCCTCCCCAAATACCAGCCGGGTCCGATGGTCGCGACGTTCATGCGCGAACCGGGCGCCCCGGAGTCCATCGAA
>Ga0209181_10008705_pt1 | contig 13544 bp, 8 predicted proteins | sample MAT05_FD_187208 | JGI IMG/M metagenome (GOLD analysis project Ga0209181, IMG submission 187208) | Freshwater microbial communities from Lake Fryxell liftoff mats and glacier meltwater in Antarctica - MAT-05 (SPAdes) (version 2) | ecosystem: Environmental > Aquatic > Freshwater > Ice > Liftoff... | reverse complement strand
CAATCGCAGCAGGAAATCAACCAACTTCATGATGAAAATAACCGACTCAAAACAGAACTTTTACAGACTCAATCCAGAATGGAAGGGATTCAACGCTTTTTGAATGAAGGGGCGATCGCCATGACTAAACCGGAAAGAGGGGCAACAGCAGCGATCGCGATCGCAATCACCAACCAGGCAGATTCAATCAAAGAACAGCCATCATCACCGATGGCTTTATCAATTCCTCAAAAAGTTGCTGCTACTGGTTCATCCCAGGCTGACTCAGATCCAGATGTCCTTCGGGCACTTCAGGCACTTCTCGATTACAACGAGTATGAGGCGACTGACCATCAACAAAGGTGGGCGATTAGTATTCCAGTCATGAAGGATCTCCTCAAACAATTGGGCAAGGCAACTCAACCTAAAATTGAAGCAGTTCTCAAAGCCAAAAGTGAGGCGATCGAACAACATCATCGGCTTCACGGTCTCGGTCAACGCCATAACCGCGTTCATCAAGGACACAGCATCTCCGAAATCATTACACTCTGAGGCTTCTGTCTTAGTGGTGCAGAAAACTCCTGAAACCCATTGAAAATAGCTAGAAGGTCAACGAAGATACGAGGCTTTAGACTATAGTACATTTGCTCAAAAGCGGCTCAAAAAGTTTTCTGCACCACTAAGCATTAGGTGTTCGCATATTGATTAATTGCAGAAAGTATTAGACAAGATAGCTTTCTTCAATAAAAACTAATTGCTTTCTGATTTGTGAATGTGCGAATCTTAATTTACAAAGTGCTTTAATCTTGAGGACGATATTAATGACTCTATCAGAGATCGAATTTGTCAAGAATCCTGAGCCTCGTTGCCCAGTAGTACTTCTGCTTGATACGTCAGGTTCTATGTCAGGCTCGCCAATTAATGCCTTAAATGAGGGAGTTGCTGCCCTCAAGAAAGACGTAGAAAGGGATGAAAAGGCATCTCTGCGAGTTGAGGTAGCCATCATAACTTTTGGTGGCTTAGTAGAAACTGTCCAAAATTTCGTCACCATCGATCAGTTTATTCCTAGGGGACTTACAGCTAATGGCAATACTCCTATGGGGACAGCCATTGAACAAGCCTTAGACTTGGTAGAAGACCGTAAGCAAACATACAAAATGAATGCTATTCAATACTACCGTCCTTGGGTGTTTCTAATTACAGATGGAGCACCGACGGACGGCGATCGCTGGAAAAAGGCAGCCCAGCGGCTTAGACAAGCTGAAACAGATCGCAAACTCAGTTTCTTTACTGTAGGGGTTGAAAATGCAGATATGACAGTGCTAGCTCAAATAGCACCTCCCACGACTCCACCAGTCAAATTAGATGGCTTGAGGTTTCAGGCTCTGTTCAATTGGCTTTCGGCATCTATGACACGAGTCTCAGCCAGTGAGGTTGGAGAAGGGATGATTTCTCTACCACCGATCGACGGATGGGCACAAACCAGAATATAAAGCATGAGATTCAGATTATGGAATGGAAATCAGTAGGAGAACGCAGTACTGGGACTAAACATCTTGCTGTCAACCAAGACTGTCAGGATTATGTCAGCCATACAACACTGCGTAATAATCAACAGGTTTTGATTGGGGCAGTTTCGGATGGGGCTGGCAGTGCCAGATACTCGCAGGTTGGTTCTCGGCTCGCAGTTGAAACTTCGATCGTTGAATTACAACGTTTAGTCTGGAACCAAGTACCTATTCAGCAAGAACAGGCAGAGGAGATTTTTAGGAATCTCTTGAATGAAGTGATCAGTGAATTCCAGCGACAAGCAGAGATTGACGGCTGCTCCATCCATGATCTTGCCTGTACCTTGCTAGTTTTTATTGCTTCCCCAGATTGGTTAGTAGCCATGCAGATTGGAGATGGCATGATCGTAGTACGTCATCAGGAAAGCGATTATCAATTACTCTTCGCCCCAGATAAAGGGGAGTACATTAATGAAACATCATTTGTAACCACGCCAAATGTAAAAGTTCAAGTCTGTGTTCGTCCAGTCTGCCAAGGTTTTATTTGTGCAGCAACAGATGGAATTGAAAATATTTCGTTAATTAAACAAGGAGGTTGGATACCATCTACTAAGTTTTTTGAGCCTTTAGAGAAGCACATCAGATCTTCTATCAGCCAAGAGCAAAAACAGGCGGAATTACATAGATTTTTAAACTCAACAAAACTCAATCAAGCAACAGATGATGATAAAACACTTCTTCTATGTTTTTATGAATACACCTCAGGAGCTAAAAAGCCAAGTAGTGCACAACTAAGTCATGCAGAACTGCCAAACGTCCCTTCACCGCAAGTCCAAATGCCCTTGTCGCACCATCTTGAACATCAATCTAGCAATCAACTCGCTGTACTAAACTATGCTAGCAAGCAGAAAGAAAGAACAGTAGCAAAAAGCAAAAATAATTGGAGGCAGAATCAATTCAGATTAGACCGATTTTTTAGAAAAAACTATCTAAAGTTACTGATAATTGGAATACTTACCACTACTTTAGTTTTAATAGCTTCTTTTAAAATTCCATTACCTCCGGGCTTATTCAATCCAAACCACTCAGATAACTTTTCAACAATTCAAACAGATTCTAACCTCATTCGTAAAGATAAGGTTAAGATTCTACAAATTGCTCCTGATGCTAAAATACAAATTTCAGCAACCTTGAGGCAAAACGAAATACACAACTATTATATTTCAGCAAAAGCAGGGCAGCGGTTGATTACGAGTTTAAGAGGAGACGGAATATTAGTAATGCGAAGTCCAGACAATGAGATTCTTCCCAACCAGGAAGTGCAGAAGCAAAAGCAGGCATGGCAAGGTAGCCTTCCTAAAGATGGAGAGTATTTCATTCAAATTAAGAATGAAAATAAAGCATCTCCAAGAGATTACAAATATAGACTCAAAATTATATTGAGAGATGGTCTTTAAGCTTGCAGCTAATAATAACTCGTTTTACTTTAAAGCTTAGATTAGCGTTTTTCACAAACCACCTTGCTACTCTGCTCCAGTTTTATTGATAACTAGATACATTTTTATTTTTGATAGAAGGATTGATCACCATGAAGCGTGTGATAAGTGTACAAACTGGTCACGAAATAGAGCTTTTACAGGAGATTTCTAAAGGCGGTGAAGGTACAATTCATAAAACAAATAATGATAGTTTTGTAGCAAAAATTTACGGCTCAGTTAGTCAGGAGCAAATTGAAAAGCTACAGATGATGTTGAAGAATAAGCCTGAAGATCCAACCTTAAAGCAAGGTCATATTTCGATAGCTTGGATTTGTGACTTGCTCAAAGACTCGAATGGTCAGTACGTTGGCTTTTTAATGCCTGCGATTGAAAGAGGAGAGACGCTAAATCATGTTTATCACTTCCTGCCGCGACCCAAAGAATTTACCTGGGATTATCTTCATGTAACCGCAGCAAATGTTGCATTAATTGTTAAGTCCCTTCATGCTAAAAACTATGTTATAGGAGACATCAAGCCAGAGAACTTGTTAGTGAATAATCAGGCGCAAGTTTCGATTATTGATACCGATTCATTCCAGATACGAGACCCTTTGACAGGAAAAATCTACCGCAGCCCTGTCAGTTCCTCGGAATTTACTCCTGTAGAGTCGATGGGGAAAGTGTTAAAAGACAGCGATCGGTTAGAACCTCACGATCGCTTCGCGCTAGCCGTAATTATCTACTTACTTTTATTTGGTGAGAATCCATTTTCTGGTGGCAAATGGTTGGTGGAAACAGGAGACCCGCCGCGGATTGACGAACGTGTGCAGAATGGTCACTGGCTTCATGCACCTAATGCTCCGCTGAAACCGACACCCAGATCAATGCCTATGGAGATAGTCCACCCCAAGATTCAAGCTTGCTTTCGGAGATGCTTTGATGATGGACATAAAAACCCCAATGCTCGACCGAGTGCAGAGGAGTGGCATCAAGCATTAGTGGAAGCATATAAAGATTTAATGACCTGTAAGGACAATCGTGCTCATCGGTTTGCCCGCAGCTATGGTAAGTGCTACTGGTGCTTAAGGCAGCAACAGCTTGGATTTGACATATTTCCAGGTTCAGTACCCCCTCCCCCTCCCCCTCCCCCTCCCCAGCGGTCTTTCCGGTGGATCTGGTGGCTGGTTTGCATTGGCATTGGCATGCAAATAAGTATAAGTAATGGTATTCCTCAAGCAATCGTGAAGTTTTTTCAGCCTCCAGATCCAACACCGCCCCCAGTTCTTCGCTCTCCTACACTAACTAATCCATTAAACAGTCCCTTGTTTCGCTCTCCTGCTCCCAAGCTAGAAATTCGGAACCCACTTAGGTATCCATTGCTTCCTAAAACGACCGATAACTCAAAAAGCCCCCAAATTTTGCGTCCAACTACCCCCTCAGTTTTCATCTCTCCTGCGCTACACAATTCGCCGTCTCCCTCTCTTTCTTATAAGTTAGAAATTCGTAACCAGTTTGGAAATTCATTGCTTCCTAAAACGACCGAAGACTTGGAGAAGTCCCAATAGTATTACTTCATTTTTGCAATACTGGGAGGCGATTTGACTAAGTCAATAAAAGCTTGAGACATCATGCTTGACAACCTTAAGCTGAGCTTCTCGACAAGCTGTAACATGACGAGATAAAACATTCACTCTTTTCAGAAACCTGTGATTTGTAAAAATATAAACGGAGGTACCTTTTTCAAGATGAAATACAAGACCGCATTTGAAGACTTGATAATACCATCGCACGGATAGAGGAATCAGGAGCACGCTCATGAGAACCGAGATCAGTATGTTTATAAATATGGGAGGAGTAATATTAAGTAAAATATTAATTAAATTACTATATGACCAAGGACTAAAAATTATAATTTGAACCAGAACATAGAGGTATAAACCTAACTTTGATGATCGAAGTGTAGCACTACTGTTAATAAGTTCTAGGAATCCATCTTGATAGACAACTTCACCAAATCGTCCGATACGAATAGTTGCAACTCTGCGATTTGTTAAGCAGGCAAAACTATGAACGCTAAACCATAAAAATCCTATCCTACCTAGATATTGGAGAAAGTAACATTGCTCATCTTCTGGAATAAATTGTTTAAACAGCAAGATTAGAGCTTGCAAGTCTTCTTTAACCGCCTGTTCGAGAAGGCTTTCCTGGATCTTGATACTACCTGTTAAGGTGGAATTGTTCTTAGTTGCCATCAGTGATCGGCTATAGTTTTACTAAACAAACTGGATATAGCAATGTCTTTAATCATAGTTACTTCCTCAAGTCTTTGATTCGCTTTTCTCGGCACACACCAGTATTACGAAACAAAGTATTTGCCCTCCTTAAGAATTTTCGATTTGCAAAAATGTAAACTGGAACTCCTTCTCTTACCCAAAAAACTAGACCACACTTAAAAGCGCGATAGTACCATTTTACTGCTATAGGAAAGAATAATATAGCAAGACCAGAGACCAGTAAAAATAGAAGAACATTCCAGGGAAAAAGCGTGGCAAAAGGCGTGGCAAACAATACTAGAAAAGGCAAAGATATTATTGCTCCAACATAAATATAGAGAGGCAGTTTTGAGGGTTGGTAAATTACACCACTATTGATAAATTCTAAGTAACCGTCTTGATAAGTAACTTCACCAAATCTCGCAACGCGTACAGTTGCGACTCTCCGATCTGTAAGACAGCCAAAACTATGTGTGCCGAACCCCCAGAACCCCTCGATACCTAAATATTCAAGAAAATAACATTGCTCATCTTCTGAAACAAATTGCTTAAACATTACTACTAAAGCTTGTTGATCATCCGCGATCGCTCGTTTGAGTATGCTCTCCTGAATTTTGATGTCACCTTGTGTAACAGAGTTCTGGTTGAGTGTCATAAATGCTTAAGCTTGTATTAATAATCACTGCTAAATGAACAGTGGATAGATTTTGTATTTTACCTATCATCCAATAATGAATCCAGGGATTGAAACCATTTAGGGCGCTGCTCCTTAAACCATTCGTCTGGAGGGGCTTCTAGAGATGGTAAAACAGGCGGTAGGTTAGTTTCTGGCTTGATGGGTGTGAACTGCGTAGTAATCTGCTTTTCCACTGGCAAAACGTCTTCGTCTTTAAGCTGTAAAGATTGCTGAAGTTTCTTCAAGCGCTTTTGAGCATAAGGCGTAAAAGGATATTCCTGTTGCACTTCTCGAAAAAACTCCTGTTGATATCTCTGAAAATTCTTCTGGTATAACTCTTTCAATTGTTCAATAGCTTTTTTCTCGATCAATGAAGTATCTTCATCTTTAATCCCTAAAGACTGTTGTCTTTGTTTTAATTGGTTGCGAGTGTAGTAGCTAAAGGGATGCTCCTGCCGGACGAACTGACAAAATTCATTTTGATACTGCTGAAGGTTCTTCTGATACTCTGCTCGATCAATACAAAGCTGCTCTATAGCTTGCGCTTTAAGCAGGTCAGCATCCTCATTCTCTAAAGCTAGAATGTCTCGAAGGCGTTTTAGATGTTGAAGGGAATTGGTGGTGAGAGGATATTCATGCTCAAGCACTTCAATGACAGCTTGTTTGTATTCATTGAGGTTTTGCTGGTACTTTAAAGAAGGCTCCCGCACTCCGGTTTCAATAGTGCCTGTCAAAGCCTGCTCAATCGAGGATAATTTACCCTCCAATCGTTTTATCTCTTCTTCCTCCACTTGAATTTGTTTCTCTAATTGAAACTTAACGGCAGCAGCTGTTTCAATAACCAAATTCCAACGCAGTCGTGCTAACTTTTCGTCCCTTGTATGCAACTGTGATTGCAAATTGTTTTGTTGTTTTTCTAATCGTTGTCTGTTAAAGTCTGTTTTCATCTTTAATTCCATGTCTACAAAAATAATACTTCGGATAAAATCTGAGCCTATTTTGAGACTGAAACCCTGATTAAATCGTAGACAGGATCTTATTTTCAAAGTCAGGGACAGAGCTAACTTTGGGAAAATGGCTCAATCCCAGAACTGCACGCCCTGAAAGTTTTGTAGAACGACTCTAAAAATTGTCCAGCTATTGCAAAAAAGAGTAGCAAGAGATCATCTTTTATGCGAGTATGGAATCAGATTTCGATAACTTTTGCTATGTCTTGGCGACTTGGGTACAGTAATTCCTTAACCTCATCAAAATTATTAAACTCTGGATGATGTAAAACGCGCTCTATTGTAGCTATACTCAACTCGACTTAAAAATGGACTTTCTGGAAAGGCGCTACAAGCCCTAATCAGAAAAGCTTTAATCGTTTTTCCAAAAGTCTAATCTTCATCCGTGGGCAGTATATATGCTTTGAAGACCCAGGAAGAGAATTCAGATCGACCTGGTACTTGCTGACCCCAACCAGAAGGGCTGCATTAGCGATCTGTATTTCTTTACACTATCAAAAACTTCAAAGATGTTGGAACGGTGATTGATCGAGAGTTTTATTTAGTCATAGTTTACAGCTCCTTAAGCAGGTAAAATCTGGACTGCACCTCCGAAAGATACATAGATTAAGCGGGTGAACCCCCTACATTATATAATTAAGCATCCTCTAAAGGAAAGCAAGTAAGTCAACAAAGTGAGATCATGCTGCATCTGCTGTCGATCCGTGTCCGCTCTGATCGGCTCCTTGCTGCCAGTGTCACAATTGACTGACCATTCGCACCACTGAGTCATGATAGAAGGGCTATTCGGTTGAGCATTCCCGATGCAAGGCTTCCTCTTGTTTTCGTTTTTCGTGGCGGGCTTTAAGGTGCTCGAAGTTCCCTTGCTGCGTGCGGTCACGCAGCAAGCGTAATCGTCACTATTCAAGCGCGTCGCTGATTTCTTTGGCAGTTGTGCCAAAGAGATTGAGCAGAAATCGCTTTCTTTAGATCTTCCAGTGTTTCCTGTTCAATGGGTTCAGGCAACTTTTAGTGAGCGCGACACAGTTTCCTCGTAAATAGCACTATTAGAAGGTGAAATAAGGCTTTCGTAGTTTTTCTACGAGCAACAAATCAGTCCTACCTCTAAACCAGATACACCAGTTTTTGGTATTTCGTTGAACAAGATATAGTTAGAAGGGAGAGCCTAAATAAATTCTTGTTGATCGCGCATGACTCAAACCACGTTCCTCAACGGGTATGCTTTGCTCATTGGCGTTGGTGCTGATTTACCTGTTACGGTGAAAGATGCAACTGCGCTGCATGATGTGCTGATTGATTCGCGTCGTGCAGCTTATCTACCCAATCAGGTCACTCTGCTTACGGAGACAACGGCGACTCGGCAGCATATTCTAGCTGGATTTGACCAACTCATTGAACAAGTGAATCAGTCTCCAGATACAACTGCGATCGTTTACTACTCCGGTCACGGTGGACGCATCCAAAGCACCCAAGAATACTTCCTCGTTCCATACGGCTACAATCCTGCTCGACGATCAGAATCTGCCATCTCAGGGACAGAATTCACTCGAAAAATCGAGGCAATCCAATCGCAGAAACTTATTGTATTGCTCGATTGCTGTCATGCTGGAGGTGTTCCTGTCTTGAAGGAACCTGGAGAAACGTTTATCAAATCTCCTCTTCCTGCTGATTTACTTAATGTGCTGAGTTTAGGCAGTGGTCGAGTGGTGATAGCATCCTCACGCGAAGATGAATATTCATACACCAGCACGCCCTATAGTGTATTCACTGCTTGTCTACTAGAAGCCTTACAAGGCAGAGGGGCTGTTAATAAAGATGGCTATGCCCGAATTTTAGATATCTTAATTTACCTTTTCAATCAAGTGCCGCAACGAGCGAGCGGTTCTCAGCATCCATTTGTCAATAAAGTGCTAGATCTTGGCGATAATTTTCCAATGTGCTACTACGCCGGAGGAAGCAAGTTCTTACCCGATGAACACCCAGCGCCCGAAACGACTTCTGCTTCAGTGAGTTTAACGCCTGGGAAACGACGGCGTTTAGAGCAGCGACGAGATACGTTAGAGGCAGAGTATAAACTTCGAAGTGAAAAATTGAAACGAATGAGATCGAGCCTAGCGATCGTAGTGAGTACAGCTATTCAGTTTCAATTAGAACAAGAGCTTCTAAATGAAGAGGCTACACTAGCACATTTGAGTGATCAACTCGATATGATCGAGCGGGATCTATTGCTTTGATTTTTCGGCGTTGCTGAATGACGATATGATTTCGAGAAGATCTAATGAACCTTCCAGTCTTTCAGCGATCGCTTCGTAGCACCATTATGCAACGCCGCAAAAGCTTAGGGTTCAGTGACCGATAACAGAAGCGATCGCTACAAAGCTGCCACTATAGAAAGCTAAATTTGTACCACCGCTATTTAGTTGAGCACGAATCAGGAATTGTCAAAATTTGCTTAGTTTAACCGAAAGCGAACAGCCCTCAGAAGTAGTCCACAATAATTCTTGTAGCCCCTTGTAAATGGACTCTGAACGCCCCTTGAGAAATTTGAATCCAAAGGCTTCATTTCTTCCTTCCAGTTCTTTAGAAGCGCTAGAACCTCCTCAGCACTTTACTTCGTAGCGTCTTCAAGTAACAGACCTTTTGCGTGAATGCCAAATGAGGAAGTTCAAATTATTAGAAACTCGTGCCAAAAATTGATTCACGCAAAAGGTCTAATGTAGCGCCACTTTTAATGTAATCATCAACAACGATCGCCCTTGGAGGAGAACTGCTCACTAATGCAACCCTATCTATACTCTGTTGTCGCCTAACACGCTCTTTGGCAGGGCTGGTTTATTCAGCGTAGAAAAATGTTGAGAACCTCATTCTTGCGTTTTAACCTCCAAGCTTCTCGTAAGTCGTCAACGGGGCAATGCTGGTTTTCAGATTTTTCTTTTTTCAATAAACCAGCCCTGCCCAGGGTAGGGGAGTAGTGTGGGGATGAAGGGAGGGGATTAGAGCTTGGTTAGACTGCCCTCTATCAGGTCAAATAGCTTAGATGGTTTAACGTTCAGAAATGCTGGTGGATGGTCAGGAAAGTTTTTAGGAAGTGAGCTGACTCTACCCATACTGAGGTTTTCCCGGCACAGCCACATACCATCAGGTTGCCCCTCAAGCTTTTCTTTTATAGTTTCTAGTTGAGTGACTTCTTTGCCATTTTTATATTGGGTTGATTCGTTGTACAGTTTCCAGCCCTTCTTTTCTGCATCGCAGTCTAAAACGTAGAACCTTCCTGCTTGTACGGCAACATTTTTCGTAATCGCTAGCATTTTTTAAATCTCCTAGTAAGTTTGTTCTAGGATAGCTGATCCAATTTCTTACTTTTTTCGATTGCACTATGAGGGCTAGGGAAGGAAGGTAAAGGGTTAGAGCTTGGTTTTGCGTTCCCTCATTACTTTCCTCACAGAAAAGCAGATTACGACTAGCAGAACTAAACTGCCAAGCATCAGATAAGGATTGCCGTTGCCGTGTGACTGATTGTCTCCGTAAAAAATAGGGATAAAGACAGTCTTTGTTCTCATTCTTGGCTCTCAGATATGGAAGGCGATAACTGTAAGCGTTCCCGATCGCATTGGTAGGACTGCCAATAGCCAGCCCCAAAATTAGTCCCTCACAGATGACTCTGTGAGGGACTGTAAGACGTGGCAAGAATGAAAGGGCATGGAAGCGATCCTGAGAGAGAGAAGGTAGAAGGTCAAAACCTGAATCTGCTTTTAATGCGAACCCATGCGATGAACAGCCCGATGCCGCCGCCGATTAAGAACGGCATCATCCTAAGCAGTAATAACTACCTGGAACCGACGATAGTTGACTGTATTGGGTTAACTTCTCAACTTCAGATTCTCTAGGGAAGAGAGCCTCTGAAACACTTATGGAATCTAGCGTCCTTATTTCACATATAAATATAAAACCTATTCTACAGCGATCGCGGACGTGCCCGAAGCCCTTTTGAGATAAAGGTTTTGTAGTTCTGTCTTAAAAGACTGAGAAAATACCCCCTAAAACTCCGCTTTGTGGGAGGGTAAAACAATCTTGGACGCTGAACGAGATCAACAAAATCACCCAAACGTGACCTGGGTGGAACCTAGCTGATTAACTTGATGTTTGGATGAGCCTGAGAAAGAAGTATCTATGCTGCCGATCGCCTCCTCTGAATCTCTCTCTGGTCAGCTTCTGGAAGTTCTTTTAGAGCTTGCCAAATAGCTTCCAGTGCCGCTTCATCGCCCTCAGCATCTCGCAGCATTTCCAGCCCATCCGCGACCGAGGATTCATCAAAATCTGATGAGACTTCTGTCAGCCGCCGCCGCGCTGCCTCTAAAAGGCGATCGCGAAATGGGTCAGCCATCCCCGAAACCTGATAGATCCGATCGCGCCTCCCCACAGTCCCCGGTCGGGCGATCGCCTCTCCCTTCAGCCCCAACTTGACCAACAGCTTATTGCAAATCTCCACGGGGGTTTGACTCGGCTTAATTTCCAGTCCCAGCCAATAATGGATTTCAGATTTCCACTTCAGCGCTGCTGCTTTAATGGCGATCGCCCGCTCCTCGCAATTGCTATACGACTCGCCATCCAGCAGAGTCAGTAACCCAGTTAGCTCAATCAGCTTGGCTCTCATTGCTGCTTTAGGCAAGGCATGAGGCAGAGCAATCTTGCCCTGAAGTGCCGCCCGGACTTGCTTTTCCTCTAATCCTTGAGCTGCCGCCTGATTTGCTGCTGCTGCCTGAAGTAACACCCCGCGCCGTACCCGCCCATAATCCTTGACCAGTGCCTGATAGCAATCCTCTGCATCATCAAAGCTGATGCCAGGGAATTCCGCCCGTGCTCGGAGTTTGGTGGCGAAAAGCTCTTTGTGCCATTGCAGAATATTTTTCTTGGCATCGGACTCTTGCAGCTCTGCCAAGATCGCAGCAGATTCGCGCCATAGCTCCTCTTGTAACTCTTGTAGCTCTTTGGCGATCGCCTCATCCCTGGGACACTTCAAATGAGTCATGCTGTGCCCTCTGGCTTCCAGGATGTGGGTAAAAAAGTCTTTGGCGATCGCCTTCTGGCACCCGATCGCCGTCTTCTCCGCCGCCAAAAAATTAATGATGGCACTTTCGATCGCCAGAATCTGCCCCCCATCCTCACCTGCCTCTTGTGCTTCCCGCAGCCGCGTTGCCAAATCAATCCCATGCAGCTTTGCGAATCCGCTTTGGTTATGTTCCAGTCGCCGTCGCACCCCCCGAATCGAGCACAGCCGCTCATTCCCATCATGTGCCTGAATGAAGGGCTGAATAAAGAGTTTCCGAGGCACAGGCAAGCGATAGCGCCCAATCATCTGATTCCACTGGTCAGGGTGATGGGCTGTAAAATGTCCCCAGACCTCATCGAATCCTGGCTCAGTGATCGATACGCCACTCTTGCCGGATGGCGAGTAAATCAGCAGATCAGGGATGCCGTTGGAGCAAAGCCAGGAGTTCGGATCGCGCCAGAAATCGGCAAACACCCCGCCGTCGTTAGTTTTTGAGTCTAGCCGCACTACTTTTTTGTCTGGGCAATGCTTCGCTATCAGCCGCCCTAGTTTTTCGCCTTGGGCTTGAGAGGCAACCCCAAAAATCAACCGCTTCCCCTGCTCTAAAGCCGCGATCGCCTCCTTAAAAAAACCGCTGGTTGAGCCAGTTTTCAGCTCAATCGCCCAAGGCGATAGCCCTGTTGGAGTGTGATCGAAAAGCTGGATCTGGTCGGTTTGAGCGATCGTCTGAATATATTCAATCGTGCGAGTGTAGACTGTCACCTCGCTCAGAACGATAGAACCGCCGCGCCCGATTACCTCCCGCAGCAGCTCAGCGATGCCGCTGACAATCTCAGATTGCCGCGCCTTTAGGGTGCCGCCGCTGCACAACCCGCCTACCACATCATTCGCTTCATCGAAAATCACGAGGTTGATTTGCGCTTTTACCTCCGGGGATAGACGGTGAAAGGAATCGGGGCACATGACAAAGCCACCTGCGTCCCGCGCTGCTGACAGAAACAAGTCATTTTGATGATCGAAAAAATCATGCCTGTGAGGTAGTCCCCAATCTTCTGCTGCCTGTTGCCCGACGCTGTTAGTGGGCATCATTACAGCCATCAATCCTTTGCCCTTATTAGCTTCTACTAATTCCCCTAATGCTGTCGTTTTACCCGCGCCTGTGCGCCCTGATGATTGAATCACCGTGATTCCGGGCTGAATTTGAGGGAGGGCTGGGTAGTATGGTTCCTCTTCAGTGCCCACTGTAGAGCGTTCTGGGATGATGCTATTGCTGTTGAGCCAAAGCGCTAGACGCATCCGCCGCACCTTGAGTTCCTCCTTTTGCCACTGCTCAAAGGTCGGCGCACCCTCAAGGGTTGATTGCAGCCAGTCTGCCCGATTCTCAATTGGGAGTGCCGCGATCGCATCGTCAATCCCTTTGCCCTCCATCTCTTCCCAGACGGCGATATGAACCTTAAACCCGGCTTCAATGAGCAATCTCGCTAGAGTGCTTTGCGCTTTGTTGACCTTGCTCTGGGTTTTTGGATCTGAATCTTGATCGAACGCCAGGATAACCGTTTGTCCAGGTATGAGG
>Ga0209181_10008702_pt1 | contig 13546 bp, 10 predicted proteins | sample MAT05_FD_187208 | JGI IMG/M metagenome (GOLD analysis project Ga0209181, IMG submission 187208) | Freshwater microbial communities from Lake Fryxell liftoff mats and glacier meltwater in Antarctica - MAT-05 (SPAdes) (version 2) | ecosystem: Environmental > Aquatic > Freshwater > Ice > Liftoff... | reverse complement strand
ACTTCTCCAACCGCTCCAACAACCGCGAAGTAATCCGCAAAAAGTCCATTTCTGTAATAATCCCCACCAATTCCTTGCTTTTCACCACGGGCAAGCAGCCGATCCGGTGTTCGCGCATTTTGTTCATGGCTTCCATGATCGAGGTTTCGGGTGTGACATGCACGGGCTTTTCGATCATTAAGTCTTTGACGGTCATCACTTTTGTCTCTGCAGTTGGATCGCTGCACTCGCGGGCAAAATGACGGAGCAGCATCCGGCTTGATATAAGACCAATCAGTTCGCCCTTGCTGTCTTCAACCGGCATATAGCGGATGCGGCGCCAATCCATGATCTCTGCCACGAGTGCCACGAGGTCATCTTTTTGGACCGTGAAGAGGTCGGTGGACATAAACTCTTCGACTTTGATTCGGGAGGGTTGCCAGTTTTCGAGGTCGGCAGCGGTGGCTTCTTTCCAGGTATGCACAGGTTTGTTAAGTTTTTGATTTTTGATGGTAGCGGCTGTAATAGCGGTTACCGCTTCATCATTGGTTACTTCTTTTTTCAAAGCGCTGAAAGATCGAAGAGCCCAACGAGCGCCTGTTTTATGCTCTTTGGTGCGGGCTTCTATGATGTCAAGGTATTTGGAAATATCGGATGGTTTTACTTTTTGTATTTTCAAACCTTCCTTGGCTAAAGGCAGCAATTCTTTGAGAATCAAATCTTTGACTGGGATTTTTTTGTCTTTCAACCAAGAAAAAGTAGTGTCCATGCCAAATTTGGCCGATTTCAAAAAGTTGTCGCGTGCATCGGCAAAATCAATCTGCTTCGTGATGTCGGGATACTCCTGTCCCATACTAATCATACATCCCAACCAAAAAGCGGCATTGGCCACCTCGTCTACCGTGGTTGGGCCGGCGGGCATCACACGGTTTTCAATGCGGAGATGCGGCTTGCCGTTGGGCGAAATGCCATAGCAAGGTCGGTTCCAGCGATATACAGTGGAGTTGTGGATTTGCAGGGCGCGGAGTTTGGGCGTTTTCCCTTCCCGCACCATCGCCATGGAGTCCTCCTCGATCGCGCCGGCAAGCAGTACGCGGAAGCGGCTGATGTCTTCTTTGTAAATTTCTGTGATGTCGCCTCGCAACCAGCCAGAACCAAAATTAACACGCGGAAGTCGCTCGCGCATGTGGTCGTAAGTGGTGCGTGTATCAAGGCTTTGCTGGAAAAGCGCGATGCGTGTTTCGTGCCAAAGGCGGCGACCAAACACCAGGGGGGAATTGGCCGAAACGGCAATCACGGGCGCGGCCAACACTTGTGCGATGTTGTACATCTTTACAAAATCCTTCGGGGCCACCTGCAAATGGACTTGAAAGCTTGTGTTGCAAGCTTCCAAAAGTGGGGAGTCATGTTTTACCAAAAGTTCGTCCACACCCTCCACGCGCAGCTCGAAGGAGGTGCCCAACAGGTGTTTCTGAATGGCCGCCATGAGCGCAAAGTAGCGGTCTTTAGGCGTCAGATTGTGCATCTCCAGATCGTGCTTGCGCAGGGTTGGGAGGATGCCACAGAGGATGATACTTGCATCGAAATCGTCCAGTACTTTTTGAATAATAGACAGGTAATGCAGGTTTTCAGCCTCCATATCACTCAGGCAAGTGCCTGTGAATTCGCGGGGGCTGAGGTTGTTTTCGAGATTGAACTTGGCCAGTTCGGTCACGCACCAAGGCTTGTCGTCGCCCATGCGCTCGAGCACCTCCATGTTTATACAGGCAGGCTTGAGCGTTTTGTTGTCTACCAGGCACATTTCCTGTTCGGCGCCGATGCGAATAATGTCGCTCTCGAACCAATCATTTTGGAGCATGTACTCGAATGCCTGCACGTCGCCCAAAAGATTTCGGACGAAGTGTTGCATTTCATTTTTGTTTTCTAGTGTGTTTACTTTTTGAAACCCCATATTTTTGGCGAGTATTTTCCTGTCCGACGGTGGATAGGAATTTAGACGTGGCAAAAGTGTGAAACGAAATGCACATAATTAGAATTAAATTTACCTTTGTGCCGTTCGGCAACGGACGCGGGCTTGTAGCTCAGTTGGTTAGAGCAGCTGACTCATAATCAGACGGTCGCGGGTTCAATTCCTGCCAGGCCCACCTTGAAGATCAACGAGTTATGCGGGGCGACCTGCATAACTCGTTTTTGATCTGCATACATTTTACATACAAAGGGGGTTCAAATGGGAAAATTTGGGGCGTTTTGTGCGGTTTTTACGCCCTTTATTACGCCGCCATTTCCATTTTTTACCCTTTTTCCTGACATCTAAACATCCGATGGTCTGACCGATTGGTAGCAGACCTGAATAGCACATAGAAAGAAGTCCCTCGCAATCAATTGCGAGGGACTTCTTTTGTGGCAAGAAAATAAACTTCTAAATATCACAAATCAAGAATATCTAAAAGCAAAATATCTAACGCATCCATTATACTATCGGGCAAAACCCCAATTTTTCCTGTAATCCTATCATGGGATACCGAACGCGTTTGATGCAATAAAATCATCGAATCTTCTGTCAAGCCTCCAACCCCTGCCGAAACCAAAACACTTGTAGGCGAGAGGTATGGCTTAGGCTTACTTGTGCAAGGTGCAATCAAGGCTAACTTTAGAGAGCCAAAATTGGAAAGGACTACGCAAGGTCTTTTTTTACCTTGTTCATGTCCTTTCACTTCATCAGGAGGATTTCCGAGGTCTACCCACACAAAGTCGCCCTTTTGGTAACTATTGTTCATTGAAAGGTTTGTGAGAATTCAAAAAATCCAGTCTCAGCCAAAGTTCGCTCTTCCTCTAAATCGTCTTGGGAAATTGGCTCAGCCCTTTGAATTGCATTCGCACTACCTTTTTTAGGTAAAATACATAACTGTCGAGCAGATACCCCAAAATCTTGCCCAGCCTTTGACACAAGCGAAGCAAGTTCTTCTAGGGATTCGTTTTGTGGCAGGGGTTTCCCGTCCTGTGTCAAACTATCAATTGCAATCAAACCCAGTTCAAAAAACATTGAACTGTGAACATAGTTTATCAAAGTCTCACCCTGTGGCAAATAACTTAATGTCACTAAGAAACCCTCATAATTGGGGAAAAGGGGCTTTTGGGCATTGCCAAACTTGGGCATCGAGTTAGAATGGTTATCTGCCAAACTTCGCATTACACGGTCATAAATGCGCATGGAAAAACGGATTGCTTCTAAAAGATGGGCAAGACCTTTTCCATCTTTTTTTCGCATCAATTTACCATAAATTATTTCATTTGCCTCAAGGTAATCTTGGAAAGACACCCGATTTTCAGCAAGGATTTTCAATCGAATGTGAAATAAATCAGGAAGAAGTTTGCAGAAATCTGACTTGACGTAATTAGGGTGCTGAAGTGCAGCGTTAACGGCATCTTTCAACTTTCCAAATTCGGCTTGAATAGTGTTTCCCGCCTTCGCATATTCATGCGGCAAAGGGAATATAGCAAAATTTCCGTTCCGGGTAGTCATGGAGAAAAAAGATTTTGGTGACGGTGGATTAAACAGGAAATGGGAGACAAAGGTGCGTCCTAAAGAGAGGACAATAGCGGCAAACGAAAATTATTTGCAAATTATTTTTTGCGATAGCAAAAGTGATATTGAAATGACGAAGCATTCCTTAAGTCTATTTCTCCTTAAAAAGACGTTGTTTTAGGGGCTTTAACCCTTTCTCCCCCCAAACATCGGCGCACTATACTCCTCATACAACCCAAACAAAAACTCAATCCTCCCCAACTCATTGGCGAACGCTTGCGGGCGGTAGCACAAGTCTACCGCTTAGTTCAGGGCTTGGTGAGCGCGTATCAGGTCGGGCGGCATGGTCACGGGGTCGTACAAGTCGGCGAGGGCGCGGGACTTGATTTCGTTCCAACTTAGTGGCATAGGGTGGGCGTGTATAGGTGTGAGCGGGTGGGCAAATGTAATCAGTAGCCCGAAAACTTTCAGTCCTGAAAACGCTCTTTGCAAAACGCCCGCCTTTTGCCCTGCTCAGCGACAAATTCCGATTTTTCCGAAACCTATAAAAGAGGCGCGGGAAACCTGCCAACCCGTCCAACTTAACGAACTTGGGGTTTCATATAAAAAGGGAACTTTCCGAACATTCCGAACGCTATAAAAAAGGGAAGTAGCCAATGCTTCCAGTATCTTCTTCTTCCACCGACCAACGAATGCTACCCGTCACGGTATCACCAGGGGCGGCCAAAGCCGCCCTGAAAATGCCGATTGAAAGCGAAGTGCAATTTTCTAAAATGATTGCCATTGGCTGAAATCTCTACCGATTTAGGTGCTTTGGGAACGCGGCGGGCTTAATCCCATGTGCAACGTTTTTTTGTTGTTTGAATGCACTAACCCAATACCCACTGAATACTTTTTAGTCGTTTAATTTTTAAACCCTTTCCGTGCTGAAGGGTTTCCTATTTTTGAGCCAGAAAATTCATTCATCATTGAATTGTTTTCCCGCTCAAAAGCCAAAACTGTCTGTAAATGAAGTATTTATTCCTGTTTTTACTATCGGCACTTTCTCTTTTTTCTTGCGGGAAAACGGATAAAAATGCTGGTGCGCCCAATGGCGCTCCTTCTACGAAAGGGGCGGCTCTTAGTGTTACCACGGTAGAAGGGTTTGTGGCAAAGCCCACGGTGCTCACCGAGCGCGTGACCGCCAGCGGCAACCTCCTGCCTGCCGAAGAAACCGAACTGCATCCAGAGGCATCGGGACGGGTTGTGCGCATCAATTTACCCGAAGGGCGCTCGGTACGCAAGGGCGATTTGCTCCTGAAAATTTTTGACGAGGACCTCAAAACCCAACTCCGCAAACTCGAAACGCAACTTAAGCAAGCCGAGATTACCGAACAGCGACTCGCCGAACTGCTTAAAGTGAAAGGGGTGAGCCAACAAGAATACGATCTAGCGGTGCTTCAAGCCCAGACTTTCCGGGCAGACATTGAACTGCTTCGTGTCAACGTAAGCAAGACCGAACTCCGCGCACCTTACGATGGAATTTTGGGTCTGCGGCGCATCAGCCCAGGCGCCTACGTCACGCCTGCCACGATTATTGCGACGCTCCGCTCCGCTTCGGCACTCAAGCTTGATTTTGCTGTTCCAGAAAAATACAGCCAGCAGATCCGTATTGGTCAGCCCTTGGAATTCACGGTAGAGGGCAACGGAGTTAAGCAAAAAGCGACGGTTCAAGCAACAGAACAACGGATTGCGGAAGGCTCGCGCGACCTCCAAGTGCGGGCTACCGTGGCCAATAGCCGAGGGCTTTTGCCGGGTGCTTTTGCGGAAGTAAACCTTGCGCTTGGCAACAACGCCTCCGCCTTGCTCATTCCCAATCAAGCGATTATCCCGCAGGCTCGCGATAAAAAAGTAATCCTTTGCAAAAACGGGAAAGCGAAATTCGTGGTGGTAAAAACGGGCGTTCGGCAGGCAGGTATGATCGAAATCACCGAAGGTATTCAAGCAGGCGACACCATTTGCACCACCGGAATGTTGTTCCTTCGCCCGGATGCAGGCGTAACGTTTTCAAAAATTGAATAACAAAGACGATGGATTTTGGACGTTGGACAGCAAAGCCTGTGAACCCAACGATCCATCGTCCAAGGTCCATCGTACAAGGTCCAAAAAATGATTCTATCCTATTTCCTGGCAGAAAAACAAGGCGGATTTATTGCAATGGCGATTGGCATCGCGGCCTGTGCCGTAGGTGGTGGGGTTTTGTTGAGTGCGGGTGCTCCATTTTACACCGGACTTTCCATTCCCTTAGTGGTGATCGGCATCGTTCAAATCATGACGGGCGCCAGCGTGGCACGTCGAAGTGACTTTCAAGCCGATGATTTGGAAAAATTGCGGGCGGACTCGCCTGCTGAGTTTCGTCGGCTGGAATCCTCGCGCATGGAGGTGGTCTTGCGCAACTTTGTCCGGATCAAATGGCTGGAAGTTGTTTTCATTGTACTCGGATTCGCCATTCTCCTGCTGAACCAGGAACTCAATTTTACCAAAGGACTGGGCGTGGGGTTGTTGAGTCAAGGGGTTGTCATGCTTTTATTTGATATTTTTGCGGAAAAACGTGGACGGGCGTATGAGGAGTTTGTAAAAAACCAGTAACCGAAGCCCATGTACCTAACCAACCGTTTCTTCTGGCTTTTTGGCGCGTCTGCGGCGATGTTCGCGGTGGCCTATCCGTTTGGCTGGCTGTTCCCATTGGCTCAAACAACGTTTGTTGGTTTTTTGGCTCTGGTGCTGACGGACTGGATGCTGCTCTTTCTGCGAAAACCAAAAGTGGTTTGCAAGCGAGAGCTCAACCTTGTTTTTTCTCTTTCCGACCCCAACCCCGTGAAGCTATTCGTGGAAAATCAAGGGAATATTCACCTGAACCTCAGCATCGCCGACGAACTCCCAGTTCAGTTTCAGAAACGCGATTTCGAAGTAAAAATCTCCTTGCCATCCGGCACACCATTCTTTGCGGAAAACAAATTAGTGCCGCTCACACGCGGCGTTTATTCCTTTGGTAATATCAATGTTTTTGCTTCTACGCGCGTCGGTCTGGTGGAGCGCCGGCTCATTTTCGAGCAGCCACAAGATGTGGCCGTGTACCCCAGCATCATCCAGATGAAGCGCTACGAACTGCGCGCCATGCGCCACATCGCGCACGATCCAGGCATTAAAAAAATGCGCAGAATCGGCCATTCTTACGAGTTCGAGCAAATCAAAAACTATGTGCAGGGCGACGACTTCCGCAGCATCAACTGGAAGGCCAGCAGCCGTCGCGCAACCTTGATGGTGAACCAATACGAAGACGAACGCAGCCAGCAGGTGTATTGTATTGTGGACAAAAGCCGCGCCATGCGGATGCCTTTTGAGGGGCTAAGCTTAATGGATTACGCTATCAATACCGCTTTGGCAATCAGCAATATAATCCTGAAAAAACAAGACAAAGCAGGGCTGCTTACCTTCTCCGATGTAATGGGTGCAACGATTAAAGCCGAGCGCGACACGGGTCAACTCAGCCGAATCCTGGAAAGCCTTTACCGTGAAAAAGAACGTCCCGGCGAATCGAACTATGAATTGCTCTACGAGGCGGTGCGACGACTTATCGGGGCTCGCTCATTGCTCATTTTATTTAGCAATTTTGAGAGCAGTTATGCCCTGGAGCGGGCACTGCCGACGTTGCGGAGGCTGAGCCGCGCCCATTTGATGGTAGTCGTATTTTTTGAAAATACCGAAATACGCAAGCTCGCCGTCGAAGACGTACATACCACCGCCGACGTGTATCGTCAAACCGTGGCCCGGCAATTTCTCCAGGACAAGCGGGAGATGGTGACCAAACTTCGGCAATATGGCATTCAGGCGGTGCTGACCAAGCCCCAGGATTTGACATTGAACACGATCAACAAATATTTGGAATTGAAATCAAGAGGGTTAATTTGAACTTTTGGTAAGAAACTTTGGCTGCGGCGATATTGTTAAGGAACGGTGCCGCGTTCCTAAACCTTTTTGATTATGAGCTTTTTCGAAAAAATATTGAACATTTACATCTGGATCAAAATTTTCCTTTCTCCTTTCGTAGTTGGTTTGTTATTGGCTTTCGTATCCTGATTCAAGTACAACAATCTGTATGGCCATCTTGGAGCCATGCTCTTAGTTTCAGCGGGCACCATCGTCGGCATTCGATTTGCGGAGAATATGCGCAAAAAATATGGCGAGGCGTTTGCCTAGGGAGCGCACGGTGTGCCAGAAGGCTATATGAAAGATGATCCGAAACTATGACCTGAAAATCAATTTTCATCAAACAATTTATGGACGTTTCTAAGATACCTTCCCCTTGCTTTGTACTCGAAGAATCCAGCCTGCGGAAAAACCTCGAAATCATTGATCGCGTGCAACGCGAGGCTGGTGTGCAGATCATCCTGGCCTTCAAAGGTTTTGCCATGTGGAGTGCCTTCCCCATTGTGCGCGAATATGTGGGCGGCGCTACGGCCTCCTCGCTCCACGAAGCACGGCTTTGTTATGAGGAAATGCACGCCAAGTCGCATACCTATGCGGTGGCTTATTTGCCCCGAGAATTTGGTAAAATATTGCATTATTCGAGCCATGTTACGTTCAATTCGATTGCGCAATGGCGAAAATACCAGAAACGGGTGTTGAATTATGTGGAGAAAGTTAGCCCTGGCATTCGGGTCAATCCCGGTTGGTCTCCTGTCGGTACGGCTTTGTACAATCCAGCTTCACCCGGGTCTCGTTTGGGTGAGCCCGTGGAGAATTTCAAAGGAAAATTGCCGGATGGCATTGAGGGTTTACATTTCCATGTATTGTGCGAAAGCACGAGCCATGACCTCGAAAAGGTGCTGGAGTATTTTGAAAAACAGTTCGGAGCTTTTTTGCCGCAACTGCAATGGGTCAATTTTGGCGGGGGCCACCTGATGACTCGCGAGGACTACGATGTGGCACATTTGATCTCCGTGCTCAAAGAGTTTCGGAAGCGCTGGCCGCATTTGCAGGTCATCTTAGAGCCAGGAAGTGCATTTGCCTGGGATGCGGGTGTGCTGGTTGGCACGGTGCTCGACATCGTGAAAAACGGCGGCATTCGCACGGCCATTCTCGATGTGTCGTTTACTGCGCACATGCCCGACACTTTGGAGATGCCCTATCGGCCACGGGTGCGCGGCGCAAAGGAAAATGTGGAAAAAGGCGACAAAAACGTGTTTCGACTGGGTGGAGTGAGTTGTTTGAGCGGCGATTTTATGGAGGCATACTCGTTTGAAAAACCCTTGAAAATCGGCCAAAAAGTTGTGTTTGAAGACATGATTCACTACACCATGGTAAAAACTTCGACGTTCAACGGTGTGACGCATCCGAGTATTGCCATAATTCGGCCCGATGGAAAATTGGATATTGCGCGACGGTTCGGATATCGTGACTACCGCAACCGACTTTCTTGACTATTTTTGTGCCATTCAAGTTGTCTCCTTATCCTCAGTTATGAAGGGCCTCAAATCTTAAAATATTGATTTTCAAGAACATTTGATGAAAACTGGTGTCCTGATTGCTGAATTACATGACCAATTCCCTTTCTAAATATGCACAAACGACTTTCACTTCCGCTCGCCCTTGCCATCACCATAGGCATTGCGCTCTGGCCTGCTTGCAAAAAGTCCGACTTTGAAAATGTTGAACTCGGTGACCATACTGCCGAGTTTGCCTTTCCCCTTTTTACGACCGATTTGGTGTTGAAAGACTTGCTTTTCAACTTGTTGAACGACACACTCTCCACGGACACCATTTTTGTGAATTCCGACAACAGCTTAACGCTTTTCTATTCGGGCGACGTAGCGCAAAAACCAGCGAGTGATATTTTTAATTTTCTGGAGGGTACGGTTCCCATTTTGTTGACGGATACGGTAATTGACAACCCCATTCAATCTCCTGATGGTGTAACGATCCGTGTGGCCGACATCCTTTCTGGTAAAATTGGCTTTTACTTACAAAACACCACACCAGACACCCTTCAAGGATACTTTGAAATATCACAAATGAGCCTTAATGGGGTGGTGTTCCAATATCCATTTGTGGTGGCACCAGATTCAATATTCCTGGTAACGGGCATTTCGCTTGCAGGATATCATTTGGAATCAAGCAACAACACGCTGACATTCAAATACTTTGCATATAGACCAGATGGTGTCCGGATCATAGTTCCAGGCTTTCCTTTTGCCGCCACCTCAGAAATGAAGTTCAGTTATGTGGAAGGTTACTGGGGGTTCCAATGGTACCAACTGACTGTTGATACCATCGAAATTGACATCAACCAAACCGAGCTCAAGGGCGATTTGAAAATCAAAAACCCCAAAGTGACCATGCGTATCAGCAATTCTTGGGGCTTCCCGGTGCGCGGCCAAATAAAACAACTCAGTTTTATCGGCCAAAACGGTGAGGTGATACCGCTCCTCAGCACGGGCGTTTTTGAGCACGACAGCTTTGATTACAAAGATTTTAATTACCCAGCCTGGATTCTGGGAGAAGTGGGACAAACCAAATACACCGACATCACGCTCGACGAAACCAACTCGAACATCGCTGATATTTTCAACAGTCAGCCTACCCAACTGATTTATTCGGTGGACGGCATCAGCAATGCCCTACTTGATCCCAGCCTCATCGGCTTCATCACGGATGAGAGCAATATCAAACTCCAACTTCGGGTGGAACTGGTACTTGAAGGCTCGGTTAAGAACTTTGGCGCCGAACAAACCATGAACCTCGATTTTGGTGAGTTTGGGAGCCTGGACTCGGCGGATGTTGAAGAGGTAGAGTTTAAACTTGTCACCGAAAACGGCACCCCAATCTCCTCTGATGTGCAGATATTTTTCCGTGACTCCTCAGGAAATCACATTGACTCTCTTTTCATTGGTGGGCCCAAAGAACTCATACGCGCTGCGCCGATTGATGCCAACGGCGTAGCCATAGGCATCACGCGCACAGAGGAGTTTATTACAATGTCGGCGGCAAGGTTTGATATCATAAGCAAAGCCAAAGACGCTTTCCTCAAAACCTCATTTACTACTGCCAACGGTGGTGAGACTTATGTAAAACTCCTCGCTACGGATAAAATCGTGGTGAAAATGGGGATGAAAGTAAAGAAGAGATTGTGACCCCACGGTGTATCATGCAAACTGTTCGCTCATTGTGTACTGACGAAATGAATTTCGCTCATTGTGTACTGGCGAAATGAATTTCGCCCTACGTTAATTCAAACAAGCCCATTCATGTTTTTTCAACATAATTCATTGAAATTCAAGCATTTTGGAATGTCCAAACTTTCCGATAGTTTATCCCGATTCATCGGGATGGGAAGTTTGATGTTGATGCTCCTTCTTAGCTTCCAACTTTCTGCCCAACAAGAACTGATGCTGCATTCGCTTCCCGATGTTTGGCACAGTACGTCCACTAATCCGGCGTTTTTTCCTGAAAACAAACACATTGCCATTGGACTGCCGGGCATCGGACTGGATGCAGCGCATTCAGGCGACGTTTCGTACAAAGATGTTTTTGTAAAAAACGGTGACCGTACCGTCATAGATTTTACCAACGCCCTCGCCAAATTAGACCCCAGCAACACGGTATTTTTTGAACAACGGATCGAAACCTTGTCTTTCGGAATTCGTTTGCCCGGCAAAATCTGGCTTCAGGCAGGCCATGCCAACCGCCTCAGCGGATCCGTTACCTACCCAAAAACATTGCCCTCCCTCATTTGGGATGGCAACGCCCAGTACATCGGACAAACGGTGGACATTGCCCTACAGACCGATATTTCTAACTGGAATGAATGGAGCCTGGGCCTCGCCAAAGGATTTGGAAACCTTCAGGTGGGCGTTCGAGGCAAGTACCTCACGGGCACCTCCGCCCTGCTCAGCGATTACAATCGCCAAAAGGCAACCATCACCACCAGCGAGGACATCTACCAACTCTCCCTTGCCACAAATTATGCCTTTTACGCATCCTCCATCATCTCTGCTTTTGATACTGCGGGACTGGGTTTCGACCTTACGCTGGGTGAGTTAAAAGGCAAGGCTTTTTCCAAAAACACGGGATTTGCCTTCGATTTGGGGATACAATACAAAATAAATGAAAAAATTACGCTTGATCTTGCCGTGCTCGATCTTGCTGGGAAAATTACCTGGAAGGAGCAGTCAAACTACTTCGCCAGCGAAGGTGAATATCAGTACGATGGCGTATCCCTACCCGGCGCAGACATCATCAATGGCTCAGATAGTCTCGATTTTTCGACAAAACTTGACACACTGAATGATATTTTCAAGTTCCAAAAAACAGCACAGGAATTTCAAACTACCCTGCCCCTGCGTGCATACCTAGGTGGGAACTATGCTTTTAGCAAACGCTGGAGCTTCGGCTTGGGCGCGTATTTCCAAAAAAGGGAGGAAGAAAATGCGACGGTTGCAGTGGGAGCCAATGCCCGTTGGAAACCGCTCAAATGGTTTTCGCTCGGGGCAATGTACAGCGTGAACGAACGCTCTGCCGCCAACCTTGGCTTCCACCTGGTGCTCAAGCCTGGGCCGGTGCAAGTCTATTTTGCTTCCGACAATTTGCTCAACGCCTTCTCAGTAAAAAGTAGCCCGGCAGTGAACCTGCGGACGGGGCTGAGCTTGATTTTTTGACAGTATGCCGCTCATTCCCCAATCCTCCTACCCGGGGCCACCCTTTTTACAGCGTGGCGGGCACCTGCAATCCATACTCCCAGGACTTTTCCGACGGGTAAAAGAAGTTGATTATCAAAGAGAAAGAATTGAAACACCCGATGGGGATTTCCTCGATCTGGACTGGTTCCGCAAGCCCGTATCCAGCAAGCGTCTTGTGATAGTTTCGCACGGGTTGGAAAGTAATTCAGGAGCATCCTACTGCCTTGGCACGGCCAAACTTTTCGGCCAAAACGGCTGGGATGCCTTGGCCTGGAACTGCCGCTCTTGCTCTGGCGAGATGAACCGTAATTTCCGAATGTATCACCACGGCGACACGGAAGACATCTCGACCGTAGTGAACCACGCCTTGGCCATGGGCGGATACGATACCGTCGCACTCGTTGGATACAGCATGGGGGGCAACATTACTCTGAAATATGTCGGAACGGGCGGCGATAAGCTCCCGCCCCAAGTCCGCGCAGCAGTGGCATTTTCTGCCCCCTGCGATATCCGGGCGGGTTCTGATGTGCTCGACCATTGGGGCAATTGGATCTACAAGGCCCGTTTTTTGTCTTTTTTAAAAAAGAAAATCCGGCAGAAGGCGATTCAATTCCCGGGTCGCCTGGATGTTTCAAAATTGAAGCTGGTGCGTCGCTGGTATGATTTTGACGAGCATTTCAGTGCGCCGATTTGCGGATTCGCCTCGGCGGATGAATTTCACCAACAAGCCTCGGCCAAGAATTTTGTGGCGGGCACACGCATTCCCACCTTGCTGGTCAGTGCGCTGAACGACCCGATTCTTACGCCGGAATGTTTCCCGGTGGAGATTGCGCGGGAGCACCCGTTTTTGTATTTAGAACTGACTTCTGGCGGTGGGCACTGTGGGTTTCAGGCAAGGGGAGGCGGGGAATTTTCCTGGGCGGAGCAGAGGGCGCTGGAGTTTGTGGAAAATATTTACCCCAAATAACCTCGCACTCCTTCCACGGCCTCCTTCAACCCTCCCGCTTCCGTCCCCCCTGCCGTAGCAAACCCAGGTTGGCCGCCACCGCCGCCTTTCAGAAACTTCAGCGCAAGTTCGCGAACCATGATGCCGGCATTCAGGCCTTTTTCTTTCACAAGGTTGTCGCTGATTTTGATGGTCAGCGAGGGCTTCCCGTCGGCGGAAACAGAACCGAATGCGATGACGGCATTGCCTGTTTCGCGTTCCAGTTCGACTGCGAGGTTCTTAACCGCGTTGGCATCTCCAATGGGGAGGATTTCGGCGAGATACTTCACTTCGTTCAATATGACAAATTTGGAACGCAGCCCCTCACGAAGCCCATTG
>Ga0209181_10008701_pt1 | contig 13553 bp, 15 predicted proteins | sample MAT05_FD_187208 | JGI IMG/M metagenome (GOLD analysis project Ga0209181, IMG submission 187208) | Freshwater microbial communities from Lake Fryxell liftoff mats and glacier meltwater in Antarctica - MAT-05 (SPAdes) (version 2) | ecosystem: Environmental > Aquatic > Freshwater > Ice > Liftoff... | reverse complement strand
GGCTAAGGCTTAACTGCTTACCCTCAAGGCTAGATAGCAACACTGCTTTTGCTCCCGCTTACGCTTACTACTAAGAAGATCCTACTACCTTTTCTAAGCGGTAAGCTCTTTTTCGGAAATCGCCTAAGATGGCTGTAACTCATAGGGTTATCTTTTTGTTGTGGTAAACATCAGACTACCTCTATGAGTCCCTCAGGAAGAGACTTCTAGGTGTTGCACTTCAGATTTGAATCGGCGGATCTTAAAGCCACAGTAGCAACATCAGCACTGATAGATGTGTTTAAATTGGAAACGAAAACTGTTGTTCAGTCACAAATAATAACAGCATTAGGACAGATTCAAGCTCTTGAAAGCGTATAGCTTTTAAGCTTGTATCGGTGGAGCAGCCAAAGTCTTATGCCTTGTTGGAATGCGTTCAAAAGCAACAAGAGTTTATAAAGTCAACTGAAAACGCTGGCACTTTCAAAAAACTAGTGTTTTCATCGAAAATGGGAACACTATCGTAGTGGAAGCCTCTACCTTTTCACCTGGAATTCATTTGTCAAATAAAAGTCTCACGGCCAACGGCAGGACTATACATGCCCCAAAATCTCAACCGAACTGTAAACCGTGACTCACCTTCAAATTCAGATCAAACTTTAGGATTGTGGCAGCAAATTACTGAAGATTGGATTGCCCACGGGCGCGATTGGACAAAACCGGGATTTCGCGCGATCGCCGTTCACCGCTTTGGCGTGTGGCGAATGGGTTTAGCATCTAAACTACTCCGCGCCCCTTTCAGCGTGCTGTATCGAATGCTGTATCGCAAAGTGCGAAACACCTATGGCATTGAATTGCCTCATACCACCAAGGTAGGTCGTCGGGTGATTATTGAACATCAAAGCGCGATCGTCATTCATGGATACTGCGAAATTGGCGACGACAGCATTATTCGCCAAGGTGTAACCCTAGGAAATCGCTATTTGGAAAGACCCTTAGACGCGCCCAAGCTCGGAGCACGAGTGAATGTTGGTGCAGGCGCAAAAATTTTTGGGGCGGTGACGATTGGCGATGATGCTAACATTGGTGCCAATGCCGTGGTACTGATCGATATACCCACCGGGGCAACGGCAGTGGGGATTCCTGCCAAGATTATTCAGCCAAAACCATCGCTTCCATTTAAAAACAATTTAACTGAAAGGGAAGATATTGGAGCAATCCAGACAGTTTGATCTAGATATTTTTCGATTTCTGTAAATTGGTCAGATCTACTCATCGGTCATTCATTACACTGTCCTTTTCACTTTGTGGGTAAACCGCTATGTCTCCTGAACTTCCGCTTGAAGATAAAACTCGTTTGCTGATTGTCACAGTCAATTACCGGACAGCACCCTTGGTTGTTGACAGTTTGCGATCGCTTAAAGCAGAAATTCAATCGGTTCCTGGAACAAAAGTTGCCATTATCGATAATAATTCGGGCGATGAATCGGTAGAAAAAATTGGTCATGCGATCGCAACGGAAGGATGGCAAGATTGGGCAACGCTCTTACCCTCGAAGCTTAATGGTGGCTATGCCTATGGCAATAACTACGCCATTCGTCCTGCCCTCAAAACCGCCAACCCACCCGACTACTTCTTGCTACTTAACCCCGATACGCAAGTGCGCCCTGGTGCCCTCAAAGCCTTGGTCGATTTCATGGATCACCATCCAGAAGTTGGGATTGCAGGCAGCAGTTTTGAAGAAGCCGATGGCAAACCGTGGCCCTATGCATTCCGTTTTCCCAGCATTTTTAGCGAGTTAGATTCCGCCCTGCGGCTTGGTGTTGTCTCTAAGCTCCTGTCCAAATGGATTGTGGCTAAAGTGATGGGCAACGAAGAGGAGCAAATCGACTGGTTACCGGGTGCCAGCATGATGATCCGTCGGCAAGTGTTTGAATCGATTGGACTAATGGATGAAGGATACTTTCTCTATTTTGAAGAAACCGACTTTTGTTTGCAGGCGCGGCGTGCTGGTTGGACTTGCTGGTATGTGCCCCAAAGCCGAGTCATGCATATTTTAGGGCAAAGTACGGGAGTGACAGCCACTAATCAAGCGCCAAAACGCCTTCCTCAGTATTGGTATGATTCTCGTCGTCGTTATTTTTTGAAAAACCATGGATGGTTTTATACTGCACTGGTTGATATCTGTTGGTTAAGTGGTTACAGTTTTTGGCGGGTGCGGCGAGTATTGCAACAAAAGCCAGATACCGATCCCCCAAAAATGTTGCAAGACATATTCCGCAACAGTGTATTTTCAAAGCAAGGGATTCCCTGCCAAAAACTTCCCAGCATTTGAGGAAAACTCTAGATAAACGGTATGCACCCTCTTCTCTCAGTCATCATTCTTGCAGGCGGGCAAAGTTCCCGCATGGGCAGAGATAAGGCGCTAATTGTGGTGGATGGCATCCCACTTCTACAGCGTACCTGTGCGATCGCATTGCAGTGCGCCCCAGAGGTATTTGTTATCACCTCTGCAACAAGAGACTACTCTGAAATTGTGCCCGATCGCTGCTGTGTGATTGAAGAAAAGCTGTTACCCGGTGAGTTTAAACCGCAGGGTCCGTTGGTCGGGTTTGCTCAAGGATTGGCACAGAGTCAAGCGCAAAGTCAAACAAAGTGGGTGTTGCTGTTGGCATGTGACTTGCCCAGGCTGAATCAAGCAGTTCTGCAACGCTGGATGCGGCAAATATCCCAGGTTGGCGACGCAATTGCCCTGCTTCCAAAGGGCAAAAAAGGCTGGGAGCCGCTGTGTGGATTTTATCGGACTGATTGTTTATCCAGTCTGACTCAGTATAGGGAGCAAGGGGGGCGATCGCTCCAAATGTGGTTAGCTCAAGCCTTAGTACAGGCAATTCAGTTCAGCGCTGATTCAAATATTAATCGTCAAGAACAGGCAATGCTGTTTAACTGCAACACGCCAGAGGACTTGCTGCAAGTTAGCTAAGACTGTTGTTCCAACAGACTCATTTGTTGCCACCAGCGATTTAGTGGAAAATAAATAACGGGTGCCCAAAGGCTGCTGAGAACCGCAGATCCCAAAGCGATTAGCTGATGATAAGTCCAGATTTCCACCAGAGAGCGATCGCCTTGAATACTATACTGAATCGCCATCACGGTTTCTGCTATCACTGCCATCGCAAAGGCAATAAGAGCCACCGAAATAAAATCTTCTCGAAGATAGCGCTCTTTTCTCAATCGAGCCGTCAAAATTCCCACCAGCATCAAGCTAATTACATGGGTGGGCGTATAGGCAGTCATGCCATCTTGAATCAGTCCTAGGGCTAACCCCGCTAGTGCGCCTTGGAACATAGAGCGCTTCACACTCCAGACAACCACCCAAATGAGTAGCCAGTTCGGTCCGATCCCCGCGATCTCCATTCCCGGCAGCCTGGTGGGCAAAATTATTGAACAGAGCAGAACCGACAGAACAGTCACCGCACAGTTGACTAAAACACGAGCGAAAGGACGATCTTGCAATCGCTCAAATAAAGACTCATTTCTCATAGTTGAGGCTCTATTTGATCAGACTGGGCAGGCACAGACTCGGCGGATTTTTCGATCGCTTGTCCACTGGGGGAGAGCTTAAACTGAACGGCTGGTTTATGAGGGTAAACTACCGCCCATTCCAAAAAACTGATGGGAGTAGATAACTCAATGATGGCTTCAGGCGCAGGGCTTTTGTTTAAGTTTACCGATTGCACCCGCCCAATGGGGAGACCTGCCGGGAATAGCTTACTTAAAGAGGATGTCGTAATTACATCGCCTTGACGCACATCAGGCAGCTTATCAAAAAACTCCATGACTGCTCGATTAGATGTTTGTCCCCGCACATAACCCATATTGCGACTACGGCTAACGGTAGCTCCCACACGACTAGAGGGATCACTCAACAGCAGAACCCGGCTGGTGTTTGGGGTAGCAGAAATTACCCGCCCAACTACTCCACCGGGAGCCATCACAATCGAGCCGGGTTGAACTCCGCCTTGAGTGCCTCGTCCTAATATAAGATGTTGCCACCAGTGATCGGCACTACGACCTACAACTGGCGCTGTAATTTGTGATTTTTTAGTTTCCGAAACATAGCCAACGATCGATCGCAACTGCTGATTTTGGCTTTCTAACTCTGTCAGACGTTGCTGTAACTCCTGAACCTGAGCATTTTCTAACGCAGCTTTGCGCTCTAAGTTTGGTTGAAAAGGAAAGGTTACCAGTCTGTAAGCTTCATACAAAACTGCGCCCTCGGTTTGCCTTAAAAAAGCAGCAGAACCGAGAGCAAGACTGGTTAGAATAATTTGTAATCGGTGACGATCCCACCAACGGCGCAGCGTAAACATGCAATAAACAAGTTTGCGAAAAAGCTAACTCCCCGTATCAATCAGCAGAAACAATTCTTTTCTAAGGCAGAAAATTGAAATGGTTCATTTTCGGGCTAGGAAAAACTTAGAAATTGCGAGAACGACCACTAAACACCCGCTCAAGCTGTTTAAAGTTCTCCAATACTCTACCAGTACCTAGCACGACACAACTGAGTGGATCAGCCGCTACATGAACAACAATCCCGGTTTCATGACTAATCAACGTATCCAGCCCTTTTAGTAAAGCGCCACCACCGGCTAGCATAATCCCGCGATCGATAATATCTGCTGCTAGTTCAGGAGGCGTGCGTTCTAAAGTGCGCTTAATCGCATCCACAATTACCGAAAGTGGCTCTGCCATACTTTCTCGAATTTCAGCACTTTTAACAGTAACCGTTCGAGGCAAGCCGGATAATAGATGCAAGCCGCGCACATCCATCTGAACATCATCATCAATCGGATAAGCAGACCCAATGGTGATCTTAATCTCTTCGGATGTACGCTCACCAATGACAAGGTTGTGGATCTTCTTCATGTAATGGGCGATCGCTTCGTTGAGTTCGTCACCAGCAACCCGGACAGATTCGCTTAAAACCGTTCCCTGCAAACTTAGAACCGCAACTTCTGTGGTGCCGCCACCAATATCGATGATCATATTGCCAGTGGGTTCAGCAACTGGCAATCCCGCACCGATCGCCGCCGCAACGGGTTCATCAATCAAGTAAACATCTCGCGCTCCCGCTTGGGAGGCAGCATCCATTACCGCTCTACGCTCAACCCCGGTGACTCCGCTAGGAATTCCAATCACAATGCGGGGAGCAATGAGTGTTCTGCCTTCATTCACCCGTGCAATAAAGTGCTTCAACATCAACTCGGCAATATAAAAGTCTGCAATCACCCCATCCCGTAAAGGACGAAGGGCGACGACATTGCCAGGAGTTCTTCCCAGCATCCTTTTTGCATCCTCTCCGACCGCCAATGGAACATTCTCGTCCTGATCCATTGCCACCACTGATGGCTCTTGCAAGACAATCCCTTTGCCCGACACGTAGACCAATGTGTTGGCAGTGCCAAGATCAATACCCATATCGCGCGACAGGGAAAAGCGACTGAAAAGACCCACTAGTCTCTATGCCTCAAAGAATGAACAAGTTAAATGCGATCGCTATAGAAAAATTAAAAGTACTAGATTTAGTGGACTAAACCTAAAGCAGATTCTATGATGCTTTTGCTCACTCGTCTAGTTCGGAAATACATTCCAATGGGTAGCGAGTGACACTACGAATTTAACTGAATACAAGAGCAACCTGATTAGATAGACAAATGAATTCAAACTCGTAAAATATACTGCGTATTCACTACAAATGACAATATTCACGCCCTGAGCCTCCCACTTTACATCAAATCTCTCTTTTTATTAAAGGGATTCTAATTCCTTCCTAGATGGTTACCATCCATTCCTGTTGGAAGTGTTTTTTCCTCAAAAAAGTAATCTGGCGAGATCAGATCATATGTATTGTTCTTAATTGGATAAACTCTACGGGCTAGGCAAAATTTTCGATTAAAATGAATAGTCTCGGCTAATACGTTTTACCTTCAATGGAATCAATTATGAGTTTAAATGTTGTGACCTTGGTGGGTCGAGTTGGGGGAGATCCTGACGTTAAATATTTTGAGTCGGGGAGTGTTGTTTGTAATTTGACATTAGCAGTCAATCGTCAAACCAAGAATAATGACCAGCCCGATTGGTTTAATTTGGAACTGTGGGGAAAAACGGCTGAAGTGGCGGCAAATTATGTCCGTAAAGGCAGTTTGATTGGCATTACCGGTTCTCTTAAGTTTGATGTTTGGAAAGACCGAAATACTGGAGCAGATCGGTCTAAGCCTGTCGTGCGGGTTGAACGGATGCAACTGTTGGGTTCTAAGCGCGATAACGAGGCCGAAGGATCGGGTGGGGGGGGATATCAGGATGAGTTTTAAAGAGGTAAAGGGGTGAAGAGGTAAAGCGGTGAAGAGAAATAGCATCCATATCCTTAAGTATCGAGCCATCGCTTCTTCACCCATCCATTGCCAACGCTTTAGGGTTAATCAGGACTTACGTAAATCAACCGAAATTTGCCCCCCAACCCCCAATTCTGGGGGAGCTAGAGATCAAAGTCCCCCAGAATTGGGGGATTTAGGGGGCAAGTGCGTAAGCCCCATTAATAACTGATTTGTAAAGTGACGGAGGCTTCAACCTGTTGCTCTCCACCAATCACAGGGCTGGGGGCGGCAGCGGCTTTCAGTTCCATTGCGTCTGCTCTGAGAGGGCGTGGAGGCGGGGCAAAAGCACCATTGATTTGAATGCCAACCACATCTTTGCGGGTCAGATTGAGAACGCTTAACACGGCATCCGCTTGAGCTTCGGCATCTTGGGTGGCTTCTTTGAGGGCGATTTTTTGGGCACCCGCGATCGCGCCTTCAGTCGCAACAAAGCTGACCCCATCTATCCGCGTTGCCCCCGCTTTAACGGCATCATCCAGCAGCGCCCCTGCTTTGGATGTTTCTATCCGAAAACTGACAATATTGCTAGCGCTGTATCCCGTTAGGGTTTGGTTGCCGTTGTCATAGCGATAGGTGGGATTCAAGTTGATTCCGGTGGTTTCTAGCTTTTCAACCTTGCGCGATTTCAACAAATCGACCACAGCATTAGAACGCTGAGCAACAACCTTTTGCACCTCACTGGCAGTTTTTCCTTGGGCTTCTACCCCTAGGCGCACTTGTGTTAGCGTGGTTTGCACAAATTCGGTGCCGCGCCCACTGACGGTCAAGGTTCGCAACAATTTTTCCTGGGCGATCGCCGGCGGGATCAAACATAGGCTGGTAACTCCAAGAGCGATTACCAAAGGCTGCCAAGAGCGCCAGACCCATCGATGAGCTAACATTGATGATTTCATTGAGTACTCTCCTCACGGACGAATTAAATGTTTAGGATGTACTTACTTTGACACTGGCAGGCTCGTTGATGGAGGCTGGTTACAGTTTTGGAACAGAATGTTAGACATTGACCACAAAAATAGTAGAGAGACTCTAGATTTAGCGCCTCTCTACGTTGATAATTCGCGACTGAAGGCGTTAGATGGCTGGAACCACGTTAGGAAAGATCATCCCTAGAACTTTAAATAAGACTGAGTTGACAAATGTCAGCGCGATCGCGCCCAAAATTGCACTAATGATGCCGTTCCGTAAACGGAAGCCTTCGATTAACCAAGCAGACAAACCAAAGATAATCGTGTTGACCACCAACCACAAAATTCCCAACGTCAGCACATTGAGAATTTTACTGCCAGCCATCCAGCCCAAAGCCCAGCTCAATATCCCAAACACAACCCCAGCCAGCAGCGCTTTACCCACGCCATCTATTTCAATTCCTAAGAAGGGAATTTTGGAAATCAACAGCAGCGCGATCGCTGTAACGATGGCACCAATAATAAATGGAATTAAAAAGTCCATGACATCCTCCTCTCAATATGTGAAATTACATTAGAGGGAGCGGTTAGCCAAGGTCAAGTGCATTTTGCAGTCTGTAAGGAAAATATATTAATATGCCTGCCATTTCGGCTAAAAATCTCAGCAAACGGTATCCAATCACGGTCAAGGAACCGGGCTTTCAGGGCACTGCCCAACATTTTTTTCGCCGCAATTATCGGACTGTGAACGCGGTACAAGCCGTTTCTTTTCAGATTGAACCAGGGGAAGTCGTGGGTTTTCTAGGCGCAAACGGAGCCGGAAAAACAACCACGCTTAAAATGCTGACCGGGCTAATTCACCCATCCGAGGGTACGGTTCAGGTGGCGGGATATGTGCCATTTCAGCGAAAAACAGGATTTCTGCGAAAAATTACGTTGGTCATGGGTCAAAAGCAGCAGTTGATCTGGGATCTGCCAGCAATGGATTCGTTGCGGATTAATGCGGCGGTCTATGGTATTGGCGATCGCGACTTTCAGCAACAGGTCAGTGACCTCACCGAAATGCTGTCTCTAGAAGGCAAACTCACCCAGCCGGTTCGCAAGCTTTCTCTGGGAGAACGGATGAAAGCGGAGCTGCTTGCCGCTTTGATCCATCACCCTGAAGTGTTGTTTTTAGATGAGCCGACCTTGGGGTTAGATGTGAATGCCCAAGTCAGCGTGCGGGAATTTCTACGCGACTACAACCAACGTTACGGGGCAACCGTTTTGCTGACCAGCCACTACATGGCAGACATCACCGCCCTGTGTCAGCGAGTTTTAGTGATTCACCAAGGGCAAATGATTTATGACGGCAGTTTAGCAGGCTTGGTCGATCGCTTTGCGCCCTGTCGAGAGGTAACCATGGAGCTTTCCCAGGTTTACCCGATTGAAAAACTCGCTCTGTATGCCGATGTAGAAGCAGTGGAAAATCAGATGCAAGGTCAAACCGTAAAATTTTTGGTTCCTCAAAAAGCGCTGACGCAAACGGTCGCAAAGCTTTTGTCTGATCTGGAAGTAGTGGATTTAGCAGTGACGGAACCCCCGATTGAAGAGGTGATTGGGCGAGTTTTGCGATCGGGGTCAGCCACATGAAGCGAATCATGCGAATTGCCCGCGAACTGACCGTCGTTTATTACGCCTACATGGTGGAATATCGGGCGGAATTGGTGCTGTGGGTGCTATCTGGCTCGTTGCCATTTATTCTCATGGGCATTTGGATGCAAGCCGCCCAAACTGGGCAGTTTGGGCTAACCCCGGTGCAATTTGCCCGCTATTTTCTGGGGGCATTCTTGGCACGGCAGTTTACGACTGTCTGGGTAATTTGGGAATTTGAACGGGAAATTGTAGAAGGGCGCTTGTCATTCCGGTTGTTGCAGCCCCTCGATCCAATCTGGCATTATCTTGCCTCCCATCAATCCGAGCGGCTGGCTCGTCTGCCTTTTGCGTTTGTCTTGGTTGGAGTATTTTTTCTGCTGTATCCTGCCTCTTTTTGGATACCCAGTTTGGGAACGCTTGCGCTGTTCTTATTCGTGATCACCTTCGCTTTTATCCTGCGGTTCCTAATGCAGTACACCCTAGCAATGTTTGCGTTTTGGACGGAGCGGGCTAGCGCTTTGGAACAATTTTGGTTCTTGTTCTATCTTTTTCTTTCTGGATTGATTGCCCCGTTGGAAGTCTTTCCACCCGCTGTCCGAGAGTTTGCCCTGTGGACTCCGTTTCCCTATTTAGTCCACTTTCCAGCCAGCATTTTGGTGGGGTTGCCGGTAGATTTGGGACGAGGGCTGCTAGTAATGGGTGGATGGAGCGCAGTGTTTTTCGGGATTTATCGGTGGCTCTGGCGCAAGGGTTTGCGGCATTATTCGGGCATGGGGGCATGAGGCTGCTTCTGCGAGGTCTTATTTGAAGAATCTTTAAACTCTGAAAGCCAATAGGTCAGATTATTTTCCTCTCGGCTTTCAGACATATCCGCAGGTTTTCAGTATTTGTGCTGAAAATTTGTGCTGAAAATTGCTGCTGATAATGATTGTTCTCACTGGCTTACTTTTTCTCAGCCATTTTGGCACCCAGTTCTATATGCATCCGTTGCACTGGGTCTGGAGCGCTGACCGTTGCTTTTGCTTTTGCAAACCAGACTTTCGCAAGTTCCCAAAATTTTCCAAGCTGTTGTTTGAGTTGCTGATAGCGATCGCCATATTTTTCCGACAGTTGAGCATCAACTGAATCTAAGCGAGTTTTCACTTCAGCGTAGCGCTCCATCAGCACAGCATATTGCGGAGTGCGTTTCACAGCATTCAGTACAGCCGCCATCAACGATTGCATATCCGCAGAGGACTGATTGCCAGAGGCTTCAATTTCTGCCAAGGCACCCCCAATATCAGCCGCATTGTAATTGCTTTCTTGAATGCCTTCCACAATGCCTTCCACCGATGCATTCACCTCGGCTTGAGTGTTGTTGCCAGTCTCATTCAGAATGTCGATCACGCTTGCCATGCTGTCTTTGGCGATCGCCCGAACTTCACCCGAACCGCCTTTCACTTCTGCAATGGACTGAGCCACAGCAGTTTTGAAAATTTCGCGGATTTTTTCAACTCGCAAACCGCCTTCTGTTTTTGCTTTTTGTAAATCAGCGGTCACTTTTTCCTTGATTACAGTAGCCATGGGAAATCTCCTTTAAGGGTATAAAAACTGGGCGGGCAAGAGAATTCTCACCCATGAATATCTAAGAAACAATTGAATCTGGACTAGCTGAGAGAAACACTTTTCACCTCGATCGTAGGTGTTTCAACATCAAATGTTGAGGCGGTCGTTGAGCTATTGGAAAACTTATTTTTTTGAGTTTTGAGGCGATCGCTCATGATCTGAGAAACCTCTGAAACAAGCACCGTTACAATCAAACCGTCATCAATCATGCCAACGATTGGCAAAAAGTCTGGAATTGCATCAAAGGGATCTACCAAATAAGCCAAGCTGCCTAAAACCAACCACCAACGCCATTTAGGATTACGAATGGTGCTGCGATACCAATTAAAAATCCAGTTCGAGACTGCGGTCACGGCAAATTTGTTTTTCATTTGATCCCTCTGATTCACAATTTCATCATGCCAAACTGATATGAATAAATCTGGTGTGGAGAACCCCACGATTTGTCGTAGTAATCCCACTTTTTGTGGACAGCCGATCCAAGTTGAGCGGTTATCCGAAAAAGGGGAAGGAGAAAAGGGAAAAGGGAAAAGGTCTCGTACTGAGTCAGAAAGTTAGAGCATCACGGTATTAGTCTTACTAAACTCTGGAGATTCAGCGCTACCATAAACTTTAATCCACAGGATAAAGTTCACCTGCTCACCTGAAACCTGAAGTAACCATGGAAACAGCAACCTTTGGAGCCGGATGTTTTTGGGGCATTGAAGCCGCTTTTCGTCGAGTTGAAGGCGTAACCAAAACCTCCGTTGGCTATATGGGTGGGCATTTTGAGAACCCAATTTATTTAGATGTTTGCGCTCGAATTACCGGACATGCCGAAGTGGTGCAGGTGGAGTATGATCCCGCGATCGCGCCCTACAGTACCTTATTAGACTTGTTTTGGAGTATTCATGACCCTACCAGTCTGAATCGTCAAGGAGCCGATCGCGGGGATCAATATCGCTCCATCATTTTCTTTCATACACCAGCCCAAAAAATTGCTGCACACCATTCCAAAGAGAGCTTGCAGCAATCTACTAAGTACGTTGGTTCACCTGAACGTAGTTCGTATCGCCCGATCGTTACCCCCATTGAACCCGCTGCCAAATATTGGTTAGCAGAAGAGTATCACCAGCAGTATTACGCGAAAAAAGGACGGCGCTAAATTCCCTTTCTAGCCTTGCCAACTCAAACTTTTGTAGCCTGCATAATTCAGTCTTTAGGTAGTTGTTTAAGGGTGAGGTAGCGGATAAGGTGCCACTGGATGATGTGCAGGCAAAAGAAAGCGAGGATTGAGGTGGATACTATTTTGGAACGAGCCAGAGCGCTAAAACAAGAACTAACGGATTTCGTTTTAGATGCGGAAGGAGAAACCGCGATCGCCCTAGAAACCTTCAGCGCCGATCAATCGACTCGCTCATACCAATCAGAATTACATCAGCGCAACTTAGTGATTGATCGCTTCTTAGTGGAAGGAACGGTGAATAATACGACACCGATTCACTTGTTTTTAGAGCAATCAGACGCATTCACAGAAAGCGATCGCGCTTTATTGCAAAGTTGGCATCGGGCGTTCATCGGCTTATTTGAAATTGTGCAAGTTTTACCCGATGGGCTTGAGTTGCGAAACTGGACTACCGCCAAACAATATTGTGTTAAATCACTTGATGCCAATTCATTACAAACCATGGCGCGGCTGAAAATTGGCGAAATTTTGCTTACCCAAATTGCCCCCCTGACCAATGATGAATGGATGTTTTTTAGTAATTGGACATCGCTTGGAAAATTGGGTAAGCCGAAACTGGCAGTGGCGATCGGCAACTTTAAAAAAGCCTATCCAGCTTTTCTTTACAGCGATGCACCTGAATTAGAAGAAGAAGCATGGCGATCGGTGGAGCATTACCACCAAGACTTTTTAGACTTTTTTGGCAGTGATGAGATCACTTTGCCGGGCTATCAATTCAGCAAAAAACTAGCCGAGTTTCAAACTCATATCACCCAAAAGCAGGCTAAAAGTGCTGGTTTAGATGAATCCTTAACCTTGGCAGAATTAGCCGAAAAAACAGGCACCTCTAAAGAGGAAATCACCTCTGCGGCGGAAGCTTTGGGTGCAGATGCCAAAACAATCACTCAAATGCTAGACAGTAAAGCTTCTACTAAAATGGTGGCTCCTCAAGCCGAGTTGCCGACTCACTTAAAACAAGCCGAACAAGTGACTGCCTTGACTCATCCCCAGTGGGGGCAGCTTTTTTTAACACCCTATCAAGCATTCAAAACGTTGTTAGAAAGCGATGACTGGCAGAGTAACCCCAATGCTGAAAAGCAAATTCTTCAGCATTTAGAAAATGTTGAGATGAATAGCTTTGTTTGGCATCGACTAGCAACTCAATATCCAACGGCGCTGCAATCAATCTTACAATTTACTTTAAAGCGCCCCGAATTCGACTTGCAACAGGATTTGGATACGCTGTTAATGGATAACAAGAAATGTTTGAAGCCGATCCTACCTGAGATCGCCAGTGTGCCCCTGCATCTACATGAGCTATTTCAAGATGCGGTGTTGGAGGTCAGTAAAGACCGATCGAAATCTAAAGTAAAACAAACTAAGTCAGGATTTGGGCTGAAGAAATAAGGCTATTTCCACCATTAATCCACTGCTCTCTACCTTTGGGCTACATCAGCTTACCTCTCTAGATGGACGCACCTCGGTAGGTAGCTGGGTAGGATTATGTCAGCGGTTAAAGCAAACACCTTCGGAGATTTAAGAAAATGACTATTATTGCATGGTTGATTTTGGGCTTGTTGGCTGGCGCGATCGCAAAAGCGATTTATCCCGGTGCTCAAGGCGGCGGCATTCTTTCTACAATGTTGCTCGGTATCGTTGGTGCATTCGTAGGTGGCAGTCTTTATACACTTCTTTCAACGGGTAGTCTTCAGTTAGGCTCGGTTGCATTCTCTATTCCTGGAGTAATCATTGCTGTTTTGGGAGCCATGGTCGCTATCTTCCTATGGG
>Ga0209181_10008700_pt1 | contig 13554 bp, 9 predicted proteins | sample MAT05_FD_187208 | JGI IMG/M metagenome (GOLD analysis project Ga0209181, IMG submission 187208) | Freshwater microbial communities from Lake Fryxell liftoff mats and glacier meltwater in Antarctica - MAT-05 (SPAdes) (version 2) | ecosystem: Environmental > Aquatic > Freshwater > Ice > Liftoff... | reverse complement strand
GGGGGGGGGGGGGGGGGGGGGTAAAAAATCAATCGGGGATGGTGACCTGACCGCAGCGAGGGCGACGTAGTTCATATCCTTGGTGTTCCCACGAGAAGGAAGAGACTGAAATGATACAAAATCCACTGTTGGCATTGGCGGCAACCGGGCTTGCGTGTTTGTCGCTGGTTTCGTCGAGCGTGGCGCAGCCGCTTTGGGTGAGCGGAACGGGCTCGATCACGCACGCGCAGCGGGCGGACGGCACGGGGGCGTTGCGGGTGCCGGTGGTACCGAATGTGAACGCGTTTGCGCTTCCGGTGTTTTCGGCATCGACGTATCAATACTCGTCGTCGACGCATCCGCAGGGCAACATTGTCTTTGGGACCGCCACGTCGACCGCGCGGGCGGGGCTGGGGCGGATTACGCAGCCGTCGTACTTTGGGATTGGGATTGCGAGCGGGACGGCGATCACGCAGCGCGGCAACACAAACACCTCGCCCGATGCGGCGAGCGCGATGACGATCTCGTTTTCTGGCCAGTGGACGATTGGACCGGCGGGGGTGAGCGGATTGCGGGCTGGGGCGTCGATGGGGATCGTGGGGAATGTGCCTTCACCATCGCTGCCGGCGTTCACGCAGATCAACCTCACGGCAAACTTTCGCTATCGCACGCCGGGCAATGAAGTGTTTTTGGACATGCGGCCGCCGATCAACGCGGCGAGCCGGCCGGGCGAGTCACGCACGCCGTTTTTCTTCCGCGGCGTGTCGGGGGCGTTCACGGCGTCGCCATCGGATATTGTCGCGGCGAACCCGTCGGGTTTGCCGCCGGGGACGGTGGTCATTATCAACGGAACGATGACGTTGATGGTGCACAATGACGATATCGAAGCGCTGATGAAGCTCGATCTGGATGCTTCGACGCTGCTGCCGAGCTTTGGGGTTGACTACGTGCCCGGTCCGCTGCCCGAGCCGCCGCCCGAAGCGGTGTTTCTGGGCGAGCCGAACTGCTTTGGCTTTGAGCCGCGGGTTGCGAACATTCCCGAAGACGGGGTGAGTTGGTTCTCGTTTGACCTGCCGAGCCGGGCGAGATTTGGTTCGTCGCGGTATTTGGACGTGGCGCTCGATATCAACGGCAATACGACCCGGCCGGTGGCGGTGGGGTTGTATCGGGCCGACGGCTCGCTGGTGGCGGCGGATCAGTTCAGCGGCTTCGAGCGGGTGGTCGGTCAACTTTCGTTTGGTGGAAGTCGGCGCGGGCCGCGGACGCTGGGCGCGGCGGACTTTGATGGTCGCTCGGGCAATCTGGAAATGGCCGGCAGATATTACCTGGCGTTCGGGACCGAGGGGGCAGAGTTTGGGGCAGAGAACTTCGGGGTGATTCCGTCGGCGTTCAACGACCCCAACTCGGTTTCGTTTCGCGTGAGCACGAACACGGTGCGGGGGTGCACGAACTTGCCGGCGGCGACGCCGCCGACGGATCGCGAGCGGGTAGGAACGCTGGTCGACGATACTGCTTCGTCGATAAATTTACCGCTCGACCCGACCGGGGTGACGTGGCTCACATTCCAACTGGCGAGCCCGATTGATCCTTCACGACCGACGCGATTCTTGACGATTGACACGCGCGGCACTGACGGTATCGACACGATGCTGGCGGTGTTTGACGCGGTGGGCAACCCGGTGTCGGCGACGTTCTTTGACGATGACAGTTATGGCGACGGGCTTTCGCAACTCGACTTCCGGCAGGCAGCGGCGACAAGGCCCTCGACCGGGCCGGCGCAGGTGCCGCTGGATGGTCGAAACGGGATGGTGTTGCGTGAGGGGCTGTACTACGTGGCGGTGTCGCCATTTCGCGCGACTTATGCCGGGCGCGACTGGGGCGCGCGGACCAACGGTCCGACGGCGGGCACGGTTCGGGTAAATCTGCGGACGGGGGCGCTGTGCCCGGCAGACTTTGATGGCGATTCGCAACTGACACCGGACGATCTGGCAGACTACATCGCGTGCTTTTTCAGCATTCCGCCGTGCTCGCAGGCGGACTTCAGCGGGGATGGCGGGGTTGATCCGGACGACCTGGCTGACTTCATCACGGCGTTTTTTGGCGGATGTTGAACGGCATTTGTACGTCTGCGGGGCAGGTTATTCGAGACGGGTGCGAACGCTTCGCTGGCGCGGGTTGATTCGCGCCGACTGCCCTCAAAGAATGGACATGGAAGCCTCATCGATTCTCAACGGGCGGACCGGCAGTTCAGCCAGCCCTGCTCCCTCCACCACCGCCGACCCAGTTGCTGCCAAGATTGCGTTTGACGGCATCACGTTTGACGACGTGCTGCTGCTGCCGCGCTATTCGGCCATTGTGCCGACGGACGCGGATACGACGACGCGATTGACGCGGCGCATCACGCTCAACATTCCGCTGCTGTCGGCGCCGATGGACACGGTGACGGAGTCGGCCTTGGCGGTGGCGCTGGCGCAGGAGGGCGGGCTGGGGATCATTCATCGCAACCTGCCCATTGATGTGCAGGCCCGCGAGGTGAGCAAGGTGAAGCGCTCGGCCAACGGGGTGATTCTTGATCCGCTGACGCTCTCGCCGGAGGACCCGGTGGGCAAGGCGCGTCAGTTGATGCAGCGGCATTCGGCGTCGGGCTTTCCGATCACGGAGGGGGGCACCGCCAAGGGGAAGGTGCTGGGGATTCTGACGCGGCGCGATTTGAAGTTCGTGGAAGATGAGAAGACGCCGATCGGGATGGTGATGACGAACACGAACCTGATTACGGCGGCGCCGGGCACGACGCTGGAAGAGGCGAGCGTGATTCTCAACAAGAACAAGGTTGAGAAGCTGATTCTGGTGGATGGGAACTACAAGCTGGCGGGGCTGATCACGATGCGCGACATCGACCGGCTGAGCCAGTTTCCGCGGGCGAGTGTTGATAGCCGCGGGCGGCTGCGGTGCGGCGCGGCGGTGGGTGTTGATCAGTATGAGCGGGCCGAGGCGCTCATCGCGGCGGATGCCGATGTGCTGGTGGTGGATACCAGCCACGGGCACAGCGAGAACGTGCTGCGGACGGTGCGGACGATCAAGCAGAAATGGGATATTGAAGTGATCGCGGGCAACGTGGCGACGGCGGAGGGCGCGCGGGCGCTGGTGGAGGCCGGGGCGGATGCTGTCAAGGCGGGCATTGGCCCGGGGTCAATCTGCACGACGCGGATAGTGAGCGGAGTTGGTGTGCCGCAGCTCACGGCGATCATCCACGCGGTTTCGGGAGTGGGCAACGGCGGGGCGACGGTGATTGCCGATGGCGGGATTCGCCAGAGCGGCGACATTGCCAAGGCGATCGCGGCGGGCGCGGGCGCGGTGATGATGGGCAGCATGTTTGCGGGTCTTGATGAATCACCCGGCGAGATGGTGATCCGGCAGGGGCGGCGGTATAAGAGCTATCGCGGCATGGGCAGTGAGGGCGCGATGAAGGCGGGCAGCGCGGACCGGTATGGCCAGATGAACAGCGGTCCGGTGGCCGAGAGCGAGCAGCGCAAGTTCAAGTTTGTGCCCGAGGGTGTTGAGGGCCTGGTTGCGTATCGCGGCACGCTGGCGGAGTTTGTGTTCCAGATGGTGGGCGGGCTGCGGGCTTCGATGGGCTATCTGGGGTGCAAGACGATCGGCGACATGCAGCGCGATGCGCGGTTCTGCCGCATCTCGCCCGCGACGGTGGTGGAGAACCACCCGCACAACATTCGCTTGACGAAGGAAGCGCCCAACTACATGACGATGGGTGAGGCGAGCGGGGAGTGAGCGCCGGGTGGGCGGGCGGCGGAGCGGAACGGCGGAGCGTGGTGATTGATGCATGCGCATCGGCGATTGCAGACCGTGGCTGCGACGAGCGCTGATGCTTGCAGGCTATCACTTTCGCAGTCGGTGACGCTTTCGCAGCCGGTTACTCTTTGAGTGAGTTGATTTCGTCGCGCAGGATGGCAGCGAGTTCGTAGTTTTCGGCCATGATGGCTTCCTGGAGGCGGCGCTTCAGGTCGGCCTTCTGGCTGACGGGGAGTTTGGGGACGAGGCTTTCGCGCATGGAGCGGAGCAACTGAACTTCCTGCGATTGGTCGTAGCCGACGGCACCCCCACCCTCGCCGGTGCCTTCGCCGTGCTCGGCGAAGTGTTTGCGGAGGGCTTCGAGGCCTTCGTCGATGGCGTGGATGGCGGCCTTGGGCTCGTTGTCTTTGAGGGCCTGGCTGGCGAGAGCGCGGGCGCGCATCATGGTGATGTAGGCGCGGAAGGGCTCGAGGGCATGGCGGTCGGACTCGGTGGAGGCGTGCTTGGCACAGAGGTCGAGCACGCGGAGGTTGCGGCTGGTGTCGCGGACCACGCCCTCGAAATCATCGATGACGAGGAGGGCCATGTAGCGGTGGTAGTACTGCACGGCTTCTTCGCGGAGTTCGCGGCAGTCGTCTTCGTTGAGGGCAAACTCGCCCTCTTTGTTCTGGTCGGTGGATTCGTCGAGGCGTGCTTCCTGGAACTCGAGGAGCGAGTCATAGCCGCGGGGCTTTTGACCATCAGGGCGGCCTTCGGCCATCATCTGGAGCAGACCGAGGTCGAGGCGCATCTGGATGCGGGGCTCGCCGTCGTCACCCTCGATGAGCCGGACGTTGAGCTTGCCGCTCTCGTAGAGCCAATCGCGAAGGATTTTAGAGATGTCGTTGCTCATGAAAGTCCGTTAACACGCGAAGCGGAGAGATTGGCGGGCGCGCCAAGGGCCTGATGGGTGATGTGCGGGGCACCTTCACACCACGAATAGTGTACGAAGAGGTCCAGCGACTGGCTGGATTAGAGGGCAAGGCGAAGCGGAATCACGTCCAGTTACAGGTTATTCGGAACTTGGCGGTTTGGGGAGATGGAGAAGTGGTTAAGAGGGGATGAAGCGAGCGGGCAAGCTGTGCACAATCGGGGAATTCGCGTGGTCTCAAGCGCGATTGGCAATACACCGATGCAACCAACGCGTTACACTCTCCGTACCGTCTTGGGCAAGCCCACGTCCCGTTCTGGGGCGCATTGTCGCAAGGCGGCGAACTGCTTCGTAGAAAGTGGGTCCACTCGTGTCGATCGCTCGGTCTACGCGCTATCAAGGTCAGGGAGATCTGCAGTCAGGACTGCAGCTCTATCTGCGTCAAATCAACGAAATCGGTCTGCTCACGGCGGAAGACGAGAAGATGCTCGGGTGGGCGATCATTAACGACAACTGTCCGGCGGCGCGGGAGCGGATGATCCGTGCGAACCTGCGGCTGGTGGTGTCGATCGCGAAGAACTATGCCAACCGCGGGCTGAACCTTCAGGACCTGATCGAAGAGGGCAACGTGGGGTTGATGCGGGCGGTGGAAGGGTTTGACCCGGCGCAGGGCGCGCGGTTCAGTACGTATGCGTCGTGGTGGATCAAGCAGGCTATCAAGCGTGCGCTCATCAACGCGGTGCAGCCGATCCATGTCCCGGCGTACATGGTTGAACTCATCGCCAAGTGGAAGTACGCCTCGCGCAGACTCGAGAACGATCTCGGCCGGCAGCCCTCGCTGCACGAGCTTGCCGATGAGATGCAGTTGCCGCTCAAGAAGCTGCGCATCATCAAGCGGGCCATCAAGGCGATTCGCACGCCCGCGCAGGCGCCGGTGGATGAGCAGGGCGACTCGATGAGCCTCGCCGAGATGGTGACGGATCATCGCGCCGGGTGCCCGAGTGAGATGATGGTGAAGGGCGATGAGCTCTCGACGATTCGCCAGCTTCTGGATGCGATCGACGAGCGTGAGGCACGGATTCTGCGGATGCGGTTTGGGTTTGACGGGCAGGAGCCGCTGACGCTCAAGCAGATTGCCACCGAGATCGGCATCAGCCGGGAGCGGGTGCGGCAGATTGCTGACGAGGCGCTGCGCAAGCTCAACAGCCAGGTGAATGATCATCGCCCGAGCCGGTTCTTCCGTGATTCGGCGCCCGGACCATCGACCTTGGAAGACGATGACGGCGAGGATTTTCAGCCCTTTCAACGGCTGAGCGCGGCGAGCTGAGTGGCACGAAAAGTGAACGAAGTCGATTGAACCGCAACGCATGAGCGTCGCGGTTTTTCGTTGGGCAGGAGGCGAGAGGATTCGGGCTCGTGCGCGTTCGCCGGCGCGACCGCTCAGCCGCCGCTCGGCTTAGCGGGGTAGCCCTGGGCTTTGAGGAGCTCGACGATTTTGTCGCGATGGTCGCCCTGGAGTTCGAAGCCATCGTCGGTGAGCGCGCCGCCGGTGCCCATCTTGGAGCGAAGGGCTTTGAGCATGGCTTTGAGGTCGTCGGGCCGGAGCGGCAGGCCGCGGACGGCGGTGACGATTTTGCCGCCGCGCTTTTCGCGCTGGACGCGAGGATTGTGGTCTTTGGGGTTGGCCACTTTGCCGTCGGTGGTGCGGGGGCAGGTGCACTGGCCGAAGGGCTTCTCGCAGCGCTCGCAGGTGATGGGGCGTTCAAAGGATGTGCCGGCGAAGAGACCGCTCATGGCGCAGCGTAGTCGGAGAGAGACGGCGTTTGGGCGGGGGGTCTGGGCGGAGGGAGGCCGGGGGCGGGCGGTGAAGGCAAATCGACGGCTATCTGGTGGATTGGGGGTGGGCCTCGGGCGGCGAGGCCCTAAAGATTGCCCATGCGCCGTGGTCAAACTCGTCCTGTTTATGTTGACCCCTCGCTCACCTTTCCCAAGGTCCTGTTGGTTGAGGTGAGTGGCCTCTCGGGCAAGTCGTTCGACACGATGCGCAAGGCGGCGCGTGTGAAGGGGCCGAGCCACGGGGGATTGGGGTGGTTGTTTTCGGTTGACGATGTGATCGCGCTGATCAAGCGGGCCGAGAGCGGCACGTTTAGCGAGCGGGGCGGCCCGCCGGCGGCGGCGTGGCGGGCCCTGCTTGAGGAGCGCGGGCTGAAGGGCCCGGAGCCGAAGGCGCCGTCGCGGGGGCGTGCATCTGGCTTTTCCTGATTGGTTTTCTGGCTGACGCGCGTTTCAACGGGGGATGGCTGCCTGTGTTTCAACTGACTGTCGAATCCGTGTTCTCTGCTGCGCACGCGCTCATGTTTCGCGGAGCTCTCGAGCCGCTGCACAGTCACGATTGGCATGTGACGGTGTGTATCGAGGGGCCAGAGCTTGACGGTGATGGCGTGCTGTGGGATTTTCATGAGATTGAGACGATGGTGAGCGCGGTGACGGCCCCGTTTAAGAACCGGAGTCTGAATGAGGCGGAACCGTTCGCACACCGTACGGATAGCGGGAACTGGGAGTTGCGGTTGAACCCGTCGGCGGAGGCGGTGGCGCGGCACATTGGAGAGCAGGTCGGCGCGAGTCTTAGGGCGCAGGTCCAAAGTCGGCTGGCCCGATATCCGAAGATGGAAGAGGGACCAACTGGATGGCCAAGCGGTGTTCGCTTGGTATCCGTGCGGGTTACCGAAGCCGTTGGCTGCGCCGCGACATGGCTTGCGAACCGCTAAACGGCGAATCTGGACCGGGTGTGGGCCGAATGTGAAGGGTAATGCGTGACGGGCATCGAACCGGCGGACACTTGGTTTCGTTCGTACCGTCACCTTCCCGCCCAACCCTTCCTGGTTCCAACATGCTTCCGACTGAACTGATGTCTCCCAGTGAATCCACCTCCGCCTCGTCAGGCCACTCGCACCCCGCGCGGGGCTCGGGGAGGGGCGCGCGCTTAACGCTGCGGCCGGCGGTCGCGGCGGACCCGGCTGATGATGCGCTGCGCGTGCTGGATGTGAATGAGCCACCGTTCACGGCCGACCCGCTGCGGCCGGATGTTCGGCCGGGTGTGAAGACGTTTAACCGCGACCTTTCGTGGCTGCAGTTTAATGCGCGGGTGCTGCAGCAGGCGATGGATGAACGGCTGCCGCTGCTGGAGCGGGCGCGCTTCCTGGCGATCTTTACGAGCAACCTGGACGAGTTTGTGATGAAGCGGGTGGGGTGGCTGAAGCGCGCGGTGGACGCGAAGGTCGAGAGCGTTGACGACGGGGTGGGCCCGGAGACGCTGCTGGCGGCAGTGCGGGCGACGTTCGAGGCTCTAGAGCACGAGCAGGCGCGGGTGTTCTACGGCACGATTCGCCCCGCGCTCGCGGTCGAGGGCATTCATCTGCTTGAGTACAGCGATCTGGCTGACGATGAGCGGCAGCGCTGCGAGATATGGTTCCGCAAGAACGTGTTCCCGACACTCACGCCACTGGCTGTTGACCCCGGGCACCGGTTTCCGTTCATTTCGAACCTATCGCAGAACCTGGGCGTGCTGGTGAAAGAGGCGGGCAACGACGAGCTGCACTTTGCGCGCGTGAAGGTGCCGGGCGGCATGCCGCAGTGGGTGCGAGTTCCGGGCACGATTGCTGAGGCCGAGGCGGCGACGTTCACGCCCAGCAAGGCCGAGGCGGGGCACGGGCGGTTTGTGCAACTGCACCAGATCATCCGTCACAACCTTGACGATTTGTTCCCGGAGATGAAGATCGCCGAGGTGATGCCGTTCCGTGTGACTCGCGCGGCGGACGCGGGCAAGGAAGACGAGGCGGTGGATGCCGACAACCTGCTGGACTTCGTGGAGACGCAACTCAAGAGCCGCCGCTTTGCGCGGGTGGTTCGGCTGGAAGTGGCTAAGGAAGCCTCGCCAGCCTTGGTGCGGCAGATTGTGGACATGTTCGGCATCAAGCCCGAGGACACGGATATCTCGCAGGGGCTGCTCGACTTCCGGTCGCTCAACGAGATCGCCGACCTCCCACGCAACGAGCTGAAACTGCCGGCGTGGACGCCGGTGATTCCGGCCCGGTTGGCCGAGAGCAAGAGCATCTTCGACACCATCAAGAAGGGTGACGTGCTGGTGCACCACCCGTACGAATCGTTTGAGGCTTCGGCGCAGCGGTTTATCGCCGAGGCGGCTTCAGATCCCGACGTGCTGGCCATCAAGCAAACGATTTATCGCACGAGCCGTGACTCGCCGTTTGTGCAGCAACTGGTGCGTGCGGCTGAGAGCGGCAAGCAGGTAGCGTGCCTGGTGGAGCTGCGGGCGCGGTTTGACGAGAGCCGCAACGTGCGGCTGGCGCAGCTGCTTGAGCGGGCTGGCGTGCACGTGGCGTACGGCGTTGTGGGGCTGAAGACGCACTGCAAGGCGTCGCTGGTGGTTCGGCGCGAGCGCGACGGGCTGCGGTGCTATGCGCACCTGGGCACGGGCAACTACAACCCGGCGACGGCGAAGGTGTACACCGACTTTGGCCTGCTCACCTGCGACCCGGGCATTACCAAGGACGTGGTCGATCTGTTCAACCTGCTAACGGGCCGCTCGATGAAGAAGAACTACAACCACCTGCTGGTGGCGCCGGCGACGGCCAAGAGCGGGTTCCGGGCCTTGATCGAGCGAGAGATCGGCTTTGCGCGCAGCCACGCGGCTGGTCGGCACCCGGTGGGCGGGCGGATCATCGCGAAGATGAATGCGCTTGAAGACCCTCACGTGACGCGCGACCTGTACCGCGCTTCGCAGGCGGGTGTGAAGATCCAACTGTTCATCCGTGGCTTTTGCTGCCTGCGGCCGGGCGTGCCGGGCCTGTCAGACAACATCAAAGTCACGAGCGTGGTGGGCCGGTTTCTGGAGCACTCGCGCGTGTTCCACTTTGGCGGGGGCCATGCCGACCCGATCGCGGGCGAGTGGTTCATCGGCTCGGCCGACTGGATGTATCGCAACCTCGAGCAGCGTGTGGAAGCCATTACGCCGGTGCTTGACCCGGAGGCGCGGCGCCGCCTGCAGCGGATGATCGAGGTGATGACGGTCGACCATCGGCACGCGTGGGACCTTTTGCCGACGGGCAACTACACGATGCGTCAGATCTCGGCGGGCATGGAACCCGATTCGCCGGAGGCGATGGGAACGTTTGCGACGCTGATGCGCGATGCGAACGCGGCACCGCTCAAGTGATATCTCTGATTCCCGATGCCCGCCCATGCCGATTCGTGCGGCACGGACCGGGTAGAATCGCGTGATCATGGCTTCTGAAACCGTTGAGAACTACCTCAAGGCGATCTACACCCTCAGCGGGGAAGCCCGCGAGCGCGGGGGCGATCCGCAGGCGGCGGTGGGCCGGCTGGCGGCCATACTCGGGGTGACGGCGGGAACGGTGACCTCGATGGTCAAGAAGTTGACGGCGGCGAAACTGTGCCGGGCGGAGCGGTATGGAGGCGTGTCGCTGACGGCCCGCGGTGAGCGGGCGGCGCTGGGCGTGCTGCGTCGACACCGGCTGATCGAGACGTTTTTGGTCGAGACGCTCAAGCTGGACTGGTCGGAAGTGCACGACGAGGCGGAGCGGCTGGAGCACGCCGTGTCCGATCGGCTGCTGGAGCGGATTGACGAGTTTTTGGGCAGGCCGGGCGTAGATCCGCACGGCGACCCGATCCCGGATCGAGATGGAACGGTGCGCCCGCCGCGGCTGCACTGTCTGCGGGGGTGCAAGGCGGGGTCGATGGTGCGCATCGCGCGGATCACCGATCAGGATGGCGCGTTCCTCAAGTTCATCGATCGGCACGGGCTGCGGCCTGGGGCGCGGGTGACGGTGCACGGCGTGGATGCGCAGGCCGAGGCAATCACACTGCACCCGGTGCGGCACCCACCGGTTTCGCTGAGTTTGGCCGCGGCGGCCAAGGTGATGGTGGAGATGGTGGAAGGGCGGTGAGGGAGCGGGCACACCAACCGCGACCCGGCCCCCAGTTTGGGATTACCTCCGTGGGGTCGGCCACTTTCCTATGATTCGGGCGTACTCGTTTTTTCACCGGCTTTTGACCAGTTCCCTTCTGCAAGAACCGCTATGAACACCACCCCGCACGCCGCTTCGCTCATACACGGTGCCTCACCCAACGGCGCAGTCGCCAGCGACGTGGCGCTCGCCAAGCACATCAGCCCGCGACGCAAGAGCAGCAAGGCGACGGACATCAAAGGGCTCGTAAGCGAGCAGCTTGAGCACTTCGGGCTTGACCCCAAGAGCGAGTTCGGCAAGCGGATGGGGGCGATTGCCGAGCACACGTACATGGCGCAGATCAACACCGAGCACCTGTGGCTCACGCTGGTGGGCGAGTTGGCGGCGCTTGACCGCAAGGACCGCGCGGCACGGTTTGCGGCGCAGAAGTTTCTGTGCTTCCAGCTTGCCAAGGTGATGGACACGCTGATGCAGCCGTTCCGCCGGACGTATCAGTCGATCGTGGACACGCAGGGCGCGCGACTGGCGCGCGGGCCGTACCCGATCTTCGACAACCTCACGGCGCTGTTCTCGGCCAAGCCGGTGATCACGCGGACGGCGACGTATATCTATGCGTGCAGCGAATGGGTTGACGATGCCTTCCAGGGCAAGGAGTTGATGCTCGAGGTGTACTCGCGTCTACTGAACCCCACGAACGTGTCGCTGGCGAACCATGTGGTGGATATCGAGGCGGGGCCGGAGGCGCAGAACTACTTCGCGTGGAACTTCAACAGCGGCATGGCGGCGGTGGATGCCACGCTGAGCCACCTGGTGGGCTATCAGGACATCATTCTGGCGAGCCGCAATGTGTACGGCGGTACGTACCAGCTCATGCACGACTGGTTCGCCAAGCCGGGCAACCTCGACGTGGCGGTTGAGTTCTTTGACGGATACAGCGGCGATGAGTTCATTGGGGCTCTTGATGCGGCGGAGACAAAGTTCGCCGATCGGATCAAGGCAGGGCGGCACATCTATGTATATCTTGAGAGCCCGTGCAACCCGCACGGCTACACGCTCGACATTCCGGCCATGTGCAAGGAAGCGCACAAGCGCGGGCTGACGGTGATTGTGGACTCGACGGTTGGCACGCCGTTCCTGCACCGCCCGCTGCGCCGCAAGGACATCATGGAGCGGCCGGACTTTGTGATTCACTCGTATACCAAGGACATGTCGGGCATGGGCGGCACAACGGCGGGCTGCGTCATCGGCCGCAACGAGCGGATGTTCATGGGCAAGCACGATGTGGTGCGCGGCATGGATGTGGACGGCAAGCCGCGCGACTGGCACGGGCACGAGACGATGTTCTGGAACGTGTACTACATCAAGGGCGCGTTCCTCGATTCCGACAAGGCGTATGAGGTGATCAACGGCTTGCACACGCTCGAGATGCGCGTGCTGCAGAAGGCTATCAACACGCTGACGATCGCGGAGTATCTGGGCGGGCACCCGGATGTGAACGTGAACTGCAACGCGGCCCCGGGCAACTCCAACGGCGCGATCCGTGAGAAGGTGCTGTATCTGGGCCTGCCGGCACCGCTGTTCACGATCGACTTTGAGGGCAAGAAGGGGGCGGGCGGCAAGGCCCCGTTCGACCGGGCGATCTTTAAGCGGTTCTTTGACTGTCTTGACCCGGTCTTCGGCCACCAGGTGTCGCTGGGGCAAACCAACACGGTGGTGCTGTGTCCGGCCATTACCAGCCACAGCGAGATGAGCGACAGTGCGCTGCGTGCGGCGGGCATTGAGCCCACGACGGTGCGCGTGGCCGTGGGCATTGAGGACCCGCGGACGCTCATGGCGCACCTGGTGAAGGCCAGCGAGCTGGCTCTTGATCCGGTCGCGCCGGGCTTCAGCGGGCGCTTCCCGGCGCCGGAGAAGCTCGACGCGATCTATCGCAAGCACTACATGGAAGTGCACGAGCGATTCTTGAGCGGGCTGGCACCGACGCGCGATCTGATGAAGTAACCACTTAGGGCCTTGGGTTTAGGGCCTTGGGTTTGGGCAGTGGGCCGCGAGGCGCGGGCGCACGATGACCGATTCGCTGGACACCATCGTGCTTGGCGTCGGCTCGCTGGGTTCGGCGGCCCTGATGCACTTGGCCCGGCGCGGGCAGCGTGTGCTGGGGATTGAACAGTTTGAGATTCCGCATGTGCGCGGCAGCCATCATGGCCAGAGCCGCATGCTGCGCGCAGCGTACTTTGAGCACGCGGGATATGTGCCGCTGGTGCAACGGGCGGTGGAACTGTGGCGCGAACTGAACGCGAGCCCACATGGGCAGATCTTCTATGAAACGGGCGGGATTTTTCTGGGGATGCTCGAGGGTGAGCTTATTGCCGGATCGATCACGGCGGCGACACAGCACGACTTGCCGCACACGCTGCTGACGGCAGCGGCGGTGCGGCAGCGGTACCCGGCGCTTCGGCCGACGGACGAACTGGTGGGGTTCTTTGACGACGGCGCGGGATATATTCTGCCGGAACGGGCCGTGCAGGTGATGACCGATGCGGCGGTGGAGGCCGGGGCGCAGGTGCGGATGAACACGCGGGTGCATGCCTGGCGAGCCGATGGGCGGGGGGTTGAGGTCGAGACGTCAGCGGGTGTGTTTCGCGCGGGAACGCTGGTGCTGACGGCGGGGGCGTGGACGGCGGGACTGATGGCGGATCTGGCGGCGGATCTGGCGGGGGATCTGGCGGGGGGTCCGGCGGGCAGAGCCAAACTGCCGCTGCGGGTGTCGCGGCAGGTGCTAGCGTGGACGCGGCCCAAGAGTGAGGAGGCGGCGGGCGCGCTGGCGACACTGCCGGTGTGGGGCATTGA
>Ga0209181_10008699_pt1 | contig 13554 bp, 7 predicted proteins | sample MAT05_FD_187208 | JGI IMG/M metagenome (GOLD analysis project Ga0209181, IMG submission 187208) | Freshwater microbial communities from Lake Fryxell liftoff mats and glacier meltwater in Antarctica - MAT-05 (SPAdes) (version 2) | ecosystem: Environmental > Aquatic > Freshwater > Ice > Liftoff... | reverse complement strand
ACAGAATTACAGAGCGATTAAATCCACTTTGCGCGACCTAATCCCCCTTTTCTGACGTTTTTGTTCAGGTCGCTTATCAATTGCAGCTGAAATTGAAATTTGCAAGTGCGAGTAGCTGTGAACTATGATGCTTAGGCTATTCCGCGAGTGAGAATTTCCAGACCTACCTTGCCTTCACTGATTTCGCGCAGGGCGATTACAGTGGGCTTATCTTTGCATTCCTCTACTAAATAGCTGGCGCCATTGGCCAACTGGCGTGCGCGGTAGGCGGCAGCCAGGGTGAGTTCAAATCGGTTGGGAATGTTAACCAAACAGTCGTCTATCGTTACACGGGCCATGGTGTGATTTCTCCTTGTTGCAGTTGATTGATTAAAGTTTTCTGGCGTGCGATTTGTCTGTCGCGGCGAAGCCCTGCGGCAACGACGATGGCATTGAGCTGTTGCAAGGCAATTTCCAGAACATCATTGATGATAACATAGTCAAACTCCACTACATGGGCGATGTCTTCTTTTGCAGCGCGCAGACGCTGTACGATTACTTTGGCGTCATCTTGTCCCCGCCCATGCAGGCGATTCTCCAGCGCTTGCAAAGAGGGGGGCAGAATAAAAATGCTGACGCAATCCGGAAATGTGCGTCGTACCTGTGCCGCGCCCTGCCAATCAATTTCCAATAGTATGTCGCGTCCGCTCAAAATTTCAGCTTCAATCCAGGATTTTGAAGTGCCATAGAGGTTGCCATATACCTCGGCGTTCTCCACAAAATCGCCATGCTTTTCCATATTCAAGAAGGTTTCATGGCTTACGAAATGATAATCTTCCCCGTCAATCTCGCTTGGGCGTGGCGCTCGCGTGGTGTAGGAAACAGAAATATCAAGCTGTTGGTTGCTGACCAGCAACGAGCGAACTAAGCTGGTTTTTCCTGCACCCGATGGTGCACTGACGACAAAGAGATTTCCTCGCATATTATGTATAGGCATCTTTAAAAATTAAGCAGCAATTTCAACACAAAACTCCACTTCAAACCACAATGCAATTTTATCATCAACTGGCGGAGGCTTCTGAAAATTCAGTGCTTGCCCAAATTCAAGTCTTACGAACAAATTCGCTACGCCGTATGCCTCATATACGGGCCAAAAAAATTTGGCAAAGAGTCGCTACACAGCAGACGTTGGTAAATACGAATTTTTGAGATCCCTGATAATATTGTTGCACGATGTAAAAAAGTGTGAGTACTAGCGCTACACCTAACCCAGGACGCTGTATCTTTAGGCTTTGTCCTTAGTGGAAATACACCGCCATTTAGCCTGAATTTCATATTCGGACAGGTTCTAGGTTGCTGTTCGTCCCGAGACAAGGTAATATTTCCGCCCTTTCGCCTTGTATTTTTTTGTAGATATAGATTGTATGGATAGCGCTGTGGCGATTTGTGTCGCCACTTTTTTTGGGGTTAGTGATTTTTAATGAGGAACAACTTGTGAGTCATTCTTCGTTGCCGGTCCAGCAGGGTTTGTATGACCCGCGTCATGAGCACGATGCGTGCGGAGTGGGCTTTGTGGCGCATATTAAAGGTAAGCAGAGCCATGGCATGATATGTCAAGGCCTGCAGATACTCAAAAATCTTACTCATCGCGGCGCGGTGGGCGCTGACCCCTTGGCCGGAGATGGTGCGGGTATTCTGATCCAGATTCCAGATGCATTTTTGCGTAAATCATGCGCTGCACAGGGTATCTCCCTGCCGGTGGTGGGCAAATACGGGGTGGGTATGTTGTTTCTGCCGCGCGATGCTGCGGCGCGTGCCGCCTGCGAGCAGGTGATTGTCGACAAGATTGCTGCGGAAGGACAAGTTTTGTTGGGCTGGCGCGATGTGCCAGTAGACAATGGTAGCTTGGGCGAGAGCGTTAAGGCGGTTGAGCCATTTGTACGCCAAGTATTCATTGGGAGCGGTTCGAATTGCGCGGATGTCGATAGCTTCGAACGTAAGTTGTTTGTTATTCGCAAGATTGCAGAACATGCTGTGCGAGGCCTGCCCAATGAGCAAGGGCGGGGTTTCTATATACCGTCGTTTTCGGCGCGCACTATCGTATACAAAGGAATGTTGTTGGCCGATCAGGTCGGCAAGTATTACCTCGATCTGCAAGATGAGAGTATGGTCAGCGCATTGGCGCTGGTGCATCAACGTTTTTCCACCAATACTTTCCCTTCCTGGGATCTAGCGCATCCATTCCGCTTGATTGCGCACAATGGCGAGATCAACACCTTGCGCAGTAACGTGAACTGGATGACAGCGCGTCATGCAGCGATGTCGTCCAGGCTGCTGGGCGCAGATCTGGAAAAATTGTGGCCGTTAATTGTAGAAGGCCAATCCGATTCCGCCTGTTTTGATAATGCACTGGAACTGCTGGTAGCAGGCGGTTATTCGCTGCCGCACGCGATGATGTTGCTGATTCCTGAAGCTTGGGCAGGTAACCCATTGATGGATGAAGAGCGCCGCGCTTTTTATGAATACCATGCTGCGTTGATGGAGCCGTGGGATGGCCCCGCTGCCGTAGCTTTCACGGATGGTCGCATGATCGGCGCGACGCTTGATCGCAACGGCTTGCGTCCGGCGCGCTATCTGATTACAGAGGATGACTTGGTGTTGATGGCATCTGAAATGGGTGTGCTGGATATTCCGCAAAGCAAAATTGTGAAAAAGTGGCGGCTACAGCCGGGCAAAATGTTTCTCATCGATTTGGAAGCCGGTCGTATTATAGATGACGCCGAATTGAAACAGCAGCTCGCTACCGCAAAACCGTATCGCGAGTGGATTGAGAAATCACGTTATTTCCTCGACGACCTGCCCAGTGTAGACATAAAGAAAAGCTTGTTAGACACCAGCCTGCTGGATACTCAGCAGGCATTTGGCTATTCGCAGGAAGACATCAAATTCATTCTTGCGCCCATGGCTGCCGCAGGGGAAGAGGCAACTGGCTCTATGGGTAATGATGCCACCTTGCCTGTGTTGTCAGATAAAAACAAAGTTCTGTACAGCTATTTCAAGCAGCTTTTCGCTCAGGTGACTAACCCGCCTATCGATCCGATTCGTGAAGAGATCGTCATGTCGCTTACTTCATTTATTGGCCCAAAACCCAATCTGCTCGGTATCGACGAGACCGATCCGCCGCTGCGTCTTGAGGTGCATCAGCCTGTGCTGTCCAATGAAGATTTGGCCAAGCTGCGCGACATCAGCACATTAACACAAGGACGTTACAAGGCGCTGGTGCTGGATATTACTTATCCTGCAGCAGAGGGCGCAGCGGGTTGCGAGGGCGCCATCAAGGCGCTGAGTGCCGCAGCCGACCGAGCTGTGGCGGATGGTTACAACGTGCTGATTTTATCCGACCGTGCGATTTCAAGTGTACGCGTGGCGATTCCGGCTTTACTGGCTTGTGCAGGAGTGCACCATCATCTGGTACGCGAAGGGCTGCGCACCAGCACCGGACTGGTGGTGGACTCCGGTTCTGTACGTGAAACCCATCACTTCGCGCTACTTGCCGGTTATGGCGCTGAGGCGATATGCCCGTGGCTGGCCTATGAAACGATTGCTGCCATGAGCGATTATTTACCTGCGGGTCTATCGAACAAGGATGCGAATAAGCGTTTCATTAAGGCTATAAACAAGGGGTTACTCAAGGTAATGTCCAAAATGGGCATATCCACTTATCAGTCTTATTGTGGCGGGCAGATTTTCGAGGCAATCGGCCTGAACGCTGATTTTGTGTCACAGTATTTCACCGGCACGGCAACTCAGATCGAAGGCATTGGCTTACATGAAGTGGCCGAGGAAGCGATGCGTATTCATCAAGCCGCTTTCGGCAACGATCCGGTGCTGTCCAATGCGCTGGAAGCGGGAGGTGAATATGCATATCGTGTACGGGGTGAAGAGCATATGTGGACGCCGGATGTCGTCGCCAAACTGCAACATGCCACGCGTTCCAACAATGGGCAGGCGTACAAAGAATATGCAAAGCTGATTAACGACCAGACTCAGCACATGAAAACGTTGCGCGGCTTGTTCGAGATCAAGCCAGCTGGCGCGCCCGTGCCGCTGGCAGAGGTCGAACCAGCGAAAGAAATCGTCAAACGTTTTGCTACGGGAGCAATGTCGCTTGGATCTATTTCCACCGAGGCACACACCGCTTTGGCCATCGCAATGAACCGTATTGGTGGAAAATCTAACACGGGCGAAGGTGGCGAAGACCCGATGCGTTTCAAGTCAATTAAAGGTGGTGAAAAATTATCTGAAATTATAGGCAAAGGACGTATTGAAGCTGATCTGACTTTGTTGCCAGGCGATTCATTGCGCTCCAAAATAAAACAAGTGGCCTCGGGTCGCTTTGGTGTGACCGCAGAATACTTGGCTAGCGCCGATCAAATTCAAATCAAGATGGCGCAGGGCGCGAAGCCGGGTGAAGGCGGTCAGTTGCCCGGCCACAAGGTGTCAGAGTACATCGCTAAACTGCGTTTCGCCATACCTGGTGTGGGGTTGATTTCACCGCCGCCGCATCACGACATTTATTCCATCGAAGATCTGGCGCAGCTCATTCATGATCTGAAGAACGCCAATCCGCACGCCTCCATTTCGGTCAAACTGGTATCTGAAGTAGGCGTAGGTACAGTGGCGGCTGGTGTAGCCAAGGCCAAGGCAGATCATATAACTGTTGCTGGTCATGATGGTGGTACTGGTGCCTCGCCATTATCTTCCATTAAGCATGCCGGAACTCCGTGGGAACTCGGGCTGGCGGAAGCCCAGCAAACGCTAGTGTTAAACCGGTTACGTGGACGGATTGTTTTGCAGGTGGACGGCCAATTAAAGACCGGGCGCGATGTATTAATAGGTGCGTTACTCGGCGCGGATGAGTTCGGCTTTGCCACAGCGCCACTGGTAGTAGAGGGCTGCATCATGATGCGCAAGTGCCATCTCAACACCTGCCCGGTGGGCGTGGCTACTCAAGACCCTGAACTACGCAAGAAATTCACCGGTCAGCCTGAGCACGTGGTGAATTATTTTTTCTTTGTGGCCGAAGAAGTGCGCGAATACATGGCGCAGATCGGTATTCGCAAGTTCGATGATCTGATCGGTCGTAGCGAATTGCTTGATGCAAAACATGTCATTGCACATTGGAAAGCCAAAGGTTTGGACTTCTCCAAAATTTTCCATCAGCCTGATGTACCAGTTAGCGTGGCGCGCCGCCATGCCGAAGAACAGGATCATGGACTGACTCAGGCATTGGATCATCGACTTATTGCCGAGGCTATGCCTGCATTGGAAAGCAAGTTGCCGGTAATAATAGAAGGCCGCATTCGCAATGTTAACCGTACCGTCGGCGCAATGCTGTCGCATGAAGTGGCAAAACGCTATGGTCAAACGGGATTGCCGAACGATACTATTACAGTGAAATTACAAGGCACGGCCGGGCAAAGCTTCGGCGCTTTTCTCGCACATGGCATTACCCTCGAGCTGTCTGGAGAAGGTAATGACTATGTCGGCAAGGGGTTATGTGGCGGACGCATCGTGGTGCTACCACCCAAGGAATGCAACATCGTGGCCGAGGAAAATATCATCGTGGGCAATACCGTGCTGTACGGTGCGACCAGTGGCGAATGCTATTTCAGAGGAGTGGCTGGCGAGCGTTTCGCAGTGCGCAATTCTGGCGCTATTGCAGTAGTGGAAGGCTTGGGCGACCACGGTTGCGAATACATGACCGGCGGTATAGTGGTTGTGCTGGGTCAGACCGGGCGCAATTTTGCTGCAGGTATGTCCGGCGGCATTGCTTATGTCTTGGATGAGGATGGCGGTTTCGAACATCGATGCAATCTGGCGATGGTGCAACTGGAACCGATACCCGATGAGGCTGCTGCGAGCGACCTGGGAGAAGTCGAGACGCATGGCCGGGTGCATTTTAACCACCTCGCCAAGGCCGATGAACAGGTTTTGCGGGACATGGTGAGTGCGCATCTGCGCTACACCAACAGTATCCGTGCTCAGGATATTCTGAATAATTGGGCGCGCTACTTGCCGAAATTTGTCAAGGTTATGCCGACTGAATACCGCCGTGCCTTACAGGAAGTCGCGGCAGAACAAACCAAGCAATTGGAGGCTGTATAAATGGGTAAGATTACCGGATTCATGGAATTCCGCCGCTTAAGCGAGCATAGCTTGCCGGTCGCGGAACGCCTGAAAAACTATCAGGAATTTATACCGCGTCTGACCGACCAGCAGACTTCCGTGCAGGGTTCGCGCTGTATGGACTGTGGCATTCCATTTTGTACTACAGGTTGTCCGGTTAATAACATCATCCCCGACTGGAATGATTTGGTTTATCGCGGCAACTGGAAGCAGGCCTTGGACGTGCTGCATTCCACTAACAACTTTCCAGAATTCACCGGGCGTATTTGTCCTGCACCGTGTGAGGCGGCCTGCACATTGACCATTAATGACGATGCGGTAGGCATAAAATCAATCGAGCATGCCATTATCGATAAAGGCTGGGAGGAAGGCTGGGTTACGCCGCAACCAGCACAGACCAAGACCGGCAAAAAAATTGCCGTGGTTGGCTCTGGCCCGGCTGGCTTAGCTTGTGCGCAACAATTAGCACGTGTCGGACATGACGTAGTGGTATTCGAGAAAAATGATCGAATTGGTGGTCTTTTGCGTTATGGCATTCCCGACTTCAAACTCGAAAAATCGCACATTGATCGTCGCATGGAACAGATGCGTGCCGAGGGTGTTAAATTCCGCGTCAATCAGCATATCGGCGTGCAGGTGTCGGCTCAAAAATTGAAGGATGAGTTCGACGCCGTGATATTAACCGGTGGTGCTGAACAACCACGCGACTTGCCAGTGCCAGGACGTGAGTTGCAGGGAGTACACTTCGCAATGGAATTTCTGCCGCAGCAAAACAGAATCGTAGCGGGAGACGTGGTACCCGATCAGATTAAAGCGACTGGCAAACATGTGGTGGTGATCGGCGGTGGCGACACAGGTTCCGACTGTGTAGGTACGTCCAACCGCCAAGGTGCGGCTTCGGTGACCCAATTTGAGGTCATGCCGCGCCCGCCCGAGCAGGAGAACAAACCGCTGATCTGGCCATACTGGCCAATGAAGCTACGCTCGTCCAGCTCTCATGAGGAAGGCTGTCAGCGTGATTGGGCTGTGGCAACCAAAGAATTAACCGGCAAAAATGGCAAGATCGAAAAATTGCATGCCGTGCGCGTCGAATGGAAAGACGGAAAAATGCAAGAAGTGCCAGGCAGCGAAATTGAGATGAAGGCCGATCTCGTGCTTTTGGCGATGGGCTTCGTCAGCCCGATGCAGCAAATTCTGGAAGCGTTTGGCGTTGAAAAAGATGGTCGCGGCAATGCCAAGGCTGTCACTGATGGCGCGGGCTATTATCAAACATCGGTGAATAAGGTTTTCGCTGCTGGCGATATGCGGCGCGGCCAGTCACTTGTGGTGTGGGCAATACGCGAAGGCCGCCAGGCGGCACGTGCAGTGGATGAGTATTTGATGGGTAGTTCCAGTTTACCGCTCTAAATTAAGCAGCCCATTTCAGGCGTTGAATGACGGGTTGCAGTCAGCAAGCTGCGCTGATCTTACGTAATAACAGCATCTGGGTATCCTGGCCGGTATTTGCGGGGTTATTGGGCTATGGAACATATGGATTGCCTTCACTGCACTCGTGCTTGGCATCCAATAACCCATCCCCATCTGGGGCAGATGATGCGGCAGCAAAATAACGCAGGTATCCCTTCACTTCAAGATATTGATGCTTGAAGACGATATTATCTTCCTGGTTTTTTGCATTTATTTGCTTCACCAATGATGCAGACCCTTTGCATAACCAAGTTACTTGGCTAATCTCTCTGACAAGGTGAGTTTGAGAGGTCAGGGGTAAAGCTGTTTAAATTTAGTCAATATAAATTAAAGAGAACAACATGAATTTCAAATTAAAAAATGACACCTTCCTGCGTGCCTTACTGCGTCAGCCGACTGACTATACCCCCGTGTGGATGATGCGCCAGGCCGGACGATATCTGCCGGAATACTGTGCCACGCGCAAGCGCGCCGGCAGTTTTCTGGAATTATGCAAAAGCCCTGACATGGCTACGGAAGTGACATTGCAACCGCTGGATCGGTTCCCTCTGGACGCTGCGATTCTGTTTTCCGACATTCTCACCATACCGGATGCCATGGGCCTTGGATTATATTTTTCCGAAGGAGAGGGGCCCAAGTTTGAACGGCCCTTGCGCGACGAGACTGCTATCAAAGCATTAAGGGTGCCAGACATCAACAAAGATCTGCGTTACGTCACCGATGCCGTGTCGCAAATTCGCAAGGCGCTGAATGGTAGCGTGCCATTAATTGGTTTTTCTGGCAGCCCATGGACGTTATCTTGCTACATGGTGGAAGGCGGTGGCAGTGACGATTATGCACGTGTAAAAACCTTGATGTATAAAGAACCCAAGCTGATGCACCACATTCTGGAAATCACTGCGCAAGCGGTAACGCAGTACCTTAACGCCCAGATCGAAGCGGGTGCGCAGACCGTGATGATTTTTGATTCCTGGGGTGGAGTGCTTTCGCATGCTGCTTACTACGAATTTTCACTGCCTTACTTGCAGCAGATCGTGCAGGGGTTGAAACGCGAATATGACGGCGTGAAGATTCCAGTGATTGTATTTACCAAGGGTGGGGGTTTGTGGCTGGATAGCATCGCCGATATTGGCTGCGATGCGGTGGGGTTGGACTGGACCATGGACATTGGTGTAGCGCGACAAAAAGTGGGCCATAAGGTTGCGTTGCAAGGTAACTTGGATCCAGCCGTGCTGTTTGCCACGCCGGAAGTTATCTGTGCCGAGACGGAACGCGTGCTGGCTAGTTATGGCTATGGCAGCGGTCATGTATTTAATCTAGGACATGGCATTTCTCAATTCACCAACCCTGACAATGCTGCGGTGTTGGTTCAGGCAGTTCATGAGTTAAGTCACAAATATCACTAGAAATGCTTGACATTTCGTTTGGTTATACACAAATCGCGCAGCCATCCATTATGAGGAAAGTTTTTATACGAGCAGTAGACCATATAATTTAAGTTATTGTTTTTATTATAAATAAATTGTGCCCATGAAATGAGCGGCTGGAGAAAACCGTATACAGCATTAGTAGTTAGCCTACTTATATTGGAATTATCCACATTGTTATCCACAGCTTATGTGGAGAATAAAAAATACTCAATAAAGTCAGTTGGCTTAGCTCAGTATGATAGAAATTGCTGGAGCAAATTTTAATAAATGCGAATTGTTCGTGTCGCGCTTGATGTGCCATTGTCAACACTATTTGATTATTCGCTAGACAATAACATCGAGATCATTCCGGGACAGCGCGTATTAGTTCCATTTGGACACAAAAAAATGGCAGGAGTGGTGATGGAATGCGCAATGGATTCTGTCCTGTCTCCAGAACGTATCAAGCCCATTTTGCAAGTGCTGGGAGATATTCCGCCACTGTCCGATGAACTGCTCGTTTTGCTGCGCTTCTGTAGCGACTATTACCACTATCCCCTTGGTGTTACTGTGCTGTCCGCCTTGCCAGTACGTTTGCGTACCAACCAGCTGGTCACGCTCAAGGAAGCGATGCAATACAGACTAAGCATTAGCGGCCGGGCGCTCGACTTGAGCCTGCTGCCTAAGCGCAAGGTGGTGCAGCACCGCATCCTGGCAGCTTTGAAGTTGGATTCATTAACTGCCGCGCAAGTGCGCGCGCTATCACCAAGCGCAGCATCTGCACTTAAAGCATTGTCACAAGCGGGATGGGTCGAGACGTGTGCAGGGCCTGCGGTTTCCAACACATTTACATTCAACAATACTCATACGTTGACCTTGGAGCAGCAGCAAGCAGTGGACGCAATTACTAATGCATCATGCTTTGGCTGCTTTCTGCTGCACGGTATCACTGGTAGCGGTAAGACCGAGATTTATGTGCATCTGATGAACCGGATATTGCAGCAGGGAGGGCAAGTGTTGCTGCTGGTGCCGGAAATCAATCTTACGCCTCAGCTGGAAAATTATTTTCGCAGTCGCTTGCCGGATGTTGAGCTGGTCAGTCTGCACAGTGGCTTAAACGACGGAGAACGCATGCAGAACTGGCTGCGTGCGCAGTCCGGCCGGGCGCGGATCATACTGGGTACGCGTCTGGCAGTGTTCACGCCGCTGCCACAGCTGGCACTGTTGATTGTGGATGAGGAGCATGACACTTCGTTCAAGCAGCAGAATGGCTTGCGTTACTCGGCGCGGGATGTGGCAATCTTTCGTGCTAGCCAGCGTGGAGTACCGATTGTATTAGGATCCGCTACCCCTTCACTCGAAAGCTATTACAACGCACAGAGCGGACGCTACCAAATGTTACGCCTGACCCAGCGCGCGGCGGCACAGGCGCGGTTGCCGACGATGAGCTGTATTAACACCAGCAATATAGTTATGCAGCACGGTCTCAGTGAGCCACTTCTAAAGGCCCTGGCCGAGCGACTACAGCGCGGTGAACAGAGCCTGATATTCATTAATCGGCGTGGTTATGCACCCGTGTTGATGTGTGGTGCTTGCGGGTGGCTGTCCGGTTGTTCAAATTGCGCAGGCAAGCTGGTGCTACATCTTAAAGATCGCCGCCTGCGCTGTCACCATTGTGGCCATCAGGAGCGTGTGCCGCATGCCTGTCCGTCGTGCGGCAACGCCGACCTGCAGCCGGTTGGCATCGGCACACAACGGGTGGAAAGTGCATTGCAGGAGCATTTCCCCAAGGCCCGCATTCTGCGCGTGGATCGTGACAGCACACGTAATAAAGGAGCATGGCAAACCATGCGTCAGCAGATTCAAGAAGACGCGGTGGACATTCTGGTTGGTACGCAAATGCTGGCGAAGGGACATGACTTTCCGAACCTGACGCTGGTGGGTGTACTGAGCCCGGACGGCGCTTTATACAGTAGTGATTTTCGAGCATCGGAAAAGTTATTTGCCCAACTCGTCCAGGTAGCAGGGCGCGCGGGCCGGGCCGACAAGCTGGGCGAAGTGCTGATCCAGACCGCATTTCCCGATCATCCATTGTTCCGCGCATTGCGAGAACATGATTACGATACATGGGCAAAAATCCTGCTGGCAGAACGCCAATCCGCCGGTTTCCCACCATTCATGTACCAGGTGTTGCTGCGTGCTGAAGCTAAGCATGAGGCCCACATGTATACTTTCCTGCAACGAGCGCGCGAAGCTGCAGTTGAACTCGCCATGCCAGTTGAGATTTACGGTGTGGTTCCTGCTGCCATGCCGCGTCGCGCTAACCATTTTTTAGCGCAATTGCTGATGCAAAGCGAAGCGCGAAAACCCTTGCAGCAATTCCTGCGCGAGTGGCGACCCTTGCTGGATGCGCTACCCGCACAAAAATTGCGCTGGTCGCTGGATATTGATCCGATAGATTTCTAGATCGTCTGGCTCAATTGTGAAATAAGGCATTTCAAGGAGATACTTTATATGCTTCCGGATATTATAAATTTACTAAGAAACGTAGTCGGCACCGACCACCTGCTGAGCGGCGAAACAGCCGCGCCTTATTGTACCGACTGGCGCGGGCGCTACAGCGGCAAGGCGCTGGCTGTGGTACTGCCTGGCGATACGCATCAAGTTGCTGCGGTGGTCGCGCTGTGTGCTGAACACCGCATCGGCATAGTCCCGCAAGGCGGCAACACCAGTTTAAGCGGGGGGTCAGTACCATTGCCGCAAGGCCAACAGATTGTGCTTAACCTGTCACGCATGAACAAACTTCTTGCGCTGGACACCACCAACTATACATTAACCGTGGAAGCAGGCTGCACCTTGGCCACGGTGCGAGAGGCGGCAGAGCAGGTCAACCGTTTGTTCCCTCTTGGCCTCACCGCCATCGCAACGCAATGCGAAATCGGCGGCAACATTTCCACTAATGCCGGCGGCATCGGCGTGCTGCGCTATGGCAACATGCGCGACCTCGTGCTTGGACTGGAAGTGGTCTTGCCAGATGGCCGCATCTGGGATGGATTACGCAGTTTGCGCAAGGACAACACCGGCTATGATTTGAAGCATTTATTCATCGGCGCAGAGGGCACGCTAGGCATCATCACGGCCGCTGTGCTGAAGCTATTTCCGCGTCCACAATCGGTCGTAACCGCGTGTGTGGCAGTGCGCGACCCGGCGGTGGCGGTAGAGTTGCTCGCCCATTTGCGTGCTAATTGCGGCGACAAAATAAGTGCCTTCGAAATCATTTCGAGATCCTGCCTGGATCTCGTTTTAGCGCATATCCCCGATACGGTTGAGCCATTTGTTACGCGTTATGAATGGATCGTACTGATCGAACTATCGGATGTGCTGCAAGCGTCCCTGGACAAACCTTTGTTCAATGCGCTGCAAGCGTTCGGTGCAGGTATCCTCGAGTTCGCCGTAGATTCGAAAAATAGTGCCGTAAGCTGGTGGAATTTGCGCAAAAATATCAGTGAAGCGCAGAAACGCGAGGGCATTAGCATCAAGCATGACGTCGCCGTGCCGATCAGTCACGTGGCAGAATTCATCGCCCAGGCGAATGCCTCCTTGCGTGCCGCATTCAATGGTCTGCGCATTGTTGCCTTCGGCCATATCGGCGATGGCAACATCCACTACAACATCTCAATGCTGGATTCTGCACAAAACCCGGCCTTTATCGCACAAAGCCAACAGATCAACAGCATCGTGTACGACATCGTGCATGGATTAAACGGCAGTATCAGCGCCGAGCATGGGCTGGGGCAACTCAAGCGTAATGAGATACGTCATTACAAAAGTGCGCTGGAATTAGAGTTGATGCGCAGCATCAAGCACACATTTGACCCAAATAATTTAATGAATCCAGGGAAGGTAATGTAAAGAGTGCTCTTTGAGATGCGCTACAAGTGGTCGCGGTTATATATACACTGAGAGTCAGAGCGTTTTGATTTTAACCTTCAGCTATGCACCACTATTTGTTAATTATGTGTTCTTGACCAGTTTTGGACTTGGTAAGCCAAGGGGTGCCCGGATTATCCATTTGCTGCGGTACTCTTCTCTACTCCCTTGACGATAAGCTTGAAGCCAGGTCCGCAATAAGCTTGAGTGTTTGGGCTGAATATGCATGCGCGCCCTCTAGTTGTGTCTCTTTCGGTCGGGTGCATAAATTTTGCGATTCAGCTAAGCCCTACACCCTCATACGACACAACGTCATATTCTGTTTTTAAACATGAATGATAATACATACAATGAGGAAGTCGGCTAAACGTGGATTATAAGGATTCTTCCCACCTAACTTTGTTCCATGACAAAGTCAAACTTATCTTGAAGCATGGTAAAAAAATTGGTACATATCTAACCTGAATTTTGCATAAAAAGGGCAGAAATACATGCAAGTATTTAATATAATTGCGGTTACAAAGCCAGCAACTCGTAAAACACAAACAGCCTCTGCCCATGACGAATTCTACCCCAAACC
>Ga0209181_10008697_pt1 | contig 13557 bp, 8 predicted proteins | sample MAT05_FD_187208 | JGI IMG/M metagenome (GOLD analysis project Ga0209181, IMG submission 187208) | Freshwater microbial communities from Lake Fryxell liftoff mats and glacier meltwater in Antarctica - MAT-05 (SPAdes) (version 2) | ecosystem: Environmental > Aquatic > Freshwater > Ice > Liftoff... | reverse complement strand
GCAGCCGCCGAAGGTGACGTCGTCGTTACCGTTGCCGTCGCCGTCGGTGCCGCCGACGCCGACGCTGCCGACGCTGCCGACGCTGGGGCTGCCGCCGACGCCGACGCTGCCGGTCGTGCTGGGGTTGCCGCCGGCGCCGCCGGTTGTCGCCGAGGTCGTCACGATCCCGGTCGCCGACGAAGACACCATTTCGCCGGAGCTGGCGCTGGTGGTCGGGTCCACAACGCAGACGGTCGCGTCGGGGACCATGGCATCGAAGGGCTTGTTGGTGATCCCCTGGAAGGTGACGTTGTCGATCTCCCAGCCGAAGTCGCCGGCGGCGTTGTCGGAGCCGATCCGGAAGCGGACCTTCACCTTCTGGTCCGCGAGCTTCTTGCCCATGTTCACGGTCGCCTTGCTGGTGTTCGGCCAGCCCGCGCTGTCACCGACGAAGCCCTGACGGCCCTTGAGGACGTTCTGCGCCCCGTTCGGCTGCGGATCGCCGATCTTGCCGCCGTAGCCGGGGTTGCCGAACGCGGAGATGTCCTGCCAGGTCCCACCGCCGTTGGTGGTGATCTCGAGGACGGCGCCGTCCCAGCTCGTGCCACCGCTGGACTCGAATTGATGGCGGTGATCGAACGTGAGGATGAAGTCGTCCGTGGGGCTCACGGCGAGCGCGGGGGACTCGAGCGAGGTGTCGCTCGGGCTGCCGAAGTCGAGCCCGTGCCAGACGTGGTTGCCGGGCTTGGGCTCGTCTCGCGACCAGATCTTGTCGGAGTCCACGCCGGTGACCTGGAAGGTCGTTGTGAGGGCTTCGACGTCGTCGAACGTCGCGGCCTGGGGCAGCTGGTCGACGTTGGTGAGCGGCGCCGTGATGATGGCCCCCTTCGCCGTGCAGGCGTCGGGGTTCTCCACCGTCACGGTGAGGTTGAGGTTCAGCTTCGCGGTGATCGAAGCGTCGAGCTTCACGTCGAGCTGCGCTGTGGTCTTGGCGTAGGCGCCGAGCGGCGGGACCTGGATCGTGGTCCCGCCGGGGAAGCTCACGCCCGCGGTCGTCGTCGCGATCGTGACGGTGGTCACGCTCGTCGCTGCCGGACCTCCATTGAGGAGGTCCACGGTGATCTTGCCGGACTCCCCCGCGTCGAGGAAGCCGTCCTTGTCGCAGGAGAAGACGCTGTCATCGACCTTCACCGAGAGGGACTGGACGTTGGGGTTGACGGTGAAGCTCTCCACCACGCCGATGAAATCGGTCGAGTCGCGGGGCGGAGAGATGGCGCAGGACCCGGCGCCGCGCTTGGCGAAGGCCTTGGCCATGACGTTGAAATCACTCTCGTCGGCCGCGGCCGCCGCGGCGAGGACGGCGTCGCGCTGCTCCGTGAACGTGGGATCGGTCGGGGTGATCTTCATCCCCGCGACCACGTAGTTGGACATGCGCCGGTGGGCCTCGTCGTACGAGTACACGGGGTTGGGCCCGACCGTCTTCTGGAGGAGGGCCATGTAGGCCTCGAACATCATCATCGCCCAGATTTCTCCGGCGTTGTGAGGCTCGGCGTTGTTGACCCCGGTGTCCGCAAACGGGATGTTGGCCGGCAGCGCCACGCCGTCCGTGATGTGCTTGAACGTGAGCGGATTCTTCGTCATGTCCGTCGAGTACGGGTAGCGGCGGATGCCGAAGTACCCCGGATCGGTGAAGGCGCCCGTCGCATACTGGGCCGACGCGAAGGTGCCAGAGAGGTTGTCTCCCGGGCGCACCGTCATCAGCGAAGCGTTGAAGTCGGCCCAGCCCTCGCTCTCGGCGCTGCACGTCGGGGAGCCGCAGGGCACGAGGCGGAGGTGGAGGTAGTGCCCCCACTCGTGGGCGACGATTGTGTTGTCGATGGTCCCGTCGCGGTCGACGGAGGCCTGGCGGGACAGCGTCGCCGTCACCGGGCCGTTCAGCAGAGCCGCCTTGATCGCGGCGCCGTCGGCCTGGGTGGTGGAGAGGATCGGAATCGTCACGTTGGCGGTGCCGTCCCCCGGCATCGTCGGCGCCGCTCCAGCGACGTTGTTGGCGATGAGGAGGCCAATCGCCCCCGCGGCCGCGGCGCGCTGCGCCTTCTGCTGGAACGTGCAGTTCCCCCGGTCGACGAGGACGATCTTGCCGCTCACGTTGTTGGTGAGGTTCTGGCAACCATCGTTGATGGGGGCCGTCCCGTCCTGGCCCAGGATCACCGTGCCGGAGATGTTGAAGCTCTGCAGGCCGAAGTCGGCGACGCCGGGGGGGAGCGTCTTGTTGAGCGGCTGGACGGTGAGCGACGCGCTGCTGACCCCATCCCAGACGTACATCTGCATCACCGGCGACTCTCCGTCGGCGCCGGCGCTCATGTTGGCGTTGTTGCGGCTCTGGGGCGCGCCGTCCTGGGCCTGGGCCTGGAGCGGGTCGCCCGCGACGCCGCCGCGGCCGAGGTTGTCGAGCTGGGCGTTGCCGGCGGCCTCGTTGAAGCCCGAGTCGTACCACCAGTCATGGAGCCAGTTGGTGACGTAGAAGATCTGCGTGACCGCGGCCTTCTTCTGGTTCGCGCTCGCCTGTGGGCCGGTGGCCGTGTTGTAGATGCGATCGAAGGTGTTCGCCGCCGTCACGTTGGCGCGGAGGTCGGCGCCGCCCGAGAAGCCGTCGGGCGCGTCGTCGTCGGTGTAGGCGTCGACGTTGTTGCCCTTCGTCTCCGTCGCGCCCTTGGCGAGCCAGGGGTCGAAGGTGTTGCTCGGGTTCTTGTTGAACCCATCCATCGAGACGAGCACCGGGGCGACGTAGCCAGGGTAGCTGTTGTCGGGGAGGCCGGTCGGGTGAGGCGCGAAGTCGGCGATCGGGCCGTCGGTCGGGCGGAGATCCCCCGTCGAGTCGGCCCAGACGCGGTAGGTGAAGGCCTCGTTGTGCGTCTGGTTCTCCCGGTAGAGCACGCGCCCGTCGTCGGCGGCGATCACGTAGCCGTACCCGTCCGACTCGGTGCTCGCCACGTCGCCCGCGAGGATCTCGAGGTAGTAGGCGGGGACGAGGCGGTCAGGCAGCGGGAAATAGACCTTCTTCACGCGCGAAGGGCGGGTGAGGTGGAGCTTGCTGGACTTGACGAGGGGCGTCCCGGCAAGATCGTAATACCGATACTCGGCCTTGATCTTCTTGGTGTCGACGAGGTCCGACGGCTGGAAGGCAATCCCGTAGAGATCCCCCAGCGCGGTGGAGACGGCCTTGACGTCGGTGACCGAGAACGGTTTGACCTTGGACGACGGCACCGCCGCCGGGTGGAGATTGCCCCCGATGGCCACGAGACCGAGGCTCCGGTCCATCAGCACCTTCACGTCGTTGTGGAAGAGCACGACGCCGTCGAGGCGCTGCTGGAAGCTGACGAGGATGCCGCCGCTGCCGGTGTCGTGGACCTCTTTGACCTCGGCCGTGTTCAGGGCCGCGGGGGTGAGTCCGTAGCGATCCGCGTGGCTGAGCAGGTGAAGGCGGGCCGCCGCCTCCGGCGTCGATCCGAGGGCAGGGGAGACCGCGCTCGCGCCGCGCACCGCCCAGAGGAACGTGGGTCGGCCGCTGGCCTCGTCAGTCGAGGCGACGACCGCGGGCGCGCTCCGGCTCGACACGACCGGCGCGGCGACGGGCTTGGCCTGGGAATAGGCGTTGAAGTTCGGTCGATCCTTGGCCTGGGCGAGGGACGCGAGGAGCAGGGGGACCAGGGCCGCAAGGTATCGAGACGTGCGCTTCATACTCACTCCAGGACCGAAGTCATGCGATGGGGCGGAAAGAATCGCGTGGCACCGGAGAAGCCTGCTTTCGGCGTTCCGGGCGCACCGCGAGTGTCGAGCTATCTACTCGTTTTCGCGCCAAAACGGTAGCGATGCTACGGTCGAAAAAGCATGAATTGCCGTCACCTCGTCGCCGCCTCCGCCTTCGTTCTCGTCGCCTGCGCGCGGCCTGATCCTCCGAAGCTCACCCCGCTCTCGGTCAAGATCACCGCGATAACCCCGCTTTCGATCGATGTGGATCTCAAGATTGAAGCCGAGAACCCCAATTCGAGCGCGCTCTCGGCGCGATCGGTGACGGCGACGATCACCCTCGACGATCGCTACGTTGTAGGCACGGTGACGTTACCTCACGCGATCAAGCTCCCGGCTCACAAGAAAACGATCCTCGACGTGCCGGTGTCGAGCCGCTGGAAGGATCTCTCCGGCCTCGCCACGCTCGCGGCTGCGGGCAAGGACATCCCGTATAAAGTCGACGGCACGGTGGAGCTCGGAGGGGACACGCTCCACCTCGACGTGCCCTTCCACGTGGCCGGGACGCTCACCCGGGAGCAGCTCCTGCAGGCGACGCTGAGCTCGCTCCCGAAGATCCCCGGGCTCCTGCCGGGCGCGCGCTGATCCGTGTTCTCGGTCGAACGCGGCGCGGATAGCGGTTCCTGTGCTCTCGTTGTCGCGATAGTGTGAGCGCCGCTGCCGATGGCCCGCCTCGCGCTTTCGATCAAAAGCCTGCTCGAGCGCCCGGACGCGGAGCGTCGGCTCGGGCCATTTCTGCTCGTCTCCGCGCTGGGGCGCGGCGGGTTCGCGCCGGTGTGGCTGGCCAAGGAGATCTACGGCGCGACCGAGCTGCGCACCGCGGCGGTGAAGCTCTTCTCGCTCGATCCCGCGGGCGCGGGCGAGGACGACGCCCGGATCTCCGGGCCGAGCTCGGCCGCGGCGCGCGACCGGATCGTGGAAGAGGCGCGCTCGCTCTGTCAGGTCGAGCACCCCAGCGTCGTCCGCTTCTACGCGCTGCCGATCGACGAGGCCCGCGGCGTGATGGGGCTCGCGATGGAGTACGTGGCGGGCACCTCGCTCGACAAGCGCCTCGAGGTCGACGGGCGGCTCTCGATCGCCGAGACGCTCGCCGTGGGGATCGCCATCGCCTCGGCGCTCTCCGCGGTTCATCGCGTCGGGCTCGTGCACCGCGACGTCAAGCCCGGGAACGTGATCGACTCCGCCGGGATCCACAAGCTCATCGACTTCGGCATCGCCGCGGCCGACGCCGTGGGCGCCAAGAAGCCGCGCGAGAACCGCAAGCCTCGGGTGGTGATGCTCGACGATCTCCCGCTGGAGATCGTCGGCACGAAGATGTCGGCGATCGAAGGCGCGGTGACCAAGCTCTCCGGCCCTGGATCAACGTCGACGTCGTCGGATCCCTCGTCGCTCGGCGTGCGCTGCGGGACGGTCGGCTACATCGATCCCATCGTCGTCTCCACCGGCGTCCCGGCGACGCCGTCGAGCGATCTCTACGCCCTCGGGGCGATGCTCTTCGAGTGCGTCACCGGCAAGGTCCCGGCCGCGGCGCGGATGCCGGATGGGCGGGGATTGAAGGGTGAAGTGCTCGACGGGAGGATGGCCGCGCCGCCGCTGCTCGAGGTCGCCCCCGCGGCGCCGCCTTCGCTCGCGCGCCTGATCGACGCGCTGCTCGCGCCGGATCGTCGCGAGCGTCCCACGTCGGCCGAGTGGGTGGCGATCCGGCTCGAGCAGGTGCGCCACGAGCTCGCCGGCGTCGCGCGCGCGCTGCCGCCCGAAGACGTGGGGCCGTTCCGCGGCCTCGGCCGGTTCGAGGTCGGCGATCGTGACGTGTATTTCGGCCGCGCGAGCGAGGTCGCCGCGGCGCTGGAGACGCTCCGCAGCCGCGGCGTGGCGGCGCTGATCGGGCCCTCCGGCAGCGGTAAAAGCAGCCTCGCGCGCGCGGGCGTGCTCCCGGCGATCGCCTCGGGCGGGCTCGGGGGCTGGCCGAAGAAATGGGACACCGCGGTCGTCGAGCCGGGGGCCGATCCGCGCGCGGCGCTCGGCGCGGCGCTCGCGCGCTTCGTCCCCGGCGCGAAGGATCTCTCGCCCGAGGCGCTGGTGGTCGCGCTCGCCGATCGCGCGCAGCGGGACGGCGTCGGCGTGGCGCTCCTCGTCGATCAGCTCGAAGAGGTGGCGACGATCGCCTCGGGGGCGAGCCAGGCGTGGGCGGTCGCGCTCCTCGGTCGCCTCGGCGAGCAGGCGCTCCCCGGCGTGCGCGTCGTCGTCGCCGCGCGGCGCGATCTGCTCGACCCGCTCCTCGCGCTCGGCGGCCTCGGGCGCGCCCTCGTCCGCGGCCTCGTGCTGATCGAGCCGATCACCGACGTGACCTGGGGCGACGTGCTCGATCAGGCCCTCGCCGCCTACGGCTACGCGCTCGAGGACGACGCGCTCAAGGGCGAGCTCCTGGCCGATCTCAAGCTCACCGCGAGCGCGATGCCGCTGGTGCAGTTCGCGCTGACGGAGCTCTGGCACAAGCGCTCGCGCGAGACGAAGAAGGTGACCCGCGACGGCCTGCGCGCCATCGGCGGCATCGCCGGCGCGCTCGAGCGCCACGCCGACGCCACGCTCGCGGAGATCGCCCGATCGCAGCCCGGGGCGCTGCTCGCCGCGCGCGCCGTGCTCCTCGCGTTGACGACGCCGCAAGGGACGCGGGCGGCGCGCAAGATGAGCGAGCTCAAGGCCGCGGCGGGCCCGGGGCACGCCGACGTGATCGAGGCCTTCGAGCGGGCGCGGCTGATCGTGCCCGGCCCCGGCGGCGTCACGCTCGCGCACGAGGCGCTGCTGACCCAGTGGGGCAAGCTCCGCGGCTGGGTCGCCGAGGCGCGCGAGGATCGTCTGCTGGCCGAAGAGCTCGAGCGCGACGCCGAGAAGTGGCACACCGATCCCGAGGCCGTCCCGCTCTGGCAGCGTCGTCGGCTGGTCTTCGCGTCGTTCCTCTCGCGCCGCGGCGGCGTCCGCCTCACGCCCTCCGCGCTCGAGTTCCTCAAGGTCAGCGGGCGCTCCGAGCGGCGTAACCGCTGGCTGATCTTCGGCCTCGCCGCGTCAGCGTTGATCGCGCTCAGCGGCGGCGCTGTCGCCTACGTGATCGCGGTGCGGGCCCAGGAAGAGACGTCGCGGCTCAAGCTGATCGAAGAGCAGTCGAGCCGCGAGCAGGCCGAGCGGCAGATGCACCAGGTCCAGGCGAAGCAGGACAAGATCGACGAGCTCTTGCGAGACCTCGCCGACTCGCCGAAGAAGGAGACCGTGATCGCGCTCCAGCGTCAGATCCGCGACGCGGCGACGCAGAGCATGGCCGAGCCGAAGGAGACGCGTACGCCGATCCTCGCCTCGTCGAGCCGCGCGATCGTGAGCGTCATGCCGGCCTTGACGACCTCGGCGAAGGCCCTCCCCGCGACGACCACGCCGCCCCGTTCGGAGCCGGAGATCCCCGTGATCAAGCAGCAGACCGACTGGGAGTGATCCAGCCATGATCGCGGTGCCCCGGTCGCGCTTTCGGGTCGTCCTCGCGCTCCTCGCGTGGCTCACGGCCGCGGGGCCCGCGCGCGCGCAGGATCCTCGGCCGGCCGAAAGTGACGCCGCGCCGACGACGCCCGCCGAGCGGCTCGCGCTCGCCAAGGATCTCTTTCGCAAGGGCGTGGTCTTGCTCCAGGCCGACGACACCGAGCGGGCGCTCGACTTCTTTCTCCGCTCGCGCGCCGAGCAGGCCTCCGCGAAGAACATCGGGAACGCCGCGATCTGCTTGAGCCGCCTCGGTCGCTACGACGAGGCCCTCGAGATGTACGAAGAGCTCCTGCTTCGTTTCGCGGCGGATCTCGACACCGAGGACCGCGCCACGCTCGTGCCGGCGATGGCCGCGCTCCGCGAGAAGGTGGGCGGCATCAACCTCTCGGCCAACGTCGATGGCCTGGTGGTGATCGACGGCCGCGCGCGCGGCAAGCTCCCGTTCAACGCGCCGATCCGCGTCCTCGCCGGCGTGCACACGATCCGGGTCTTCAAGGAAGGCTACGTCGCCTACGAGGCGCGGGTCACCGTCAACGCCCGCGAGCCGATCGACGTCGACGCGCGCCTCGCGCCGCTCGCGGGCGCGGGCCTGCTCCGCGTCGACGCCGCCTCGAGCGAGGGCTTCGAGGTGCTCGTCGACGGCTCCACGGTCGGCCGGGTCCCCTGGGAAGGAACGCTCGGTCTCGGTCGCCATCTGGTCTGGATCCAGAATGGCGATCGCGGCTCCGCGCCGAGCTCGGTGGCGATCCTCGAGGGGCAGACGGCCCTGGCGCAGCTCCCTGTCTCCGACCTCGGCCCGCCGCTGCGGATCGCGATCACGCCGCCCACGGCCGGCGTCGCCGTCGACGGCGTGGCCCTCGGCATCGGCTCGTGGTCCGGGCGCTTGCCGATCGGCAGACACCGCGTCGTCGTCTCCGAGGACGGCTACCGCAGCCGCGCGATCGCCCTCGTCGTGCAGAACCGAAGCCTCGTCGCCGAGCGCGTGCAGATCGATCTGGTCATCGATCCCGAGAGCCCGCGCTGGCCGCGCTACGCGAGGGGGAGCGTGTACGCGAGCTTCTTCGGCGGCTACCTCGGCGGCACGAGCCTCCGCTCCGACGCCGAGGAGGCGTGCGCGTCGGGCTGCCTCCGCGCGCCCACCGTGAGCGGCGGCTTCGGCGGCCTGCGCGTGGGCTTCCGCTTCCGGCTCGGCTTCGCCCCCGAGGTCGCCGTCGGCGTCGCGTCGTTCGGCGCGCCCTTCACGCGCAACGCGGCGTCGACGTTCTACAGCCGGCAGGCCGCGGTGACGGTCCCGGTGAGCTACCAGCTCGAGGACCGCCTCCGCCTCGCGGGGACCTTCCTCAGCACCGGCGCCAGCGCCTGGATCCCGCTCCGCCCCGACCTCGGGTTCCTCGCCCGCGCCTCGGTCGGCGTGCTCTTCGCGAACATCTCCGACCCGATCACCGGCACCGCGAGCGCCGGCGGCACGACCGCCGTGATCACGGTGTCGAACCGCGATGAGACGCTCTCCAAGGCCATCGGGTTCATCCTGCCCGAGCTCGGCGCCGAGGCGCGGCTGGGCTCGTTCCGCGTGGGCCTCACGCTCGGCGTGGCCTTCTTCCCCGCGCTGGGCCCGCGCTTTTCCCACGACAACACCGGAGTGAGCCCGCGCTGCGACGCGGCCCGTCCGACGGAGGCGGGGTGCGCGCCGATAACGCATCTCCTGGCGGGGGAGCGGGCGTTCGGGCCCTTCGTGCTGTGGACTCCGCAGGTGGCGCTGGGGTATTCGTTCTGAGCGCCTGGTAGACAGGCTACTCATGCAGCCGCTGACTTCTTGTAGGTCGCCGCAAAGACCATATCCGCGAGCCCTCGCTTGAGCTCGGGGTTGTCGACGTACTGCTTGAACAGCTCGGTAGAGTCCTTCATCACCGCTATCATCACTCGACCGAGCGCCTTGTCGAGCTCAATCCGGGCGTTCTGCACGTCGGAGTTCTTCTGCGCGTTCTGATAGGCAGTGTCGGCGGCGACGTTGACGACAATGTCCTGGGTGAGCAAGCGCTCGATGCGATCCTGGTCAACCCACCCGATATTACCAAACTGCTCGTTGAAAGACTTGATGATGTTCGAGAGCCGTTCGAGCTCCGGCTCGGGCTTGTGTCCGCCGCCCACCGTCGGAACCGGAGCGATCTCGGCGTCGGCGTCCGGAAGCTGAATCTTCATCGCCGCGCGCTTCTCGACGCGGTAGCTGTCCATGTCGATCGCCTCCAGGATGCCCCGGGAAAGGTCAAAGGTCTTCTTCCTTCGGCGCCGGCAGCTTGGGCACGATGAGGCTCAGGAAGATCGACAGCTTCTCCCATGCGGCGTTCGTGTACGGGAGGATCGAAGAGAGGAAGCCATAAGTCCGCGTGAAGGCCTTGGCCTTGCCCTTGAAGTCCACTTGCCCGTCTTCGTCGAGCTGCTCGATGTAGACGGCGACGCAGGCGTCCAGGATCGGATCCAGCCGGTCGCGATCGGCCCCGCTCAGGAACAGGGAGACAAGCTCGTCAATCTGCGCCGGCACATACACCTGGTGCCCGTCGAGCTCGGCCTTGAGATCGTGCAGCTTGTTCGGATCGGTCTCCGCCGAGAGGATCGTCGTACGGTAGTAGTCCGCGAACGCCTTCTGGATGGTGTCGGTGTCGTTCTGGAAGTCGAGCACGAACACGTTGTGCTACTTCGGACTCGTGTTTCGCCATTTTCGTGTGGAGTTGGACGCCGCCCACCCGCCCGAGCCCTTGGTTAAAACCTCGGGCTCTACGTACAAAGTCCGCCCCGAGGGCGGACTAGCGTCGACATTTCTGTCAATCGATACAGCGCCGACGCGAGTCCCCGAAGGGGACTTCGTAAGGTGGAGCCCGGGGTTTCAGCCCCGGGCGGGGGTGCTGTTCGGCAGAGCTCGGTGGTCTCATCACCGCATAATGGCGAAACACGAGTCGGATGCGCCCGATTCAATCGGGAGAGCGTCTGCACGGCCTTGATGCCCGAGAGCGGCTTGTCCACATACATGGTGTGGAGCAGCGGCTCGTCATAACCCGTCTGGAACTTATCTGCGCAGATCAGGAAGCGGTAAGGATCCTCCTTGATCCGGTCGGCGATGGAGCTGCTCGGAAAGCCGTTCAGCGACGCTTCGGTCACCTTGAGCCCGTCATACTCATGCTCTCCCGAGAAGGCGACGATAGCCTGATGATGGCTCTTGCGCTCCTTGAGGTACTCGCGGATGGCGTAGAAGTACTGGATCGCCCGCTCGATCCCGCTGCATACGACCATCGCTCGCGCCTGGCCGCCGACCATATTCAGCGCCAGCACCTGCTCGTGGAAGAGGTCGACCGTGATCTCGGCCTTGATCCGGATGGCGTGATCGTGGCCCTCGACATACTTCCGCAGCTTCTTCTGCGCCCGCTTGGTGTCGAACTCCGGATCGCTCTCGACCTTTTTGATGAGCTTGTAGTAGCTCGCGACAGGCGTGTAGCTCTTGAGCACGTCGAGGATGAAGCCTTCGTCGATGGCCTGCTTCATCGTGTAGCTGTGGAAGGGTCGGTGCTTGACCTCTCCGTCCGCGGGGAAGGCCTCGCCGAAGATCTCGAGCGTCTTGTTTTTCGGGGTCGCCGTGAAGGCAAAGTAGCTCGCGTTCGGGAGCAGCTTGCGCGACTCCATGACACGGTTGACCGTGTCCTCGAGGGTCTCGTCCTCGCCTTCGGCCCCGTCCGTCGACAGCGCCATGGACAGCGCCGCCGAGGTCTTGCCGCCCTGGCTCGAGTGCGCCTCGTCGATGAGGATGGCAAAGTGTCGCCCGCGCTGCTCATCCCCGATATCCTTGAGGATGTGGGGGAACTTCTGCACCGTGGAGATGATGATCTTCTTCCCATCCTCGACGAGCTGGCGCAGATCGCCCGAGTGCTCGGCGTGGCCCACGGTCGCGCCCACCTGCGCAAACTGCTTGATCGTGTCGTGGATCTACTGGTCGAGGATCTTGCGATCGGTGATCACCACGATCGAGTCGAAGACGGCGGCGCCGTCCTTGCGTAGCCCGATGAGCTGGTGAGCGAGCCAGGCAATCGAGTTCGACTTCCCGCTGCCCGCCGAGCGCTGGATCAAATAGCGCTTGCCCGCCCCGCGCTGCCCGGCATCGGCCAGGAGCTTCCGCACCACGTCGAGCTGGTGATAGCGCGGCCAGATCTGCACCGGCTTTGTCTTGCCGGTCTTCTCGTTCTTCTCCGGCACCCGCTGCGCATAGCTCTCGAGGATGTCCGTCAGCCCGCGCGGCGTGAGCATGCGCTTCCAGAGAAAATCGGTCTTCAGCCCCTCGGGGTTCGGCGGGTTGCCCGCGCCGTCGTTCCAGCCCTGGTTGAAGGGCAAGAACCACGAGGCCTTGCCTTTCAGGTGCGCGCAGAAGCTCACCTCCTGGTCGTCCACCGCGAAGTGGGCCAGGCAGCGCCCGAGCTCGAAGAGCTTCTCGCGCGGATCGCGGTCGCGCTTGTACTGCTCGATGGCATCCGCGACAGTCTGCTTCGTGAGGCTGTTCTTGAGCTCGAAGGTGGCGACCGGCAGGCCATTGAGGAAGAGCGCGAGATCGAGCGAGCGCTGGGTCTCGTCGCGGCTGTAGCGAAGCTGCCGGGTGACGCTGAAGCGGTTCCCCGCGTGCCGCTCGGCCGCTGCCACGTTGCCCGGGGAGGGCGTACCGTGGAAGAGATCGAGGTGCAGCGGCCCGTGCTTCACGCCGTCACGGAGCACGTCGATCGTACCGCGCTTGCTGATCTCGCCTTGCAGCCGAGCGAGGAATTTATGGCGCGTCGGGCTGTCGTGATCGAGGTCGAGCGCCTCGGCGATCCTGGGCTGAGTTGCTCGGAGGAAGCCTTGAAGCTGCACGAGGTCGACGGCGTAGCCGCGATCGTAGTGGGTCGGGGCGCCGAGCAGCCAGCCGGTCCCGCCCGCCACGGGGACCGACGTCTCCGTGGGCGTGTGGGGCGGTACGAGCAGATCGGTGCGCCCGGTCATGGCGCGGACGATGAGCGACTCCAGGCCTTTCTCGCTGGCGTCGGTCTTCACGCGCTGGCCACGGGCGCGACGGACGGCAGCCATCCCTTGGAGGTCAGCACATCCCACGCGAGATGGATCTGGCGTGGGGAGAACGCGCGTTTGTGCTCGCTCCATTGATGCACGGCGTCCACCGTCGCATCCGGCCCGGAGGCGCCCCCGCGCGTCGCCACCCAGTGCGCGGTCGCGAGGAGCTCCATCCCGAACGGGGACTCGAAGCCTTCGACCAGAGCCACGACGCGATCGAAGCGCGCCCGCGTATCTGGATGAGCGTTGAGGAACGCGGAGGCATCTGCGGCCGCGCCGGGGACCAGCTCGAGCTGCTTCTCGGGTGCGTCACCGCCGTCGGCGTAGCCCGACACAAAGTGTCCCTCGATCAACGCGAGCACCTGGCGGAGGTTCTCGGCGTAGGGGCCGAACGGCGCCTTCTTGTACCGGAGGCGAAGCGGCTCGCCCGCCTCCTGCATGAAGTACATGAGCTTGTGCACCTCGAGCAACGAGATGAACGGGTCGAGGAGGCCGGCGAGGTAGCGCTCCATCAGACCCACGAGCACGGCGCGACCGGGCGTCATCTTCGGGGGCTCGGTAGACCGCGTCATCGCTGCGGCGGACGGCGACCCGGACGGCTCGTAGACGAGCACCCGCACGTCAGGCAGAGCCGCGAATGCGCGCTCGATGCGCGGCAGGACGTCCGCCCAGTCGAGCCCGCCGAGGCCGCACCCGAGCGGCGGGACGGCGATCGACCTGATGCCGAGGCGCTTCACCTCCGCGATCAGCGCGTCGAGTCCGGCGTCGATATCCTCGATGCGGCTCTTGCCCTTCCAGTGCCGCTTCGTGGGGAAGTTGACGATGAACCGCGGGTTGGTGAGCCGCTCCGTCGCGATGACGAGCATGCGCCCGGGTTGCACCTCGTCGCGCTTGCAGGCCGCCGCGTACGCGGCGAAATTCGCCGGGAACGCGCGCTTGAACTGCAGCGCGATGCCGCGCCCCATGACGCCGACACAGTTGACCGTGTTGACCAGCGCCTCGGCTTCGGCGCGGAGAATGTCACCGCGGGTGAGCTCGATCATGATCGCGACCTTCCTCGATTCATCTAGAGCACCGAACAGGTTGAAATGCCCAGATTTCAACGCAAAGGCGCGGAGACGCAAAGGCGCAAAAAATCGGATTTCTTTTTTTGCGTCCCTGCGCCTC
>Ga0209181_10008696_pt1 | contig 13559 bp, 12 predicted proteins | sample MAT05_FD_187208 | JGI IMG/M metagenome (GOLD analysis project Ga0209181, IMG submission 187208) | Freshwater microbial communities from Lake Fryxell liftoff mats and glacier meltwater in Antarctica - MAT-05 (SPAdes) (version 2) | ecosystem: Environmental > Aquatic > Freshwater > Ice > Liftoff... | reverse complement strand
GACGAACTGATGCGAGAACCACACCGAGTTGTGATGACTGTGCGAAACCGGATCGCGCGGATGCCCCATCCGCGTGAGAGATCGCCCCGCCGGTCCGATGATCGGAAAAACAAACGGTCGCCGCTGTTCCTGCGCAAAATGGAACCGCGCGATCTCCTCGCCATCGCGCTGAAAGGAAACCTCATCCCGCGGCTGCGGGATCGCCTGCATCCGGGGGACCGGCTTTGGCTCTGCAGCGGCGAGGGGCATCGAAACGATCACAGCGAGAATGAGCTGACGCATGACGGATTGCTGCCCGATTCCTCGCTCGCCCGCAAGATGCCAGAGCCACCCGCGGCTCCCATGCGACAGCACTGGCGACATCGCGCGCTCAGCGGTTGAAGGCCGGGCTTTGGGCCGATGGCAGCCGACGAGGTTTGGCGTTCCTTCGTTCGATCCGAGCGCCAATCCACATTTGCCCATGCCCAATCCCTAAAATTGCAATTTCCCCGCCATCCCGCTTTCATCCACGCCATGCGTCTCCTCCTCTCCCTGCTCCTCCTCGCCACGTCACTCCACGCCGCCGAAATCCGCACCGTCGCCGGCACGGGCGTGAAAGGTTCTGCGGGTGCCGGCGGCCCGGCCACCGCCGCGCAGATCGACAACCCCTTCGGCGTCACGCGCGGACCGGATGGAGCGCTGTGGTTTTGCGAATACGGCGGCCAGCGTGCCAGCAAGATCACCGCGGATGGGAAACTTCACGTCGTCGCAGGCAGCGGGCAGAAAGGCTACACCGGAGACGGCGGCCCGGCGCTGCAGGCAACCTTCAATCTCCCGCACGAGATCAGGTTCGACAAAATGGGCGACCTTTACATCGTGGACATGACGAACCACGCGGTGCGCAAGGTGGACATGAAGACCGGCGTCATCACGACCTTCGCCGGCAACGGCAAGCCCGGCTACTCCGGCGACGGCGGCCCTGCGAAGGAGGCGCAACTCAAGCAGCCGCACAGCATCCAATTCGACTCGGCGGGCGACCTGTTCATCTGCGACATCGGCAACGACGTCATTCGCAAGGTGAATATGAAGACCGGTCTCATCACCACCTTCGCGGGCACGGGAAAAGCCGGCCCCACTCCCGACGGCTCGCCCATTGCCGGCACGCCACTGAACGGCCCGCGCTCGATTGATTTCGACGCGCAGGGCAACCTCTGGCTCGCCACGCGCTCGGGGAACCAGGTCTTCAAATTCGACCTCAAGGCCGGCATAATCCACCATGTCGCGGGCACGGGAAAGAAAGGCTTCACCGGCCACGGCGGCCCCGCGAAGGACGCCACGCTCTCCGGCCCCAAAGGCATCGCCGTCGCTCCAGATGGCAACGTCTATCTCGCCGACACCGAGAGCCACAGCGTCCGCATGATTGACGTGAAAAAAGGCACGCTCGAACTCATCGCCGGCACCGGCGAAAAAGGCGACGGCCCCGAAGGCGATCCGCTGAAATGCAAGATGGCGCGGCTGCACGGAGTCTTCGTGGACAAAGACGGCACGCTCTACATCGGAGACAGCGAAGCGCACCGTGTGCGGGCAGTGAAGTAGAGTGGTTGGAAACATTGACTGCCGCCGAGCCAATAATCTAACTCTCCCTTGAGGCTCTTGCAAAACCTCAGCCAGCCGTAAGAGGGCGAGATGCATTCACTCCTCTTAGCGATGACGCCGCGCGTCGGTGACCGTGTAGGTTTTGCAAGAGCCTCCCTTGTTCCCAAAACCCGAAAGACAATGGCATCCATCACAAAAAAGATCGCTGAACGGCTTGCGTCAGGTTCCTAATGCTTCCGGCCGGTTCTCACAAACGCGAAGGCCAAAGACGTCAACGAGTCGGATACTGTCATCATCATCACAGACACGCTCGCGGAGGTGCCCGGCTACGACAAACATTCGGAGATCACATCGGAACTCGCCATCAAGAGCACCTGCTGCGATTTGGCCATTAAGCTCGATTCCAAGATTAGGCTCCTGATTGAGGCGAAGGCGATTGGCATCGAGTTGAAGGAAACCCACATCAAGCAAGCAATCGATTACACCGCAAATCAGGGTATTGAGTGGGTCATTCTCACCAACGCCGTGAAATGGCAAATCTCCGCAGTCACGTTCGCGCAGCCAATCGGCCATGAATTGGTCGGAGAGATCGACTTTTCGACGCTAAACCCGAAAGCCGATGCGGATTTGGAGGGGCTGTTTCTGTTCACCAAGGAGGCGCTCACACGCGACGTTTTGGAAGACTATCAGTTGCAGCGGCAGGCGATGAGCCGCTTCTTCCTCGGGGCCATGATTCTCAGCGACCCGGTGCTTGCCGTGGTGCGGCGTGAACTGCGACGAATGTCACCCGACGTGAAGATTGAGGTGGAGCAGCTACGGACGGCATTGACCGAAGAGGTGCTCAAGCGCGATGTGCTGGAGGGCGATCGCGCCGACCAAGCACGCAATGCGCTGCGCGGCAACCGACGCCGCACAAAATCAAATGACGACTGGAATCGTTCGCGGGACCATCTCCAGATCCGCAGTCTAACAACGGTGCGCGGCTGAGCCAGACGGCGTTTCCGCCTGAACGCCTGCGGGATTCCACCCAATGTTTCCGCCGATTTCATATGACCGAATGCCTCGAAGCGGATAGACCACCTGCACTCCGATGAACCTCCGATTCGCCCTCGCCCTCCTCGCCGCGTCCGCCGCCATCTGCGTCGCCGCGGAGAAGCCAAACATCATCTTCATCCTCGCCGACGATCTCGGGCAGATGGATGTCGGCAGTTTCAACCCAAAGACGTTCTACGAGACGCCGAACCTCGACGCGCTCGCGAAGCGAGGGATGCGGTTCACGCAGGGCTACGCGGCGTGCTGCGTGTGCTCGCCCACCCGCGGCTCGATCATGACGGGCAAATATCCGCCACGCTTCGGCATCACGAATTTCATTCCCGGTGGGAAGAAGGGAAAGCTGCTGCCCGCGCCGAATGCAGGTCACCTGCCGCTGGAGGAGGTCACCATCGCCGAGGCGCTGCGCGACGGCGGCTACGCGACGTTCTTCGCCGGCAAGTGGCATCTCGGCGGCGACGAATTTTTCCCAGGCGCGCAGGGTTTCCCGAAAGAACTCACGAACGGCGACGGCAAGAAGGCCAACGTGCAGTTCTGGTATCCGAAGTCCGACCTGCCCGTGCCGGATCACAAGGACGATCCCAAGACGACCGAGCGCATCGCGAACGAGGCGGTGAAGTTCATCGGCGAGCACAAGGCCGGGCCGTTCTTCGCCTACCTGCCGTTTCTGGCGGTCCATACGCCCATCGGCGCGCGCGCGGAACTCGTCGGGAAATACAAGAGGAAAGCCGAGACCGCACCGCCCGACGCGTGGGGAGAGGAGCGCGAGAACAAAGTCCGCCTCGTGCAAAACAATCCCATCTACGCCGCGATGCTGGAGCAACTCGACTCCGCCATCGGCCGCGTGCTCGGCGCCGTCGAGCAGAATGGGCTCACGCAAAAAACCGTCGTCGTCTTCATGTCGGACAACGGCGGACTCGCGACCTCGGAGGGTCATCCCACCTCGAATCTCCCGCTGCGCGCCGGCAAAGGCTGGCCGTACGAAGGGGGCGTGCGCGAACCTTTGATCGTCTGTGCCCCCAGCGTGACGAAGCCTGGCAGCACGTGCGACACGCCGGTCATCAGCACGGATTTCTATCCGACCCTGCTGCAGCTCGCAGGCCTCGAGTTGAAACCGCAGCAGCATCTCGACGGCGTGAGTTTCCTGCCATTGCTCAAAGGCGAAACGGTGCCGCGCGGCAAACCGCTGTTCTGGCATTACCCGCATTACGCCAATCAAGGCGGTGCGCCGAATGGCGTGATCCGCGACGGCGATTGGAAGCTCATCGAGTGGTATGAGGACGGCGCGCTGGAACTCTACAACGTCCCGCAGGACCTCAGCGAAAGGAACAACCTCGCCACGCTGAATCCCGACAAGGCAAAGGAACTCCACGCGAAGCTCATCGCGTGGCGCAAGGAAGTCGGCGCCGTGATGCCCACGCCGAATCCTGACTTCAAACCCGCGACCAAAAAATCGAAATGAAACATCGCGTCACCCTGCTGGTCTCGTTGGCGCTCCTCGCCATCGCTGCGCGCGCCGCCGACAAGCCGAACATCATCTTCATCCTCAGCGACGATCTCGCGCAGGGCGATGTCGGCTGCTACGGGCAGAAGCTCATCCAGACCCCGAACCTCGATCGCATGGCAAAGGAAGGGACGCGCACCACGCAGGCGTTTTGCGGCACCACGGTCTGTGCGCCCAGCCGTACCTCGCTGATGATCGGACAACACACCGGCCATTCGCCCATTCGCGCGAACCGCGAGATCGGCAAAGAGGGACAGTTGCCGCTGCCGGCAGGGACATTCACCGTCGCGCAGCTTTTGAAAAGCGCAGGCTACGCGACCGCGTGCATGGGCAAGTGGGGCATGGGCATGTTCGACACCACGGGCAGCCCGCTGAAGCTCGGCTTCGATCATTTTTTCGGCTACAACTGCCAGCGGCACGCGCACTCGTATTTCCCGACGTATCTGTACAACGACGACAAGCGCTTCGAGTTGCCGGGCAACGACGGCAACACGAAGGTCGAGGGCAAGGGTGCCATCTACGCGCAGGACCTCATCGCGGATGAGACGCTGAAATTCGTGAAGGCGAACAAGGACCGTCCGTTCTTCCTCTACTACTCGATCACGCTCCCGCACGGCACGTTTCAGATCAACGATCAGGGCCTCTACAAGGACAAGCCGTGGAGCGAGCAGGAGAAAAACTACGCCGCGATGGTCACCCGCCTCGACACCGACGTGGGACGCATCCTCTCGCTGCTGAAGGAACTCAAGCTCGACGACAAGACGCTCGTGATGGTCTCCGGCGACAACGGCTCGTCCTTCGCGCCGAATTCCCCGCTCGGCAAACGCTTCGACCAGGCCACGAACGGACTGCGCGGCTTCAAGCGCGAACTCTACGAAGGCGGCCTGCGTAACGCGGGCCTCATCCGCTGGCCCGGCACCGTGCCCGCGGGCCGCGTGAGCGACGAGCCGTGGGCGTTTTGGGATTTCCTGCCGACGTGCGCCGAACTCGCCGGCGCGAAAATCCCCGACAGCGCGCGCATTGACGGCCTCTCGCTCGTCCCATTCCTCAAGGGCGGTCCCGCGCCGAAGCGCGAATACTTCTACTGGGAGCTCCACGAAGGCGCGTCGTTGCAAGCCGTGCGCTGGGGCGACTGGAAAGCCGTGCGCAACGGCCCGTCGAAGCCCATCGAGATCTACGACCTGAAGACCGACGCCGCCGAGTCCAAAGACCTCGCCGCGGAAAAGCCCGACCTCGTCGCGAAAGCCGAGTCGCTGATGAAGTCCGCGCACACGGACGATCCGAACTTTCCAATGCGCGACGGCAAAGCGAAGGCCGGTAAAAAGTAGGCACTTCTTACCTGAGATATCGAGCACCTTCTGGTAAAAGCGCCGCTCCGAAGAACGGATGTCGCGGATACGCTCCAGTTGCTCATCGAAGTAATCCTTCTGCCCCTTGCCTGGCGGGTTCTTGAGGCGCTCATCATCCATCGTGAAGCCCTTCACCAGATACTCGTTCAAGCGCCCGATGGCCCACTGCCGGAACGGGTGTGCCGCCGATCCGATGTATTGTCACACTGGAGGAATAACGCGTTGAAGAGGTTTCCAGGGAGAATACCGTTGGTAAACACCTTCGGAAAAGCGTCTCTACATCCAGTCGACGGCACGCCCGCCGGAACTGCGTTCCCTGATGGCTGCGCACGCGGAAACCGACGGGCATAATCGCGTCCAAATGGTAGTGCTCCACTGCACGGGTCACCTGCCGCGCCCCCTCGATTCGAACTATCCGGACTCTCCGGATAGTTGCCTCCCGCCGCAGTTCACCTTCTTCGAAAATGTTGACCAAGTGCTCATTGATCGTGCGCACATCCTTCTCGAATAGCTCCGCGATGAGCGCCTGTGTCAGCCACAGCGTCTCGTTTTCAAACCGGCACTGCACGCGCGTGCGGCCATCCTCGGTTTGGTAGAGAATGATTTCAGACTGCGGCAAAGGCTCGTCGCTCATGGAGTGCTCGTTTCAAATCGAACGGTTCGATATTCCCGAATAGTTGCCCGCGCCACCTCGGGGATGGCCGGATTCACCCGCCGGATGGCCTCGCGCAAGCGCCCCACCCGCACCACACCGCGGGTCTGGTGGTTAGCGTCTAAATGAGAAAACTGTCTATTTTCAAGGGATTGAGCGCAGTAAGGCATGATTCGGCGGTTTGCGTCCAAATGAAGTTCAAGCCCAAAAAGGCACATAGTGGCGGTAGCGCAGCGAGGTCGGCCAGCTTCATCTTTCCTGCTTCCACGGTGTCACGGATGGCGCGTGAAACAGATTCGGTTTTCTTCTCTTAAAGCCGGAACCTCTCCCGGAGGCTCTGATTCGTCATCTTCTCGTTCATCACATAGCGCAGGCAACTGTGCTGGTAGGTTGCTCGGATGCGATCATTCCGGTCCATGTCTTCGAAATCCTTGTGCCCGAACAGGACCACCGAGGTGCGCTTCTCGCCCACGCGGAAATCCGGCGCAGGCAGTTGAAAGGCTTCCGCGGCTTGGATCACCTTGTCCACGCCGCTACCCTTTTCCTCGCAGATGCCCAGCCGCCGCATCAGGTCTGCCAGTCGCTCGTTGCGGGACTGGTATTCATCAATGAACCGGTCCGGCGAGATGAACGGTTTCCCTAGGTTGGAGATCTCCATCCGGTCATTGGAGATCTCCACCATGACCGACATTCCGGACTCCGTGAAGTCCTGGTGGATCAGCGCGTTTGCCACCAGCTCGCGCACCGCGATCTCGGGGAACATCTTCACCTCGCGCACTGCGGCCAGGCAAACCTGCTCGCTTATTCGATGAGCAAGGGCGGCCTCATGACGATGACGCGCAACCTCGCCGACGCGCTCGGTCCCGACCATGTGCGCGTGAACCAGCTCAACATCGGCTGGACGCTCACCGAAAACGAATACGCGGTGAAGCTCAGCGACGGCCTGCCGCCCGACTGGCCGGAGCAACTGCCCGCCTGCGCCGCGCCCTCGGGCCGCCTCCTGACGCCGGAAGACATCGCCGCCGCCGCGCTCTACTGGGTCAGCCCCGAGAGCCGCCCCGTGAGCGGCACCGTCGCCGACCTCGGACAATACCCCATCATCGGACGCATCCCGAATCAGGAGTTGTCAGGAAATGAGGTTTCGTTCGTGTCCTCTGCTGAATTCAATCCCGTAACCGCCGACCTTTCTCCCACCCTCAGCCCCAAGTGATGATGCGTTTCGTTCGTTCGAGTTTTCTCGCGGACAAAATCGGCAAACGTTACGGCAAAGGCGAGGGCCTGCGCGTGCTGGCGGATGGGAAGCAAATCGCAGCAGTGGATTCACTCGCCAAACTCAGCGGCCACCTGCCTGCGCGATGAGGCCAACCCCGTGCCACCCCACGTGCCGCCGCGTGTCACCCGCATCCGGGCCGGTGCTGATGCCCCCTTGGCCCGCGTCAACGACACCCCGGCGCATGTCAGCCGCCCCTTGGCCCCGTGCGCGGCGGGCCTGGCCGCGTGCCAGCCGTCCGCTGCCCGGTGCGAGGTCACCCCTGCCCCGTGCAAACCGCCCATTGGGCCCATGCGAGCCGACCGCGGAATCGGGAATCAGGACGGACGCTGGAGCCATAGGTGGCGAAGCGTGATGTTTTGGGCTTTGCGACCGTTCAGCCGAAAGGTGCGGCGGTGAACGGAGATGGCGACAGCGGGCGTCGCGGGCGATTTCGGGCAGTCTTTCAGTTTGCCGACGGGGAGCACCTTATCTTCCCGTTTTTCAAACGTATCAGCCAGCGCCAGCGAAGGCATTTTCTTCTCGCGGGAGTAGGCGAGCATCATCGCCTCGGTCATGGCCCGGGCGTAGTCGCCATCGGTGAAGCGCGTGATGCCGTGGTCGCAGTAAAGGCGTTTGGATTCCGCGCTGGCATCCATCAATTTGCACTCCACGAAAATGCCGTCCTGTGTCGGCTTCACGTTTCCGCGATCCACCAATTTCACGAGCATATCCGGCCTCTTCGAGACTTTCTTGCCGTCGAAATTTTTCACCTCCGGCCGAGTCACATCTTGGAAAATTAACTTGGAGAAACCGGGCACCGATTCCTCTTCGAGCAATTCATCCCGGAGCACTTCATGGAGTTCGGCGGTGAAGTTCGCTTCCTGCGCGGTAGCTGGGTCAAACTGCTTCCTCGGTTCGTTGTGTATTCGCTCCCAAGCAACGCGCATCGCCTCTTCAACCGTCAGAAAAATCGCCCGCCGGACCGGCGGATGCGGAAAGCGGTCTTGCCGCTGCCTGCCCGAATCGTTGCACAGTCCGTAAGCCATACGTTCACCGCTCAAACGGGGCCATGTGCTCGCGCAGGATGGTGGCGGCGCAGAGCCGCGCACGCGAGGGCGTCCAGTAGCGGTATTGGTTTAGCACGCCCACGGCGAGGGCGTCGGGGAGTTCTTTGGAAATCATGCTGGCACCGGTCTTGTTCGCGATTTCCAAGACTTCGGCGGGGATTTCCGGGTCTAAGTCCAAGCCAAGTTCCGATTCCCCGCGGATGATGAGTGTCGAGTAAGGCGTCGTCAGAACAGCGTCTGCCGGAGTCTCGATGAAGACGGACACATCTTTGCCGAGGCGCTTGAAAAATGGGCGCAGCGTGGTTTCCAAACGCGCGCGGAATTTCTCCCGTTCCTTTTGCTTTTCCGCGGGAGGCGCAGAGGCGCGCTTGCGGACGGCGTCGTAGGGTAGCTCCACGCTCAACGTGTCGCGGATGACTTCCATATCTCGCGCGCTGAGGCCGTAGAGTTCAGCGAAGAACGCATCAATGTCCTCGAACGCACTTAGGTCTTCGTTGAGCAGTCGTTCGGATATTTTCTCAACGCGCTTCTTCTGTGGGACAGCAAGATTATCCCAAGGCACGATGAGGAATTCCTCCAAGTCCTCTTTGTAGATGACTCGCCGCTCGGCTCCCAGTTTCGGACTCGTGAGCAATGCGTAGTGCATCCACAAATCGGAGTGAATCAGCAGATGCAGATAGTTCACGAGCGCAGGACCGTCTTCCTTCCCTTCGTTCTTCCACGCCGCGCTGGAGAAACCGTGGAAACTCTGATTGAAGGCTACATCTTCGGTGGCAAGCCATGCGCGCCCTTTGGTTGGGTGTGCCGCCGATCCGATGTATTGTTACACCGGAGGAATAACGCGATGAAGAGGTTTCAAGGGAGAATACCATTGGTAAACACCTTCTGAAAAGGGACTCTACATCCAGTCGACGGCACACCCCTTTGGTTCGGTCGAGTCCGGGGGCCTCTTTCACCAACAAGAGCGGGGCTGCATAAATCTCACGCTCCCTCGGGAAGCAGGCAGTTGCGCGTGTCAACGGCTTCAATAACTCTATCTCTACCGCAAATCGGAACTGCTTGGTGTCATTCACGTCGGGCAGTCCAAACAGATGCGATGCATCGTTCTGTTTTTGTTTCGGTTTGATTTGGTAGCCGTTCTCAAATCGAAGCCCCAAATCCTCGACCCAATACTTCTTCAATGGACGCCCGCTTTGGCTGACTACCTTCCTCACCACCTCCACATCCAGCGACGTGCCGATGGCGAGTGCCTTCCACAGCCACGGTTCCTCGAATGTCTGCTCCTGGCTCACCAGTTCGATGGACTTCGCATCAATCCGAATCTCGCCGCGCCGATTGAGCGCCGCATCGTTGTGCGGAGTGACGAAGCGGATTTCGTGGCCGGGTTTAGGCACCCTATTGTGCGCGAAGAAGAGCAGGAAAGGCTGCTGCATTTTCGGCCACACATTCGTGTCGGAGAGATTCGAGCAATTCAGCATTCCGGTGACGGTGGTTGCTCTGAAAATGGCTTCGCGCGCATGCTGGCCGATGTCGCCTTGTTTGAAAAGCAACCGCGCAGGGAGCACGAAGGCCATGCGTCCGCCGCGCTCGCACCATTGCATCGCACGCCAGACGAATGGCAGGTCGGGCACGCTGTCCGGGTTTTCGTGTTCCTTCGAGAGTTCTGTGAGCTTTCGTTCTACCAACACTTCACGTCCGATGTCGTGGAACTTTGTCGCAACGACTTTGTCCTTCTTACCGAGGCTTGTCCACGGTGGGTTGCATAGAACGAGCTGGAACTTCCCGCGATTCCCTTTCAACCAGCGAGAGTCGAGACTGCCGAGCACTGCGCCCTTCGCCGGATCTTTGTCGCTGCGAGTATTGAAGACCACATGGCCTTGCAGGTCGTTGAAGCTCAGTTCGTGCAGCGGAGTCGGCTCTGGGTCCAACTCGATGGCGGTGAGGTAGAGGCTCAGTGCGGCGAGGCGCAGCGCGGAGTTGCTGATGTCGAAACCGCGCAACTGCTTTTCGAGAATGGCGCGGATTTCCTTCCGCTGCGGACGCCGCTTGGTCTTTTCCCACTGCGCCCGGTAGAGTCGGCGAAAGGCGAGGACGAGGAAGACGCCCGCGCCGCAAGCGGGATCGAGCACGCGGGCTTGGTGCGCGTTGCGCAGGCCCTCGAACGCTTCCTCGACGAGGTAGCTGGCGATGCCGCGCGGGGTGTAGTGAACGCTGGTCGTCTGCGCGTTGTCGTGATCCCACCGCCAGCAAAACTTCTCATACACCTGCGAGAGCAGTCCGACCGGAACGTGAGCGAAATCGAACTGACTCCACTCCATTTCCAAACGGCCTTGGTAATCATCGCCCGCTGGCTCCTCGACGCGGAGAATGGCGCTGAGTTGTTTGAAGATGGCGCCGTCGGTCTTGTCGGCTGCCTCTTGAAACCAAGCCCCGCTGCCTTTCCGCGTGAGCGGGAGGAAGTCGCCGTTGAATGTGTCATCCAGCCATGCGCACGTATGCGCAGCGTTGCGGGCGTTGCGGAAACAATCCTCTAGGTTCTTCGCATGGGGCGCGATTTTCGGGACGTGCTTCGGGGTGACAACGCCGCGGTCGCCAAGAAAACGCAGGAAAAGCGCGCGCCCTACGAGCGAAAGCACATCGCCGCGGTCGAGGTGGTTTTTGCCCTCTGCAAGCTGCCGCGCGACATTGTCGAGCAACCCGAACATCGCTTCAAAAACATAGTCAGCCTTTGGGGATTGGCCCTCGCCATCCCAGTGCCCGAGCGAGAGGCGGGAAAAGAGCGAGGACGTTATCGGGTCGCCGAGGCCATACGGTTTCCAATCGTCTTCCCGCGAGTCGAGACTGACCGGCACGACCCGCACAACACCCGGCTCGACAATCGCGAGGTAGGCCCGCTCGCCGCGGCTGCCGAGCGCCCGGCGCAAGGAGCGCAGTTCGTGCTTTTGCTTGGTTGCGTCAGCCGAGAGACGATCGCGATGCACGAAATAGAGCAACGGTTTATCCCGGCACTCGCCGACTGCATCAAGGGTGACAGCGCTCTTTCCCGGAAGCAGATCGAGATAATCGGCCAACTGCGGCGACTCCCCTGCGCACAGTATTCGGATGCACGCACTCGGCACGCCACAGCTCACAGCGGCTCTGACAACCGGTGTGCTCGAAACTGAGACTGTTGGTGCTACGGACGGCATCGCGATGCGCTGTTACCATTATCGCCTCGTGCCGCGCCACTCGCGATTTTGTTTAGCCCTGCCTGGATGCAGTCTTCCAGCGCGCCGATGGCGTGCGGTGTGGATTATGTCGGTGGCGTTTGGCGGGGTGGTGCCGCTGCGGGTTTCTTTTCCCGCTTGGGGGCGCGCTCGATGTGGCTGGCGCTTTCCCAGGCGCGCAGTTTCTCGGGGTTGCGGGCTTATTTGTTGTTCATGATGGCGTCAAGCTGGGTAACTTCGGCCATGCCGCTCTTGATGAGTCGGCCCACGGCGGCGGTGCTGGCGACGTCTTCCTGGTCGTCGGAATCCATCTCGCTGTCGGCGGCGCGGATGGCGGCGATGTCGTCCTTGAGGTCTTGCACGAAGTCGGCGGGCATCGCGTAGGCGATGAATTTGGCGGGGACGCCGGGCTTGGCGAGTTCCAGCACGACGCTGTCGCAGACGTAGCGCGTGTCTTCGCCGCGTGTGAAAATGGTGAACTCCATCTCCTGATGGCTGTGCCAGCGCCCGCCCATGCGAGCACTTTCGCGGTGCGGCCACCGGCCTCCATCGCCATCAAGGGTTCCGCGTTGCGCTGCCAGCGCAGGAGACGGAGGCATTCATCGGGTGCCAGGGGGATGTTTTCGAGCAGGACGGCCATTGCCCGGAAATTATCACCACGAATCCGCTTCTGTCCATCCGCGTGAGACGATGCGGGCAGTCTTTGAGACGGAGCGGTGAGATTTGGCGCTGGCGAGTCACGATGATTCCGTGCGCATGAATCCGGCCCCCGAACATTTTCAAAATCATCTCTCGCGCCCCTGCCGCCGATGGCCGATGGATTCTCACCCCGCGCGACGGACGCCTCGCGGTTGTCACTGAAGGATATTCTCCTATGAAAACCACGCTCTCCTTCCTTCTCAGCTCCCTGCTCGGGCAGGCGGCGGCTTTGGCCGCGCCGGATTTCGAGCGCGAGGTGCGGCCTTTCTTGAAACAGCACTGCTACAAGTGCCACGACGCGCGAAAGGCGAAGGCGGGGTTTCGCGTGGATGAACTCGGCACGGATTTCCTGAGCGGAAAAACCGCAGACCACTGGCATGAGGTCATCAATCAAATCAACAGCGGTGAGATGCCGCCGGAGGATGAGCCGCGGCCCGATGCGAAGGCGGCCTTTGCCGTCGTGGAGTGGGTGGGCGCGAATCTGAAGAACGCGGAGCGTCTGTCGCGCATGGCGGGCGGGCGCATCCTGATGCGGCGGCTGAACCGGCAGGAGTATGCCAACACGGTGGGCGACTTGTTCCGGCTCGACCCGAATTTTGTCGAGAAGCTGAAACGCGAGCTGCCCGCCGATGGCAAGGCAGAGGGCTTCGACCGCATCGGGAGCGCGCTGTTTTTCGACCAGACGCAGATGTTCGCTTATCTCGACTGGGCCGGGCAGATTGCCCGCGAGGCGGTGCAGAGTGCGCCGCCGAAGCCGGAGACCTATGTCTATGAGGCCGAGAAGCACCTGAACAGGAACGAAGGCCCGGTGGAAGTGGCGCAGGCCATCGACCATCGGATTCCGCTCGGCCCCACTTTTTACGACAAGAAGGCCACCGGCGTGGAGATGTGGGGTGGCCAGGGCGGCAAGGCCGATGACGACAATCCGTGGGCGGGATTTCCCTATGGACCGCGCCCGGAGGTCACGAAGCTGGTCAAGCGGGATGGCTACTACCGCGTGCGCGTTCATGCTGGTGCCGCGCCAGGTGCGCGAGGGACTCCGGTGGTGATGCGCCTCACCTACGCCACCGGCACGCCAATGGAGAGCGTCCATGACATCCCCATCCAGGGAACTTTGGAAAAACCAGGCGTGGCGGAGGCGATGCTGTTCCTCCGGGCCGGGCAGCCGGACCAGCAAAAGAGCCTGGCTCCGACCTGGAACGGCA
>Ga0209181_10008692_pt1 | contig 13566 bp, 14 predicted proteins | sample MAT05_FD_187208 | JGI IMG/M metagenome (GOLD analysis project Ga0209181, IMG submission 187208) | Freshwater microbial communities from Lake Fryxell liftoff mats and glacier meltwater in Antarctica - MAT-05 (SPAdes) (version 2) | ecosystem: Environmental > Aquatic > Freshwater > Ice > Liftoff... | reverse complement strand
AAGTCTGACGACCATAGCGAGTTGGTCCCACCCCTTCCCATCCCGAACAGGGCCGTGAAACGACTCCGCGCCAATGATATTGCGGTTTCCCGTGAGAAAGTAGGTCATCGTCAGACTAACTTACAACACAAAAGCCCAATCACTTCACCGTGGTTGGGCTTTTGTGTTTGTGTTCCGGGGATCCAGTGTTTGGGGACGGGTGTTTCTAATATCCTAAAGTGCGTACCCTAGTTTTGCTGCAAAAAATCACCGTCAGATTTAAAACACCTTTTGAATGCAATGATTCAGATACTCGCCTTAAGTTAGCCTGACTTGCCCATTAACCTTGAGCCTTCAAACTCAAGGAGAATACGATGCAAAAAGGATTGCTAATCAAATTTGGACTAGTGGCGCTGATATTTATATTGTTACAAATTCCATTGAATATGATCAAAGGTATTGTTGCTGAACGTGCGGCTCGTCAGCAATCTGTGGTGGATGAAATCGCAAAGAGCAGTTATGGCAGTCAAGTGTTTTCTGGCCTGATGTTGTCCATCCCTTATATCGAAGAGTATGACGAGGCTGTAGAGGGAAGCGAGGGTAAAGTTGCGCGACGGACTGTGGTGCGTACGGTTTACGTGTTCCCAACAAAAAGCGAAAGCAAAGGCGAAGTAAACGTCAGCAGTAAATCTCGAGGTCTTTTCAAGGCACGAGTTTATGACTGGAGTACCAGTTTAAACGGAAACTTTTCGTTCGAGATGACCGGGCTTGTTGCTAGCGCTCATGAGGGTTCCCGCATTATTTGGGGGGAACCTTTTGTTAGCTTGGCTGTTAGCGATTCTCGTGGTTTGGACGGTGCCCTTGCATTGCAATGGAACGGCGCTGTAATACCTCTTGAGCGTGGGAGCGGCTTGATATGGCTGCCAAATGGTTTGCATGCAAAGATTCCTGGTCTTGACCCCACGAAGCCACAAAGCTTTGAATACACAATGAAGCTTAAACTACGTGGCACAGAGTCATTAGCATTCTTGCCCCTAGCAACTGAAAACAATATTTATCTGAAGTCTCAATGGCCACACCCTAGCTTTGGTGGCCACTTCCTGCCTCAAACAGAGTCGCAAGTAATCAATAAAGACGGATTTGATGCGCACTGGAGTATTAATGGTGCTGCCACAAATGCCCCACAGCAAATGATTGCGCTGCTTAGCAACGGTAAGGTGGGAGCTACGACAAACAACGTTGAAAGCGTAGGCATACGCTTCGTTAACCCTATAGATATTTATTCATTGACGGATCGTGCATTGAAATACGGGTTTTTGTTTATCGCACTGACCTTTGTTTGTTTAATCCTTATCGAGCTTCTTAAGCAGTTACGAATCCATCCTGCACAGTATTTACTGGGTGGCTTGGCGTTGGGTGTTTTCTTTCTTCTGTTGATCGCACTTTCAGAACATGTCGAATTCTGGGTTGCTTATCTTGTTGCCTCGCTGGCGTGTATTAGTTTGCTGGGTTATTACCTGACAGCCGTATTACGCAGCGTTGGGCGTGGCTTAATGTTCTCGGCGATGCTCACCACCTTGTATGGTGCTTTGTATGGTTTGCTGATATCCGAAGATAATGCTTTGCTGTTGGGAGCATTACTGGTGTTTGGCATTCTCGCAGTGACAATGGCAATCACACGTCGATTAGATTGGTATGCGTTGAAAACGCCAGAACTCGCCAAACAAACGTAGATGAAGTGCTGTCAGAAACCAGTTCCGACTAAAGCGACAAATAGAAACCCTAAACCCGCAATCGGCTGATGATCAAGCCAAGCACGATACCCAGTGCTGATGCCGTGAGTGTCACGCCGAGCGCGGAAGACCAATGACCACTGGCCGCTACTAAGCTGGCGATAAGTGGTGGTCCAATAAACTGGCCGAGATTGGAGCCTTGAATGAACAAGCCTTGTATGGACCCAATCTGCTGCGGCTTGGCGGCCAATAATGATGAGGACGAGGACACTACCGAGGGCACGATGCCACCGGTTCCCGTTAGGACAAGACACAAAGCGTAACGCGCTAAATCGGGCAACCATTCGGTGAAAATACCCAGGCCACACAACCCTATAATGAAGCACGCGGAGGCGATGAGTTTGCCACGATTGAAGCCATGGTGTAGTAACGCACCACCCACCTGGTTACCAATAATATTCACGCCAATCGTGAGCGCAGTGAGCAAGGCAATGGTCATTGAAGTGAAGTTGCGTTGTTCTTTTAGGAAAGTGGGAAGCCAAGTCACAACAGCAAAAAACTGGAGGGAGTAACAGCCAAACGCCAGTGCCAACAACCACACAGCCGGTTGGCGTAGCGCTTGAGCGACATCCGACCAGCCTTTATGTTGTTTATTAGCCGCAGCTACATAGTATTTTTTTTGATTAAAGAGAATCAAGCTGGCTATGCCTAGCATCGCCAAGACCAGCCACCACAGCCCGCGCCAGCCCGATTGAGGAAGAATAAATGGAGCCGCCAAGATGGCTAGGCTAGCACCCGCAGGTAGATACGAACTCCAGATGCCTAATGCCAGCCGTTGTTGCTGCGCCCCCGTGGAAACAGAAACTAGTGTCGGTGTCGAGACGATGGTGGCGATGAAGCCGAGCCCCTCAATTACTCGGGAAAGAAGCAGCATGGTTTCGTTGGTACTAAATATCGCAATCAGTCCGCCGAGTGCGCTGGACATTAAACCGAGAAAGCAAAATCGCAAGGCGCCAACTCGGTCAGACCAAATACCTACAAAGACACCCGCAACGACCACAATCGTGTTGAAGATGGCCACCAGCCAACCCGCTGCTACCAGCGACAGCCCAAATTCGTCGCGCAATAAAGGCAAGGTGATAGGCAGCTTCCCGATATTCATAGAGACCACTAGCCCACAAAGTGTCGCTGCAAATACGGCGGGCCAAACGGTTTTAGTGGGTGACATGAGGCGAAGTCAGGCAGAGCAGGGTCAGTAAGAGAAGGGTCAGTATTAGGAAAAAGATAAGCTGCAGTCTTAGCCGCCTAAAAATGGAAAAACGACCCGGGGTGCACGTTGGCTAATGATATCGGCAATCGCTTCACCACTACCGCAGGCGAGCGTCCAACCCAGCGTGCCGTGGCCTGTATTGCAATAGAGGTTGGCGTGCTTAGTGCGACCAATAATCGGCACATTGCTCGGCGTGGCGGGTCGTAGTCCGACCCAGTATTTAATCTCACCTGTGGGGGCTAGTTGCGGGAACAGCGTTCTTGTTCGCTGTAACATTGCCTCACAGCGCTCGGGATTAATAAGGGTGTTGTAACCGGAAAGCTCCGCCGTACCGGCTACGCGAAGATGGTTTCCTAGTCGCGTATAGACAATACGATGCGACTCATCGGTTACGCTGACATGCGGCATGTCAGCATTTTCTGCTATCGGAATAGTGGCTGAATAACCTTTAACCGGATAAATAGGAAGAGTCACTCCCAGTGGTTTTACCAATGCGCGGCTGTAGCTGCCCAACGCGACGAGGAACGCATCACCCGCAATACATTCCCTCTCGTTTTCCTTGAGCGTGTTGACCGCCGTAACTCGCCCACCTCTTGAGCTTAAACCCGACCCTAAATCACAATCTAAAGACAGAATTTGCGTGTTGTAGCGAAATGTGACCCCGCGCTCCTCACAGCGTGCAGCCAATGCCTGCGTGAAGCGATGTGCGTCGCCCGACTCATCATCCGGCGCATACATGCCCCCTAGGATTTTTTCGCGACAGTAAGCTAAAGCGGGCTCAACAGCGATACAGCCCTGCGCATCAAGGACTTCCGCGCGCATACCAAAACCATGTAAGCGTTTTTCGCGATGCCTCGCTTCGGCAAATTCATGACCATCAAAAAACACATGCAGAATGCCTTTTTGTAAGCAGTCATAATCGAATATTGATTGTTGAGACGCCTCGTCAAGAGCAAGTTCGGCGCGCAAGGCTTTGAGCTTATCGCGGCTATAGACGGCAAGTTGGCCGATAGAATGAGTGTTGCGGTCGCTACGTGAGGGCAGGCATTCAAACAAAAAACGCAGACCCCAAACCCATTGATCCCAATCCAGTCTTGGACGGAAAAGGAGTGGCGCATCATTGCGACCCAACCAACGAAGTATTTGTGCTGGCGTGCTAGGGCTCGCCCAAGGCTCTGGATGGCTGGCAGAAATTTGACCGCCATTAGCAAAACTTGTTTCCAAGCCTGCCGCAGGTTGACGATCGATAACCGTAACGGTGTGACCTGCTTGCTGCAGGTACCATGCACTGGTTACGCCCTCTAAACCCGCACCTAAAACGATGACATGCATGCTGTGTATTGACGCCCACTTTACCGAGGCCCCAATTCTAACAGCGGGGTGCTAACATGCGGCCCTCTAATTCCCAATGACCCATCCCCGTTCACTACCTCAATCAGGAGGCTCAGGAGATATAAGCATGGCGCAAGAAGACAAGAACGTACTAGAGGTTCAAATAGCCACGCTTGCAGGCGGATGTTTCTGGTGTTTGGACGCGGTGTATCAAGACTTACAAGGCGTAAAGTCAGTTGTGTCAGGCTACACGGCAGGCCATGTAACGTCACCAACGTATGAGCAGATTTGCAATGGTGACACCGGCCATGCGGAAGCGGTGCGTATCAGCTTCAACCCAAACGAAGTTTCCTACCGCGATCTCTTGGAGATTTTTTTCGTCATCCACGACCCCACGACCAAGAACCGCCAAGGCAATGATGTCGGCACGCAGTATCGTTCAGCCATTTATTACCACTCGCCTGAACAGCAGGCAACAGCGCAAGCTTTGTTAGGCGAGTTACGGGAGCAGCACGTCTTTGGTGCGCCGATTGTGACCGAGCTTGTTCCAACTGAAACGTTCTATACGGCCGAGGATTATCATCAAGATTATTTTAGAAACAACCCGAATCAATCGTACTGCCAATTTGTAGTCGCACCGAAGCTGGTCAAATTCAGAGAGAAGTTTGCAGCTAAGCGTAAAAATTAAAGTGTTAAAACTAAAGTCTTAAACCCAGTCTTAACCCATCTCTACCCTTACTCACCAACCAAAAGGAAATAGCATGACGCAAACCACCACCGAAAGCGGCTTAATGTATGAAGAGATTACTGTAGGCACAGGCGAAGCTGCCGTAGCAGGCAAAACAGTGTCGGTTCACTACACTGGCTGGCTGACCAACGGCACTAAGTTCGATTCCAGCAAAGATCGCAACGAGCCTTTCCAGTTTCCATTGGGTGCAGGTCATGTCATCCGTGGTTGGGACGAAGGCGTGCAAGGCATGCAGGTTGGCGGCCATCGTAAACTGACCATTCCATCACAACTGGGCTATGGTTCGCGTGGTGCCGGTGGCGTGATTCCACCCGATGCAACACTGGTTTTTGATGTTGAACTGTTAGAAATCTTGTAATAAGTTAGAATATTTTTTCTGATTTTGACGCGCTATATTCTTAGACGTTGATGGATTTAAATGTGCATTCAGGTGGGGTGAAAAAGTCGCCCCGCCGCATCGCATGAGTTTTATTTTTTTTATGGTGTATCGAAGAGTGGCGTGGATAAAGGGTTTCAGGGCATATTGCTGGGGTCGTATTTAATCTGTAGCTTGAAATCAGCACCGTTTCGGGAGCGATTTTTTAGGCAGTCGTACTGCTCGGCGTAGAGTGTGTCGCTGCAGGGCCAAGAAAAAACTTCGAAAATTTCTTCAATTCCCCCTCGTAATCATTGACAAATTGCTCAGGCATCCCCATGCTTCGCCCATTCTTGTTAGAGATAGCAGGAGAATTTGGGGTGTTTCGTAAAACCACTTTAGGAGGTGAGTATGGTTGCAGCCAAGAAGGCCGTTGTTAAAAAACCCGTTGCCAAAAAACCGGTAGCAAAAAAGGCGGCTCCCGCCAAGAAACCAGCAGTTAAGAAAGCAGCTCCGGCCAAAGCGCCAGCTGCCAAAAAACCTGCTGTTAAGAAAGCAGCTCCGGCCAAAAAGCCAGCTGTAAAGAAACCTGTAGTGAAAAAAGCAGCGGCACCTAAGGTTAAAAAGCCAGCTGTTAAACGTACTCCCAATGCAGCGTTTATGAAGCCGGTAACACCTAGCGCAGTTCTTGCTGCCGTTGTGGGTTCCCAGCCAATTCCACGTACTGAAGTCACCAAGAAAATTTGGGACTACATCAAAAAACATAAGCTACAAGATGACAAAAACCGTCGCAACATCAATGCCGATGACAAGCTCAAGGCAGTGTTCGGCGGCAAAGCTCAGGTATCCATGTTTGAGATGACCAAGCTAGTCAGCAATCACCTGAAATAGTCGTTCAGGATTAAAAAAAGCCCTCCGCAGTTTGGAGGGCTTTTTTATTGGTATTTCAGTTCAGATATTTCAGCGATTTCAGATTTACTCAGCTTGCCGCAACGCCATCCTCAAAACGCTCATCGGCATTCGGGTTACCTAATGTTTCCAATGGGTAAAACGCCTTAAAGTCAGTCATCACTTTGTCGTAGGGAAAATCAGACCAGATGCCGTTATTGCGGATGTATTCCATGTGACGCCGATTGTCCGCGTCGTACTCCTGAAAAATAGAATGGCTGTGACCATTAAATTCGGTGGGATGTACGCGAAAACGTTCGCATAGTTCGATATTGAATGCGGGCGCTGCTTTCACCCATTGCCCATCCAAATAAAGCACGGCATAGCCGTGATTGATAAAACGCGTTTTACCGCCCATCCGCGCTTTTAGCTTGTCGGTGGTGAGGTGGTTCTCAACGTCGGACAATCCAATAGCGCTAGGAATGCCCACAGCGCGCGCTAGCGCCGCCAACAACACGGCCTTAGGCAGGCAGTAGGCTGCATTTTTTGCGTGCATTACCGTGCTTGCTACGTACTGATGAGCATCCACATGCATGGCGAAAGGATCGTAACGCCAGCCATCGCGAACGGCGTAGAAAAGTTTTACCGCTTTGTCGATATCGCTGATCGCTCCTGCCGTAGTTTCTTGGGCGAAACTTTGGATAGAGGCTGCGTCAGAATCAATAAAACGCGCGCTGGTTAGAAACTCCGGGTGTAGTTCCGGCCATTGGTCGGGAGGTGTATAGATCATCTTAAATACGGATTTGTTGCTGGATTAAAGTGGTTCAAAAGCCGCCATTATCCTTCAGACTGGCCGGAGGGCAAACTATTGCTATTGCCGTGTTATGAGTTCTAAACCAATCCTCTGGCGCTCAACTCATCTTTTAGATAAGCGTAATAAATGGGCGCTGCCACCAAGCCGGCCAAGCCAAATGCGGCTTCCATCGCCAGCATGGCTAAAAGTAGCTCCCACGCGCGCGCGCGAATTTGTGAGCCAATAATACGAGCGTTGAGGAAATATTCGAGCTTATGGATTACCACTAAGAAGATCAGCGAACTAATAGCAACGGGTAACGAATAGCTCAGGCTGACCATGACGGTGATGGTGTTGGAAACAAGGTTGCCAAGAATGGGAATCAAGCCGAGAAAAAATGTAACCGCAACCAGTGTTTTCGCCAGCGGTAAGTCCACGCCGTACCAGGGCAATGCCACATCAAGGTACAGCCAAGTAAAAAATGCATTCAGTGCCGCAATACGAATTTGTGCAAAGACTACCCGACGAAACGCAGCGGCTAATCGCTCCACCCGTTCCAACAAAGCTTGTGTAAAGGGGCGCTGAACGGCGTGCTTCATCCCACCGCTGATAGAAATCACTGCGCCGATAATTACGCCGAGGAGTAAATGCGCAACCGTTACCCCCGCCTCCTTACCTAATAACTGCAATTCTCTGGCGTGGTCACGCAACCATTGGCCGGCTGAAACTTTGAAGGTTTCAGCGCTAGCAGGCAGGTAAGTTGCGGCCCAGTCGGGCAACAGAGGGCGCGTGCTCTCAATAATGATGGCGATTTTTTTCATCACCACGGGCAGACTGGCGGCCTCGCTGTTGAAAAACGCAGATACACCAAAAATAGCGAGCGCAATGGTTACGATGACAAGGGTAGCAATAAGTGCCACTGCCAGAACTTTTGCGCGCAACTGCGACAAGTGCTTCATGCGCAGACGTTCGGCCATGAGATGCACCAACTCATGGATTAGCAATCCAGCGAGCAAAGCCGTTAATAAGTGAAGTTTCAGGATGAAAAATAACGCAAAAGCAGCCAGGAGCCACGCAGCTATTTCATACGGAGTGGGTTTAGAAAACTTAGAAAGATTTAGCATAAATATAAGCAGCGAGATTAGTTTGTTAGCGCCTCACCACATGGATGCTGCCAGTGGCTAAATAGATCTCGCGTAGAAAACTCAGCAAACCCAAAACTAAAGATGCCATAGCGGCGATAAAGAGAATTGCGATAACGTCCGATACGTCTGCATTTCGCACGGAGCCGATAAAAAGTGTGGCAACCACTAGGCAAATAAGCAGCGCACACACAGTGCAGAGGCTAATGGCCCAATGGATAAGGCGTGCTCGGCGAGCAAGAATAGCCATTTCGGTTTGTTTGATTGTTGTTTTGGATTCTTCCGTGATGTGTTGCAAGCTCGTTTCGATAACGCGAAAACGATCCACAACCCGCGCCAACCGATTAACCAAGACGCCCAGAATTGCACCAACCCCGGTGAGCAAAAATACGGGCGCAACCGCCAATTGAATAACGTGGGCGACTGTAGTGATATCTGGAGTAGGTTGCATTGTGGTTTCTGCTCGTGTTGCGATGTTGGGCTTTAAGTGTGCGCTTTCAGTGTGCAGCCACTTTGCTATGTTGGGTTGCGGTTCAGCCGCTATTCTATACGCCCAGCTAGATTCTTTACTGTGGCGCAATGAAAAGCTGCGGATCCACCGCCACGCCATTCATCAACACTGTCCAGTGCAAATGGGGACCGGTGGCGCGGCCGGTCATGCCAGAAAGGCCGATCAACTGGCCTTTGGCGAGGTGGTCGCCCGCACGCACGTCAATACGCGACAGGTGGCAATACAGCGTTACTACACCTTGGCCGTGGTCAATATAAATCGAATTGCCATTGAAAAAATAATCGCCTACTTCGAGAACAATGCCTGCCCCAGAGGCATATACCTCTGTGCCGGTGGGGACAACCACGTCAATACCCGCATGGGGAGCGCGTTCCAGGCCATTGATAATCCGCCGCAGGCCAAACGTACCGGAAGACCGTCCCACCGCGGGTAACTGAAAGCTCAAATCAAGTTGCGGCTCCGCGCGCCATTGAGCCTTGATTTCGTCGATACGCTTTTGTTCACGGGCAATACGCACATCATCTTCAGGTAGCGGCGCGACCTTGCGCTTATCAGCCACGGTGAAGCGTTGCTGCGAATACGTTTTCGGTTGAACCGAGAAATGTTCGAGTGTTTCAGTATTAGATTTTGTTACACGCAATGTCTGGCTGCCTGTTGCCACCGTAAGTGGAAGCCCCACTACGGCTACCCAACTATTTGTCTTGGCATTACCTTCACGATTATCTGGCAACACCGCCACGCGATGCTCTAAGAACCAAGCCTGTGGCGCTTCTTCAGCCATGCCTAAGGGCACAAGTGCAATGCCTCCGGGTACGGGAGAGGAGGTAGGTAAGGTGGTGAACAAGGGTGTGAAATCGGCCCAACTTAGGGTGGGCGCTGCAATCCAGAGCAGTGCTGCGGAAACGAAAAATCGGGCAAACAAAGAAACTAAGGGCATGGTGTTAAAACAAGGCTGAAAGAAAAAAAGGGGGTGGGGTGGGGTGCGCCTGCAGAGCGACCTACAAAAACAAAGACGGGAAAAACTAGAGATTAACCCTCCCCATTCGTGCGTCACACACAAACGGGGAGGGTTAGGCGTAAAACTAGAGCGTGCGTTTAACTTGCGTCGCGGCGCTCTTCAAGCGAAGCGGCAGCGGCAATACCATCAATCAAGGATTTTGCTTTGGGCGTTAAATACCAGCGCACTACATTTTTGTCGTCAATTTTTGATTCGATCAAGCCCATGCTTTTCAGCGCCGCCAAACGAGGGGCAACCTGATCACGTGGCAGCGTGGTTTTAGCCGCCAAGGCGCTCAGCGCGCCATAAATTGCATTGCCTTCGCCAATTGCGCGCATCAACTCAATGTCGCCAAAGCTCACCGCATTGCGGGGTAGCTCAACAATCGACGCTACTGGCGACTCATGACGTTCGTGCTCCATGGCGTGGCTGCCGGTACTTAGTGCCTGAGGCGTAGCAGGGCTACTCGTTTGCAAGTGCTTTACATCTTTGCGCACTTGCTCGACTTGGCGCATCAGATGGACAGACAGGTTTTCAAAGAAGCGACGCGATACAACTACATAAAGCAAACAGAAGCCAGAAAACACAAACAACTCGCTCGATTTCAAACGCGTCGCCTCCAGCATATGGCTGGAAATCATGTTTAAGAAAAGAGGAACCGTAAGTGCGGCAACCGTGCCCAAAATCGCATGTTTAGTGATGGTGCGTAAGTGAACTGAAGTGTCTCGTTCGTTGATAAAGTAGTTGGCTATACCACCGAGTATGCCTGTGACGACCATAATGCAGAGGGTGAGAATTAAATGACCATCAATCGCGCCACCCTCAATTCCCGAAATCGTTTGCCCCATCTGAGCCTCCTGTAATGTGCGTGACGACGCTTACTATGCCACAAACATGGGGCTGGATAAATAAATTCAAATTATTCAAGTTATAGATTAAAGGTTGAATGCACCAACTTCATCATGCCCGCAATTGGCAAGCTTATTAACCATCCTAAAAATCCATAATAAGCGAATACATCACCATAACCCCCTCCATGGCAAGAAAGGCCAAACCCAAAACCTAAAAAATGACAACTTAACTGAGTTATAACAGCTATGCAAAGTGGCACAATTGGCGAGAAAGCTACATACAAAATGAGTTTTGGTGTCGTGTTTCTGTCAGTCTCGTGTTCAGTCAGATCAAAGGTTGTTTGATCTACTTCTTCGTTTTGAGGTGCTGAGCTGGGTGTATGCATTGAAAGTGCTTTTATTAGGCGGAGAATCCCCGGTAAGAAGAATGTTAGGCCAAGACAAAAGCCAAAAAAAAGGCCAACGGCATTCTGACTCGAAAGATCTAGGTTTACCAAGGGAAGCCAGCATACCAAACCAAGAGAGGTCAAAAATACTCCTGATACAACCAGCGATTTTTTTGTAAGGCGTATTTTTTTGGACATAATTTCCCAAATCAATTTTGGCGTTTCAATGTTCGACTACATCAAAAATTTAGAGCATTTATGTCCCCGCCTTCCCCCAAGAATCCCGCAAAGTCACCGCTCGGTTAAACACCGGCGCACCTGTTTTTGAATCAACGCGATCTGCGACGAAATAGCCGTGGCGTTCGAACTGGAAGCAGGCTTCGGGTGGGGCATCTTTGAGTGACGGTTCCAAATAAGCGACGATGATTTTTTTGGAGTTGGGGTTGATGTCCTCGATGTAGTCTTTACCGCCCGCACCGGGATTGGGTGCGGCGAAGAGTCGGTCGAAGAGGCGCACATGGCTCGGGTAAGCATGCTGGGCGCTGACCCAGTGGATATTGCCTTTGACTTTGTAGGTGTCGGCGCCGGGCGTGCCAGATTTGCTGTCAGGGAAATATTCGCAATGCACCGCGGTGATATTGCCTTCGCTGTCTTTGTCGCAGCCGATACATTTGACAACGAAACCATAGCGCAGGCGCACGGTGTTGCCCGGGAAGAGGCGGAAATAGCCTTTGGTAGGTACTTCCATAAAGTCTTCGCGCTCAATCCATAGCTCGCTTGAGAAAGGGATGGGACGTTTGCCGAGTTCCGGTTTCTGCGGATGGTTCGGTGCGTGGCATTCCTCTTCTTGTCCAGCGGGATAGTTGTCGATAATGAGTTTGAGCGGATCGAGCACGGCGATTCTGCGTTCGGCGCGCTCATTCAAATCTTCGCGCATGCAGTCTTCCAAAATAGTGTATTCAATCCACGAGTCCGATTTCGATGCGCCGATGCGTTCCGCGAAGAGCCGCATGCCTTCTGGGGTGTAGCCGCGTCGGCGTGCGCCAGCCAGTGTAGGTAGTCGCGGGTCATCCCAACCTTCCACATGATGTTCTTGCACGAGTTGGATGAGTTTTCGTTTGCTCAGCACAACGTAAGTTAGATTCAGCCGCGCAAATTCGATTTGTTGCGGTAGCGGTTTTTCTAGCAAACCACCTTCGGCTAGACGCGCTAACAACCAATCGTAAAACGGCCGTTGATCTTCAAATTCCAGCGTGCAGATGGAGTGGGTGATGCGTTCGAGCGCATCTTCAATCGGATGCGCAAATGTGTAGAGCGGATAGATGCACCACTTGTCGCCGGTGCGGTGGTGGGTCGCTTTGCGGATGCGGTAAATAACCGGATCGCGCAGGTTGATGTTGCCGGAAGCCATGTCGATCTTGGCGCGCAGCACGTGGGCGCCGTCGGCGAACTCACCGGCTTTCATGCGACGAAAGAGGTCAATATTTTCAGCCGCACTGCGATCACGATGAGGGCTGTTACGGCCAGGCTCGGTGAGCGTGCCGCGATATTCACGCATTTGTTCGGCGCTCAAACTATCGACGTAGGCATGGCCGGATTCGATGAGCGTTTCCGCGAATTGATACAGCCAGTCGAAATAATCCGAGGCGAAATATTCGTTTTTACCCCAGTCGAAGCCCAGCCATTTCACGACATCGAGAATCGAATCGACGTATTCCTGATCTTCTTTTTCAGGGTTGGTGTCGTCAAAGCGCAGGTGACACGCGCCACCGTAATCTTTCGCCAAACCAAAATTCAAGCAAATGGATTTTGCGTGACCGATATGCAAATAACCATTCGGCTCAGGCGGAAAACGGGTGCGGATTTTTTCAGGATCAGCTGGGGTGTTAGCGTGAGCTGCGGCTGGGCCGGGCTTGCCACCCCAGCCGCGCGCGGCGAATTTATTGGCGGCTAGATCGCCTTCAATAATCTGGCGAATAAAGTTTGAAACAAGGACAGGCGTTTCGGTTGCTGCAGGGTTTTTTGGGTTGCTCATAATCGGGATAGGTTTCGGCCAAGTGGGGCCATTTTTGCTGAGTGAGTGGAGAAGTGGACGACCAAACTCGCCGCCACATAAAAAGGCATTTTACCGTGCCTGACTCAGGATTGTGGGCTAAATGGCGAAGAGTCAAGGCGAGGGGTGAAAGTGGAAAGTGAAAGCAAGGTGCAAGGGCGACAAACAGGTTTAGCCTTGTGCTTATGGACTATGGACTATGGACTCTGGGCTGTGAAGAGAGAATCACAGCCCGCACTCCCACCGTCATTCCCTCGCAGGAGGGAATCCAGATCTAACTGTACAAGTTATGAATCGGCCCCCAAGAGAGGCGAAGGCATTGCGGAAAGCCCGCCCAAATAAAACCAACTGTAGCCCTAAAGACAAAACCCCAATGAAACGGCTTGATAGATTTCACCACTCGCACCATCTTGCAGAAAGGCGGCTACACCGGCATTAGCGCGGTTGATTCCTGCGACTTCAGGTAGTTTGATACTGGTCTGGAAGCCGCTACCAGAGCCATTCTTCAGAGGGGTGGTAGATGAGGCT
>Ga0209181_10008682_pt1 | contig 13575 bp, 8 predicted proteins | sample MAT05_FD_187208 | JGI IMG/M metagenome (GOLD analysis project Ga0209181, IMG submission 187208) | Freshwater microbial communities from Lake Fryxell liftoff mats and glacier meltwater in Antarctica - MAT-05 (SPAdes) (version 2) | ecosystem: Environmental > Aquatic > Freshwater > Ice > Liftoff... | reverse complement strand
GCCGGCAGCGATCACCCCGCCCGGAACTGCCGGCTTGATCTTGGCAATTCCTTCGACTGTGGTATCTGCGCGAATACCCTCGTCTTGGCTGATCGTGACGTTACGCGTGACCAACATGCCCGTTGCCTTGTCGGCCACACCGGCAGTCACCGTGATGGGCGCGATTTCGTCGTTGAAAAAGCCGGCTGCCTGTGCGGTGGCAGCACGTTGCTGGCTGCGCGCGCCATATTCGTCTTGGCGCTCGCGCGAGATTCCATAGCGCTTGGACACGGTTTCCGCCGTTTGCAGCATTGGCAGATAGACATCTGGCTTGTGCTGCTTGAGCCAAGTGTCGGTGAGCATGTGCATATTCATCTCGCCCTGCACGCACGAGATGGACTCAACGCCGCCACCGATTACCACCGGCGCCTTGTCGACCAAGATGCTGTGCGCGGCCATCGCGAGGCTTTGCAAGCCCGAGGAGCAGAAGCGGTTGACAGTCATTCCAGACGTGGTCACTGGCAAGCCCGCGCGTAATGCAGCTTGCCGCGCGATATTCATGCCAGTCGCGCCTTCCGGATTAGCGCAGCCGAGGATCACGTCCTCGACTTCTTTTGCCTCAATGCCGGCGCGTTTCACGGCGTGCTCGATGGCGTGACCGGCCAGGGTCGCGCCGTGAGTCATGTTAAAGGCACCGCGCCAGGATTTGGCCAGCGGCGTACGCGCAACGGAAACGATGACAGCCTCAGTCATGCATCAATCCTCAGGGTGGCGCGAAAATTAATTAAAACTGCCACCCTTGGCGGCAAGTTCGGCGAGTAAGGGTGCAGGTTCCCAAAAGGCGGCATCGGCACCCGCTTGCGCCGCAAATTCGCGCATGCGGCGCGCGACGTTGAATAAGCCGACCTCGTCTGCATAGCGCATCGGTCCGCCGCGATGCATTGGAAAGCCGTAGCCATTGAGATAAACCATATCGATGTCGGATGCGCGTTGTGCAATGCCTTCTGCGAGGATGCGCGCACCTTCGTTGACCAGTGCGAACACCAATCGGTCGCGGATTTCATCGTCTGCAATGGTGCGCGGGGTCTGCCCTGAATCGCCACGGATCTGAGTCACTAGTGCATCGATCTCCGGCGCTGGCCGTGCATTGCGATCACCCGGCGCATAGTTGTACCAGCCAGCGCTGGTCTTTTGTCCGAAGCGCCCCATCTCGGCCACGCGATCGGCGATCACTTCGCGGCGCATATTCGGATTTTCAGCGTACTGGCGCTTGCGAATGGCCCAGCCGATATCGCCACCCGCCAGATCGCTCATGCGGAATGGGCCCATGGCAAAGCCAAATTTCTCCAAAACTCTATCAACCTGAGAGGGCAGGGCGCCTTCCTCGATCAACTGCATGGCTTGCGCACTGTATTGATTGATCATGCGATTACCGATAAAGCCGTCGCACACACCTGAAACCACTGCAAGCTTACGAATGGTTTTGGCCAGTTTCATGACCGTCGCCAGCACATCCTTGGCGGTGTGCGCACCACGCACCACTTCAAGCAGCCGCATCACATTGGCGGGTGAAAAAAAGTGCAGCCCAACAACATCTTGCGGCCGTGACGTGAACGCGGCAATTTGATCGACGTCTAAAGTTGACGTGTTGCTGGCCAGGATCGCGCCGTGCTTGACCACGGCATCCAACTGCGTGAATACAGCCCTCTTGACGTCCATATTTTCATAGACCGCTTCGATCACCAGATCGGCATCTGCCAAATCGGCGTACTCCAGCGTCGGTTGAATCAAAGCCATGCGTTGCGCGAGTTGCTCCGGCTTGAGCTTGCCCTTCTTCAGCGCGCTTTCGTAGTTGCGTTGGATGGTGGCGACACCGCGTTCCAGAGCCTCGGCGTTGGTTTCCAGCAGTTTCACCGGGATGCCTGCGTTAGCAAAGTTCATGGCGATGCCACCGCCCATGGTGCCGGCACCGATGACGCCCACTAGCTTGATGGGTCGCAGCGGCGTGTCATCGGGCACATCGGCAATGCGTCCTGCCGCGCGCTCGCCTAGAAAGGCATGACGCAGTGCTCGCGATTCCGCTGTGTGCATCAGTTCGATGAAAGCCTTGCGCTCCATCCCCATGCCTTCATCGAATGACTTACCCAGCGATGCGGCCACCACGTCGATACAGCGTGCCGGTGCGGGAAAAGGACCGGCGATCGCCTTCACGCTATTGCGCGCGAATTGGAAAAACGCATCCGCGTTCGCGTAATCCACGGTTTGATCGCGTGCGCGTTTGAGCGGGCGCTGCTCGCTCACCACTTGGCGCGCAAAGCTCAGGGCCGCGCCGTGGAGGTCTGACGCGACCACCTGATCAAACAGCCCGCTGCGCGCGAGCATTTGCGCAGGCACGGTATTGCCGGAGACGATCATATTCAGCGCGGTTTCTACACCAATCAGTCGTGGCAAGCGCTGCGTGCCGCCGGCACCGGGTAGCAAGCCGAGTTTGACTTCCGGCAGCGCGATTTGCGCATCAGCCACGGCAATGCGGAAATGACAGCCGAGTGCGAGTTCCAACCCGCCGCCCATGCATGCGCCGGCGATTGCAGCGACCACCGGTTTGTGGCTGCCTTCGATCGCGGCGATCACGGTCAGCAGATTCGGCTCGGCTAAGGCCAGCGGCGAATCGAACTCCTTGATGTCGGCGCCGCCGGAGAAATTCTTGTCTTGGCCGATGAGCACGATGGCCTGAATGCTTGGGTCGCCGAGTGCGCGATCCACGCCCGCCAGAATGCCGCTGCGCAGTGCGTGTCCAAGCCCGTTGACGGGCGGGGTGTTCAACGCGATGACGGCGACATTACCGTCCTGGCGATACTCAGTGGCGCTCATGCCTTCTCCTCAGGTGCGGGTGGTGAATGCGGCCAGCGTGACGATGCGCAGCCTATGCGCGCGGGCAGCCATGATTCCAATCAATAGAGAGAATCGTCAAACATGCAAGTTGTGCATGTGTTCGGATTCGAAATGCGAATTGGCACCGGTTGGACGAGCCTAACTATGCTGCCTTGAGAAAAGTTGTCGCCGGGGACCGATGCAAAGCGGACTCGCCGTGCGAACGCTCGCGTCAAGATGCCGTTTGCGTTCCCCAGCGCAGTCGGCAGAAATCGCGATCGGCTTGATCGGACTCAAATTTCCTCCCCACTTGAGTTCGTAGAGATTCGCCGACATGACCGATGCCGGTCCCCGTGCGACAGCTTGCAGTGTGGTGCTTTTTGAAGAATCGCCACACTAGACTCGTATGGGAGTAGCGCGTGGATCTTGGCTTTACGCCGCAAATACTGGAATTTCGTCAGCAAGCGCGCGAATTTATCGACGCGAATCTGCCCGCAGACCTTAAAGCGAAGGTGCTCGGCGGCCAATTGCTGCTTAAGGACGATTACTACCGCTGGCATGTGATCCTGAACCAGCGTGGCTGGCTCGCGGCCAATTGGCCGGTGGAGTTCGGCGGCACGGGATGGGACTCGGCCGAGCAGCACGTATTTGAAGAGGAATGCGCTGACGCTGGCGCGCCTATCCTATCGACGTTCTCGATGCGCATGGTCTCGCCGGTGATCATGGCTTTCGGCAACCGCGCGCAGCAGGAGTATTTCCTGCCACGCATCCTGTCGGGCGAACATTGGTGGTGCCAAGGCTATTCAGAGCCTGGATCGGGCTCGGATCTGGCCTCGTTGAAGACGCGCGCCGTGCGTGAGGGGGATCACTACATCGTCAACGGTCAGAAGACCTGGACCACGCTGGCCCATCACGCCAACTGGATTTTCTGCCTGGTGCGTACCAGCAGCGAAGGCCGTGCGCAGGAGGGTATTTCCTTCTTGTTGATCGATATGACCACGCCCGGTGTGCGCGTGCGGCCGATCATCATGTTAGATGGCACACATGAGGTGAATGAGGTTTGGTTCGAAGACGTCCGCGTGCCGGTTGCCAATCTTGTGGGGGAAGAAAATCGCGGTTGGACCTATGCCAAGTTTTTGCTCGGCCACGAGCGCACGGGCATTGCCGAGGTTGGCCGTTCCAAGAGTCGCTTGAAGCGCTTGAAGGCCATTGCCTCGCAGCAGCCCGGATCGAAGGGCAAACCACTGATTGATGACTCGCGCTTTCGTGATCGCATCGCGCAAGTGGAGATTGATTTGATGGCGCTGGAGATCACCAATCTGCGTGTGGTTGCTGCCGACCGCGATAAAAAGTCGCCAGGTCCCGCGGCTTCGTTGTTGAAGGTCAAGGGTACTGAGATCCAGCAATCCATCAGCGAGTTGCTGATGCAAACCATGGATCACTATGCGTTGGCCTACCAGCCTGAAGATGGCGAGTTCCACGCAGTGGGGCCGGACTACGGCGCGCTGCTGTCGGCGCACTATCTGAACTACCGCAAGGTCACCATCTACGGGGGTTCCAATGAAATCCAGCGCAACATCGTCGCCAAGATGATTCTTGGATTCTGAGGCCGCAAATTTAGCTGCCTCGCTCGCTCCCCTTTTCTCAGTCCAGGGCCTTCATGAATTTCAATTTTTCCGACGAGCAAGAACAATTGCGCGAAATGCTGCAGCGCTTTGTTCGCCAGGATTACAGTATCGAGGCGCGCCAGAAAATCTTGCATTCGGCAGAGGGCTTTAGCCGCGCGACTTGGAAGCAGTTGGCTGAACTCGGCGTTCTGGCCATGATTTTGCCGAGTGAATACGGCGGTTTTGACGGCACTGCCGTCGATACGCTGGTGATCATGGATGCACTGAGCCGCGGTCTGCTGCTGGAGCCCTATGTGTCCACGGTGGTCATCGGCGCTGGGATCATTGCGCGTGCCGGTTCGTCAGCGCAATGCGAGCAGATTCTGCCTGCCGTTGCGGCCGGAGACTTGATACTGGCGCTGGCGCACTTTGAGTCCGGCGCACGCTATTCGCGTTCTCATGTTGCGACGCAGGTACAGCGAGCAATGGACGGCGGCTGGACCTTAAATGGCGAAAAGGCCGTGGTGCTGCATGGCGGAATCGCCGATCAGTTACTGATTTCCGCGCGCGTTTCCGGCGCGGTGGGCGAGCGTGCGGGCTTGAGCTTGTTCCTGGTGGATTCGAACACGCCGGGGGTTTCTCGGCAGCGTTTCCGCACGCACGACGGACTCGATGCGGCCGAACTCACGCTCGATAACGTGCATGTGAGCGCGGATGCGCTGATTGGCACGGCGGGCGACGCAGGCGAAATAATCGATCAGGCACTCGATCGCGGCATCGCCGCGTTGTGCGCTGAAGCTGTCGGCGTGATGGATGTGCTGGTTAAGGAAACCGCCGAATATTTGAAGCAACGCAAGCAGTTTGGCGTGCCCATTGGCAGCTTTCAGGTGCTGCAGCATCGCGTGGTTGATATGTTGATGAGTGCCGAGCAAGCGCGCTCGATGACTTATCTCGCCGCACACACCGTAGAGCACGATGATGCAGCCACGCGCGGTCACAAGATTGCCGCAGTAAAGACAGTCGTGGGTCAGGCAGCGCGCCTAGTCGGGCAATCAGCCGTACAGCTACACGGCGGTATTGCAGTGTGCGATGAAGTGACAGTGAGCCATTGGTTCAAGCGTCTGACCATGATCAACATCACTTTTGGCGATGCCGAGCATCATTTAGCGCGCTTTAGCGATCAAATGGTCGCTTGAACCACCCCGCTGCGTGGGATCGGCGCGACTGTGCCGGTCACCACGGCGGCGGATGCGGCCGGCACCGATACCACTTGCGCCTTCACCGGCTTGGCCAACATGCGACGCACGGTCAACGCAAAGACGGCACCCACCGCTCCAGCAGCATAAGCAATATGACGGCGCTTACGTTCTTCGAGATTGACCGGCGCAGCGACACTTGCCTCGGACGCCACTGTCGGCGCTGAGCCGGCTCGTGCGGCTTCACCCAGGCTCGCTGCCGCCGCGACGGGCATGTCCTCGGGTGTGATGGCCACCGCCACATTCCCCGTAGCCTCTGCGACTTCCTTGGAGGTGCCGACCACCAGCGGCGACAACCAATGCGTGATTTCCGCGCCGACAAAAAAGATCAGGCTCGCGTAGTACACCCATACGAGCACTGCGACCACGGCACCGGCCGCGCCAAACCCGCGTGTGGGATTGGCCTGCGTAAAGTACCAATCGAGTAGCAACTTGCCAGCGACGAATAGCACCGCAGATACCACCGCACCGACAACAACTTGGCGCCATTGCAGGCGCACATCGGGCAGCCAGCGATAGAGCAGTGCAAAGAACATGGCGTAGCCCACGCCCACGGCCAGTTGCCCGATGACCATTTGCGATACACGATCACTCCCAATCACGGCGGCGATCACCGTACCCAGCACCAAGGAAAGTACCAGTAAGAAGCCCAAGCCCAAGACCAGGCCCATTGCACTTAAGCGCTTGATAAGCCACCGCCCAATGCCCATACGCTGCGCCGCGTGCTCCGTATCCCAGATGTGATTAAGCGAAAACTGCAACTGGCCAAACACCGCCGACGCCGAGAAGATGGTCACCAGCAGTGCCAGAATTCCGACGCCGTTGCTGATATTGATCTTATCGGCGGCATTCAGTGTTTCGCGAGCGGATTGGGCAATGGCGGGGCTCATGAGCTGCGAGATCTGGCGCGTGAGATCGATCTCTGCACCAGGACGGATCCACGCCAGCAACCAAGTCAAGGTCACCATCAGCGGCGTGAAGGAGAACACCGCGGTAAACGCCAGCGCGCCCGCGAGCGTGGTCAAATCGTGGCGAATAATATTGTCCAGCAGCACTTTGAAACTCGCACGCATCTGGCAAATCTCCCCCATTCCTGCCATGTACACAGCAACATTGATGCCAGCGCCAAGGCCGCAAAGACTTAGCCAATCTCGCGCGCAAGAATGCGCAGCGCAGCGCGCTCGCGCCGGCGTTCGTCGCCGCAAATAGATTCCTTGGCTAGCGCGCCGCGCGCCCATGCCTCGAAAACCCCAGGGTGAATGTAGGAGCTCCGGCACACGGCAGGCGTGTTGCCAAGTTCGCTGGCGACTTGTTGAATTGCCAACTTGATTGCGGCCTTTCGAGCGCTGTCGGTGTCGCCCACCGGCAGCGCGCACATCAACATCAGTGCACGCGTGGTCCCAGCCCAGGTTCGAAAATCCTTGGCACTGAAATCCTCGCCCATGCTTTCGCGCAAATAGGCGTTGACCATCTCGGAGTCTATGGCGTGCCGATCGCCAGCGTCATCAAGGTACTGAAATAATTGCTGGCCTGGAAGTTCGTGACAGCGCCTGAGCAAACGCACCAGCCGCGGTTCGCCCAACGCAACCTCATGTTCCTGACCGCTCTTGCCGCGAAACTTCAGCCGTGCACGTCCGCCGCTCAGAAACTGCGCATGACGATTGCGCAATGTGGTCAAACCAAAGGAACGATTGCTGCGCGCATATTCCTCATTGCCGACGCGAATTAAGGTCGTGGCCAGCAGGCTAACAACGATGGCCAACACCTTTTCGCGGGATAACTGACGTAGAGCCAAGTCGCGTTTTAGCGCAGCACGTAATTTGGGTAAGCGCTGACCGAATTCGAGTAAGCGGTGATATTTTCGGTGATCGCTGTGCTGCCGCCATTTGGCGTGATAGCGATATTGCTTGCGCCCGCGCGCGTCGCGTCCGGTGGCCTGCAGATGACCATTCGCATTGGCACAGATCCAAATATCCTTGTACGCCGGCGGAATGGCGAGCTGTCGGATTCGCGTGAGCGTCTTCTCATCTCGAAGAACGGCACCGTCTGCTGTGCGATAGCTGAATTTGTCACCGCGGGAGAGGCGTCGAATGCCTGGCTCTTTGTCGCTGACGTAGCGCAGTCCCGCTGCCTTTGCCAGTGCTGCCGGCTCGACTTCATCACGGCAGTCGTCAGAAGCGATGGGCGACTTCGCACTCAATGGCGCTGGCAAACTGAGCATTGCAGACGGCGCACGCAGTAAATAAAGAACATGGCTTTAAAACCAATGGCGATCCGAGAGTGGGCCACAGCCGACACAGCATCGAGCGTGCCAATCGTCCACTGTGCTTTGCATTCGGATCCGTTGGGTGTCGTGCCATCCGACACGACTGCAATTCGCGAATCGGCCGGCATCGCACAAGGCAATTTGCACGATGCCGACCGATTTTCGTGGTTTTAGGCGTAATAGCGTCGCGGCGAAAACAGAGCCGCATCAAGGATCGACCACAAGTGCACGATCCAACCCAGCCAAACCACCCACAACAGCGCTGCGAGCACAAATTGCAAGATCGCTGCCAGGATGCGTCCCTGCAATAACTGACCCAGCCCCGCGATAAAGAAACTCGCCAGTGCGGCAATGACATTTCCCGCCGAGCCTTGACCACCCATTGAACGATCTCCTTGCATAGGGTTCGCCTCTGCATACGCATCGGGCGTGGCGCTGATTCGACTGCGCACATTGTGCGTCTCGCAAATATCGCGCCAATGGGCTTACCGGCGCCCGAGGGCGTCAGAGGCAGCTCTGAGAGGCGTTTGCGCTAATAAACGCGCTCAGCGATGGCGAATTTGACCAAAAACTGGGCGTCGCAGCGAATCGCGAAGCTGTTTCGCGGTCCTTTCGGCAGTCAGCGGGGCCGGAGCAAACAAAAAGGGCGGCCATTGGCCGCCCCTTTTGCTTCATTGCAGCCGGTCAGTGCCGGCTGAGTAGATCAGGACTGACGGCGGATAGCTGCGAATCCGAGCAGACCGAGCATCAGGGCTAGCAGGATCAAACTGTATCGATCAAGCACTGGAATCGCTAAGGAATCGGCACCGACCACGACCGACTGCGAGAAGACGTTGTTGGTGGTGATCGGATCGGTGGTCAACGAACTGGTGCTGGCTAGAACGGACGACGTACCGCGCGAATTGCTGACGGCGGTAACTGCGAGCGTGCGTGTCGCGCCTGGCGCGGTGGCGCCCGCCCAGGTGCAACTGATCAAGCCTGACAGACCGATTTGCGGAGTGGTGCAAGTGGCGCCGGCACTGGCGGTGAACAAGCTGAACCGGAAGTCCGGGCTAAGCGTGATCGAGACCAGCACATTCTGAGCCGAACTCGGGCCATTGTTGGTACTGGTGGCGGCGAAGGTCACTGGCGCACCAATCGCGACTGCGGTTGCCGAAGCGGTCAGTGTCAACGTGAGATTAGCTGACGTCGCCACCGTCGTGGTCGCGGTAGCGGCATTGTTGCCCGCTAATGGATCCGTCGACGTCGAGGTCACCGAGGCGGTGGCATTGATCAGTGTGCCGTTTGGTGTCGCCGCTGCCACGGCTACAGTGATCGTCGCTGCGCGAGGCGTACCCAGGAGAACTGGGCCGGTAAAGGTACAAGTAATGGTCGCCCCGCCAGTGCAGGTGCCGCCGCCGGCAATGCTGCCGGATACGAACGTGGTATTGGCCGGCGTCGGTAACGTGACAGCAACGCCCGCGGCGTTGCTGGGGCCGGTGTTGGTGACGGTTGCGGTGTACACAAGATTGGTGCCAGCGGCGACTGGATCCGGCGCGTCTGTGAGCGTCAGCGAGAGATCCGCGGAGCTTGCGACCGTGGTCGTCGCAATCGCCGTGTTATTCGCCGGATTACTGTCAGTGGTGGCACTGGTCGCGCTCGCGGTGTTGCTGAGCACTGTGCCGGACGCAGTGGAGGCGGGCACTGCCACAACCAGGGTGAATATCGCCGAGGCATTTGCTGCCAAGGCCGGTACGGTGCAACTAATCGCTCCGGTGGCGCCAAACGCGGGCGCTGTGCAGGTCCAGCCTGCCGGTGTGACCAGCGAGACAAATGTAGTGCCTGTCGGCACGTTGTCATCCACGGCAACCGTTGTCGCTGCGACCGCGCTGATATTGGTCAGCGTGATCGTATAGGTTAGATTGGCGCCGGCCGCGACCGGATCTGGGCTGTCGGTCTTAGTAATCTGCAGATCGGTGGAAGGCGCAAGTCCATTCGGGGTCAGCGAAAAATCATCGATACCGAGACCATCATCTGAACCGCCAACGTTGACGTCGCTCCAGCGGATCCAGAAGGTGCTGGCCGGCGCAATGGCCAAGGTCGGAATGGTCGACGCGATAGCCACACGATTCGCTGCGGCGTTTCCATCCAGTGGACCGACCGGGGTCTGCGTCGGACCCGTGAAATCGAGCGAATCTTCATCGGTAAAGGCGCCGGTGGTCAACGCCGTCGCCACCAAGCTGTATTGGAAATCGAGCCGATCAATGTTGGCGTCGGCCGTACCGAGGCGCCATTGCTCGCCGGTATAGGCGATGCTCAAAGACGTAATGGTAGTGCCGGTGTTGTTAACAAAGCACGCGCCGAAGGTCGGCGTCACACTGCCGCTCAGCAAGCCACCTAGAGCCCGATCGGTAGCTGCTGCCGCACCGAAGCTGTATGTATCGCCAGTGTTAGCGCTGCCGGTACCCGCGGTGTACAACAAGTTCGCATTGGCACCGGTCTCGACCATGTACCAGGGCGGAGACAGCGTTCCCGTACCGGTATTTACCAAGCTGTCGAAATTCTCGCTGACCGCAGAATTGATCGTAGTCAGGGAAACACAGGTGGGTGTGCCTGCACTCGCCACCGTCGAGAACGCCATAGCAGCTAGCGCGATAGCGCTTGCCAGCTTGCCCGTCTTGAGAATTCGCATCATGAGTCGAGATTTTCCGATAGATCGGGCTCGGGTGGCCCTGTACATTCGACTATAGAGACTGGTCCGCTAGAGGTCACCCATCTCAGATGAAATCACCTTGATTCAGCATACAAGGCCCTCGCACTTCGGACCGCCGCCTGATTGTTGAGCCGATCCCAGGGGTCAAGCGACCTTGTTTTACTCGCGCGCTATCGTCACCGGAGTCTGGCGTGACGCATGAGCCCCAAAGAAAACGGCCGGGTTTCCCCGGCCGTATGTGTTTGGCAGCGTCGTTAAGCGAACTTACTTGGCTTCTTTTTCCATCAGCTTGTCAACCAAGCCCGACGGCACTTCGGTGTAGTTGTTGAACTCCATCGTGAACGTGCCGCGACCTCTCGTGGCCGAGCGTAAGTAGTTGATGTAGCCAAACATTTCAGCCAAAGGCACAAAACCGTGGACGAAGGCTTGCATGCCCTTGGTGCCTTGGTCGGTGACCTGGCCGCGACGACGGTTCATGTCGCCGATAATGTCGCCGAGAAACTCGCTCTCGGTCACCACCTCAATGCGCATCATCGGTTCGAGCAGCTTGGGCTTGCTCATCTTGTGCGCTTCGCGAAAGGCGTGACGGCCGGCGATTTCAAATGCCAGTGCCGAGGAGTCGACGTCGTGATATTTGCCGTCGATCAAGCGCGCCTTGAAGTCCAGTACTTCATAGCCGGCGATCTGGCCGGACTTCGACTCGGTCTTGATCGCAAATTCGACCGAAGGAATGAACTCGCGTGGGATGCGTCCGCCGGCAATCTCGTCGGAGAACACGACACCGGTGCCCGGTTCGCCAGGCTCGAAGATCATCTTCACTTCGGCGTACTGGCCGGAACCACCGGTCTGCTTCTTGTGCGTGTAAATATGGTCGACGCGTTGACCGAAGGCTTCGCGGAAACTGACCTTGGGCTTACCCATGTTGGCTTCCACGCCGAGTTCGGTACGCATACGGTCGATGGTGATTTCCAGATGCAACTCACCCATGCCGCGCAGCACGGTCTCTCCGGTTTCAGGGTCGACATTCAAACGCAGCGACGGATCGGCCTTGGCCATCTTGTAAAGCGCCGCCGACATCTTGTCGATGTCGTCGCGGGTCTTGGCCTCAACCGAGACGCTGATCACCGGATCCGGGAAGCGCATGCGCTCCAGTAGCACCGGATGGGCCGGATCGGTCAGCGAGTCGCCGGTCTCGGTGTCCTTCATCGACACGAAGGCGACGATGTCACCAGCGCGCGCTTCGTCGATGTCCTTGGTGGTATTCGCCTGGACTTCCACGATGCGGCCGATTCGCTCCTTCTTGCCGCGCGTGACGTTTATGAGTGTGTCGCCCTTCTTGATCACGCCCGAGTAAATACGCGTGAAGGTCAGGGTGCCGAACTGATCGTTGATCACTTTAAAGGCCAGCGCACGTGCCGGGGCGTCGTCGCGCACCTCCTGCTTGCCGATGACGTTGCCGTCGATATCGACCATCGAGATGCCGCCGTTTTCACCCGGATACGGCAGATAGTCGATGACTGCATCGAGCAACTGCTGCACACCCTTATTCTTGAACGAGGAGCCGCACAGTACCGGCACGAGCTGGCCCGTAACGGTTCCGGTGCGAATGCATTCCTTGAGCTTAGCGAGGTCAAACTCGCCGGTCTCGACGTAATGCATGAAGGCATCATCGTCCATCGCCAGCGCGGTTTCGATCATCTCGACGCGCAACTTCTGAAGATTATCCATGTACTCATCGTCACGGGTCACCGTGAACTTGAAGCGTGAACGCACCTCATCTAGTGGCACGACTTCCCACTGGCTGTCCTTGTCGCTCGAAGCCCACACATAGGCAGCGCCGGCGACCAGATCGACCATGCCGACGAACTCGTCCTGGCTGCCGAGCGGCACCTGGCACATGACGATGTTGGCACCAAGACGCTCGCGGATGCCCTTGACGCAATGCGTGAAGTTGGCACCGATGCGGTCCATCTTGTTGATGTAGCACAGGCGCGGCACGACATACTGATCAGCTAGACGCCAATTGGTCTCTGTCTGCGGCTCGACACCGGCCACGCCGTCAAATACGACGACGGCGCCGTCGAGCACGCGCAGCGAACGGTTCACCTCGATGGTGAAGTCCACGTGTCCCGGCGTGTCGATCACATTGATGTGGTAGCCCTTCCACTCGGTCGAGACGGCGGCGCTCTGGATGGTGATGCCGCGCTTCTTTTCCTGCTCCAGGTAGTCGGTCGTGGTGCTGGTCTTGCCATCCTTGGTGTCATGGACGTCGATGATCTGGTGCTTGCGTCCCGTGTAATAAAGCACGCGCTCGGTGGTCGTGGTCTTTCCCGCGTCGATGTGCGCGATGATCCCGATATTGCGGTACAGCGCGAGCTCTTTATGCCTGGCCATGTTCTCGTCTCTTGATAGTGATCTACACCCGATGTCTGGCGCCAATTCGGCGTCACCCATCCGGAAATTTGCATTGCCGCAACCGATCGCGTCCCAACCTCGGGAGTGTGTGAATCACTCTGATTTCGCGTGTCGTGAACTCAGGAGACCCGAATAGCGCAACGCCACAAGGCGAGCGACGATCAAAGACGTGTAGCGGTTGTCCAATTCGACGGATTCGGTTAAGGGTGCAAAGGAGCACGCCACGTCCGATGTCCGCGGGTCGCGAATGCTACAGGCCTTGCACACGAAGGTGTTCGCCCACTTGTGAAGAAATTCATCGGGCGTTGGCTCTTTTTCTAAAACCAGCGCGAGTCGGACCTGCTAATCATCGACTTCGCATAGTCAACCAGTGCAGCCAAAGGCAGCCCTCACCCCCGGCCCCTCTCCCAAAAAAGCGTGGGAGAGGGGAGCAAAGCGCACATCAACGAAGCGCGTCGTTGGCGACCGTGAGCGGCTCGTCATTGGTCT
>Ga0209181_10008680_pt1 | contig 13578 bp, 6 predicted proteins | sample MAT05_FD_187208 | JGI IMG/M metagenome (GOLD analysis project Ga0209181, IMG submission 187208) | Freshwater microbial communities from Lake Fryxell liftoff mats and glacier meltwater in Antarctica - MAT-05 (SPAdes) (version 2) | ecosystem: Environmental > Aquatic > Freshwater > Ice > Liftoff... | reverse complement strand
GGGACCGCACAGGCCGCAGCCTGCGGCGACGAATGATCACCGATTTGTATCCGGCGGAGCGCCGACGCCCGCGGGGACGGTGCCACCGGTTCCGACGTGCGTGCCGCTGACGCCGGGAGTATCGACCGTAACCGGAATTTCGAATACGCGGTACATAGGACCATATGTGAATGCGTCCGGGTATATAGAGTATCCACTCACAATGAGTTCCGAGGCAGTCGGCGTGGTGTCCAGATGGGCCGCAATTGAAGTGAGCGAGCTCGTCCACGATCGCCCCGGGTCTTGCGCAGGCACACCGGGTACTGTTCGGGTTCGGGTAAACGGGTTCGATACCGCGTACGTATACTCGGACGAAACGTTGACGACGCCAGCTTTCATCAGCGGCAGCAGTGGCGCATTCACACGAACCCAAGTCTTTGTGCCAATCGAGCACATTAGGTTCCCGACGCAGCGAGGAGTGAACGGTGGAATGCCGGCACCCGCTTACAATGTCGTAGAGCTATTCTATGATACTGGAACAGAAGTACCTGCGACCGGTTGCACGCCGTGTGTCGCTGTCGATTGGGCATCGATCGAGTTTAAGTGCATGTCGCCGATTGTGATGGTGCACGGGAACAGCCTGAGCGGTGCGTGGTGGGATGCGTATGGGTTCACGAGTGGGCTGGGCCAAAAATACCTGCCTTTTGACAACTCAATTTCATTTGATCCGAGTGCCGAAGCGACCAGTATTAACGCGCAGAAACTTCATGAGCCCGCTTCCGCGGGCAAGCTGTTGGATTACTCGAATCAATTGTTAACTCGTTCGGTTCCAGATCGGTGCACTTGGTAGCACATAGCAAAGGTGGATTAGACTGTCGATACTATCTTGCCGAACACTATGGCGAGGTGGGTCCGTCAACGCGTTCATTCGATGTACTGTCGCTAACCACGCTGGGCACTCCACACAACGGGAGCGTGTTGGCTGACGTAATGCACAATTCCCATAATCCCCAAGCACAACGAAACCAAGGGAGAGTCGGTGGAATAGCGGGCGGACCACTTAAGCCCCTCAGGCTCATTGGATTTCCGGACGGATTTGCAACTGTCGTTGAGCTCGCAAACTTCAATGGTAATGGAACAAATAAGGGTCACCCGTCGCTTCGTGTCGACACTTGTTCAAAGCGTAACTCGGCTGAACTGTTTAAACTCCCACGCGATACTGAATACTACGCGATCGCAGCGAATATGGACGCCGATGGTTCGTGGCATATCGACGATCCTTACGAAGTTCGCAGGCTGAAGGACACGGAGGAATGGAACACACGGTTCGCAGCGGTTGCTTCAATGCCGCTGTACATCGGAGGTGTGGATAAAGTTTATCAAACTCTCTTGCGGACCCAGACGATTCAGTTGAGCCTCAACCCCGCATCGCTGACTGCATCGGGGGTGGGTGTGATTCCGGGTCGTCGTTCTGACGTTCTCGTAACCATCGACAGCGGCCTTGGCCTCGGCTCATTCGCAACGATATCGTCCGCCAGACCGGCAGGACTCTCCCCGAACTGGTACCCCTTGTTGGACGGTGAGCCTGATAGTAAAAACCACCAGGTAATCTCGTCAGACGATGTCGCGTACTTTCCAGTGTTTACAATTGTACGAGATGTCGAGCGCCGCAAAGGGAACCTGCGATGATCTCGAGAGCAGTACCACGATTGCTTGTGCGGGCAATGTGCGTTGCCGTGGTGGCCGCGGGAGTTGTCTGGGTTGTGGTTCGTTGTACAGACGACGGCTCTGCGAAGTTGGCGGCGACCGCTGTTCGGAGAATCGATACGCCAGAATGGTTTGATCGTGTTGAGCGGATTCATATGGCGCGCACGGCTGATAGCGCCACAGCAGTATTGTTGGCAGTTGAGACGTTCGATCAGCGCTATGCGAAGAGTCGAGGACCGATTGTCGGCAAAAATACATTAGAATCGACCGAGTTGCCGGTTGTTGAGTATGATTATTCACGAGGCAAATTGAAATGGGAGAGCCCTGAAGCGTGGAGTCGGCACGCACCTGGCTTGGGGCCGTTGCGAACAGGAAACACAGTCGTACTTGAGCGCGCGATCAAGCAATGGGTTTGGGACAAGCACTTATTGTATGCAGATGGTCGTCATATCGGGTTCCTGGGCGATTACGGCATGACTGGTTATGAACGCGTGGGACCAACAGGCACGATTGGTTGTTACCTGAGTGCGACGGGTATATCGAGTGCCCGGGACATATTTGAAGGTGGAGAGGTCACAAAGTACGAAGGCCCCATCTATGTACAGTTCGTTCGGATGAAGGACGGAGTACTTCTTGGACCTGCGTTTGTACTTATGGATACCGGCGCCGACGCAGCATGGATAAATGTGCATTGGTCGCCCGATAGTTCTTGCGTGGCGTTGGTGGGGTCGTTGTGTGATGCGATGTGGGTTGTGCCGGCGCCCGGCGCTGATCAGACTAAAGCAATCAAATGATAAATAGGTTCGATGTCATCACTGCGTCGGCGTTCCAGCTTGCTTGCTCGATCTTTGGATTGACGAATGGCGGACCTCCGATTGAGCTTGCAGTCGTCAGCGCAGAGTCGTACAACTTCGCACTCGATACCCTGCAGCCGACTGCCGTGATTGAGTATGTGTGCGACAGCTCTGAAACCATAACACTGAATATTTGGTCGAGTGATTCGCTGACTACTTGGGTGCTCCGCGTGCCCAGTGGCGCGACGTATGATCGGCTGAGTATTGGTGGAATTGGCGGTACAGTTGTTCACGCCGTGAGCGGGCCAAGCATCGACGGCGCGTGTATTGTGCCAGATAAGCCTCCGCCGAACTGCACTGGTGACATCATCACGTTGCCGTCACAGGGCGCGGGCCAGTATCTGGTGGCGGTGGCGGCTCAGGTGCCGACCCCGGCTGGCGGCGTGATTGGGGCGGCGGTATTGCGATGCAATGATGCTATCGGCTAGACAATATGTATCAGCAACCTTCATCCGCGTGTCGGCGCGGCTACGCCGGTCCTGTTGACAACGCTCGAGAACGGCGCGGTGCACCTTGGCGCAGGCGCGGATGTCGCATGTCTCTCGCCAGCCGGCGCAATGACTACGGTCAGTTTTGTTGACGATGGCAGCGGTGCGGATGAGGTGGCTGGTGATGGCATATTATCGGCAGCGTTTGTGCCGGTTCTTGAAGGGCGATACGTGTTCTCGGCGGTCGTGTCCGGGACAACCAGCGGCGGCGATCCGTTTCGACGAACGTGTGCGTCGGACGCGGTCGCTGTGCGTGCCGGCGGCACATTTGGTCAGCCCGCGTTCGAGTTGTTCTGTGTCGATGCAGATTTGAACAATGATGTCGAATCACTGTCGGTGAATGCGCACTTCGAGTCGGAGAATGCTGGTCGTTACCGCGTAGTCCTCAGCTTTTTGGGTGGCAATGGAGCGGCGGTCAATGTATCGGAGGAACTTGATTGTGGCGTGGGCCCAGCACAAGTCACCTGTCGCGTGCCTGAGACGGAGTGGCGGGCGCACAACGTTGCTGGTTCATTGACGCTCGGGTCAGCGTTGTTGCAGGTCTACGTTGATGCGGTAGGCTGGGTCGATATTCATGACTTGCCAGCGCTCAATCAGCAGTTGGTTACCTGCCACGCGTGTGGTCCAAATGCCCTGTTTCGCTGTCCGGGGTTCGGTCACGACGTTGAGTACACGACCGATGACGATGCGGATGGGTATTGGAACTGGATTCATGTTGATCTGTGCGTCAACGTTTGCGCAGGGGGCCGCTACCGATATGGGTCGTCGGCGTACGACGGGTGCGGCAAGTTCATCGCAGAGATGCACGGCGAGGTGTTGCTTGCTGGTGGCGGTGTGAACCAGACGATTCCGCTCATGCTGTCGAGTGAAATGGTTGGTCGCAACGGGCAGGAGGGCCCCTTTACTTTCCGCGAGTTCTGGGTGTTTGGGCTGATCGACTCGTTATCGACTGCCGTTCCGCACGAGTTGCGTGAGGATAATGTCGTCTACACGACCGGGATGTATGACCCATCGCTTGCAGATTTCGACGCTGGTGGCTGGCTGGGGCATCCAGACCCTTGGGAACACGGTTACAAGTGCGGCGACTTGCCCAATGACTTCCGAGACCGCAATCACAACGATGCATGCGATTGGTGTGATATCGCGAACGGCACAAGCCAGGATCAGAACCACAACGGCATTCCCGACGAGGCCGAGTGCCGCGTGGATATCAACGGCGATGGCGTGGTCGATCCTGCCGACATGGCGGACTTCCTTGCCGGGTTCTTTGCGACCCCACCGGCGGCATATGCCGACTTCAACATGGATGGTTCGGTCGACCCTGATGATCTGTCGGATTTCATTGCGGCCTACTTCGCTGGCTGTGATGATGTTCCTGGCTACATCGGCGGCTGATAGCTTGGTAGTCGGCAAGGCGCACGGATCGATCCGTTCAGCGGTTCCTCGCTCGCGCGGACAGTTCACCTCTCGTTCGGGTTCAGTTTTCGCCGTGGAGACCACCCTCGGGTTTCCCCTTCGGCCGCAATTGCGCGTGATCTGCTTGGCGGACGGCTATCAAATCCGGTAAACTTGTGAAGATGGGCCCCGGATGGCCGAACACCTCTCTATGGGTCTGTTCGGACGGCTGACGGCATTCGCCGCGCGGCTGGGGCGTTGGCCTCCGGTATTGGTCCCCGGGACGCGGGCCTGTTTGTGGGCGGACAAGCCCGGAAAGTTCGATTGAAGGCCGAAAGGCCGAAGCGGAAAGTCGGAGGTTTTGCGATTCGACGTGGTAGGGCATCCTGGGTTGTTGGCGGTTCCGCGGGGCGGTTCGGTCCCGTACGCACGCTTTTGCTCGCGGTGCACGCTTTTGCTCGCGCTGAGCGCGGGGAGGGTGCCGCGTGACTGAGGAACGTCGTAAGGAAAACAAGTTCATCCTGTATACCGACATCGTGGGTCACACCAAGATGTTCGGTCGGCTCGGGGCGGTCTTCCGGCCCATGCGCGAGCGGCACGATGAAATGTTCCAGCAGGCCATTCGCACGCACGCCCCGAGCGCGATCGTGCAGGGGTCGGGCGACGGGTTCTTTGCCGCGACCGACGACGTGGGCGCAGCCATTGAGGCCGCGCTGGCGTTCCGCCGCGCGTTGGTGACCGAAGACTGGGGCCGCTTCCTGCCGCCCGAGAAGCGCACGCCTGACAACATGATCAGGGCCCGCGTGGGCCTGCACGTGGGGTTGGTCAACGTGTTCTATCGCGACGGCGTGGGCAAGGACTTTGACGGCCCGCCGCGGACTGTGGCCGAGAAGGTCATGAGCATGGCGGTGGGCAATCAGGTGCTGCTGACGCGCGCCGTGCGCGACCAGGGCCTGTTGAATCTGACGCGGCGCGACGAGCTCGACTTCAAGCGGTTTGGCGAGTTCCTGATGCGGGGTCTGGCCGATACGGTCGAAGTGTGGGCCATCGGCGAGCCGGACATGCCCGTGGGCCCGCGCCCGGTGCAGCCGCCCGAGCACCGCGTGATCGTGTTCTCGACGATCCATGAGTTCTCGTCGATGAACGAGAAGATGGGTCCCGACTTTGACCCCATGAAAGACGTGTGGGACGCCTGCTTTGCCGAGGCCGTGCTGGCCAACAGCAAGGACGCGTTCCTCAAGCGGCTGCCCGACGGCTCGCTCGCGGCGTTCAAGAACGCCATGGATGCGACCCGCGCCGCCCGCGACTTCCGGCGCGGCTTCAAGCTCAAAACCAAGAACGCCATGGTTCGGTTTGAGCCCAAGATAGCACTCGACAGCGGGCTGGTGACGTTTGACTATGAGAACAACCGCTCGGTCGATGTGCGCGACCAGCCGGTAAATATCGCCGCCAAGGTGTGCAAGAGCGGTTTGGCTGCGCCGTGGCAGCTCATCCTCAGCCGCCCGGTTCGCGAGGATGCGTATCAGAACTTGCCCGAGCGCGATGAGTTCAAGTGGGTGTGTCTGGGCCGCAAGCCGGTGCCGGGCGAGCCCGAGCCGCTGGAACTGTGGGACTTTCAGGATGTGCAGCAGAAGTCCGAGCATCGGACGCTGGTATACATTGATTTCAAGAAGGTCGCCGAGGCTCTGCGGAACCTGCCGGCCATCAGCTCGCAGTTCAACGAGCGCTTGAATGAACTGGTTGGCGAGGTCATTGGTCGTCGCACCGAAGAGCCATGGCTGCTGCCGGTTGACGGGCCCGCGGGCGGCGCGATGGGTCTGGCCTTCAAGGACCCCGTTGAGGCCATTCAGGGCGCGATCGACCTGCGCGACACGGCCACCAAAGAGCAGTGGGAACGCATTCTGACCGGCTTCAAGCGGGCCAGCCGCGATGACAACCTGCTGAAGATCGCCGTCACCGCCGGTCAAGTGCGGCTGACGTATGAAGACGGTTTGATCCGCGAGTTCAAGGGCGCTGCGCTCGAGACCGCGCGCCCGCTGGTGGGAGTGGCGGAGAACTCGCAGATCATCGTGCAGCGCGAGCTGAAAGAAGCGGTCGCCGCGGCGTTCCCCGAGAGCGACGTCAAGTGGAAGAAGGTGGAGGCGGCGGCGCTGGGGGATGAGCCGGCAATCGACGCGTTTGAGCTGCGCCGCGGCAGTGTGCGGAACAACAAGCCGATCCTCATCGGCGTTGGCATCTTCGCGTTGGCAGCGGCGATCACGCTTGGTATTGCGATGCCGAAGATAATGGGGACGAGGCAGGATCAAGGGCCTTGGGCAGTTGGCTCGCCGCCGCCCGAGATTTCCAATCAGGTGCGCTCGCTCGAAGCGATTCTGCCGCCGGAAAGCGTCGCCGTGATTCGCGATGCGCTGAACAGGTATGCCGAGCGCGATTACAAGAACGTGAAGGAAATCACCACAGTGCGTGAGGGCTTCACGGACGTGGATGCCGCACTTAAAGCGATCACCGCGCGCAACGCGACGACTGGTTTTAACGCTGATGCGGCCAAGGAGTTTGCCAGCACTCCGCCCGGTGAATCCAAGGAGCAGGTCGTAGCGTGGCTTGGCAACTTTATCAAGCAGACGGCCATTCCCGATGCGTCGAATCCGATCACTACGGCGCTGACCAAAGACCGAGATTTGAAGAATCTTGAGGAGCGAATCAAGGCGTCAAAGTCTGTTGATCAGGCGACACTCCTTCAGGAGTTCAAGGATGTTTCGGCCAAGGTTGATAGCGCCCGCAAAATGCGCTGGACCGAGCCGACCAAAGACCAAGTGATCAAAAGCGTTGACGAAGCCAAGGCTGCGTTTGTCGCTCTTGGCAAGAAGGTGCCGGAAACTGAAGAGGCGACTAAGCAGGACGATCCGGAATGGCTCAAGACGGCCGTCGGTGCGATGAACCAGAGCGATGAGTCCGTTATCAAGTCCATCGGCCGGTTGGTTGGCTCGGCACTGCGGAACAATATTGAAACCCCAGGTGCCAAGGCCAAGGCCGATGCGCTGGCCGGACCACTCGCAGCGCTCGCCGGCGCCAAAGCGAACTATGACCTTGATGCGCTCGACGAGTTTGTCGTCACGCCGCTCCGCGGCAAGGGGCAGGGAGTCACGCTCGATGACTTGAGCGGCATTCCCGCAGTCATCGCCTCAACCGAGCGGCTTGCTGGGCAGAGCCTGATCCCCGAGATCTCAGCGGCCGAGCGGCGCACCGTCGCGCTTCGATTGCAGTATGAACAGACCGGTCACGCCGATGAGCCGACGATCAAGACCTTTGACACGCTCCGCGCACGGCTCGGCAATGCGACTCAGTTGCGCTGGATCAAGCGAGACGAAGCCGAACTCAAAGCCGCCAAGGCCGAGGCCGAGAAGCAGCTTGCCGACGGGTCGGACCTGCAGAAGAAAGTCGTCGCCGCCATCGCCCTTGCCGACAGCACGGTCAACGCCTCGGCCAATCTCAACCGCCTGCTTGGCGAGCGCGACATCGCACCCGGGTTTGCCTCGATCAACGAGCAATGGCAGAAGACGGCTCAGGCGCTGGCAGCTAGGCAAGGTCAGCCCGCCGCCGCCAGGCTTGAAGAAGCCCTCAAGCTCAAGACCGACCTCACCGGTGTCGCCGAGAAGTTCAAGGAGCAGCCCGACTTCGGCGGTTCGCTCTGGCAGCGGTCGCTGGCGGGCTCGGTTCGCCGCCAGCGTGACGAGGAGCTCAAGCCCGCCCTCGAGAAGGTCGGCACGCCCGCGTTCAGGGCGGCTGTTGATGCGGCCGATACCGCGTACAAGGCCTCGCTGGGCGAGGCCAAGGCGTTTGCCGGCTCGGTCTCGGCTCTCATCTTCGCGATCGATCACGCGTATGTGCTGGGCGACACGCTGCCCAACTCGTCGAAGAAGGTCGCCGACCTAGCTCGCGAGATAGCAACGAGTCCGTACGTCAAGAACGACGCGGCGATGGCGAGCGCCGTGACAGAGTACACCCAGCGGGTCTCAGCGCTCGCCAGGATTGACGCGTCCACCAACCCGGCCGAACTGCTCCAGATCGTCAACACCTCCGTCGCGTCGCGACCCGAGGTGCCCGTGGCGGTCTGGCGGCGACTCGGTGATGCCGCGCTACTCGATCAAGCCGGCTACCTCGACGCGCTTTTCCAGGCGCAGGACGAGATCGGTCGCCTGCCCGGACTGACCGATGCGGCCCGCAAGAAGGAACTGAAGGACGAGGTGTCCAAAACCATCGCGTCGCGGTGGTCGATGCACTTTGCACGCCTCAGCGATGAAGCCCCGATCCGTCGGGCCATGGTTCGGCGCGAGCGTGTCGGCACCGATGCGGACCTTTTGGCGTCCATGCAGCCCCAGGCCAAGTACAACTTCAAACGCGCCTTGCTGAGCACCGCCCTTGAAAGCGGCGATGAGAAGAAGATCCAGGAGGCCGTCGCTGCGTTTATGAGCGACCCCTTCTGGCAGGCCCTGCCGCCGAACTCACCAGCCCGCACCACGCTCAGTGATCTGGGCGCGATTGGCGCCGGCGGCGGCGGCGGTGCGGTTGGCGGCGAGATGCCGCTGGGTGAGATCGGCCCTGGTAGCGCAGGGTGGAAACTCGTCGAAGCCAACGCCGACAGTGCTACCTATGAGTTCGCACCGGGCGGGCCGCGCCTCACGTTCATCCGTGTGCAGGCGGGCAACACGGCGTCGTGGGTGTGCTCGACCGAGTTGTCGCTCGGTGTGGCCAGCGAAGTCGTGATGAAGAACAAGCTGGCTGGCACGTTCAAGCAGATGTTCAGCGACAAGGGCGACCACCGCGGCCCGTTTGTCTGGTCCCGTGATGCGCTGGGCAACCCGCGACTGGGGAATCCAACCGGCGAGCGCATCTGGACGCCGTCAAGCCCGGCCCTGGCGAACAGGTCATATTACCCGCGCGACCCCGGCCCGCCGACGGTTGATCATCCTATGAACTATCTCACGCCCAGCGCCGCCATGTTCCTGGCGCGGGCAATCGGCTGCCGGCCGATCACCAGCGCCGAATGGAAGGCCGCGGCCGCGATGGAGCCGGATGCCAAGAACCCCGCCAAGTGGAACCTGCGCGACGCGACGTTCAAAGAACTGCTCGACTATCGCAACAGTGACCCCAACAACAAGCGGTCAGGCACCTTTGACCCCGACACCCAGAACTTCCCGACCCAGCCGCAGGACAAGTCCACGCTGGCGAGCGACGACAAGTATCTCTGGTTCGCAAAGGTGAATGACGACGTCAGCGGGCCTAAGAAGTTCCACCATCTGGTTGGCAACGTCGCTGAAATGGTCTACGAGGATGCCGAGAAGGCCGAACAGATTAAGCGCAACGACGTGAACGACCTCGTGAACGCCGCGGAGGCGAACTCCAAGTTCAAGGTGATCGGTGCTTCGGCCATGAGCGGGTTGACCGCGGGCGATGCCAAGCCTGACGCCGTGCTGCCCATGCGGAACGTCGAACTTGCGGCCGCCCCCGTCTCCATCCGCGGCTTCGCCGATGTCGGCGTGCGACTGGCGTTCTCGGCGCGCAAGAATCAGGAGCAGGCAGCCCCATTCCTGACCAAGGTCGCCCCGATTATCCGCCGTGCACCATACCTGTCGCCCTCAAACTGAGGGTTGCTCCTGCTTCTGTAGCCGGATCGAGGCTGCGGCACGGCCCCTCGGGCGGCCGGGTTTTCGGCCGTCTCACGGCTTGGTCGGCTCGCCGCTGGCGTACGCCGTGCCATCGTCGATCCCGCGTGCCGCAAGCGATTTATGGGTGGTGAACACGCTGGTGCCCAACGAATCGCCCACCGCCAGCGGCATCCGGCCCGCCTTGCTCGAAACCACGCCGTACGACACCTGCTGCGTGGGTGTCCCATAGACCGTGTCACGAGAGAGTGACCGGCCCGGCGTGCACCCGACCATGGTGACGGTTCCGGCCGTAACGGCGAGGCAGGCAATCAGTTGCAGGGTGCGCTTCATGCAGAAAACTCCTCGATCCCTGTGCCGCGGCGGCCTGCGGGCCGCACGCTCCACTCGATCTCTTGTTGCATCGGCGTCCTTAAGCGGGCGGGACATGATCCGCCCCGCCGCAAGCCTCCGAGGCCGGTTACCAATCCGGAGTGCGCGTCACGAATCCCTTAGCCTCACGGTTGAATCGTCCAAGAACCGGCCCCGTCCGAGGCCTGCCGCCGGCCCCGTCCAAGGCGTGCCCCATTGGGAGCGTCTGAGGGGTGTCCCGTACCAACGATTTGGGACCCTCGGGCCGATTGCTCGAACCGGGGATGTTCGGGCAACGTTCAAATGACCCGCCGAGTCTGCTTGTTTGCTGTTGCCTTCCCCCGCCCGAATACCGATAATCAATCTCCCCAGCGGGCTATCGGAGCGCGTGCGCTCCCCCGCCTTGATCGTGCCTGTCCTTGCTAAGGAACTTCGGGATGCATTTGACCGCTCGATCAACACGACCGACAACCCCCGGCCGCCGGCTAGCGGTTCTGCTCGCCATGGCGGCGGGCACGTTGCTCGCCGTCGCGGCCGCGCCCTCGCTCGCTCAGGAGGAAGCGCCACCGCCCCCGCCCGCCGCACCGGTTGCCCAAGAAGCGCCCGGCACGAGCGCCGCCCCGACCGTCGTACCACTCCCGCCGCCGTCGGCCCCTGAGGTGTGCGAGTTCTCGATCACCAAGTTCGCGTTTGAGTACTCAACCCAGCGTCACCCCTCGATGCCCACGGTTGAGGAGTTGCTCGCTGACTCAAAGGTCACGCTCACGCGCATCAATGAAGGCTTCGTAGCGCCCCGTCAGAGCGTCGCCACCGGCGAGGTCACGCTGGCCGATCTCAACGCCATGCTCCCCGAGCAGGGTGCGCCCAAGTTCAGCCGCGCTGCCATTCGCGCCGTGCTCAGCGCCGTTGTTCGCCGGCTCAATGAGATGGGCGTCATCGGCGTGATTGTTGAGACCGATTCCGAAGACCTCGTCGTTGAGCGCCGTTCCGACTCACCCGGCGGCGAGGAATGGACCGACCTCCGCACGCCCGAAGAAGAAGGCGGCCGCACCGAGCTTCGGCTGAAGGTCTACGCGGCGACCATCGGCAAGGTCCGCACCGTCGCCGGCGGTGAGCGCATCATCGGCGACCTGCCGCGGGTGGACAACCCGGTTCACCAGCGCATCCGTAAAGGCTCGCCCCTCAGGCCCTACACGCCCGGCGATGAAGAACGCGCCGACCTCATCATCCGCCCCTTGCTCGATGACTACGTTCTCAAGCTCAACCGCCTGCAGGGCCGTCGCGTTGACATCGCCGTTTCCGGTGGCGAGCAACCCAACGAGGTCGTGCTCGACTTCCTGGTTCGCGAGAACGACCCGCTCCTGATCTATGCCCAGGTCTCTAATACCGGCACCAAAGAGACCAACCTTTGGCGCGAGCGGGTGGGCATCATCAACAACCAGCTCACCGGCAACGATGACCAACTCTCGATCGACTATGTGACCGGCGCGTTCAAGAACAGCAACGTGCTCAACGTGAACTACACGATCCCGCTCGACGACGTCGGCGACATGCGGCTCAAGTTCTTCGCCGGCTACGGCGAGTTTGACGCTTCGGCCGTCGGCCAGGCCAGCGAGCAGTTCAACGGCGATTCATACAACGTCGGCTCTGAGTTCGCGTACAACGTCTACCAGAACCGCGAGCTGTTCGTTGACCTTTACGCCGGTGCCAAGTTCGAGCAGGTGTACGTCAACAACTTCACAGTCCAGATCCAGGGTGAGACCAACTTCCTGCTGCCCAACATCGGTGCCCGTCTCACCAAGGAGACCGAAGAGGTAAGCGCGCACGCCGATATCGGTTTCGAGTTCAACCTGCCTGGCCTTGCCAATACCGACAAGAACGAGCTTAACTCCCTCGGTCGCCTCAACACGACCGACGATTGGCTCATGTTCAAGTACAGTTCCGATTACTCGTTCTTCCTTGAACCCATTTTCGACCCCGACAACTTCCAGCAAGGTCAGTCCACGCTGGCGCATGAACTCTTTTTCAGCCTGCGCGGCCAATACGCGTTCGGTTCTCGCGTCGTGCCTTCGTTCCAGGCCGTCGCGGGCGGCTTCTACTCAGTCCGCGGCTATGACGAATCGGTCGCGGCGGGCGATTCGGCCATCATCGGCACCGCCGAGTATCGCCTGCACATCCCGCGTCTTTACGCCGTTGAGGAAATTCCCGGCGAGTTTCTGGGCAAGCCCTTCCGGTTTGCGCCCCAGCAACCGTACGGCCGCCCCGATTGGGACCTGATTGCGCGGGCTTTCATTGATGCGGGCAAAACTACGAACTCTGAGAAATTGAGCTTCGAAGAGAACAACACTTTGGTCGGTATCGGTGCGGGCATTGAACTGCTGTACAACCGCGAGATTAATCTCGACCTTCGTATGGACCTTGGCATGGCTCTTGAAGCTGTTCCTGGTGCCAACGACGCGGGCGACCTTCGGCTTCACGTTTCGGCCACGATTGTGTTTTGATAGGGTGTGAATGAGTTCAGCCGCAACCGCGACGGGTGAACCCTCGAATGGATGATCGCGGCCCGCTCGGGCCTTTTATCAGCCGACTGGGGTGCTTTGTGGGCTGGTAGTGTTCAGGGCGGCCTGAACGTCCGAAAAAGTTGTATTGTCCCGGTTTGTTGCTCGGGAGCATCACTGCTCCCGGCCACAGCAGCGCGACCGGGTTGAAGGAGTTGGTGATGGCTGGTCAATCGAACCTCCGCACGTCGGTCGCATCCTCCTCTCGCGCTGTCGATAGCGGCCCCGGTTTGCCGCTCCGTCAGGGCCCGCGCCCGCGTGGCTTGCTCCGTCGTCGCCTCCTCTTGGGCGGCGCTGCCGCGCTGGCTCTATGTGCCCCGGCTTGGGCCGGGCCAGAGGGCGAGCGCGTCATGCGCGGCAATGTCAACTTTGCCCGCCAGCTTGGCCTCACTCAGATCACCGCCAGCAACCGCGCCATCATCAACTGGTCGTCGTTTAATGTTGGCGTCGGCGAGACCGTCCAGTTCATTCAGCCCAGCGCCACCTCGCGCGTGCTCAACCGCATCACCGGGGCCGACCCCACCCAGATTCAGGGATCGATCCTCGCCAACGGCATCGTCTACATCGTCAACCCCGCAGGTGT
>Ga0209181_10008678_pt1 | contig 13578 bp, 11 predicted proteins | sample MAT05_FD_187208 | JGI IMG/M metagenome (GOLD analysis project Ga0209181, IMG submission 187208) | Freshwater microbial communities from Lake Fryxell liftoff mats and glacier meltwater in Antarctica - MAT-05 (SPAdes) (version 2) | ecosystem: Environmental > Aquatic > Freshwater > Ice > Liftoff... | reverse complement strand
CTCTTTACGTTGGATGATTTCTTCATGGTTGATCCTCTTTGTATGTGTTTTTGGTTCGCACCTAAACCATACCAGGCTAGTCCTGGAGGGGATCGCCACATATTTCAACTAAACTCGGGACAAGCCCCTTCGGATCTCAGAATCAGTTGCGAGAATGTTTGCTCAAGATTGATGCTAACGGAGTCTAAAGCCCCTTTAGATTTGTTTGTAAACTGGCAAAAGTAGTGGCTTCAGCGGTCCGCAGCAATAGCATCGACTTTTTAAGGCCACAAAAATTCAGCCAGTATGGAGTTGTCACAGCTGCATGGTTAGTATGTTCAAATAAAGTTCCACCGCTTTCATGTATGTGCCAGTTTATGGCAGTGCTCAACTTTGCCGTGGAAATTTGTAGCCTGATAAAGTGAGCAAAAAGCAATGAATTTTACAGCACCACATACAGAATCTTTCGACGTAGATCAAGTGATGAGTTCGGTCGAGCGCTACAGGTTGATTCTTCAACTGACCGAGCAGGCTGTGACCAGCGGCTACGTTCGCAATGACTGGCAGGGCGCTCTGAATATTGTCGACAGTCTGGCACAACTTGGTGAACTAGATACGAATAGTCGACTGGTCAGGGCAAAGGCCAATATCGAATTAGGTTTTCTAAACGATGCTATGGCTGAACTTATTGAGCTTTCCAATCTCGATCCGTGGTGTGCCACCACGCAAAATTTGTTAGGTGAAGTGCGTCTTTTAAAGAAAAAATACAAAGAAGCCGTGCGAGCATTTTCCAATTCGATCAATATGAAATCAATAACTAGTTTAGTCACTTGTGAAACTGTCAGCTATCTGGGTAGGGCGATGGCCTTTACTTTTTTGAACAGATGGCCGGCCGTGACAGCAGACATGAATACTTGTTCTATGCTATATCATTTGAAAAAGGCCCGCATGCATTTTTGGGCTGGACGACATGCCCAATGTGCACTGTATCTAGATATTTTGCCTGATCAGATACGCTCATTACCGTCGGCACAATATTTGCGAGTACGTAATATCATGGCTAGCGGCCGTTATGATGACGCCTTGCTAGAGTTTCCCAAATTGCTTTGTGCCAGTTATATCGGAGTTCCATTTCTATATTCGCGCGCCTATTGTTATTTTCAAACAGGTGACTATCAAGCCTGTATTAATGATTTGAGCAAAATCATCAATCTTTCAGGGCGCGTTGTTTTAATTGAGCTCAACCCTGTTTCTCGTAAAGTGGAATTGGTTGATATTTGCCAAGTGTTGAAAATGCGCGCCGACAGTTTTAAAAATCTGCGGCAATATCCGGCAGCCATTGAAGACTATGAAAAGGTAATTCAGTGTGCACCGACCGCCGAAGTTTATTTGTCGCGCGCCCAAGTTTTATACAGCCTGGGTCTGGTTGCACGCGCTCTAGCAGATATTGCAAAAGCTGAGAAATCTCTGAGTACTGAACCAGAATTATTGTCTCTAAAAATGCTTTGCTTGACCAGACTAAATCGTGATGCTGAAGCAATGGTTTTGGCCCAGCATATTCTTGAGTGTGAACCCGGTAACACCATTGCAAAAATGGCGATGCAAGTTCTCCACAAATCTAAGGAATTTAGCCTTCCCCTTCAACGTTCTCTGAGTTTAAACCCTTCAATATAAGAGTTTTTGTATGACAATAGACCATTTTCCAAATGGCATCACTCACGGCTTTGAGGGAGTTAAAATGAATGCTGAAAACACACTTGAGTATAAAGTGGCATTTCGTATTCAAAACTTGATGAGAGACCCTAGTAATGCACGTCTCGCCAATCCGAGTCATAGAGATAATTCGGTACAAGGGGCCCTCGAAGCAATCGTTAGATTTGTCGAGCAACAGAGTCGCTTAAAATCGTCTTAGTTGTCATATCTAATTTGAATTGAGTTGTCACAAAGGGTTGGTTAAAGTGCTTTTGTTGGCTGTACCAAACAAAGGTATTTGCATCATGAAAGGCGATAGCGAAATTACTTACGATTTAGACTTAGGCTCGTCAGGAAAGTTAGAGCAGATGGAGCTAAGTCAAACTATTCAAAGTGGTTGGGTTGGAATGTCGACTGACCAGTCGCAGTTCACAAAATTCAGCGTAGCTCAGGACGTCCCCGATGCAGGTGTAAGCGAAGACGTGCTTATTTTTAACGATCCATTTATTGCAAAAGAGAAAAGCCGCAGCGACCAGAAGTTTTCGAAAATTGACCGCTCTATTGAGAGAGTTCTCCACTTCGAGCCAACTGGCGAGCAATTGGCTTTAAACCAACAAGTCATGCACCTGGTTGATGGCATCAATCATATTTCAGAAGACCAAGATCCTGAGCTGGTTTTCGCCGATTATTCCAGCAAGGCTAATGGTATGGTGCAACAATTTGGCGGCCCGGCAGAAGTAATTAAAGCTGTGAATCTAAAGTTAGCTGATCTGCAAACTAAAGATTTTTTGACACCTGAGTTTCGCCGCGCTGCTTCTGCTATTGAAGCGGTAGAAGAAGACGGTGCAATTAAGCTGCGGCAAAAAAGCTATTTTTAACGGCCTTGTGGCTTTGTCTATGCTCGCCTTGTAGCTTTATCTGTGTTTCCGAACTGCTACTTGTCTGGCGGCAGATTGTCGCTTAAATTTTTCAATTGCTGCTTTGCTAACATTGCAGCCAGATAAGTCTAGTTCGTTTAGCTGTGCCAGTGGCGCCAATAGCTGGAGTGTATCATCAGAAATTGTGGTGTCCATAAGGTCTAGATGGCGCAAATTTTTACAGCTGGCGATTGATTTTACGTCTTGGTCGCTGAGAACTTTATCTTCTGATTCTATTCCTAAATTGACCAAATTTTGAGAACCAGCGAGTGCTTGAAGCAGATGGCTGACGTCACGGCAGTCGTTGTAGGATAGATTTCTTATTTTTTTTAACCCACTAAATTGGCCGAGCCCTTTTCCTGTGACGTTGGTCATGTTGACGTTGAGGCTGACTAGTTTTGAAAGTTGATTCAGGTAGAACACCTGGTTGTCGTCAAAATTTGTTAGTTCTAAACTGAGTCGCCTGAGATCTTTTAGTTTGGCAATGTGAGGCATGGCACGTTTAATGTCGGCTGCAAGCATCTGTGCATCTACCGGCATCGATAAGGCGTATAGATCGTCGGGTTTGAATGAGTCGAATACCTCTGGGTTCGCCAGTGCATATTCATTGGGCAGATAATACAGTCGAGACTTGCCGTCAAACTGCACTGTTCCCTGTGCAGCTTGCATATCTCTTGCCGCAGTGCCTGTGCCAATATAGCCAAGCGAGATATCATTGGGGAAATCAAATCGTATAGTGTTGCCATTTCGTGCACGCTGGAAAGCTCTATGTTTTGTAATTTCAGCTGCCGTCGATTCTGCTAGTCTCCGATTATCCGCTCCAGTCTGAAAAGTTCTCATTAGTATTGCTGAGGCAAGGACTAATACCATAGCTACTATCGTAAAATTAGCTATTACGAATGCTTTTACGACTATGTTCGCTTCTACCGGCTGTCTAGTGGTTTTTTGCTCCGTTTCGTTTTGATTAGAACCGCCTGCGGTGAGCAATTTTAGGTGCGAATTAGGAGTAAAACGTTTGCCGGCTAGTATTCTTTTGAGATCGGTCTGAACATGCTGTAGATTTTGATAACGATTCATTGGCTCTTTTTCGAGCATGGTCGCCACTAGATTCTCTAATGCATTCGGAAATTTTTGGTTGTCAGCTTTTGAACTCAAAGATGGTGCTTGCATTTCTTGATGCATCAACATGGTTTCTAAATTGGTCTGACTCTTAAATGGCGGTGAGCCGGTCAGAGCCTCAAAAAGTGAGCATCCCACCGAATAGATATCTGAGCGAGTGTCAACGCGATGGCCTGCACATTGCTCTGGGCTCATATAGGCTGGGCTGCCCAAAACTTCACCTGCTCGGGTAAGATTTTGGATGTGATCACCGCTGGCGCCAGCTAGTTTTGCGATGCCGAAATCGACAATTTTGACTGTGGTGCCGGCGGCGTCCTCTTTCTGCAACAAAAAAATGTTTGCCGGTTTTATGTCTCTGTGCACTATTCCATTTTTGTGGGCGAAGTCTAAGCCGCTGCAAATTTCTATGAACAACGGCAGACAATTTTCTATCGCTAAGGGACCATCTGTGTTTATTCGCGCGGCCAGGCTATCTCCTGTAAGCAGGTCCAATACATAGTAAGGCATAGTGCCATTGTGCAGACCCAGATTTTGAATGCCGACTATGTTGCGGTGTTTAATTCTGGCAATTGCTTGAGCTTCAATTTGCAGGCGCTTCCATGAATTTTCAGATTGGTTGCTATTCAGAATTTTTAGAGCAAAGTCTTTTTGCAAAATCAAGTGTCGCACCCTGTACACTTGGCTCATTCCGCCAATTCCTAACAGGCCCAATACTTCATATGTGTCGCTGATTATTTCGCCCCTGGTCAACCTGAGTGCGGTCGTCCCATTCGTTTTCACGGATTGGAGAGACTTATTTTGATCTTCTGCGGTTAGTCTTAAATTCATCTGGTAATTTTGAACTCTAGAACCATCAAAAGCTTGAAGGGCTTACCTTTTGTTATACCCACTGTGAGAGCTTTTTCTTCATATTTGTAGCTAATTTATAGAAATAATAGTAAAGTGTGACGCCATGGGTGGTGGCAGCGACAGCAAAGGCCGGATGCACTGCTTGTAGTGCTTCCAGCCAAAATTGCCTTTGAACATCTATTCGAGTGGTGTCAAAAGTGGTGCTCAGCGAAACAACTAAGCACTAGGTGGATTGAACACCTTCAGTGTATTCCAATCGTAACGAGATTTTGCCAGGTAGTCATTTAGTGGCATTGAGTTGTCGTTTATGGCTAAAAGTTGCCCGTCTTTACCTTTGCCAATTACTGCTATGTCTCCGTAGTTGGGGCAAGGTCCTCGCCGGGCCTGCTCCTGTGCGTAGACTTCAGGAGTCCAGTAAACATGCACAACCTGGCCAACTTTCAATTCTTTTGACGAAGCTTCTTTAAATCCATTGCCGGGGAGTGTTTCGCGCATATCGTTCGCATTGCCAAAAATTGTCTTGCCTGTGGCCCTTTCGATGGCGAGGCTTACGCCTTTTGCACAATAGCCAGAGCCAGGCAATTCGTCTGAGACTTGAGCAGCCTTTTCGGCAAGTTTAGCGCCCGTTGGGTTGATAGCGTCACCTGAAGTTGATACTGCGCCACCACTAAGAGCTTTTGTGGCAGGAAACTCATTAGCTAGCGAAGGAAGTTGGGTTTTAAGATTTTCCAGTAGTGGTTCATTGGCGTTCTGCAATTGGCTCAATTTCTTTGGATCAATTTTTCCGTCAGCTCCAGCAATTTTTTTGTAGAGCTCCGGCATCAGTTTTTTAAACTTTTCGGGGTCGGCACTGAACCATTCCATCAAAAGTTCAGACAGATCTACCTGACTGAAGTCTATTGGTGCAGGAGCGCTATAGGTGTTTTCAACCATATTGCTGCCAGGTGATGCTTCATAGCTGGGCGCAAATGAACCAGGGTTCGAATAACCTCTTCTTCCTGGCTGAGTGTATCGTGCTTCAGATGCTGGCGGCGTCAACTTTTCATTGCTTACTTCTGGTTGTGTCACCGATTTCAACTCGGCTTTAGGCTGATCTTGCTTTACAGGTGGTGGCATTTCTACGGAGAAGTCTTTGTTCTTAGAGTTTACATAAGCCATGACTTCTCTCAGAGCCGCCGCCTGGGCCTCAGTCAATTTTTTTGCTGCAGAGCCTTTCTCGATGGCTCCTTCCGATTCCACACCCACTGTTAAGTGGCCCTTTGTGGAAGCTTTTGGATCCATGTTGAGTTTCTGCACAATGGTTCCGTCTGACTTAATTACCAGATCTGAATTGTCCCCATCATTGGCGTGAATTTTCACAATTACTTTTGATGAGCTGTCCACTGCTTGCTTCATCTCAGCAGTCAATTTTCCCTTCTCAGCTACTTCAGGTGTGCTCTTGCGATTGGTATCATCCAACTTTGGTGCGACACTTTTGTCTGCTTGCAAAGTTCTTGTGCTGCTCGGTGGTGCAAAATTGTCAACTGGTTTAGCAGCTTCAGATTTTAATGGCTCTACCTTATTAGTGGGTTTGTCTGTGGAAGCAGCTTCTAGCTGCTTTACTGGAACACTTTGATCTGGTGTATTTTGAGGCGCTTTAGACTTTGACGACAGTTCTACTACCGCCTCTTTGTGCAAAGGGGCGTTTGATTGACGCTCTGCTGTTACTTCTGGCGTGGCGTCTTGTGGTTTAGCTATTTCGTTTGCCATAGTGTTTTTCCAATAATTACTTTGTATTTACGTCAAGCGCTCAAAAAAGTCCTGGCACTTCAAACTGTTGAAGCGAATCGTGGAAGCTATTCTGCTGTAGTAAGTGTGACAACTCCATAGCAAAAGCCGATCACACTTACCGTGTGGCCGACTCGCTATTTAAGGATGATTTGGGAAAAGGGATGAAATCACAAAGTAATCGTTCTGAGTCGTATGGAATTGTCACGCTGATGCAGGGTAGTCTGAGAGGGTAAGGCCTTAAAAGAATTCCACCAGGAGAATGCTAATGTCACTTGAAGTGCAAAACGTTCAGAGTAAAACCGAAGCGGCTTTGACTGCAAATTCTGAAAAACCAGATTTTTCGGAGGTTTACAAAGATCTGTCTAATAACACCACAGCGGCGGAGCAGCAGGCGGAGCGTAAAGCATTTAACGATGCGGTAGACAAAAAGTTTCCTAATGTTGAATTAGTCGGGCAATTGACCTTAAAGGATGGGGATAAGCCTGAACAGAATGTTCTTCTCACTTTTGACACTCAAACTAAAAGCCAGCAAATGCGCAATGTGAAAGATTTTTCTGTGCTCAATGAACAGAGCCTGGCAGATCAAATGAAGCAGAAAGAAGCTACGTCAGAACAAGTTGTTGCTGTCTTAAATCAAGGTTTTGACATGGCCTTAGAGCAACAGTACAAATCGAACAAAGACGGATCGCAAGAGAAGGCAAATCAACAAGTGCCTGCGGACCAGAACAGCACATCGAAGGAGGAAGTGGACAAGATTGCGCCGGCAACCACCGACGCTGTGGAGAAAAATCTGTATACAGTCAAGCCTGGTGATTGCCTTTGGAATATTGCCAAGGAGAGACTGCAATCTGGTACTGGTGACGAAGCCAGCAAGACCGCAAGTGATGCCAGCATCAGAGACTATGTCGATAAAATCGTGGCCTTGAATAAAGAGCAAATCAAGAACGAAGATTTGATTTATCCTGGTCAAAAATTCAGAATGCCGGAAGTTGATTTGAAAGTTTCTCCGAAAAAGACACCGGACTTGTCGACAAAGAAATCTAATATAGAAGAAAAAAAGTAAGCTACAGTCGATCTAAATTTTCTTGCCTAAGTGGGCTCATTTGGGGCTTGTCCCATATTTAGTTGAAATTGGCAATCCCAGTTCTGGTGCGGATTTGAATTGAGTGTATCATGCAGCTAGTTTTCTTGAGTTCGTTTTTTTAGAATTTATTTTTGTTGTTTTGTTTTTTGTTGTTCTGTTTGGATTCGTTATCAGTTCGTGCATACTTGCCTTTAGCTGTTTGAGATGTGCTGCACCTTCTAGCTTGTGCGATCTTCGTTCTGCTTCAAGCATTCCTACTGTCAGCCAGCGTTTGACCTGACTTGCGTCTTTCCAATTTTTTACTTGCTTAGTGTGTTCCTTGGCTACGAAGTTCCAAGATTCAATAACATTGGTTGACTGTAGGGTGCGTCGTAGTTGTTGCGGTGCTTTTAGTTTGTGCAGTGTCAATGAATCTTCTAATGCCTCTAAAAGGCTCTCTTCAGCAGTTTCATTGATGCCATGTAATTTCTTGCATATCTTTGTTAGTGCATCTTTGGCGTCTTGGTACTCGTTCATCGACCAAGCTATTCGCAGTTGCTTTCTTGTGCGTGCTTGGTAGAACTTCGGCAAATAGTCGATGATGTTTCTAATCTTGTGCTCAATACATCTCTGCACGAGAGCGTTCTTTCCGAATACTTTGGTTACAGCCTTCTTTAAGGCCTTTGAGCCATCCAGGATGAATAGATACTCGCCAGCTGGGTCTAAACCCTTGTCGATGAGATTTTGCAGCAGCTCAATGCAAACAGTGGAGTTTTCTGTGGCGCCTTGCTCAATTCCGAGCAAATGCTTGGTGCCGTCAGCGGCAATGCCAACGGCGACTATGTTGAGTTCCTCCCCCTCACGAGTTCCATCAATCAGAATTACCTGTATGCCGAGTTCGTCAAGCTTCCGCCTCTCGAACTCCTCTACCATAACGGTTGTGGCCTTGATGGCTTTTCTGCTAAAGGTGCTTTTGCTGAGACCGGCAGAATCGCTGACCTGTTCTACTGTTTGAGCAAAGTTTCTCGACGAGACTCCTGAAAGCATTCTTTTCAGCACGGACTTCGACAGAGTGCTGGGGTTGTTGAAGGCGTTATACGTCTCTAGCTGCACTTCCTCGCTAGAGCCATCTTCGAGCTTCTTGCGCACCCTTGGTTTTGAAATCGCAGTCTTCTGGGCGCCAAGAACAACTGAGCCAGTCTGAAAGCCCCAACGGTCGACTCCGCCCTGCTTCCCTCGCGAGTACTTTGGCCCAGTAATCTCTTCAACTTCAGCTTGCATGAACTGTTCAATGACAAACAAACCTAGCTGGAGCCCAAAATTCTCTATCTCGCAATTAATGATATGCGCTAAATCAACCTGCTTGAGATCAAGCTGGACCGAAGATCTTAACTTCTCAAGGTTGACATTCTTAGTCTTTTTGTTCGATGATTTCTTCACGCGGTCTCTCCTCGTATGTGTTTGAGATTAAGCACCAAAAACAATACCAGGCTTCGGCCTGGGAGGGATCGCTCTAATTTCAACTAGCTTCGGGGCATGCCCCTCATTTGGGCCTTAACTTGGTTTGTTTACTTCGGCCGTATAGAATTGTCACATTCGAACAATTACTCTTATGAAAGAAACAGGCGAGCCTTTTTTCACATAGAGGTAGAAGATGTTAGACGAACTAGAGAGTAAATCGGAAGCGCAAGGAAAAAGCAACCAGCCCGATTTAGTTATAGAGTTTGAGAGCAAATTTACTAACAAAAGTTTGACAGCCGCTAAGGATAGCCAATCGAGCTCATTAGACTTCACTGTCGGAGACCCTTTGTTCAATAAGTCCGGAGATACGCTGGTGGCTAAGCTAAGCCCCGCAGAGGCCGCTCAGAGACAACTTGATCAATCAGCTAGACAACTGAGAGAAGAGCGAGCGTTTCGCTATACAGGTGGTATTCCTGTGGACATTTCAGAAGCAGACAAGGCAAGAAATGTTTTTGATCGCATCGACTTGAATACAGGCACAACTAAGGCCATAGGCGCACTTGAGCTTTTGACAAAGAGCGAGGCCGGTCAAGTTCTCTTTGACGCCATGCAGAAAAAAGGAGTTCGCGTTGAAGTATTGCCAGATACTAATTCGAAGTTAGACATTGGTGGTGATGCAAAATATGATGAAGGCGCCAAACGAATTTATGTAAGAGCGTCAGCTATGCTGCGAGGTGGCGGTCATGGTGAAACACCAGCACAGATTTTGGCTGAAGAACTTCTACACGGATTTATACCAGGCTATTCTCAGCGTGAAGAATACTACGCCAAAATGGCAGCCTCTGAACTTGCTCGCAGAGGGGGAGAGAATGTCAGACCTGATGAGGCCGCCACTCGTAAGATTGTCAAAGAAGACTATGGCGATTGGGCAAGACAGATAGCCATACAGACAGAAGATATTCAGAAGATTCTTTCTGACAAACTGAAAATCAACGTGCCGAAATGGTAAATGTCTTGAGTTAAACGAATTTTTGAGTTAAACGAATTGCAGTGTTAGATTGCCGTTGATAAAGGAATTGCGAGACGCTTTTTCGTTGGCTACACAAATGTCAATGCGACCGGTGCCTTTTCCGAAAAAGGCGCCACCCGTATCAACTATTTTGAATGGAATCTTTTTGCCGTATTTTTGTTCGAGTGCATATTCGCATCAATTTGGCCGGCAAATCGCAGGTCAATCTGGCTGGGTATTCGCATCCAATCTGGCCGGTTAGTCGCATCGTTTATGGCCTTCTGCCAAGTGATATTGAAGTTTCGAATTTCTGTCTATCGCTGAATAGTTGTATCGGGAGTTTTGTTGTCTCGACGAGTTGGTCCCGATAACTCCAGCCTGTATGAACCATGTACCACGCGGTCGAGAATTGCATCGGCTAAAGTGGCGTTTGCGAATGTTTGATACCATTCTTTAACTGGCAATTGTGATGAAATCAAAAAAGAACCGCTGCCTGAGCGGTCATCAGCGACCTCAAGCATATCCCTGCACTGTTCTTCAGTTATCGGCACCAGGGCAAAATCATCTAACACTAAAACTTTATACGATTTTATTTTCTTTAAAAATTTTGAGTAGGTGCCGTTTATCCGAGCAACTGTGAGTTCTTGAAAAAATCTAGGCGCTCGAAAATACGCGACACTATGGCCCATACGGCAGGCCTTGTGAGATAGAGCGCAGGAAATATATGTTTTTCCAACGCCGGTTTTGCCGGTAATCAGGATATTCAAGTTTTCATCAGCCCAGGAGCAGCTGGCAAGTTGTGCAATCAACCGTTTGTCTAAACCCCGAGGGGCTTTGAGGTCTAAGTCTTCTAAACATGCCGACTCTCGCAGCTTTGCAATTTTTAGACGCTTTGTCAGGTCCACTGTTTGACGCTCGGAAAATTCTGCATCAATTAGCAAGCCAAGACGGTCTTCAAAAGATAGCGTCTGAAGCTCTTTCATGTCTGTCTGTTGCTGCAGAGCACGTACCATGCCCATCAATTTCATTTCCAATAGTTTGTCGATTGTTGGATGTGTTAGCATCATTTTTCCTCTTTAGTGATATGTGTCTGGTCCTCTAAGATTTTCGTGTGAATTATTGCCGAGGCGCAAGGACAGTTGCTCCGGCATGGAATGTACTCCTCTTTCTAAAATACTTTTGATTACGCGATAGCCAACTGTTTGCAGATGTACAGCGTGCGAGCATGCTAGCTCTAGGTCAACCGCGCCATATTTATTTTTGAGCGATTTGATAATTCCGAAGCAAACATCGTAACTGAGCTGTGGCTGCGGTTTGGCGTTCAGTAATGTCTCAACAACAAATTTGGTTTTGGGTCCAATTTGTCCAGCCTTTGCGATGAACATTTCTGGAGACATCTCGGCATACTTTGCGTGGGCCGGAGTTCGGTGTTCGTCAACGGTTGTACTTTGACCAATTGCCCAACTTCTAACGTGGCTGGCAGCTCGTTCGGTGTCGTGCAAAATTTCTATGGTATGGTCGGTCAGTCTAGCGTCAACGCGCTCACCTACAAGCTTGTATGGGACTGAGTAATAGTGGTCGTCGATATTTACGTGGTAGTCTTTGGGGACGCGAATGTTTAGTTTCCATTCTTCCAATTCAAAATGGTAATCCGGCAAGGGTTTGAGAGCCGGCTTGTCTAGCGACTCAAACCAGCTTGCACGTGTGCCGGGAAGCTGTTGAAACGGCTCATTATTTAGTTCTTTAGTCAAAATGTAGAGCTGGTCATTCAAATGATCAACACTGAAAAAAGTAAAATCTCGAAGCTTTGCTAGGGCTCGATTTTCTACAAATTTGACGCCCGCCTCAACCTTAGCTTTGTCTTGGGGATGGACCGGTCTAGCGGGACTGACACCAATGTTGTAATGATTGGCCAGCCTCTGGTAACTACGGTTTAGGACACGATCTTGGCGACAAGCATTGGTTACCGCAGACTTCAAATTGTCGCAAATTACCTGTTCTGGTAATCCACCAAAAAATTTGAAGGCTCGCACGTGAGCGGCAAGCCAATGCGCTGATTTTTGAGATTCAGAAGCTTCGAAATACGTGTAATTGCTGGCACCAAATGTTGCTACAAATATTTGGGCCTCGGTCACTTCACCAGTGTCGCGATCAACGATGGGCATTGTTTGACCGGCGTAGTCTACGAAAAGCTTTTGGCCGGCTTTATGCTCTTGGCGCATCGACACATCTGTCTTTTTGTGCCACTTATTGTAGCGGCGGCAAAATTGTGAGTAGCTCAGACAATCAGGATCGACTGCGAACATTTCCTCCCAAAGCAATCTTTTCGTGACACCGCGCCGCTTCAACTCTTTGTTGATTGCAAGCCAGTCTAACTCGGAATCTTCGCTCTTCCCTGCTGGAATTTTTTTGATTGGATACAAGCTGTCTTCAAGCTCTTGATCGGACAAAGCGCACACCTGCTCCCAGGTTATCGATGCAATTTTTGCGCGCTTAATACAATCCTGGACAGCCCCTCTGCTGATATCGAGGGCTACGTGGGTCTGGTTGCCGCTCATGCCGAGCTGCATCGTGTGTCGCAAAATATCTCGTGTTGCTCTCATGCTCATTCTCGGTCTTGCCATCGGATTTCCTCCATCCACAAATCGTGAATTTCAGAATCGCCGACAAAGTTGGCAGAACTTCAAATTTTCAAAGGAACACCTGGCTTCATGAACCAGACCTAATCTCTAGCCTTTCAAAGTGGCCAGATTGGATGCGGTTGCCCGGCCAAATTGGATGCGATTTGCCGGCCAGATTGCCGTGCGCTTTGCCGGCCAGATTGGATGCGGCTGCCCGGCCAAATTGGTTGCGAATATGCAGTTCGAGTTCAGGGATTCTCAATTGCTGACCGTATTTAAATCCGGCCTTGTTGTCCATGGCGACGCTCACATAGTCAGCCTTTCCCGCTAAGTAATCTTCTAGTGTTCGCAATGGCTTGCCTATTTTGTCTTTGAAGCCACCTTCTAAAAGGCTATCGTGAGGATAGTATGCTGTTCCAACTGCCTTGTAGCCGCCAGAAATTTCAACTTTCCCGAGAAGATTATTGGTTGAGACTTCTGGTGCAAGTCCTTGAATTTTAGCTGATGCTAACTTCTTGGTGTCCGCATTGGAACTGCTAGCTTTAAAAGTTTCTACTGTTCCTAGTTTGTCTGGAGCAAAGCTTACTTCTTTGCCATCCTGATCTTTTTGTTTGTGAAAAGAACCGTCGGCAATTTGATTGCCTCTTAAAAATACTTTTGTCTTTCCACTGGCACCATCTAGCTCCATTACGTGGAGCATTTCAGTTGAATTTCCCGCTTTTTCAACTTCTAGTCGCAGTTTATGCAGTTGACCTTGGCTGTCTCGAACATTGACGTCTAGGTGACCCGAATTACCAACTAGCGCTTTAACAGACGCCAGTCGCTGCTCGGGCGAAAGCGAATTGTTAAAAATGTCAGTTAGTAGCTTGTCTTGTTTTGGGGTATTCTGAAATTCGGTGGCAAAGGGCCTTAATGGGCTATCTATGTCACCCTTAAGAACACCATTGTTCTTGAAACTATTTTTCTCTGCAGAACTCACCGCTCAACCTCTTTCAAGCCTCAAGCATCCCCTCATTTCTCATACATAACCAAACACGTCAGCGAAGGTTTGCTGTTGGAGAAGCATTGTCGCAAAAGTATGCATGAGCGGGCGGAGGC
>Ga0209181_10008677_pt1 | contig 13580 bp, 12 predicted proteins | sample MAT05_FD_187208 | JGI IMG/M metagenome (GOLD analysis project Ga0209181, IMG submission 187208) | Freshwater microbial communities from Lake Fryxell liftoff mats and glacier meltwater in Antarctica - MAT-05 (SPAdes) (version 2) | ecosystem: Environmental > Aquatic > Freshwater > Ice > Liftoff... | reverse complement strand
CATATCCATATTGAGCATAGAACGGGAACAGGTTCTGGCGAACGTTGACTACCGTCAGATCGACAAAGTTACATCCGGCCTGACGGCAGCGGTCCTCCAGCGCGCCTACCAAGCGCGACGACAGGCCGCGCCCTTGTGCATCGGGATGCACCGAAAGCAGCCCAAGATAACCGCGTTGGCCGACAATCGAACAGTACACCGACCCGATTAGTGCTGCGCCGTCGTCGGCATCGATGACGAGAAACGTTCCGGTCAGGTTGCGCGACTGGATGTCGGCGACATCAGTACGATCACCAATGATGCAAAACGCCTCAGCCGAAAAGGCGAGATTGATCAGCGCCACTAATGCGTCGGTGTCGGCTTCGGTGGCTTCTCGGATTTGCGCGACGGGCATCTTTAACAGTGCTCTTTTTGTTTGGAGAGCCGGGCGCGCACGTGGTGACCGCGTTGCCCGGCAGGTACAACACGGCTGGCGAGTGCTGACAACTACTGGCGCTTACGTTCTTCTTTTTTCAGCTTTTTGGCTTCCTTCTTTTCTTTGGGCGTCTTAACCGCCGCTTTCTTGGTGTCTTTCTTGGTGTCTTTGGCTTTACTCATGAGATTTGGCTCCGTTTGAGGTTGCGGAATCGGACTGTCGGAAATGAAGCGTGATGACGCAAATGCCTGCTGATATTAGCTGCTTTTGGGGCAGGCTATTGCGCCACGCATATCGGTAGTCCGCAGGGCAAGCTTGGACGCCGCGAACGAGACAAAGCGACCCCCAAAACGACCCCTTAAAGTGCTGGGAATTCGCGGCGTTTGATGCGGTGAAAGTCATCCATTACTTGCTTTTGCGGCTCATCGCGCCCATGATGAGTCATGGCCACAAAAAAACCCACCACCAAGAAGTCTCCGAAAGCTCCTTCTACCGCTGAAGTGAGCCAGCCGCAGATTCTGCCGCGGGGTAGTGTCGCGCCGATTTTGGCTGCGCCATTCACCCCACCGACCCCGTTTGTGAAGAAAAAGCCGACCTGGGCTTGATTCGCAAACTCGCCTATTGGCGGGGGTTTTGAAGCAGAAATGCCTGAAAGTGCCCGTGGATATTGGAGTTTCCAATATCCATTTTGTTGTGCGCTGGCCGCGCCGCCGGGCGCGGTGGCTTCCTTAGTCGACCCAGCAGCGATGACAAACCGTTTTGGTCGATGTCGTGCATCAATGCCAGCAAATGCCCTAGCAGTTTGTTGAAATTCGTAATGCCGAAACCCAGTGAACTCGTTGCGTGCTATTTCCACCGTTTGGAAAAGAGCCCGTCCTGAGCGTGCCGAAGGAGGGACGAGAGGGGATTTGCGGTTGTTGTCGGCACGCAAATGCTCAAAATCCCCCTCGCCCCCCCTTTTCCAAACAGGAAGTGGGGCACCGAGATCGCCTGCTGCGCGCAGGTGGTGAATTTCAACAAACTGTAAGTTCGCCTCCCGCGAAACCCCCGAGAGCAAACCAATGCAGGTAGTTGCCCGGCAAATCTGCCAGCAGGGTGCCCGCGTATTTGCCAAACGGCATCCGCCAACTAACGAGGTTTTCGAGATCATCGGGCTGCATGCCGATGATTCTTGCGTGCCCATAGCCTGCCCGTTTCACGCAGAAGCGCCCGACAGCGGTTGGACGGACTGGTGCGATCGGGCGCCGGCCAGATAGACATGGGCCAAGCAGTGATCGACGAAATCGTCGGCGGCGTTTCGCTCGCTGGCAACGGAATCGGGCCAAACCAGCATCGTCGAACGGTCGCCACGCGCCACCAAATCGCGGCATCTTCGACTTTCCGACGGATGCGCTTGGGGGCGGTGTGAGGCACGCCAGAGGCAGATAAGCGACGAAGTCAACGCGCAAAAGTGCGGCTGAATGCGACGAAATCAACCTGATCGGCGCGCCCCGCTGTTGTCATTTGTATCTGCGCACTGCTATCGTTTGGCGATGGATCAATCATCACCACCCACTGTCGGGCAGCATTTGCGACGCATCTACGGCTGGCCGCGCCTGCGCGTTGTGCTGCCGGTATGCCTGTTCTGGATCGCCATGTTCTCAATGACGTGGGAGGTCGCCTATTGGATTCTGGCCGCCCGCATTCTGTTCATCGGTCTGTCGGCCTTGACGATTTTTGGCATTTTCGAATACTGGCCACGGCGTCTGCCAGGATGGGTGGCGCGTTGGGTGGTGCAAGTCGTGATGGTGGGGGCAATCATTCCCGTCGTCGTTGCCATCGGCTACACGGTGACGACCATCGGCCTCGACCCACCGTGGTGGCGCGACAACCCGAGATTGGAAGGGTTTTTTGTATTCACGTTCTTGGGAATGCTGCAGGCACCTTGGATCTCAGTAGCGGCATTGCTAAAGAAAATCAAGAACGAGGCGCTGACGCAAGCGCTCACGTTTGATCTTGAACGCAGCCAGTACGAGAAGCAAGCGCTGAACGCGCGCTTGCGATTGCTGCAAGCGCAGGTCGAGCCGCATTTTTTATTCAATACACTGGCCAACGTACGGGAGCTGGTGATCACCGGCTCGCCGCACGCCCCCAAGGTCCTCAACAGTCTGATCGCCTATCTGCGCGCGGCGGTGCCGCGTCTTAATCAGCCGATGGCAAACATGGGGCAGGAGCTCGATCTGGTTCGCGCCTATCTTGAAGTGATGCATATGCGGATGCCCGATCGCCTGCAATTCACGCTACACGCTGACGAATCAGCGCGCGCGCTGCTTTGTCCGCCGATGACCTTGTTGACATTGGTCGAGAACGCCATGCGACACGGCATCGATCCTGCCGAAGAGGGCGGGCGTATTGATATTCGTGTCATTCTGCAAGGTACCGAGTGCGTCGCTGAAGTGGTCGACACCGGACTCGGTGTGCACAAAACCAGTGAAGGCCTGGGCACCGGACTGGCCAACCTCCGCGAGCGCCTGCAACTGGCGTTTGGTGATGACGCAACAGTCATGCTGACACCGGTTCAGCCGCGTGGCACACTGGCAGTTGTGCGCTTTCCGGTGAAGCGGGGTGATGAATGAACGGCGCCGGCATGCAAGAACTCAGTTGGACTGCAGGGGCGCAATGATGCCAACAGCGTTAATTGCAGATGATGAACCATTGCTACGCGAATCACTAAAGCGTCTGCTCGCACAAACATGGCCCGAGTTGAAGGTGGTCGCCATTGAGCGCAATGGCCGCGCCGCCGTTGAGAGCTTCGAAGCGCTGAAGCCGGACGTGTGCTTTCTGGACGTGCACATGCCGGGGCTCTCGGGCATCGAAGCGGCGCGCTTCATCGGTCGTCGCGCGCATATCGTGTTTGTGACCGCGTTCGATCAATATGCGGTACAGGCCTTCGACCAAGGCGCGTTGGACTATTTGGTCAAGCCGGTCGAGATCGCGCGCTTGAACGACACAGTTGCCCGCCTGCAATCGCGACTACAAGCCGCGCAGAGCATTCCTGACACCGAGGCGCTGCTCGACCAACTCGCCGCGCGCGTATACAAGCATGCGCAGCCGCAGACGCTACGCTGGCTGCGTATCTCGGTCGGCAAGACGCTGCGCGTGGTGTCAGTGGACGAGATCGATTTTTTGCGCTCTGACAACAAATACACGCTGGTGGCGTGGCACGATGCAAGCGGCAAGCCGGCGGAAGGATTGCTGCGAACGCCGCTCAAGGATTTGATCGCCCAGCTGGATGCCGAGCAGTTTGTGCAGATACATCGTGCCGTGGCGGTCAACATTACCGCCATCAGTCATGTGGTGCGTGATGACAGCGAGAAGGCAAGCATTCATCTCAAGCACCGTACCGATGTGCTGCCGGTGAGCCGTACCTTCATTCATCATTTCAAGATGATGTAGGCAAATGATGTAGGCAAATGATGTAGCCAGATGATGTCGCATGGAGTCGCCCAGCCCTGCTGAACACGTCGTGTCCCGTCGGCACTGATCGTGCCCCATCCAAACCTTCCGCGACCGGTCGGATGGTACTTGTTGCAAGCTTTCTTCTGCGCCTAAATGCACCCACTGCTCGAATGAGCGCATTGGAGAGAGTCATGCGGAAGCTACTTTATTACTGGCTGCTTGCCATCGGCATCGGTTTGTTGTCGCTTGTCTATGGTGCCGCGGAAGTGGTCGCGCAGGTGCAACTGCAGACACCAGGCGAGAGTCCGTCGGCAGGCAACCTGGTGAGCGTCGAATGGTTGAAGAGGGCACCAGCGGGCACCTTGCTACTCGATGCTTCACCGCCGCCAGTTCACGCCGCCAAACACATCCCCGGCGCGGTCGGTGTTAATGCCTATGCCTTTGCGGGTCGTGATTTACCGACCCCGCAACTTGAAGCATTGATGCAAGCCTGGGGCATCAGCCCGGGCCGCAAGATTGTCATCTACGACCAGGGCGGCACCATCCTCGCCACCACAGTCTTTTTCGAGCTGCTCCACAACGGTGTATCTGCCCGAGACATGCTGATCCTCAACGGCGGCCTTGCGAAATGGGAGGCCTCTGGTGGCAGCGTTACCAAAGAGGTCACACCGCCGCCGGCGCGCGGCACATTCAAGGTAACCAGTTTCAACAATGATGTCCGCGCGCGTTTGCCGGAGTTTCTGACCGCTTCCGGCGACCCTGCTGCGAATGCGGTGGTGGAAGCACTTGAGCCCGAGTACTACGTCGGCGCGTCAAAGTTCTTTGATCGTGCCGGACACGTGCCGAACGCAATCATGCTCAATGCTGACGATATGTTCAACGCGGACAAGACGTTCAAGTCGGCCGAAGAGATCGGCAAGATGTTCAAGTACCTTGGCATCCGGCCGGAGCAACAGATTTACACGTATTGTGGTGGCGGTCAGGCGGCGACAGTGCCATTCTTTGCCGCGAAGTACATACTCAATTTCCCGAATGTACGCGTGTATAAGGAGTCGCAGCGCGAATGGCTTCGCGATGAACGCGGCCTGCCGTTCTGGACCTACGCCGCGCCGAACATCGCCCGCAGCAAGCAGTGGCTCGACGGATGGACCAGCCCGATGCTGCGTATGTTCGGCTTTTCGAATGTGAGCATGGTCGATGTGCGCTCGGCAGAAGCATTCAAGCTCGGTCATGTGCCCGCCTCGATTCACCTGCCAATCGAAACGCTGAAGGCGAATTCATTCAACACGCAATCACTTGCCGGGGCGTTCAGTGCGGCGCGCATCAACCCCACTGAGGAGGCAGTTGTGATCAGCGAGGGCGGTGTAACGCCACGCGCGGCACTGGCCTATCTGATATTGGAAGCCGCCGGCCAGAAGCGAGTTTCCATCCTGATGGACTCCGTGGACGAGTGGGGGCTAAGCGGGCTACCGCTGAAGAAGTTGGATGCCGCCAAGCCGCCGTCAGCTGGCGAAGGCACCAAGCCGTACACGGCCGTTGCGCGTCCCGGTTTGCTGCTGCGTGAACCACCGTCAACAGCGGGGCTCTACCAGCGGGTGTATGTCGCGTCGGGCAAAGCAAAACCGGTTCAAGTGCGCGACGGCAAAACGATTCATATTCACTACGCGAGCCTCCTGAATGCCGACAACACGCCAAAGGCGGCCAAAGACATCTGGGCAATTCTCACCAAGGCCGGTGTCCCACGTTACGCCGAAATCATATGCGTGGCCGACGATACGGGTGAAGCCGCGGTCAACTACTTCGTCCTAAAATTGATGGGCTACCCGGATGTGAAAGTGCTGGCGGGTTAAATGTCGCCAACTGACTCCACTGCGTTCAATACGCGTGCGCTGCCGCAGACGCTCTGCCTCAGGCGGCTATACGTGCTACGTGCGACCTACCTCCTCATCATCGTAGGTCTGGGTGCACAGGTTTGGCCAGACATCATCAGCCCACCCGCTGATCTGGGAAATGCCGCCAGTGCGTTGCGGGGTTTGCTGGGGGCTGTTGCACTGATGGCGGTCGTTGGCATTCGGTACCCGCTCAAGATGATTCCGCTACTGTTGTTCGAATTGGTATGGAAAACGATTTGGGTGCTTGCATTCGGGCTACCTCGCTGGCTAGCCGGCGATATGTCAGCGGGGATGCAAGAAACACTCTACGCATGCCTGATGGGATTGGTGTTGTTTCCGATTGTGATTCCGTGGGGCTATGTTGTGAGCCAATATGTCAAAGCGGAAGGAGATCGATGGCGCTAGAGGTAAGGGTGGCCCAATGGGCCCGGCCACCCGACCGCGCCACTAAACAAGTGAAGTGGACCGCAACACGTGCTGACTTGGTGTTTGGCGCGCACTCGCAGCCTCGTGCGATTGCCGAAGTGTATGCGTCGGGTGACGCAAAGGCGGCGTTCGTGAATGACTTCATCGCCGCTTGGAGCAAGGTGATGAATCTGGATCGGTTTGACTTGGCCTGATCGCGGTTTGGCGCGCAGCGCCATCGAAGCGTACCGGCTCAGGGGTTGCAGTAAGGGCAATGCGCGGGGCCGGCGTAGGTGAGACCGTCACTTCGTGGCAGCTCTTCACGATGGGCGCAGGCCACGCAACCAAATACCTCTTTCAATATCATTTCTGTGCTGGTGCCACATTGTTCGCAAGGTAAGCCTTTAACAACATCGATCTTGCCCCAGCCGGGGCTGGCGCAGGCGGGGCACACACTTGCCAAGCGTCGAGCGAGCTGGCTGGCGAGTAGGGCGAGCGAGCGCATGCGGGTCGGGTTCAGGTGGGCGCGCATATCGGTTTCGATGTGTGCTTTGCCGTCCGACGACGCTCGCGCGGCTGACTCGATCGCGGCGTCGAGCGCGTCACGACTGGTGATGCCCTTGGCCATGTTGCGATAGATTTCGCCCGTGCTTGGCTGTACGGCTGGCCGCACGATCAATGCGTGCGTGGGAAAACCGACCCTGCTCAGGAAGTCATCAATGGTGTCGGCTGAGGAGCCGATTCGGTGTGCGAAGTTGGTCTCGTCAACCACGATCGTCTCGTGAACGACGATGCCACGCTCATCGTCAACAAAGACCATGAGCTCAATGCCACCGGGAAAAAATGGAATCAGCGGGTGTGGTCCAAAGCTGCCTTCACTCGCCAGCCCGAGTGACAGCCCGGTCGCCTGCATCCCCATGCGCGCTTTGGCGACGGCGGTGTCGAGCATATTGCCGCGCCGCGGGATCTCGCCTGCAAAAGTGCCAAGCTGGTCGGTATCAAGCGCAGGCGCGTTTACGACACACAAGCCCAGAGTCTCAATGAGCGCCGGCGCGATTGCCTGCCCCTTGTGGTGCATTGTTGCCAATGCAACCTGACGGCCATGGTAAGCGGAGGAGTGGGCTGACATGCATATAACTCGAACGGTAGGATCGGGCAAAGAATAACGCATGAACCGTGCATCGTTTGATGTAGGCACGATTGGAATCGCCCGTAGACGCGCGTGCTTGGAAGGGGAGACATCTATCGATTTAACATTCAGACGTAGCAATCCCGAATTGTCTCTCCACCTGCCCTCGCGGGGGCGGGCCCAATTTTGACAACCTTTCAACGGATTACACAACTTGGATAACAGCCTTCGCTGGTATGACGGCGTTCGCTGAAAGTCACCAAAATCAGCTCTTCTGCCCTTGCTTTAACCGCCAGCGCTGACAGGAACTTGACAAAGTACGGATAAACATATTTAATAACGTCATGGCTTCCCGAAAACCCCCGCCAAGCAAACCCAAGGATCGCGCCGTCTCGGTTGACGCTGCCACGCTCGACGCGCTTTTGCAGCGCATCGAGAAGCTTGAGCGGTCGGCCAACCAACCCGCGTCGATCGCGCTCGATCTGGATGCCGAAAAATACTGGGTGATCGATCGCTTGAAGCGCAGCGCGGAAAAGCGCGGCGAGGTGGTTTACGGCGGTGTGGTGACGGTGCCGACGGGCGAGCAATACTTGTGGCAGCGCCACGCTGGGGCGGATGCGCTGTTTAAGCGTGACTGGGCGGGCCTCGACACCGTCATCGCCGCGTTGGGCCACCCGGTGCGTCTGAAGTTGCTAAAGCTGATTCTCGATGGCAGGGGTACCAAGGCTGAGCTGGAGAAAAGCGCGGTGCTCGGCACCACCGGACAGCTATATCACCACCTCAAGACGCTGCAAGACACCGGCTGGGTACGGTCCTTGGAGCGCGGCACCTACGGCGTGCCAGGCGAACGCGTGGTTCCTTTATTGGCGATTCTGACGGCGGCGGCAGGTTGATCTTTTTGCGCCTTATATATATGTTTAAACATACTAATGAAGTGAGACAGTCATGGCCAGTCGAAAAATACGCATCCACACCATCGTGTATATGGCAATGAGCGTTGCCATATTCGCAGCGGCAACGGCAACGTCCGCGCTTGCCGAGCGCATCCCGGCACCTTCCGAGGATGTCGTGCGCGGCATGCTTGAAGCGCGCGTTGCAGACAAGCGTACTGTTGGCGTTGTGGTCGGCCTCATCGAGCCCGATGGTCGCGCGCGCTTTGTGTCGGCTGGCGAATCCGGCCACGCCGGTAAGCCGCTGGACGCCGACTCGCTGTTCGAAATCGGCTCGATCACCAAGGCCTTCACCGGCACGGTACTGGCACGTATGGTCGAGGCTGGCGAGGTGAAGTTGACCGACACAGTGCGCATGCATGCACCCGCCGGTGTGGTATTTCCACCGGGAGGTGCCGGCGATATCACCTTGCTGCAGTTAGCAACGCACTCGTCGGGCCTGTCACGTTTGCCGCTGAACTGGACGTTTTTCAAGAGCATGCTGAGCGACATTGATAACCCATACAAACACTACCCGGCCCCGGCGATGTGGGCGTACCTCACCGCGATAAAGCACGATGCCACGCGCACTTGGCCGTTTGCATATTCCAACTTAGGCTTCGGCCTACTGGGTGAGTTGTTGGCAAATCGGCGCGGCGTCCCGTACGAAGAACTGGTGCGCAGCGTGATCACCGTGCCGCTTGGTATGTCGGTGACGCGTATTGCTGTCGCGGAAAGCGATCGCAGCACGTTCGCCATCGGCCACAACGCAAAAGGCCAGCCGACGTCGTATTGGGATTTACCTGCGATGCCCGGCGCGGGCGCGCTGCGCTCTTCGGCTCGCGACATGGCGCGCTTCATTGCCGCACAGCATCTATCAAAGGGCGCCTCACCCAGCGCGGCAAATCTGAGCGGCAGCCAGTTAGCACAACAAGCCCAAGCGACGATGGATGACCGCCACAGTATTGGCCTCGGGTGGATCCTTACCAAAGCGCGCGGCGATGACATCGTTTGGCACAACGGCCAAACCGGCGGCTTTCACAGCTTTGCCGGGTTCAGTCGCGCGTCTGGGCAAGGCGTGGTGATACTCGCCAACAGTGCTGTCGACGTGGACGACATTGGTTTTCATCTCCTCAACACAGCCTTCCCGCTTGACGCTGCCGCGAACAAGCCGCTGCGGTCCGCCGGCGTTTTTGCCGCGCTGATTGCGGGGCTGGTTTGGTTGAGCATGTTGATCATGCCGTTTCGGGCGCGCTTTGGTGCAAGCGCCGAGACGACGGTGGTTGCTGGTGATGCGGCGAAGCGAAAGTGGACCTTGCCGCGCCGTATCATCGCCAGCCGTGCCGATGCGGGCTGGGCTGGATTGGATTTGGTTGCCATCGCCGGGCTGCTGTGGGTGTTCGCGCCTTGGGCAATGCTGCCGGCAAGTTACGTGCCTGCTGCGAAGGGGATCATGCTCGTCGGCACGCTCGGCGCGATCTTGCTCACCGCATGGCGGGCACGCGTGCTGCCATGGCGTGCCGCGGCCACCGCGCCCAAACCGGGTTGGGGCAAACGGTTGGGGTTTGCGTTATCGCGTTTGGTCACGCTGCTCGTGCTGGCGGGGCTTGCGGTGATGTTGCCCGATTAGCGCGAATTCAATCACGTACAAGTATTGCATCTGCCGACGTTCCAAGCGACGGCATGAGAAGCGCAAACACAAGCACTGGCGGGCATCTTGCGGCAACAATGTCTGGAAATACTCATGGATAGTGCAGTTTGAGAATTAAATCGACCACGTTGATTCGTTTTCAATGCACAACGAATGTGGAAACCCCTGACTCCATGCACTCAATGAGCGCTGCGACCGGCAGCGCCTCAATGTCTGCGGCGGAAAACCCCTTTAACGAAAGGTCATCAAAGTTGTCCGCCATGAAGTCGTTGAACGCGTGCCAGATACTCGTCGCGCCTGGCGCGCGCAATTTACAAACGTTCTGCAGCCAGTTGCGAACCTCTGCCACCACTTTCGCTGGCTCGTTCGAATGACTCGCGATGTCGTACCCGGAGAGATCCGAAAGGGCCGCTTTATATCGGTGCCCGCCGGCTTCCAACACCAAGCATGTCTTCCGTTTGCCTTGTTCCCCACCAAAGAGTCGACAGCCGACATCAAGCCCGAGCGCAAACGGCATGTTGAGCCGATAGAGCTCGCCCACGGACTTTGCTTCGATGCGCGATAGGTCGTGAATCGCAAACTGCGACTCAGAAATTAGCCGAATGATTTTTTCGATACGCAGCCGGCCAGAGTCGGACTCTTCAAGCGCGATTCTCGGCTTCAGGCCAAGGTAGATGACTGTGAAGAGGAGTGGCCGAAGTAGAGGATAAAAGTCGTTGTCAAACGGACCGTTGACGAAGACGTTTTTTTCGAACGCCATGAAAAGCGCTTAACGCCGATCCTTCGGCGGTAGCGGGTCGCGGCCGTAGCTATCCTTCTGCTTTATCGTGCCGTCTTTACCGTGCACCTAAAATTCAGTGTTATCTTTCTTCGCCGCGCTACGCCCAAACTTGATGGCTTCGGCTTGGGTGTCAAAAGTTCGCGTTGCCCTCGCAGCACCTGAATTTTTAACGGCCCAACCGCCAGCCGGGCGTGGTACATCATGCTTACTGAGTCTGCTCATGTGAACTTTTTCTTTACGCATGACGCTAATGGATAAGGCTAACATTCTTTAGTTCAGTCCGTCACCGCGCCCTTACTCGCCGTCCCCACCAACTTGAAATACTTGCCCAACACACCGCGCGTGTAGCGCGGCGCAGGCGGCGTCCACGCTGATCTTCGCTTGGCAATTTCTGCCTCGTCCACATTCAACTGGATCAACAGCTGAACCGCATCAATGGTGACCGAGTCGCCCTCATGCACCAGCGCGATCGTGCCGCCCACAAACGCTTCGGGCGCGACGTGGCCGACCACCATGCCCCACGTGCCGCCGGAGAATCTGCCATCGGTGATGAGGCCCACCGTTTCGCCAAAACCTTTGCCGATGAGGGCCGAGGTTGGTGCCAGCATTTCGCGCATACCCGGCCCGCCCTTCGGGCCTTCGTAGCGAATGATCAGCACGTCGCCGTGCTTGATCTTGTCAGCCATGATCGCGTCCATCGCGTCGGGCTCGGATTCGAACACGCGCGCCGGCCCGGTGATGACGGGGTTCTTGAGGCCGCTGATCTTGGCAACACATCCCTCGGTGGCGAGGTTGCCTTTCAGAATCGCGAGGTGGCCTTCTTTGTACATCGGGTTGTCATAAGGGCGAATCACCGGCTGCTCCGCATTTGGGTAACTCGACGGCGTGTCGGGGATGTCTTTCAACATTTCCGCGATGGTGTTGCCGGTGATGGTCATGCAGTCGCCATGCAAGAGACCCGCATTCAGGAGCATCTTCATGACCTGTGGCACACCACCCGCTTTGTGTAAATCCACCGCGACGTACTTGCCCGAGGGCTTTAAATCACACAACACACCGACCTTCTTGCGGATTCGCTCGAAGTCGTCAATGGTCCATTCGACGTCGGCGGCGTGCGCGATGGCGAGGAAATGCAGTACTGCATTGGTCGAGCCTCCCACCGCCATGATGACCGAGACGGCGTTCTCAATCGATTTGCGGGTGACGAGGTCGCGCGGGCGAATGTTCTTGGCAACCGCTGCGACCAGCACGCGACCAGACTCTGCGGCGGAGAGTTTTTTCTCTTCGTCTTCCGCGGCCATGGTCGACGAGTAAGGCAGTGACATTCCGAGTGCCTCAAACGATGACGACATGGTGTTGGCGGTGTACATGCCACCACACGCCCCCACGCCCGGAATTGCTAGGCGTTCCACACACCCGAAATCTTCCGGCGTCATCTTGCCCGCACCGAGTTCGCCGACAGCTTCAAACACCGAGACGATCTGTAAATCCTTGCCCTTGTGGTGGCCGGGTTTAATGGTGCCGCCGTAAACAAAAATAGCGGGGATGTTCATTCGGCAAATACCGATCATGGCACCCGGCATGTTCTTGTCGCAGCCGCCAATGGCCAATACGCCGTCCATGTACTGCGACTGGCACGCCGTCTCAATCGAATCCGCAATGACTTCGCGCGAGACCAGCGAGTACTTCATGCCCTCGGTGCCCATCGAAATGCCATCGGTCACTGTAATGGTGCCAAACATTTGCGGCATGCCGCCCGCTTCGCGGATGGCGGCGTCTGCTGCATCAGCGAGCGGTTGAATGCCGGCGTTGCACGGGTTCATGGTGCTGTGGCCGTTGGCGACACCGATGAATGGCTTATTGAAGTCGGCATCTTGATAGCCGATGCCGCGCAGCATGGAGCGATTCGGCGCGCGTTCGTTACCTTGGGTGATGGTGAATGAGCGGTATTTTGGTGTGGTCATGATCTTTTGCGGAGTGGTCGGGTAGAGTTGCAATTGATTGTACCGGATGCGTTGTGCAACTTAGCCTTAGGAAACTTCATGAGAAAGCTTGTCGCCGCCCTTGTTGGGGTAATTTCGTTCGCTGCATTTATCGGCCCCGCCTCAGCGCAGTACCCGAACAAACCGATTCGCCTGTTGGTGCCGTTTGCGCCTGGCGGCAGCTCGGAAATAGTGTCCCGCTCGTTCGCCGCCGAGATGTCGAAAGTACTCGGGCAAAACGTCATTGTCGAGAACAAGCCGGGTGGCGCAGGCAATATCGCGATGGTTGAAGCCAAGGGCGCACCACCTGACGGCTATACCCTGATCCTCGGCCATATCGGTACGCTCGCATTCAATCCGGCGATGTTTCCGAAGTTGCCGTATGACCCGGTCAAGGATTTCATTCCGGTGACGTTGCTGGCGAAGGTGCCGAGCCTGTTGGTGGTAAATGCGGAAAAAGTGTCGGCCAAGACGTTGAAGGAGTACGTCGCGCTCGCCAAGAGCAAGCCCGGCGTTATCAACTACGGCTCGGCGGGTAACGGGAGTTCCGGCCATCTGGCGATGGCGTATCTGAATCAAACGGCGGGCATGGATACCCAACACGTGCCGTACAAGGGCACCGGGCCGATGTTGACGGACCTGTTAGCGGGCAGACTTGACGCCACCTTTACCGGTGCGCCGCCGCTGATGCCGCACGTCAGGGCAGGCACGCTGCGCGCACTCGCCATCGGCACCGCCAAGCGTAGCCCGGCGTTGCCGGACGTTGCAACGGTCGCTGAGCAGGGCTATGCGGGCTTCGAGACGTCACAGTGGTATGGCATCTTGGCACCCGCCGGAACGCCCGAGGCGATCATCAAGCGGCTCGTCGAAGCGGCGGCGATCGCGGCGAAATCACCTTCGTTGGCAGAACGCCTTGCGGTCGAGGCGGCCGAGCCACAAGTGACGACGCCGAAAGAAT
>Ga0209181_10008674_pt1 | contig 13581 bp, 10 predicted proteins | sample MAT05_FD_187208 | JGI IMG/M metagenome (GOLD analysis project Ga0209181, IMG submission 187208) | Freshwater microbial communities from Lake Fryxell liftoff mats and glacier meltwater in Antarctica - MAT-05 (SPAdes) (version 2) | ecosystem: Environmental > Aquatic > Freshwater > Ice > Liftoff... | reverse complement strand
TGATCCATGATCACCACTCGATCGCATAGCCGTTCGACCTCTTCCATGTAATGCGTGGTGTAGACGATGGTCTTGCCGAGCGATTGCAAGGTTTCCAAATTCTCGAAGATCGCGTTGCGACTCTGCGGGTCAATACCGACCGTGGGTTCGTCAAGCAACAGTACATCGGGGTCGTGCAGCAGGGCGCAGGCAAGGTTCAGCCGCCGCTTCATGCCGCCTGAAAAAGTATCTGGACGATCCCGCCCGCGGTCGGCAAGCCCCACCAATTCGAGCGCGGCATCGCAGCGCTTTTCCAGCGCGGGCCCAGACAGGCCGTACAGCGCACCGAAGGTTTGTAGATTGGCACGTGCCGATAGATTCTCAAACAAGGCCAGATCCTGCGGCACCAGTCCAATACGGCGTTTGGCACGGTCGCTGTTGCCGACCATCTCCCCGCACACCAGTACCTGTCCGGCGCTGATCGGCGTCAGGCCACAGATCATCGACACTGTGGTGGTCTTGCCTGCCCCGTTCGGCCCCAACAGTCCAATCATCTGACCGCGCCCCACCGAAAACGACACGTCAGCGACGACCTCACGGTCGCCGTAGGACTTGTGCAGATTACTAACTTCGATTGCGATATCGGTCATGTTTCCTCCATGCCCGCAATCTAGCCGCCACTTCATCCGCGAAGTGATCAGTTGCGACCAAACTTGCCTTTGGCGGCGCGAGCCGTCAAACAGTGGCGTGATTTGACCGCTCCCAAACACCGTCGGCGGCAGCCAGAGGCGAAGGCTCCCGGGCTCCTTGGTTACGCCTTAGCTGCGGATACTGAGACGCCCGTCACAGGCGCAAACGGGACAACTGCAAGGCATCGTCCGTGAGGTTCTAGGCATCACAGGCGCCTGCTGGCGCTCCGGCAGCGTCTGATTGGAGCACGCATACACCGAGCGAAGTCAGACGGGCACCGTTCCCTTGCGCCAGACACTCGCCAGCCACGGCTGCTGTTCGCGCGGCAGTCCCTGCGGCCGGTAGTAATGCGTGAGCAACGTGAATCTCGCATCGCTCATGTAGCGCTGCCAAGCATCCCAATCATGCCCGACGCCGTAGCGGTCGCCATCCTGCCCGCGCCAGCCCTCTTCGTTGTTGCCACGCGGGTTGGAGCTGAACAGTACCCCGCCCAGCCTCAACGCGGCGTTCAACTCACCGAGCACGCGCGGCAACTCACGGCTGGGAACGTGAAACAGGCTGGCGTTGGCGAAGATGCCGTCGAAGTGTTCGGCGGGCAACTCAAGTGCGCAGAAATCCTGGTGCCAGACTTCGCAGCCGCTATGGGCGCGTGCCATCTCGGTGAAACGCGCCACACCATCAACGCCGATCGGCGTGTGGCCAAGGTCCAAAAAGGTCTTTAGGTCCCGCCCAGGCCCACAACCAAAATCGAGAATCTTGAACGGGGCTGACACCTCGATATGCCGCAACAGCGCATTAATGTTCTGCGAGACATCGTGGTCGCGCGTGCCTTCCCAGAAGGCCTCGGCACGGTTTGCGTACGATTCGAGCGTTATCTCGGTGATGCGTTGTGTCGACATACAGAATTTAAAACCCTAATAGGAGCGCCCGTCTTCAGACGCTTTGGCCCCAAAAACCCCGCCAATAGGCGACTTTGCGAAACGATTTCAGCGAAAAACGTAGGCGGCGGGGCAACGCGCCCTAGGGCATCGAGACACCTTGCCTCGAGACACCAAATGTTTTACGCGAATGCTACTGCAGCGGAATCGGTGCGTAGCCGCCGACAGGAACACTTCCTGCACTGTTGATCACGCTCGGCGTGCCATCCGTGTTCATCAGCCAGACGGTCAAGGTGCCGTTTGGCTGCAGCCAGACGATATCAAAAATGCCGTCGCCGTTGAAGTCGCCACTTGCGTAAAAAGTCCACGACGGGTCGGTCGCGGGTAGATTGATCAATCTGGTCGCCACTGAAAGCGAACTGCTGGTACACGACGCGTTGAGGTCGTCGGGATTACCGGTATACGGCGGCAGTGCGAGACCCGTTGCGTTCAGCGTGAGCAGTTGCGTCATACCTGCCGCATCGCGAATGAGAATATCGCCGCGCCGATTACCCGTGAAATCGGCGAGCTTGAGCGCCGAGGATCCTGCCGGCAGACTGCCGCCGCTCAAATTAGCGCAAGTGCGCGCTGGCGTGGACATCAACACTCTGAGTTGACCGGCCGGACTCAGATAGATCATGTCTGCACCGCCGTCACCATCGAGGTCGATGGCCCCTACAATTTGCCAGTTTAACGGGGCGCCACCGCGTTTGCGTAGCGCGCCATATGCCCCGCCAGCCTGTTGAAACCAGATATACGACACGCCGGTGTCGTTGGGATTCCCGCTATCGCCGGTAAAACGAAACACGATGTCACCGAACCCATCACCATCGAGGTCAGCGGAGGCCTGCGCACGCCACGCTGGATTGACGGCGCGCAATGTGATCGCGCTCGACGGCTGGAAATCCTTCCACGCATTCACCGTTACGCGGCCGCCGCTGTCGAGCGCCACGGTCTGGAAAACCAGGTCGGACTTACCGTTGCCATCAAGGTCACCGCTGGCGATGACCTTAAATTCCAGACCGGGGTCACCGATCGCCGAATACGCAAAAGTATTGTTCACCAAGCGCCCCGCCAACATTTGGCCGTTGTTATTGCGGAGCACCAGTTGGCTCTTGCCAAGACCATCGAAGTCGACGCCACCACGTCGCGACAATGGCAACAGGGGCGCGGACGGCGTGGAAGGACCTTGCACGGTCGTTTTCCACATCCCGCGACCAAAGGTGACCGCGACCAAGGTCTGCGCGTCAAACCAAAATAGTTCTCGAACAATGACGCTGTTCGGCCCGTCATTGGCGGCACTCCACGTCGCACCCGCGTCTTCTGACGTGTAAACGCCGTTCGCCGCGGCAACGTAAAGCCAATTGGCTTGCGTTGGATGTCGCTTGATGTCGAATACCGTTACTGACGGCAGACCAGCCGAGATGCTGCGCCAAGACGTGCCACCGTTTTCGGTGACCCACACGCGGTTGGCTTGAAAACCAGAGTACACCGCCCACACCCGATTGTGATTATCCTGATCGATCGTGATCCGGTTGACCCCGGAGGACGGCATACCGGACGCCGCCATTAGCTGCCAAGTGGGGTTCGCGGACATCCCGTTGATTGTTTTATACAGATGCGACGGGATCGAAGGATCGTCGGTGCCGTTGTGCCCGACCCAAATCAAATTGCCGTTGCCAAGCGCAACCGCCGCTGCGTTGATGAAATGCTCGTTCACGCCTGCTACGGCTACGGGCGGCTTGATGGTGCGCCACGCAGGGTCCGCAGGTATACGTACATCGTCACTCACCCACAGCGAATTAGCGCCGACCAGCATGCGGGTGCGTACGTTCGGGTCAAGGATGAAGGGCGCGATGAAATTTGCCTGTTGGGTCGCACCCGGCCCGCAGTTATCTCTATTGCCTTCCGTGAGTCCGCGACAAATATCTTTTTGCGTGGTGCCGGTAAAGCGTCGAATATTGGCGTGCGTGTATTCGCCATAGCGAACATCGTCGTTGACAGGATCGACCGCAGAGTAACCGCCGTCACCACCGCCAATCTCCGACCAGTTGGTACCGCTGCTCACTTGCAAATCACCGTTGTCCTGCGTTCCACCAACGATTTTGCCGCCCGCTGCCGCACTGCCCGCGCCACCGTAGAACTGCGTGACGGCTAATCCATTGTTCAGGTTTTGCCACGTCGTGGTGCCATCCGGCCCCGCCCTCGATATATCAGTACTTCTAAAGACGCCGCCGTCATTGCCGATGTAGACCACTGGATTGGTGGCACTGTAATTGGCGGCCGACACGATCACGTGATTGTCGGCATGCGGCTGCGGCAAGCCCGGCCCGGCAAGGCCCCAAGTGCTGATTTTGCTGAACGTTAGTCCACCATCAATCGAGCGGAACAAATCCAATCCACCCACCAGCACATGGTTGTCGTTCAACGGGTCAACCCAAATCGTGTTGTTGTAGTCGCCCTGTTTGTCGAGGTGCTTAGGATTCGATACCAATGCCCAGGTCAGTCCGCCGTCGGTTGATTTCCAGACGTCACCTGAATTGTGTTCAAGCGAGGCATACACCACGCCCTGGCGGGAGCGCGCGAATGCGATCTCAACGCGCGCCGTCTTGCCTTCTGCAAGTGCCACCAGCGGTGTGGCGATGTTTTGCCAGGTGCTACCGGCGTCGCGTGAAAAGGCAAGACTGCCATTGTTAAGTCCGGCCAACAAGTTGGCGGCATTGAAGGGATCGAACTGCAAGTCCATCGCCTGTCCCGATGCCACACGGGTCCACGTCTGGCCGGCATCGATTGAGCGAAAAATAGCGCTATTGGTCGCCGCAAAAACGAAATTGGAATTGCTCGCGCTTACCGCAACACGGTTGACATAGGTCCATGAGCCGCCCAGTGCGTTCAGCGCAGTATCGGTGGTGGTGCCCGGCAGATAGGTCCATGTCACACCGCCGTCAACGGTCTTGAACATGCCCACACCGTTGAGCGCGGCGAAACTCTCACCGGTTCCTGCGTACATCACGTTCGGATTGTTTGGGTCGATCGCCATTGCGCCGATCGTCAAGTTGCCACTGACATCGGCGACCGGCGTGAATGACGCGCCACCGTCGGTAGTTCGCCAGATGCCACCGCTCGCCGCACCGACAAAGAGTCGATTCGGGTCGCGCGGGTCGGGCAGAATCGCGCGTATGCGTCCACCGACATTGCGTGGGCCAAGATCGGTCCACCGATTCGCGGCAATACCGGCCGCCTTTAGATTCAGTTGCGTCTGCAGCGCCATGGCTTTGCGTTTTACTTCGGCACCAAGAATCTGCGTCGCGTTCGGCTGGCGTCCAAAATCGTCCGCGTCCCACCGGCGCATGTATTCCTTTGAAACAGCCTTGTTGGATACTCTGACCGCCTTTGGCAGTCTGCGGCTGTTGCGATCTGCAACCAGCGTATTGAGGCGGTCCTGAGCGCTGGTACGACACACGCCAACATTGTCGATCGCCTTCAATTGCTTGAGCTTGGTGAGTGTCGCCAGCGGCAGATCGAGGCGTTGGGCTGCTGCCGCGTCGTCCAGTGTGGCGAGTGTTGCGCAAGCATCAATTGTGTTTGCCGTCAGCACAGGCGTGCCCGCCGGGATGGCTGCGGGTGGGGCCGCAGGTCTGGCGGCAAACTGGATAGCTTCGGGCGGAGCGGTCGACGGCTGCGCGACACAACCGGCGAGTACGCAGACAAATAGCAACACGGGCACGCGCGCTGTGGCGTTTAGCTCCATGAAAACTCCCTTTTTTTTCGTAGGCCGATGCTAGCCGATTCGCAGCCAATACTCAACTTTGTTGCGCTGAAACCGACGCGTACCATGCACATTGGTCGTCCTGCCGCGCCTCCCGTTAGTACGGGTAGCGTAGCGTTGAACGGGTGCATCGAGCCTGTTGCTGCGGGTTGATGTTGCCGGACGACCAGAAAACCAATATTGCGACAACGCGCCACGCGGCTCGTCGCCGTATGCCTGCCACGATTGTCAGCTTGGTTGGTACGCCTCACCCTGCGGCGCCGGACACAACAAGCGTCGCCAAGCGACCCCAAAATGCGCAATGCCTCGCGGCACGCAGTGTTAGCGGGCGGCGTGGCCAGATCCGTCTCCAAAGAGGAAGCGGGACACGGAAATTTAGCGTCAAACGAATATCGTGAACTTCAACAAACTGCTAAGCTGGCGCCAGCGATCCAATTGACTTTTGGCTGAGCCTCACTGTATGGCATTGTGCTGAGCGTCGTACTAATGGACGCGCGCATGCTAGCCTGATGATCGAGCAAAGACGTCCGCGTGTTTGGTTGCAGGAGCACTCCCAACTCGCACCGCCCCACCGGTTTGCAATTCATGGAGGATTAAATGAGTGATGGTTCCTATTGCGTTGTGTTCAGCTCTGAGATGGCTGAGGAATACCGCCAGCTGCTTGACGGCTATTTGCAAGTTGTACCCTCTGAGGCAGCCGTACCGCTAATGGTCGCATTCTGCTCATCGGTGGAATTGATGGCGCCATTCTTGCACCTACGTTTGACGCAACTGTCAGACCCGGGGCATTTGTGGAGCGTACGCATTCCGTCGTCGCTGGTCCTCATGGTCATCGACCAGCATGAGGTGGTCAATCCCATCGGCTTTCAGGCCAAGGTTGATCAACTCGCCTAGCCTGACTGTGTCACTCAACATGCGAGGTACGCAGAGCGCAGGCAGCACAACTAGCCCGAAAAGGGCGCCGCGTATTCCGAGCTACGCTAAGCTGCCTCGCTTCGAAAAGAGTATGGAGGTTGGGCTGGCGTGCGATCAAGCCCAACAGTCAGCCTAATTGCAATCGCCGAGGTTGGGCAGATGACACTGGCCCAACTTACGTTGCTGGCATGACGACTCTGCTATCGCCGTTGCTAGCTTTAAAACGGGACATCAAAACAGTCGCAAACACAATGAAACACGGCACTGCATTGGCCGGCACCAGCGGCTCCCGGCTGCGAGTGCCGCCGTCTCGACCACGCAACTAAGCCCGCCTCACAACAGGGACTGCCTCCGCCGTGGGCGAGGCCGCCGCCAATCTTAGGCGTCGGTATCCTTGCGTGCTGTCGCTTCAATCTCCTTGGTGGCGGTGATGTCGAGGAACGTGATCACGGCACCGTCGATGACGTTGTCGAGCCGACGGTAGGGCATGATGCGCACCGAAAACCAGCGCTGGTCGCTGCTCTGGATCTGTTTTTCTGAAAAGACCAGTGTGCGCAGCGTCTCGTGCGCATCGTCGTGCAGCGCCGGGTACTGCAGGCTGGTGGTCAGGTCGCTGAGCGGTCGGCCGATGTCGCTGTCGCGCAGATTGATGATCTTGGCGGCGCGATCGGTGAAGCGGCGAACGTTGAGGTTCTGGTCGAGGAACAGCATCGCGATCTCGGTGCTGTTGAGCAAACTCGTCATGTCGCTCTGGGCCAGCGCCAGGTCGTCGAGCTTGGATTGCATCTCGGCGTTGACCGTCTGCAGTTCCTCGTTCATCGACTGCATCTCTTCCTTGGACGTGGTCAGCTCCTCGTTGGCGGACTGCAGCTCCTCGTTGGTACTCTGCAGTTCCTCGTTGGCCGACTGCAGTTCTTCTCTGGAGGCACGGTTTTCCTCGCGCAGACTCTGGATCTCGTCCTGGCATTGCTGCACTTCGGCGGCATGGGTGGCTTCCGCTGTGCTGGCGGCCTTGCGGCGACCAGCGCGCAGCGGTGCCGCGACATCACGAAAGACGATCATCACCGTGCCCTGCAACGCCGCCGGTTCGTGTAGCGGCTGCACGGTGACATCCACGCCATGATCGCCGCCCGCCGCAACGATCTGCAGGCCGCGCACCAGTACCACCTCGTTCTGCTTCACGGACTGCTTCAGGGCATTGGCCACAGCGTCGCGCAGGCTCTCGCGAATCATGGCGTGAAAGTTCCAGTTGGCCTTGCCGGCTGCGGGCTCTAGGTACTTGCCGGTGCGGCCGCTGATGTAGACGATGTCGCCTGCGGCGTTGACCACGACGGCCGGCGGCGCATGTACCTGTAAAAGCACTTGGTCAGCAGCGGCTTGCAATGAATCGCCGCCTTGCGCTGCGTTTGGTGAAGAAGGCATTGGCGTTTCCTTGGTCAGTTTCAAAAGAGGCGGGAACGACTTCAGCAGTAACTGCGGGCCTGTTGCAGACTGGGTGTGCTTGCTCAAATACAGGCGCAGCTTGGAATCCACCGGCTCGAACAGTTTGCTGAACGAGCCGACCGTCTCCGAGCTGCCCAGCAGCAGCAGACCGTCCGCGCGCAGGCTGTAGTGAAACAACGGCAGCAGCCGGCGCTGTAGGGTGGCGTCGAAGTAGATCAGCAGGTTACGGCAACTCAGGATGTCGAGCCGGGTGAAAGGCGGGTCGAGCACCACGTCATGCTTGGCGAACAGCACCATGTCGCGGATGGTTTTGCCGACCACCAGCGTACCGCCTTCAGCGGTGAAGTAGCGCGCCACGACCTCCGGCTGCATGCTGGCACCGATGCTGGCCGGGTAACGGCCGGCGCGGGCCGTTGCGATGGCGTCAGTGCTAAGGTCAGAGGCAAAGATCTGTAGCCTGCAATCGTGATGCTCGGGCAGGCGCTGTATCACCTCTGTGAAGACGATCGCCAAGGTATAGGCCTCTTCGCCAGTCGAGCAACCGGCCACCCAAGCGCGGAACTTCGTCTCCGACCCCCGACGCGCCAACAGCGCGGGCAGCGCCGTATCGAGCATGTATTGCCAGACTGCAGCATCGCGGAAGAAGCTTGTCACGCCGATCAGTAGTTCCTTGAACAGCAGATCAATCTCTTGGGGGTTCTGCCGCAGAAAGCGCACGTACTCGGCGATTGCGGCCAGACCGTGGATGGCCATGCGGCGCTCAATACGGCGGTTCAGCGTGCTCGGTTTGTAGAGCGAGAAGTCGTGTCGGGTTCGCTGTCGCAGCAGGGTGAAGATGCTCTCGATGGTGTCTGCCGGTGTGTCGACTGGCAGATCGGACGGCAGATCGGACGGCACATCGGTCAGCTCATTAGCCAACACATTGGTCAACTTTTTGGCAGGCATCGGGTCAGGCCCGGCTGCGGCGATCGGCGACTTCGAATGCCCATACCTGGCCACGCACGCGAGGATGCGCTCGGGCATATCGGCAGGTAGTGCCACGAGGTCGGCACAGCCGGCAGCGATGGCGCTGCGCGGCATCGCATCGAACTGTGCCGATGAAGGCTCCTGCACCACGGTCAGGCCGCCGACCGCCTGTAGCGCCATCAACCCCAGCGTGCCGTCCGATCCCATGCCCGACAGCACGACACCGATGGCCGATGTACCCTGATCGCGGGCTAAGGACGAGAACAGCACATTCACCGGCAGCCGCATGCCGCGCGGCTCGGTGGGCGGCATTACGTGCAGTATTCCCTGCGCCAAGCTTAGTTCGGCGTTCGGCGGAATCACGTAAACATGGTCGGCCTCAACGCGCATCTGTTCGCCGGCCTCGCGCACAGTCAGCGACGTCACGCGTTGCAGCAACTCCGCCAACATGGCTTTGTGCGTCGGGTCCAAGTGCTGCACCACGATGTAGGCTAGGCCGGACTTCAACGGCACCCGGGCAAAGAACTGCTCCAACGCCTCCAGGCCGCCCGCCGAAGCGCCAATCCCAACGATTCCAACGATACCCACGCTATCGTCAGTCGCTGGCGGCTGACGCTTTGCAAGAGATGTTGGCGAAGCGCTCATGGCAGATTGTGCACCCTGTCAGCCTTTGGTCCGAGACAGGCAAGCGCAGACTCGCCCAAGCAAGTTTTCAGTTCCCTGATTTAACTTCCAAGGGCATGAACGCCATCAGCACCTGCCCGTCGCCCGGCGTTGCAGTCGCCACGGCGTGCGCGATGGAGCCGCCGGCCATGGTTTGCACCGCGCAGGATTGCCGACCCTCGCCCTTGCGCAGGCTAGCGAACATGCCTCTGACCGGCGCGCCACATTCGGGCGCCAGCAGCTCTTCGATGCGGCGACCTGCCCATTCGTTGCCGTCGCCCGACCCGGCTGCCAGCCAGTGCGAGGCGATGCGGTTGGCGGCGATAATTACCCCTTCGGCGGAGAGCACGAGGTAAGCGAACGGTGCCTGCTCAAACAGGGCAGTGTAGGTCGTCACGTCTTCGGTGAGCTGGCGGCGGTCTTGTTCGGCTTGTTCGTGCTGCAGGTCCAATTCCACCTGATGCACTTGTAATTCGTGGAGGAGCTTGAGCGCGTCGCTTGCGGTTTCCGGCGAGCTGGCAAGACCATGCAGCAGTGTGAGCGCCTGTATGCCAGCGGTCCAGCCTTGCGTGGCGGGTGCGGTGCCCTTACCAATCTGTTCTTCTGCGCGCTCGCGCAATTCTATTTGCATGGCAACCTCGGGTGTGTGCGGCAGGTGGAATTGTACATGAGGGTCCTGGCCCGATGCTTCCACCGAGCCATGGCAATCTTTGCAAAATTGATGCGCGCTTTTGGCGCAGATTGGACCATCACTCGACGCAGAGTGAACTAACACTTCTGGGTCGTCTGTTCGCTAATGAACAGACCATACAGGTGATCGCGCGCACCGTCACATCGTTACGCAGCGCGACGTGCGATGCCGTGGCGCGGCATGCAACGCAGTGGCACGGCGCCGACCAAGCTCGGTCATGCGCACCCGATTGAAGTCATGACGCAGCCCACGACCGGCAGACATCTTCTAGAGAAACAGCTGTTTCAATGAACAATTTTCCGTTGGTTTGCGTCGGTGGTTCCGCCGGGGGCTTGGACGCCTACATCCGCCTGTTGACGCATCTGCCAGCCGATATGGGCGTGGCGATTGTCATCGTGAATCACATCACGGCGATGCCGACGCAACTGCATGAGGTGCTACCGCGGTTTTCGAAAATGCCGGTAGAGCTCATCACAGAAGACCTGCTGATCGAGCCCGACCACGTCTACATCATCCCCGCCAACAGGGATCTGCACGTTGATGGGGAAGTTTTCCACTTGGCACCGATTTCGAAACCGCGTGGCTGGCCTGATGTAATCACGGTCTTCCTCAAATCCATCACCCAGTTTTGGGACGGGAAACTGATCGCCGTGATCGTTTCTGGTTACGATGGCGACGGCGCCGCAGCCCTGTGCGGAATCCAGCAGGTGGGCGGCATCACGATTGCGCAGAAGCTGACCACGGCCATCCAGCCCGACATGCCGGAGAGCGCCATTGCCAGTGGCTGCATCGACTTCGTCCTGTCTCCGGAAGATATGGCAAAACAGATCGTGCAAATCGCTCGTGCCGAGGCTCCCGCCACCGCCGCCGCCTAGCTCACCATCAGCAACACGTCACAGTCTGTTGAAATTCGCGATACTAAATTCATGTGAAGCCATTGCGCGCCAATTCCCCCTTTGCAAAAGAGCCTGCCCTACGTTTTCCGAAGGAAGGAACAAGTAGGATTTGCGGAAGTTGTCGACGCGCAAACGCCAAAAATTCCCCTCGGCCCGTCGCTCCGCTCTCCCCATTCACAAAGAGGGAAGTGCAACGTCGAAAATCTGAGTGAGCTGATTGCGTGCCGTTTCCCCTTTTGAGAAAGGGGAAAATGCAACGTCGAAAATTCGAGTGGGCTGATTGCGTGCCGTTTCCCCTTTCGAGAAACGGGAAAATGCAACGTCGAAAATTCGAGTGGGCTGATTGCGTGCCGTTTCCCCTTTCGAGAAACGGGAAAATGCAACGTCAAAAATTCGAGTGAGCTGATGGCGTGCCGTTTCCCCTTTCAAGAAAGGGGAAAATGCAACGTCAAAAATCCGAGTGAGCTGATGGCGTGCCATTTCCCCCTTTGGAAAAGGGGGAGTAAGGGGGATCTGCGGACGTTATCAACACGCAAACACTAAAAAAACCTCTCGATCTCGCGCGACGAGCTCAGGGCAGGCTCTTCGCAAAGATTGAAGCGGCACGCCGAAATCACCTGTCAAACCAATATCGTGAATTTCAGCAAACTGATAGGTGCAGACTGCGGGAGATCGGCGACGCATCGCGATCATCGCTATCAGTCTGCTACGCCGCTACTTCACGGCCCGCACCTGTTTGGTGCCGTTGATCGCGAGCAGGCTATCCCACTCTTCCCGTGGAATTCGCGCGACCGGCTCGACGCCGCCCCTGCCATCAGGTTGATAGACCACAATTTCGGCTTCCTGAATGCCTTGCATGATCTGCTCTTGGCTTTGGGCGCTCGCGTGCGTATGCGAGATGAGTAGGTTGTTGCGCCCTTTCGATGGCGCAGCCACCAATCGTTTGAAACGCAGGATGTTCACATCCGACCCGGCGCGCTGGCCGATCATGTGGTTGAGGTCTTCGGTAACTTCCAGCGCGCCAAACCCCATCGCCGCGCCGGTGTCGCGGACGCGGCAGAATTGACTCGCCATCACTGCGCCAATCGGAATGCTCAAGACACGAATCGCCGTGCCGATTTTGCGGGCCTGCTCCCGTCCGATCTCTGAAATATTGCGCTGCAACGTACATTTCTGCCACCAAAAAGGATCGCTGGCGAGGTCTTGGTCGTGTCCGACATTGGCTTGGGCGTGGCGCATGTACAGGTTGAAACCGCCCTTTCGTAGCGCCGCGAGGAGTGTCGCCCCGGACATCTCGCGCGCCGGATCAATCAGCAATGGTGGCGCGGCCTGGCCGACCAGAGCAGGCTGGACGACCTGCGGCGCTGAGACTTTTGGCGCAACGCCCAATGGTTGCTCAGCGCTGGCGTAGATCGCCGTTTGCGCGACAGTGACCGCGCTGAAGTTCAGGGTTGTCAACACCGCGATCAAAGCTAAGCTACTTCTGGCAAAACCGGTCACCGCTGACTCCACGAAAATTAGTACCGCTACTTTAGGACTTCTGCTGCCGACTTTGCGTGCGCTTCGATTTCCAGATGACAAGGCGCCAACAACAAATGCGCCAGCTCTTCCGTATCGTCTGTGTGCATCCGCTCGGCGAAAGCGGCCAAACGCGCATCCTGTGTGGCACTTAGCGAGGCGATCAGCCCGCGTGCCACGTCCCGTGCGGTCGGTGCGCCTGGCGCATAGGTTGGCCAGCCCTTGCAGTGGCGCAACAGTTGTTCCCGATGGTCTAGATACAGTGCGCTTTGTTGCGTGTATTCCAGGGCTGCACGTTTCTCAGCGATTTCGGCGTCGATCTGTGTATCGGTGTGACGGTAACGCGCTTTTTCCGCGTCGGTCCAGTGGCCTTTCGTGGTGGCGCTGGCAACCTGCTCCCGCAGCATCGCCAGCGTCGACTTGAGTTCGATCTGCGAGTGCGTGTGGGAATCGCGGAATACGTGGATAAGTTTCGCGCCATGTCCTTCGGTGCCCACATAGCGCATGCCCGCCGCCACGCGGCGCGGGTTGAACATGAATTGCCGTGTGCACGCCGCAGTCAAGGTCTCGAGTAACAGGTTGGTCTTTGCTGGATTCATATATCGCACCCTTTGCTTTTCACTTAGGATTGTGTGGAGGAAACGCGTTATCAACCGGCATGCCGCATGGCCTAGCGCACCATCAGCGCAGACAGCCCGAGCAACAGCCCTATGCTAACAATGTCAGTCGAGGTCGTCAGAAAAATACTCGATGCGGCCGCAGAAACCGCGCCGTAACGATACATTGGGGGCGGCACAATCGCACCTGAGCCGCTGACCGTACCGGCCCCCAGCACCGCCAGCAACGTGACCAGCGTGAGCGTCGCGGCGTGCGCGGCGTACTGTGCTCTGGCCGTGCCGTAGGTCGCGATGGCCGCCATCACACCGATCGGGACACCGTCAAGCACCCAGCACACCTTCCTCAAATAGCAGCGCTTTATCATCACCGGACGCGACCTCGCCGATGGTGATGGCTGGAGCGGTGACCGCCATCGCCTGACAGTAGGTCTTGCCGGGGCGCCCGGCAAGTACCGGCAGGAAAGCGGCGAGAATGACGAACTTGTCGATGCTGCGCTTCAACCTCTCCACCACAGCG
>Ga0209181_10008671_pt1 | contig 13584 bp, 16 predicted proteins | sample MAT05_FD_187208 | JGI IMG/M metagenome (GOLD analysis project Ga0209181, IMG submission 187208) | Freshwater microbial communities from Lake Fryxell liftoff mats and glacier meltwater in Antarctica - MAT-05 (SPAdes) (version 2) | ecosystem: Environmental > Aquatic > Freshwater > Ice > Liftoff... | reverse complement strand
AAGGTGGTCAAAAGTCAAAAGTCAAAAGTAAAAAGTAAAAAGTCAAAAGTTGTCCAAAACCCTGCCTACCGGCAGGCAGGCTATAAGGGTTTGTGTGTTGGATAGGGGGCGGGGAAACCTTATAGTGTTTTGATAATTTTCTTCAAAGCAGGAAAGGTGGTTAAAAATCAAAAGTCAAAAGTCAAAAATCAAAAATCAAAAGTCAATCACATTGGCATTATCCCTTGTGTGTTTAAATTATCAATTATTCATTTTATAATTATCCATTATGAACTTTATCATTCGCCTTTTAATTACTGCTGCCGTTGCTTACGGTCTTTCTATGCTGTTAAGCGGCGTGCACATACCTGATTTTACAGATGCCATCATTCTTGCGCTGGTGCTGGCATTGCTTAATACTTTTATAAAACCCATATTGGTTATTCTTACTTTTCCCATCACCATTATTACACTGGGTTTATTTTTATTTGTGATCAATGCGATTATTATATTGCTGGCTGATAAATTTATGGATGGAATAAGGATAGATGGATTTTGGTGGGCATTGTTGTTCAGTTTGCTTTTATCTGTCGTATCTTCTTTTGCTCAATCTTTATTTGGCAAAAAAGACGATTAATTTCAAATAATATTTTCTGCCGGGGGAACATGAATGCTTACTACCGTTCCTTTTCCGGGCGCAGCATCCCATTCAATACTGCCATTAAGGTATTGAATGCGGCTGCTTAGATTATGCAAACCAATGCCATCTTTTTGCTGCGCTTCTGCCACATTAAAACCAATGCCATTATCCTCTATCAGGATATTTACTCCGGTTTCGTCCTGCTGTATAGAAATGTCGAGCTGGGTTGCCCGGGCATGCTTTATCACATTGTTTACACACTCTTGTATAATGCGGTACAATACAGATTCAATATGTGTGGGCAGTGCACGGTTAAGTCCGTCGGTTTCTACCTGAATTTTTAATTTCTGATCGTGTATCTGGCTAATAAAATCTCTTACTGCATTTACCAGTCCTTTTTTAACCAGGGCATTTGGCATTAAATTATGGCTAAGCCCACGTACTTCAATGCCGCTTTCATTTATCAGCGTAATTGTTTTATGAAAGAGTGCTGTGCTTACTTCGTCTTTTATTACAAATACTTCCAATGCCTGCAGGTTAAAATTTGCGGCGCTCAGTAACTGTCCCACTCCGTCGTGCAAGTCGCCTGCAATACGTTTTCTTTCATTTTCTTCTGCATTAATAACCTCTATGCCTGCCTGTTGCTTTTGACGAAAAAGCTGTTGCTGCAATTCTTTTTTCTTGCGGGTTTTATAATTAGCAAAAACCAAGTAGCCGGCAAAACAAAGGAGCGCCAATAAAACCAGGGAAGCAAATAAATAAATATTTTTTCTTTCAATTTTATATTGCTGCTGTATTATTTGCTTTTCCTTTTCTGCGGTTTCGTATTTCACCTGCATATTGGCAACTTGTTTTTGCACTTCCAGGTTTATAAAGGAATCTTTTATCAGCAGCGCTTTTTCTTTGTAAGCCAGTGCAGAATCAAGTTGGTTTTGATCTTTAAAAGTAGCCCCCATGTTGCTATACACTTCGTTCAGCACATATTTGTCTTTTATTTGTTCTGCAATTTTTATTGCCTGCTGCTCGTATTGCGAAGCTTTTGCATTGCTATCGAGTTTAGAATTTAATACGCCCAGGTTGGTATATACTCTTGCCAGACCCGGTTTATCTCCCTGTGATTTAAATAATTTCTCGGCCTCCATAAATCTATCTTTTGAGATTTGGTAATTGCCCAACAGAAAATAAGATTTGCCCGTGTTCACAAGACTATTAGCCATACCCAAAGTATCATTTAATGTTTTTTTCATCTCGAAGCCCTGGAGCAAAAATTTTAAAGCTTCGGCTGGTTTTTTCTTTTCGTTATAAACAGCGCCAATGAGGTTATACCCTGTACTCACACCCTGCAGGTTATTTGATTCTTTAAAAATATCTATGGCCTCCTGCTGATACCTTATAGACTGCTCATACTGGCCAAGATAATTGTAACAGGCTGCTATATTACCCAGCAGGTTTGCTTTAGGAATGCCCGTGCTGTTTTCCAGCATGGGTAAAGAAAAAGTAAGACATTTTTGATAGTCTCCTTTTTTAAAATACAACAATCCCCTGTTGCCAAGCAATTTCATTTCTACAGGCTTATTATTGCTTTGCTGCGCAATTTTTAAACCTTTCAAAATGTAAGACTCTGCAGCATTAAAATCGCCGGCATACATACGAAACAGCCCTAATAAATTATGTACATCTGCAAAATAACTTACATACTCTTCATTGTTTTTTGCCAGCTCATATACCTGTAGCGCTTCTGTTTCTCCCAATTTTTTATTGGAGATAAAATGCTCTTTTGCCTTAGCAAGGGTTTCTTTTATCATCACAAGGCTATCAGCAGTTTCCTGGCCATAGGCATGTGTAAAAGCCAAATTTATGAAAAGTGTAAAAAAAAGAATTTTTATGAATTTCATTTTCGGGAAAATAAATAAAAGAATGGCAAATGTTTTTAACATACAAATAATTACTTGCTGATGAAGATAAGGTAAAATTTTACTTTGTTTGTTTGGCATATTAGATAGAAATTGCAATATGCAATTTTCGCCAAAAGACTTGTCTGCCAGTCAGCTCAAAGATTTATACAAAGCCCTCCTTTTGCCTAGGATGATAGAAGAAAAAATGTTGGTGCTGCTCAGGCAGGGAAAAATCAGTAAGTGGTTTAGTGGTATCGGGCAGGAAGCAATTTCTGTGGGAGCTACTGCAGCACTGCAGCAGGATGAATGGATAATGCCCCTGCACAGGAACCTTGCTGTTTTTACCGGCCGTAATATGCCACTCAGCAAATTATTTATGCAGTGGCAGGGCAATAAAGAAGGCTACAGTAAGGGCCGTGAAAGAAGTTTTCATTTTGGCAGTAAAGAACATTATGTGTGTGGAATGATTTCTCACCTTGGTCCGCAACTGGCCATTGCAGATGGAGTTGCACTGGCTTACAAACTTCGCAAAGAAAACAAAGTATCTGTGGCTTTTAGCGGAGATGGTGGTACCAGTGAAGGTGATTTTCACGAAGCATTAAATACAGCAGCCGTATGGGATTTGCCTGTAATTTTTATTGTAGAAAATAATGGGTATGGCCTAAGCACACCCGTGAGTGAGCAATACCGTTGCAATAGCCTGGTAGATAAAGCTGCCGGTTATGGTATGGAGGGCGTGCGGATAGATGGTAACAATATATTGGAAGTGTATGACACCATCAAAGGCGTGCGGGAATATTGTATTAAAAATCAAAAACCCTATTTAATAGAATGTATGACTTTTCGCATGAGGGGCCACGAAGAAGCCAGCGGCATAAAATATGTACCCACACAACTCCTGGAAGATTGGGAAAGAAAAGATCCGATTAAAAATTATGAAGAATGGCTACTGATGAAACAGGTGATTTCTGCAGATGAAGTAGCAACCATAAAATCTGCTATCAAAACTTATATTGATTCAGAATTAAAAATAGCCATTGAAACAGGATCGATAAATGTGAATACATCGGAAGAGTTGAAAGATGTTTATTGTTCTTTAGTGCCGGATGGTTCCCTGGTAATGGACAATAGCCAGCCCTCTTTCAACAATACTCAAACAACCGATAAAAAATTTATTGCTGCTATCTCAGATGCTTTACGGCAATCTATGGAAAAGCATGCCAACCTTATTTTAATGGGCCAGGACATTGCAGCATATGGTGGTGCATTTAAAGTAACAGAAGGGTTTGTAGAATTATTTGGAAAAGACAGGGTGCGCAATACGCCTTTGTGCGAAAGTGCCATTGTGGGTGCAGCTTTAGGTTTAAGTTTAGAAGGGTATAAAGCCATGATGGAAATGCAGTTTGCCGATTTTGCAACTGTAGGTTTTAACCAAATCATAAATAACCTTGCAAAGATTCACTACCGCTGGGGCCAAAACGCAGATGTGGTGATACGTATGCCCACCGGTGGCGGAGTAGGTGCCGGACCTTTTCACAGCCAGAGTAACGAAGCGTGGTTTGCACATACTCCCGGATTAAAAGTAGTGTATCCTTCTTCTCCCATAGATGCAAAAGGTTTGTTGATTGCAGCCATCAACGACCCCAACCCGGTATTGTTTTTTGAGCACAAAGCATTGTATCGTAGTATCAGCGGCCCTGTGCCGGATGAGTATTATGAAATAGAAATAGGAAAGGCAAGGCATGTGCAGGCGGGCGAAGATATTTCTGTAATCACTTATGGCGCCGGTGTGCATTGGGCACTGGAATATGCCGAAAAAAATAAGCAGGTTTCTTTGGATATCCTGGATCTGAGAACCCTGCTGCCGCTGGATTATGAAGCCATTAGAAATGCAGTAGGCAGAACAGGAAAAGTGTTGATCCTGCACGAAGACAATTTAACCGGCGGCATTGGCGGCGAAATAGCCGCATGGATTGCAGAACATTGCTTTTATAATTTAGATGCTCCTGTAAAACGTTGTGCAAGCATGGATACGCCGATTCCTTTTAATATAGAACTGGAGAAAAATTTTATGGCATATAGCAGGTTGGGGGAGAGTATTGAGGCGTTGATGGGGTTTTAGAGGTTTAAGAGGTTCAAAAGTTCAAAAGTTCAAAAGTTCAAGGGTTTGAGGGTTTAAGGGGTTTTAGCAGGAACTGTGTACAGCTATTTCAAGAAATAAATGCCTAATCTTTATATTATAGCAGGTTGTAATGGAGCAGGAAAAACTACTGCGGCTGCAGTGTTACTATCTGATGTATTTCATACTGATATTTTTATTAATGCTGATAATATTGCGGCAACTTTAAATCCTCGAAAACCCGAAATAGTTGCCATGAAAGCTGGCCGCATGATGCTGGAACAAATACAATACAGGCTTTCTCGAAACCAGACATTTGCAATTGAAACCACTTTGGCTACCCGTACTTATCTTAATCTTATTAGGCAGGCACAATTATCAGGATATGAAGTGATATTGCATTTTCTATACCTGCCTTCTGTAGAAATGGCTATTGAAAGAGTAAAATTGAGGGTAAGCAAGGGAGGTCATGATATTCCATCTGATGTAATTGAGCGGAGATATCGTACCGGGATTAAATATTTTTTTGAATATATTAAACGGGCCGATCGTTGGTATTTTTATGAAAACAAAGAGTTGCTACCTGTAATAATAGCCAGGGGAGAAATGCCAGACACTATTTTAATTTATAACTTTGAGCTATGGGAACAACTAAAAAACAAATAGTATTTTCTAAAAAGGCACAAGCTGAAATGGAGCTATTGAATAAAGCATTTAAAAAAGTAGCCAAAAATATTATTGCCGAAACCAAGGCCAAAAACTCCTACATGGTCATTGCCGGTAAAAATGGCAGCATCAAAAAAATTCCTGCAAAAGATTTGTAATACCTGGAGCCAATAAAATTGCCTTGCACAAAGTATTGGTATAATCAAATCAGTTTTCAATACTGCAACTGAATCTCTAAAATTTCATATTTAAATTATTGAATAATCAGTTAATTTAGAATCAATGATTCAAGACAACCTGTTTCTTATTCTGTCTCTCTTACTTGCGGTGAGCATGTTATCAATGCTTAGCGTAAAGCTAAAAATATCTTATCCCATACTACTGGTGGTAGCCGGTTTGTTCATTGGTTTTATTCCCGGTATGCCGGTTGTGAGCCTGGACCCTGATACTGTATTTCTTATTTTTCTGCCACCCCTATTATATTCTGCTGCATGGAATACTTCCTGGAAAGATTTCTGGAAAAGCCGGAGACCCATTGGCCTGTTATCTATTGGCCTGGTAATATTTACCTCTACTGCCGTTGCATTTTTTTCTCATGCTATTATTCCAAACTTTCCTTTAGCGTATGGATTTCTGCTGGGAGGAATCATTTCTCCGCCGGATGCGGTAGCAGCAGCATCTGTTTTACAGGGATTAAAAGTTCCTAAAAGAGTATTAACAATCCTGGAAGGAGAGAGTCTTGTTAATGATGCTTCATCGCTCATCGTATTTCGCTTTGCGCTTGCAGCTATTCTCACCGGCCATTTTAGTATGTGGCAGGCCACAGGTGATTTTTTCCTGGTGGCTGGTGCAGGTATTTTAATTGGCGTAGGTATTGCATTTATCGTGTATGCCATACATCGTTTTCTTCCCACCAATGCCAGTATTGATACTGCGCTTACTGTTTTGTGCCCTTACCTGATGTATATAGCAGCAGAGCAATTTCATTTTTCGGGCGTTATGGCTGTGGTAAGCGGCGGGTTATTTTTAAGCTATCGCTCTCATGAAATATTTTCCTATAACACAAGAATTCAGGCCTATTCTTTCTGGAATACATTTACCTTTTTGCTTAACGGACTTGTGTTTATTTTAATAGGCCTTCAGCTACCGCAGATAGTGGCCGGGCTTGGGGATTATTCTATCTGGCAGGCTATTTTTTACGGTGTTGTTATCAGCCTTATCACCATTATCATTCGAATTGTGTGGGTATTTCCGGGAGCATATATCCCAAGATTTTTCAGCAAAAAAATTCGTAAACAGGAAGAACGGCCCAAAGCAAACAGCGTGTTTTTGGTTGCATGGAGTGGCATGCGTGGAGTGGTTTCGCTTGCGGCGGCATTGGCCGTTCCGCTTACGCTTTCTAATGGAACATTGTTTCCTTACAGAAACCTGTTATTGTTTATCACATTTGTGGTAATTCTTATAACCCTTGTATTACAGGGTTTAAGCCTGGGATTTATAATAAGAAAACTCAAAATAGAAGAAGAGCCTGATACCGGCCAGAAAGAACTGGAACTGGCCATTAAACTGCAGATGGCAGAAGCAGCGATAGATTATATGAATGCAAACTATAAGGAAGAAATCAATAACCTGGATGCTTATAAAAGAGTAAAGGATCGTTACAGCAGGATGGCAGATATTTCGTATAAAAAAATTATGGAAGGGGAAGATGAAGACAATCGTTTTTTGCCTGCATACAGGCAGATGCTTACAGAGCTGATAAAAGTGAAAAGACAGGTTTTAAAAAGGTTGCGTAAAGAACATTTATACTCCGATGAAATCATCAGAAGCAAAGAATGGGAACTGGACCTGGAAGAAGCAAGGCTGAATGAATCTTAACCTTTAAAACTTTTATTATTCAAATGTCGTATTATAGCACATTGAAATTATTTTATCTGCAGGTGTATAAAAAAAATACTAAACCTTTTGAGCCATACTAATACACATATTTTAAATCCTGCACAATGGCTTGCCCTATACGGCAACTACCTGTTTTCTATTGCGATGATTAAATTAAATGACAGGCAACTGGCAGAAGATATACTGCAGGAAACTTTTCTATCTGCTATTAAAGCAGCCCCAAATTTTAGAGGAGAAAGTTCTGAAAAAACCTGGCTCACCACTATCCTCAATAATAAGATTATCGATCAATACCGCAAAAAGTTAGTGGTAAAAAGCGCTACGGAATATATAAGTCAAACCGAACTTTCCTTTACGCAAAGCTTTTTTGAATCGGGACCAGGTGTTATTCCGCATTGGTTAGAGGAGACTTATCCGAGGCATTGGGGTACCGGTGCAGATGCCGGTTTAAATCAACGGGAGTTTGAAGACATCCTTAATGCATGTATTAAAAAAATGCCCGACAAATTAAAGCTCATTTTTATGGCTAAATTTATGGAAGAAGAAACGGCTGACAATATTTGTAAGGAATTTGATCTTTCTTCGTCTAATTACTGGGTAATCATACACCGGGCAAAAGTGCTGATGCGCAGTTGCCTGGAAAAAAACTGGTTTTTAAAATAAAGTTGAATGAAGGGAGGATTAAAAAATATAGTTCACAATTGTAAGGAAGCCACTTTGCTATCTCTTAAAAAAGAAGATGGTAAGATATCTTTAGGGGAAAGGGCGAGACTTATTATTCATTTAACGTTTTGCGATGCCTGCAGGCAATTTATAAAACAATCGGATATCATTAATAAAGCCATGAAGCAACTTCATGATAAACTCTATAAGCATCCTCCCCATATACTTTCTGCAGAGGCAAAAGAAAAAATGCAACAGCAACTGAACAGCCATCTTTAAACCTCAATAAAAAAATATTTAAAAAACCTTGCATTGGTATGTAAGGTTTTTTTATGCCCTGCGTCTATTGGAGTATAACTGTGTAATTCCTTAAAAGCTTCAATAATGAACAGAAAATTTTTAATGACGCTGCTATCCCTGCATTTATCAGCAATGGTAATAGCCCAAACTGCATCACCTGCTATTGCGGTAAGATATTTTGAAACTAAAGAGGGAGCCATCAGGGGCTACGATCCGGTAGCTTATTTTAAGGAATCAAAAGCTGTGAAAGGCGATTTGCCATTTTCCTTAAAATGGAGTGGAACTGACTGGTATTTTAAAAACGAGGAAAACAGGGACGCCTTTAAAATGGCTCCTGAAAAATATGCACCACAGTATGGCGGCTATTGCGCTTATGGTGTAAGTGAGAATCACCAATCGCCTACCGATCCCCTGGCTTTTACCGTTCTAAATGATAAACTTTACCTAAACTACAATAGTAAGGTTAAAGAAATGTGGATGAAGAATACAACGCAACGAATAGAGCAGGCAAATTCATTTTGGCCGGCTTTAAATGCAGGCAAAACCAAATAAAAAAGTAATACATGTTTATGCAAATTAAAAAAGCTTTGGCGTTAAGCATAATCGTTTTTACCACAATGCATGCCGGGGCGCAGGATAAATCAGCAGCCAGGAAACAGCAATTTAATATTGGCAGCGATGCAGTTGCTGTTAAGGGGTATGATCCTTTAGCTTATTTCACACAGCAAAAATCAGTGAAAGGAAAAAAAGAATGGGCTGTCTCTCACCAGGGAGTAATTTATTATTTTTCTTCGGTGGAAAACAAAGAGCTGTTTAAGAAGAATCCTGGTGCCTATGAACCACAGTATGGCGGATGGTGTGCCTATGCCATGGGAGCCTCGGCAGAAAAAATACCCGTAGATCCTGAAACATTTAAAATAGTAAATGGCAAACTTTTTCTTTTTTATAATAAATTTTTTAATAACACACTTATTAAATGGAATAAAGATGAGCTGCACCTGCACACAAATGCAGACGCCAACTGGAGTAAACTATTCAAACAATAAAAACAATGAAAGAAAAAAAAATCTTTTCATGGCTGCTGCGTATAGTGGCAGCAGTCATATTACTTCAAACACTTTTTTTTAAATTCAGCGCTTCTCCGGAATCTGTTTATATATTTTCTGCCGTGGGCATAGAGCCATGGGGAAGAATAGGAACAGGAGTAGCTGAATTAGTTGCTGCCGTTCTTTTGCTCATCCCTTCTACCATTGCTTTGGGATCTGTTATGGGCATTGGCATTATGCTGGGTGCAATAGCCACTCACCTGTTTGTGTTGGGTATTGAAGTAATGAATGACGGGGGCCAATTGTTTATCTATGCGCTCATTGTATTGATAGCCTGTTGCATTTTGTTGCTACAAAACAGGCAGCAACTTGTACTGTTAAAAGCTAAAATGAATTTATGAAAAGTCTTTTAAAAATTACGGCTCTCTTCACATTGCTTATTTTAATTAAAGAGAATGTTATTGCGCAGGGTTGCAGTGATGCCGGTTTTTGCACTATTGGCAATTTGGCTCAGCAGCAAACAAACGATACAAAGAAACAGAAATTCACTTTGCAATTGCCTGCAGGCATTGGCGATGAAGAAGTGTTTGTATTTAGCCCTGCCATACAATACGACAACCAGGTAAGTAAAAAATGGGCTGTGCAGGCAAAGCTTACTGCTAATTATGCTAATGGCAACCTTGGTTCTGCTGCAGGATTGGGCGATGTTTTTTTGTCGGGTACATATATCTTTCCCAATAAAAAAAATGACTGGAATTTATCTGCTACTATCGGAAGCAAACTGCCGCTGAGCCAGGCTAATTTAGATTCAAAGGGCCGATCGCTGCCAATGCAATATCAAAGCAGCCTTGGCACAATAGACCTGATTACCGGTGTTGCATTAAGCAATAAAAAATGGCAGTTTGCAGCCGGCTGGCAGCAGCCGCTAAGCGGTATCAATGGCAATAATTTTTTGCCCATATACTTTAATAATAACGAGGCAGAAAAATACATTCCAAGTAATGACTTTAACAGAAAAGGAGATGTGTTACTAAGAGGTTTGTATAAATATTCCCCTGGCAATCGCTTGCGGTTAAATGGGGGATTGTTGGGTATTTATCACCTGGGAGAAGATACCTATATAGATGGCAATGTAAGTAATAAACCCATTGCCATTAAAGGATCAGATGGTCTTACGCTTAATGCAAGCGTGGCAGGCTGGTATTCCCTTAGCAAAAAAATTACCCTCGGCCTCTCGGCAGCCTTGCCATTGGTAATAAGAGATGTGCGGCCCGATGGACTCACAAGGAGTTTTGTGGTATCTCCGGAAATAAGCTGGAGCTTTTAATTTTTAAACTTAAAAATTTGTTTATGAAAATTATTTCTCTATTGCTGTTAATAATATTTTTAGCAGCAGCCTGCAAAAAAGAAACACTTGCCCCGGTAGAGGTGCTAATGGAAACAGCAACAGATACCATGGCAATGCAAACCGGTACAGGCCAGTTTATGAATGGTCCTTATGGCAGCGTAACCGGTAAAGCCATTCTGTTTAAAAATACCAATGGCAGTTATGAAATTAAGCTGGAAAATTTTAATACCAGCAATGGGCCAGATTTGTACGTTTACCTGAGTAAAGAAATTATGCCAGTCAATTTTATACAACTTGAAAAATTAAGATCTACCAACGGCAACCAGGTTTATCCTGTTCCGGGTTCACCAGATTTTACGCAATATAAATATGTATCCATTCACTGTAAGCAATACAACCATTTATTTGGATATGCATTACTGCAATAATTGTATAACCAATAAAATTTTATAAATTAGACCAGCAAAATACTCGAAATGATATACGAATCTTTAAAGGAGCAGTTACAAACTTTACAAAAATTGTTGCAAGCAATTAACACCGACATTTATTCTCAAAAAAGCAATATGCTTGGCAGCAATAGTATTGGCCAGCATGTGCGGCACATAGCCGAAATGATCCAATGCCTGCTTTGCGGGTATGAAACGGGCATTGTAAATTATGATAACCGCAAAAGGGATCAGCGGATAGAAACAGACATAGCATTTACCGTAATTCTGTTGCAGGAACTGCATGTGCAGCTTCAGCAGCCCGATAAAGGGTTGGCACTTCAGCAGGAAGGATTTTATGAAGCCGTGCAGACAACCTATAAAAGAGAACTGCTTTATAATACAGAACATGCCATCCATCACATGGCTTTAATAAAAGTGGCATTGCGGGAAATGGGCATTGACTGTACCCACGAAAATTTTGGTGTAGCGCCTGCCACCATCCGTTACAAACAAGCTGAAGCATGTGCACAGTAATTTACATTCCCAGCAAAGAGGGCCCGCTGTTTTCTTCCTGCCGGGATGAAGATCCTGCACGAGAAGCCGCATTGCAGCCACAGATAATAAATGCCAACACCGGGTTATTACTCTACCCGCAAGATGCTGCCGCCAAAGGAACCTGGGCAGGCTTACATGAGCAAGGGCATGTTGTTATATTATTAAACGGAGCTTTCATAAATCATGAAAGAAAAAATAATTACAGAAAAAGCAGGGGGCTCATTGTAAGAGATTTATTAGACACACTTGACCCCCTTGCAAAATGGGATGCTATTGACCTTAAAAATATCGAACCTTTTACTTTAGTTGTATGGGTAAGCCGGCAATTGTTTGAATGGATATGGGATGGCAATCATAAACATGAAAAAAAGATGGATGCTGAAAAACCTCATATCTGGTCATCCGTCACTTTATACGGGCCACCGGCACAGGCGCTGAGAAAATCTTGGTTTGCAAAAGCATTGATGCAAAACAGCATTGTATCCGCAGAACAATTGTTGCAATTGCTGCACCTGCACAACGATCCCTTAAATGGTTTTGTGATGAGCCGAAATAAAAATATTCAGACACTTAGCATTTCATTGATACAACTTCATCCCGGTTATTTTGTTTTTCGCTACCAGGATATCAACAATAAAACGGACAGCAATCATTGGTTGAAACATACTGCCCAATTACAAAAAATATGAATGTTTTTAACGCCATATTATTTCGCAGCAGAATATTTTTTATAAAGTTATTGCATTGGGAATATTGGAGCAGTGCTGTTTTATATTTTCCTGTGCTGCCCTATCTTATTTTTTTATGGGTAAAAACCAAGAGCTTTTTCTTTTTTAATGCAGCTAATCCCGGCATTAAAAATGGGGGGTTTTTAATGGAATCCAAATGGGCTATTGATAAGGATGCAGTTGCCGGTTTTTTTCCGGATACGTTATTGATTGATCCTTCAGAAGAATTTATAAAGGTATATAGCCGCATATTATCATTATTGTCTTTTCCTTTTATAGCCAAGCCAGATATTGGCAGTAAAGGGCAGGGGGTGGCCATCATACATAACACAGAAGAACTGGAGCAATACCATCGGGCCTGTCCGTTTGATTATATAGTGCAGGAAAAAATAAATTATCCTTTGGAAGCAGGCATTTTTTATGTGCGGCTGCCAGGCCAAAATAAAGGACAAATAACAGGGATTGTGCAAAAAGAATTTGTGCAGGTAACCGGCAATGGAAAGGAAAGTGTATACCAGTTGCTCATGCAAAACCCACGATACGTTCTGCAGATAAAGTCTTTACAAAAAATAATTGTGCCGGAAACGATGCAAGTCATTTTGCCCGGGGGCAAAACAAAATTATTGGTAGATATCGGAAACCATGCAAGGGGTTCTTATTTTATAAATGCTTGCCATAGAATAAACCCGGCGCTCACTACAGCCATAGATAAGTGTTGCCAGCGTTTTCCCGGTTTTTATTTTGGCAGGCTGGATATAAGGTTCCATAGCTGGGAGCAGTTAGATAAAGGAGAACAGTTTGCAGTAATAGAACTGAATGGTTCCGGCAGTGAGCCCACACATATTTACGACCCGGCCAATTCTATCTGGTATGTGTGGAAAGAAATTTGCCGGCATTGGAAATATATGGCAAATATTAGCATGCATAACCATAAAAATGGCGTGCCGTATTTAAGCTTTAATGAGGGGGTTGCAATGTTTAAAGAAAACTATGCTTATGGTAAAAAAATGAAGTTGTTTAACTTTGCGCCTTCATTCAAAAAAGTTGATGCGCAACAGCCTGATGCAGATCAGAAAGAACTGGAACTGGCCATTAAACTGCAGATGGCAGAGGCAGGGATAGTTTTATGAACGCAAACTGTAAAGAAGAAATAAATAACCCGTATGCTTATAAAAGAGCAAAGGATCGTTACAGCAGGATGGCAGATATTTAGTATAAAAAAATTATGGAAGGGGAAGATGAAGACAATCGTTTTTTGCCTGCATACAGGCAGATGCTTACAGAGCTGATAAAAGTGAAAAGACAGGATTTAAAG
>Ga0209181_10008669_pt1 | contig 13586 bp, 11 predicted proteins | sample MAT05_FD_187208 | JGI IMG/M metagenome (GOLD analysis project Ga0209181, IMG submission 187208) | Freshwater microbial communities from Lake Fryxell liftoff mats and glacier meltwater in Antarctica - MAT-05 (SPAdes) (version 2) | ecosystem: Environmental > Aquatic > Freshwater > Ice > Liftoff... | reverse complement strand
CGCGCAGCTCAGTTACGCGCCGCGCACGTTCTTGCGCGCTCCACCCGGCTAACGCATCGCCCCAGCTTGTGCGCAGTGCAATTTGCGCAAGCGCATAAGTTTTTTGATCGCTAAGCGCTGTGAGAGTCGCCTGGGCTAACGCAGCTTGCGTGGCGTTTTGCTGATTGCGATATAGCCGGCCGATTCGCGCTGCTTGCGCATTGGAAAGCGCCAAGGCGCTGGTGCTCATCTGCAACTCGTCAACTTCTGCGTACAACGTGCTTGGATCGAGCACGCGCGCGTCGAGTGTGCGGGTGGATGTTTGTTCGGTGCCTCTTAGCAGCTCGGTCGCCACGCCAAAATTCTGCGCAACATCGGCTTCAAGCTTGAGCTGTATTTGCGCATGTGCAGCCGTGCTTAAGGTCAATGCAAGCGCTGCCGCCAGCGCACATCGAATAGTTCGCATACTTAATCCATATCCTGTGTATCGATTGCGGGCACTGCGCCCAACGCCAACGAAACAGCGCGCACACTCAACTGCAGCTGCACTTCTAAGGCATGCACTGCAAGTAGCAGGTCGTTCACATGTAGCTCGGCGCTCAAGCGTCCAAGCTGGTCTAGTTCACCGGCGTCAAACGCGGCTTTTGCCGCACTGAGTTCAGTATTCGCCAGCTCCATTTGCTGGATCCCAAGCCGCAAAGCCGACCGCGCCGCGTCCCGATTCGCAAATGCCAAATCAATTTCGGCACTGATGTTTGCTTGAGTTAGTTCCAGCTCACGCGCCGCCAAGCTGCGTGCTGCTAGCGCTACCGCAATGGCGCTGCGGTTGCCATCCAGAGGAGGTAAAAGTGCGCCCAAAGCAAGTGGCAATTTGACCAGACCGCGCTCCCAAATGTAGCCTGGGGACAAGCGCAACTCTGGATACTGTTTGGCATATTCCAAACGTAAGGCCAGCTCCGCGAGTTGATACTGGCCCAGGGCGCGAAGCAGTTCCGGGCGTGCGAGCAGGGCGGCTTGGCGCTTTGCCGAGTCGACGCCCACACCAGAAGCCGCACGCTTTGGCGCAATGTTCAACGCCAGCTGCCTATTAAGCACCTGCGCCAACGGCACGCCCAAGGCCTGCGCCAGCTGGCTGCGCGCAGCACGTTCAGCGGCGCTAGCGTTTAGCAATGCCGCTTGCGTCGCCAATAATTCTTGCTGCGGTTTCAGCCGCTCTGAGCGCTCAGCCTGGCCCTCTAAAATCTGTTGGTCGACGAATTTAAGCCAACGCTGCGACTGCTGTGCGCGCGTGTGCAACAATTCCTGTTCGCCTAAGCTCGCTCGGATTGTATCGACGCTTGCGCCAATTTTGCCCGCAACCGCGCGTTGCGCTAGCGCATTTTCGAGCGTCGCCAAGACTTGCGCTTGTTCGGCGGCCTCAATGCGTACAGCCTTGCGCGTGCCAACATCCAACGGCAGATCTAGACTAAAACCCGCCAACCATTTTGAGGATTCCGGCGCTTTGCGCGCATATTCGGCATTCAGCACCAGCGCTAAACCGGGATATTGTCGGGCAAGTTCGCCATTTGCGAGCGCTAACTGGATTGCCGCCTTTGCGCGCGCAAGTTCAGGGTTAAAGCACTGTGCTGCGGCGATCAGCGCAATCTCTGAGAACTCGGAAGCATTCACCGTTGCGCTTTGCGGCACGGCGCATCCAAGGAATGGCCGTTGTGTGCGGATGCAAGGGCAGCAAGCGCAATGGGCTGTGCTTGATAATGCGCACAGCCTGTGAGCAGCAAGAGTATCGAAAGGCCAAATTTCAAATTTTGGATAAGCAATTACTTCTCGGCACCAGTGGTTTATCGGTTCAAGATTGCGACACAATGTCGCAAAATTAAGTTATCTGGCTTTCAAAAAAGGCTCTTAAAAAAATGCTTTCAAAAAGGAACAGCGATGCGAGCTAAGTTAAACGCGCGATCTAAAGTCAAATTGACCCGCAATGCGCGAAATTACATCCAACATTTGGCAATACTGCTAGCGCTGCTAATGCTTACCGGCTGCACGCCAGATTGCTCAGGTTTGGTTGGACTTTGGCGCACCGAATACAACGGTGAATCCCTTTCTTTCGAAATTCGTTCGGATCGATCATTGACAACGATTGCGTCGGGTGAAATTACCGGCGGAAGTTGGCAATGTTTAAGCACGGGTAGTGCGCTGTTAAAGGACAAGAAAACGGCGCCGATTAACGGCGTGCTAGTCGACGCAAACACCCTCAAATTGCCGGTTTCAGCGGCAACGCCTGGATTGCCGGAGATCACGCTAAAGCGAGTTGAGCAGCGGTAGCGGCTTGACCGCCTAGCAATCGCCAACGCGAATGCTTTCACATTTCCTTGGCGTTCGTGCTGTTTTCATCCGCGCCCCGAGGGGAGTAGCTTCCTACGATTTTGTCGTCATCACGTGGGCAACCACCGGCACATCGGCGTTTGATTCATTGCGAATTGGGCGTTAGCAAGACCTCGACCATACCCGGTCGATTTTTCTTTTTGCCGGTTCAAACACACGAGCCTGGACGAAAATATGGATTCAATAACGATTGCAACGCCCCTGATGTGGGCAGGTTTTGCCTGCTTTGTAGTGATCGCGACTTTGGTTGATTTATTGCTGATGCGCGGACAGGGGCCGCACAAAGTTGGCGTGGCTGAAGCGCTGCGCTGGAGTGCGCTTTGGGTGGCATTGGCGCTGTGTTTTAACGGGTGGCTTTGGTGGCACTTGCACGAAAGCGGCAATGCTCAGGCATCACAACGGGCGTTTGAGTTTTTTACCGGCTATTTGGTTGAGAAATCACTTGCGGTCGACAATATCTTCGTCTTCTTGATGATTTTTAATTTTTTTGCAGTGCCGATACAGTATCAAAAACGTGCGCTGATTTATGGCGTGATTGGCGCCATTATATTGCGCACGATTATGATTTTAGTCGGTGCCTGGCTGCTGGCGACGTTTCATTGGTTGCTATACGTGTTTGGCGCGTTTTTGCTTTTTACCGGCATCAAAATGTGGTGGGCGGCAGACAAGAAGCCCGATCTAGATCAAAACCCGATCGTGAAATTCTTCCGTACCCACATGAAAATGACCGCAGAATTTGATGGCGAGCGTTTCTTCACCGTGAAAAATGGCGTCAAGTTTGCAACGCCCATGCTGCTAGTCGTTGCCATGATCGGGATTACCGACGTGATCTTTGCCGTGGACTCCATCCCCGCGATTTTTGCCATCACCTCAGATCCGTTTATCGTTTTGACCAGCAATATTTTTGCAATATTGGGCCTGCGCGCAATGTATTTCTTGCTGGCCGGTATGGCGGATAAATTCCACTTATTGAGTTACGGCTTGTCTATTGTTTTGGTCTTTATCGGCTTAAAAATGCTGCTAATCGATTTCATCAAAATTCCTGTACTTATTTCACTAGCGGTTGTTGCCACCGTTATCGCGGCGACAATGGTGATAAGCGTACTTAGGCCAAAAGCGCAGGCCTAATAGGGTATTTGGCTTGCAGCCAAAATCGATGCAGCCGTCGTTTGCGTTCAGCGCAAACGGCGGTTTTTAAGTCGTAGTATGCATCCGACGAATTTACGTCGAGTTTGAAAGGAGATCTTGCTATGTTAATTTCATTAGTGCTTGCTGCGGTTTTATCAGTGTCAGAAACATCGGCAGAAACATCGGCAGAAACGCTGGCCGTGACCACGCGCGATTGCGTTACGACCTATAACTTACGCAGCACTGCGGTGTTGGACGACCAGACGATTTTGTTTCAGCTGCGCGATGGCAGCGTTTGGAAAAACACACTTGACTTCAGTTGCCCATCCTTAGGTTTTCGTGAAGCCTTTAGTTATGTAAGTCGTGGAAGCCAGCTGTGTGATTTGGACACGATAAAGGTTTTTGAGCCCTACGGAAATTCAGGCGTCACCTGCGGCCTGGGCAAATTTGAGCTGCAAGATGGCAGCATGCGTGACCTACGAGCGGCTGCTCGGGAGAAGAAGCGTTTGGCGCGCGCAAGCGCTCGTTAAGCGGTCAAAAATCAATCTGTGCCATAACGTCAGCTAAAAGTCGAAATGCGCCAAAAAAAATGTGGCGCTTTCTATGGCACGCTTGGTGACTAATTGATTGATCGGCAAACAGCGATGACTAATTCAAATACAGCAAGTAATCACGGCTTAGATACCAAACATGGTCTGGGAACGCGGGCAATTCATGCCGGACAAAGCCCTGATCCCTCAACCGGCGCCATTATGACGCCCATCTATGCGACCAGCACTTACGTCCAAAAAAGCCCCGGCGTGCATCAGGGCTACGAGTACAGCCGCACCCAAAACCCAACCCGCAATGCCTATGAGCGCTGCATCGCTGCGTTGGAATCAGGCACCGATGGTTTTGCTTTTGCCTCCGGCTTAGCGGCGGCGGCGACGGTTTTGGAGATGTTGGACAGTGGTGCCCACATCATCGCGATGGACGATTTATACGGCGGCACTTTTCGCTTATTCGACAAAGTGCGCAAACGCTCCGCCGGTTTGCAATTTAGCTTCATCGATATGACCCAGCCGGGCGCAATTGAAGCGGCCATTCAACCCAACACCAAAATGATTTGGGTCGAGACGCCGACCAATCCAATGCTGAAATTGGTGGATTTGACTGAGGTGGCGCGCATCGGCAAAGCGCGTGGGTTGATAACAGTGGTGGACAACACGTTTGCATCGCCTATTTTGCAGCGCCCAATCGAGTTGGGCTGCGATATCGTGCTGCATTCGGCGACGAAGTATTTGAACGGGCACTCAGATATTGTTGGCGGCGTTTTGGTAACTGCAAGGGCAGAAATTGCCAAGCAACTGGGCTTCCTACAAAATGCCGTGGGTGCCGTGCAAGGCCCGTTTGATAGCTTTCTAGCGCTGCGCGGGTTGAAGACATTGCATTTGCGCGTCGAGCGCAGCTGCCAAAACGCGTTGGAAATCGCACGCTTTCTGGAAGCTCACCCGGCGGTAGAAAAGGTGATCTATCCGGGCTTGGAAAGCCATCCACAGCACGCGCTGGCGAAAGCGCAAATGTCGGGATTCGGCGGCATTATTTCAGTGGTCGTCAAGGGCGGTTTGGCCGCTGCGACGAAAATGCTGGAGCGTTGCGAGCTGTTTGCGTTGGCGGAAAGTTTGGGCGGCGTGGAAAGCCTGATCGAGCACCCAGCGATCATGACGCATGCTTCAATCCCGGCAGAAAAACGTGCCGAATTGGGCATGAGCGATGGCTTGATTCGCCTCAGCGTCGGCGTAGAGGACGTCGCCGATTTGATTGCAGAGCTGTCGGTAGCACTTTCGTGAGCGACGTTGACGTGATTGGTATTGTCGTAAACAGCGCATGTGCGCCCGTCATTCGTGCCGCAACCGCCGCCGATGCGGCTTTGATTCTAAGCTTTATTCGCGAACTTGCCGAGTATGAAAAGCTGCTGGATCGAGTATCCGCCACCGAAGAAAACCTACGTCAGACGCTATTTGGCAGCAAACCCTGCGCGGAAGTGCTGATCGCCGAAGTGGATGGCAAAGCACAGGGTTTTGCGCTGTATTTCCAAAACTACAGCACCTTTTTAGCCACGCCAGGAATTTATCTTGAAGACTTGTATGTGCGTGAATCAGCGCGTGGCTTAGGCATTGGGCTCAAATTAATCGCCAGCGTCGCTCAGCGGGCCGTTGAGCTCGGCTGTGGCCGCTTTGAATGGGCGGTGCTGGATTGGAACGAACCGGCGTTGAAATTTTATCGTGCGCTTGGCGCGGTTGCGCAAGATGATTGGACTGTGCAGCGCTTGTATGGACCGGCGCTTTTGGAGCTGGCGGCGAAGGCTGGTTGAGTATTTTTTGTACGTTTGCCTTGAGCCTTTTTGTCGCCGCCCATAGCGATTGCGCCAACGTTCCAACTGTCATCCCGGCGCAGGCCGGGAACCATTTGCTTTTTAGGTGACTGGTTTTCGGCGCAGAACTGTCGCTGGTTTCAAAATGGATCCCGGCGTTCTCCGGGATGACGGTCGGAGGGATTTTGGGGTGCGGCGTTAAGTGTTGCCTGTGTGCGCTTTCGCAGATTTCAAAATGGTTCTCGGCCTAGTTTGGCGGCTTGCTTAAGCTTTACGCGACTTCAATCCAAGATAAAGCGCAGCCGGAATAACAATTGCGGAAATTAATAGCCAAAGCGCACCCCAAAACATCGTGGTGCCGCCTAAGTATTCCGCCAAAATGCGGGCGTCCGATCGCAACTCCGAGCGCGCGAGCGTGTCGGAAAAAATATCCATCGGCACATAAAGCATGGTGACTACGCCAATCAGTTTTAGAATCAGATCGTTAATCCACGCTGTTAAAAATTTAGCGCTTGCCAGTGCGCTAAGCCCGCCCAGCAGTCCAAAAACAAAACCGTAGAGATTGCGCACATAAAACGCCGTTAATAGCAGCATCCCGATTCCAAGGATCGCCATAATCCACCGATCTGCACTGGAACGCGCCGCCAAAATTAAAAGCAGTGCGCCCCACAATAATGATCCTAGATAGCCAGCCGAAATAATTACGATCGGCCAGCCACCCATGGACTGCACCGCACCACCTTGGTTTGCCACGATGTGCATGGAAAGTACGCTACCGCCGGTGAGCAATGTCGCCAGCGCGTGCGAGCCTTCATGAAAGAAAACCACCAGAATCTTGAGTGGCGTCAAAAGCTGCGTATCCCAGGCAAGGACGCACGCTAAGGCTAATATTGGCAGTAACCAATAGTCTGTTTTCGGCGAGTGCTCATTGCGCGCTGGGCTTGTCAGGGATTTGTCCATAGCAGATGTTAGCGTAGCAATCCCGCGAAGCGGGATAAATTGCGAAGTGGAAACGAAGTTTCTTCTAAGCGTAGCAATCCCGCGAAGCGGGATAAATTGCGAAGTGGAAACGAAGTTTCTTCTAAGCGTAGCAATCCCGCAAAGCGAGATAAATTGCGAAGTGGAAACGAAGTTTCTTCTAAGCTCATGGCGGCTTGCTGGTGGTGAGTCAAATTGCAACCAAAGCCTCGCCTGGGGTCAAAACCTGTACTGGTTCAATTGGAAGCATGTAAAAATGCTCCGGCACGGCAGCTGCTTGGTTTGCGATAACAGTAGTTGACAGCGCGCGCTAAATCCTGATGCTCAACAGATGCCTAATGCGTCTAATGTCAGCCATCCTAAGAACGCTCATGGAGCAGCGCGAGCCGCTGCTTTTAGCGTGATTTTGGATGAAATTCCTGACCCAGTTTTCGTTAAAAACTCAGACCACCGCTGGGTTTATGTTAATCAGGCGTTTTGTGTGCTGGTTGGTAAAGATCGGCAATGGCTGATCGGAAAAAGTGATTTTGACATTTCACCGGCAACGGAGGCTCGCGTATTTTGGGCAAAGGATGACGAAGTTTTGCAATTCGGTGGCAGTAACGTCAATTTGGAGCAGCACACGAATCCTAGCGGCGAGTGTCGCGTCATTGAGACAAAGAAAACCTTAATCAAAATAGCGGGCAAAACCTACTTGCTGGGCATCATTCGAGATTTGACAGTACTGGCCGACATACAAGGTGAATTGTCACGTAGTAATCAAGAGCTAGAGCGGCGCCTACGGGAGCGAACTGCCGAGCTGCAGCACAGTAACGCGCAGCTGCAAAATATGGCTTTTTTTGACCCGCTTACTGCGTTGCCAAATAGGCGATTGCTAATTAGTTCGCTAGAACGGCGTTTGGGGCTTGCGAGTGGTCGAGGACTCGGCAACGGCGCCGTTGCGCCTGTGGCGGTGTTTTATATCGATTTGGATAACTTTAAACGGGCGAATGATTCGCATGGTCATCCGTTCGGGGATTCCATGTTGATGCAGTTGGCGGAACGGTTGCGCGCTATGACGCAGTTTTCCATGGTTTCCCGCGTCGGTGGCGATGAGTTTATTGCCGTGGCGCATGAAGGTTTACCGCTTGACTTGATAACCTTGGCCCAGGTTTGCCGCGAGATTTTGGAACGTGTTTCTCAGCCATTTTTGGTTGATCAAACAGAGGCATCTACCAGCGCCAGCGTAGGCGTCGCGATTTCCCCTGAAGATGGCACGGAAGTCGTCGAATTGTTGCAAAGCGCCAATACTGCAATGTTTCGCGCGAAAGACCGAGGTCGAAATCAATACGCGTTTTTTGCACCGACCATGAGTCTGCGTGCGCGTGAGCATGTTGCGCTTGAGCGCGGCTTAAGGCGCGCGATTCGAGCCGGCGAAATTGATGTATTGTTTCAGCCCATAATTTTGGCAAGTTCAGGCGCGCGAATTGGCGTTGAAGCCCTTGCACGTTGGCACGATCACGAAATGGGTGATGTTTCCCCCGAAAAATTTGTTGCGATCGCCGAAAGCTCAGGCTTAATTCACGAACTCAGCCACCATGTTTTGCGCCGTGCACTGAAGTTAGCGCAGGAGGCACTGCCAGCGGATCAGCGGCTCTGTGTCAATTTGTCGGCATTGCAGCTGGATCGTATGACGTTGGTTGAAGATGTAAGGCGCGCTTTGGTTGAAAGTAAATTTGACCCAGAACGTCTGGAGCTTGAAATTACCGAAAGTGCCGCTGCGAGTAAGGACGAACGCTTGATCGCCGTGCTTAATTCCTTACGCGATTTAGGCGTTGGTTTAGCACTTGATGATTTTGGCACGGGTTACTCGGCGCTTGCCCACATCCAGCGCTTACCCATCGACCGAATCAAAATTGATCGCAGTTTTGTTGTAGAAATTGCGACGGATGATAAATGTAGGGCTATGGTCGAGGCCATGATCCGAATGGGGCAGGCGCTCAACTTAAAAGTGCTTGCGGAAGGTGTTGAAACAACCGAACAACGCGACGTGCTATGCGCGTTGGGTTGCGATGAATTACAGGGCTACCTATTAGGCCGACCTGCAAGTCTCGCCGCAATTTAGGTTTTCAGCGTCACTGGCGCAGGATTTACTGGCGCAAGATTTACTGGCGCAAGATTTACTGGCGCAGAGTGGCACCAAATTCGATAACGCCGCCGCGTCTAAGTTCCACTGATACACCCCGAGGATCAAAATCAAGCGGATAACTGCCGACGGTGACGGGTGAGCGAAAAAATACTTCGCCAGCCGCGCGCAAATCGGGCTGAAATTTAATTTTAATCGGCGCGCGCCGCACGTTATCGATGTAAACATCGTAGTTTCCGGGCTCGGCGCCTTCTACGGAAATTTTGAATTCCTCCGAGGTCGTGCTTCGATCATATTGCGTGTCGAGAATGAAGCTTGCGCTGGCGGCAGTTGCTTGACCGCGCACCTGCGCCAAATTGAAGCGCTCGTTGACTGATAGCTCAACGCTCGCTGTGCCATTAGTTAAGCCCAAAGGTGATAGTTCGGAGGTCAGCCTAAAGGTTTGACTTATTTCCTTATTATTTCGATCAATGCCCTGGACTGAGAAGCTTTTTCCAGATACATCAAAGCTTAGCAGTGGCGCAAATTGATCCAATGCAGGGCTGCGAAAATGTACTTCGGCTTTGGAGCCAGTGCCAAATGGAAGCGCATTGAACTGTTTGACGCCATCGTTTGGCAGCGTCAAACTGTAAGAACCTACCGGAAGATCCCGAAATTCTAAGCGAAAATCGCTCGCGTCAGGTCTTTTTTCAAAAACCGCACGCGCACCAAATTGCGGCGTATTGATGAATTGTTCAAAGCCAACTGCAGCATCGCCTGCGAAAGTATTGTCAGAAATGCCGCCTGTGCAGCGTTTCGCTTGAGTTGATGCGCCTAGGCGCTGGAGTTTAAATGACCCAGTGCCTACGCGAATTTTTGCGACGGGTACGGGCGCTACGCCCTGGCTATTTCCTGCGGAATTAACTTGCACGACCGCACTTGCGACATTGCAATTATCAAACTTCAGTTCTAGCGTTCCCGTGGGCTCAAAACGCGGTGGTTCAAATACCCCCGGACTGACTTGACGCCCAGCGATTGGCGTGAGTAATTGCAAGCTCATCGGGCCTTTAGTTACTGGACCAGATGCGGTAAAAAATGTCGGCCGTCCATCTGCGTCATAGCTAAAGTAGATGACGATTAACGAAAGCTCGCCATTTTCATTTGGGTAGCTTTCAAATATAAACCCTTGTCCTACTGTTGCCGGGTCATACCAGTTGCCGTCAAAGGCACTCGTTACCGCTGCATGTGCGTGGTTTGCGACTAAACCCGCAAGAGAAAAAGCGAGTGCGAGCAGCGCTGTTTGAGGGGTTGATGAATTCATAATGGTCATTCGCTGCGTTTCCTGCATGGTTTTAGAGCCTATTGGCCCTCTTCTAAATCGGCTTCGAAATAATAAATACCGACGCCAGCGCGTCGATCAGTGCTGCTACCTGCGGCATCAACATCAATACCAAGTTGGGTGTAAAGCATGCGATCCGTTTTGACTGCGAACTGGTCGCAATGCTTACGAATCGCCTCACGCATTTCGTCCAATTTGGCAGCAGGAATCCGCTCATAAATTTCTTGTTGATAAAAAGCCGGCCCATCTTTTTTGCGGATGTTGTGAGCAATGGTTTCCAACAAATCGCCAGTTGCGATGCCCAAAATATTAAGTTTCTCTTCTTCTTGCTTACCGCTCACGGGTTCGTAATAGGCCTTTACTAACTTGACGTGATCGGCATCTACGCGCTCCACGGAACCCACACGTACCAACTCATCCAGTACCGCGCGATAGGGCTGATTGCCGGAATACATACGCACCAGTTCGGTAAAGCCGGATTCACCTTCGATAAGTAGGATTGCTGGCTGATCATCACTGTTACGAAATTTCGGGTCTTCTGCCCAACCTGAAAGCACGCGTGCTGCGCGGTTATAGCGCTCCGGGGTACCTTCTTTGGGCTCAGGCATTCGTACTAAACGATCCACTTCCCGACGGGTTAAGCCTGTCAATACCGCCACGCGACTTTTGGAGTTCTTACGCCCAGGAATGGTGAACTCCTTCATTGAAACGTCAACGTATACCCATTTCACTAGGTCGTTAAACGCTTTGTAGGACATGCCACTGCGCAGCACCGCACGCACCAACGGGCGCAATACTCGAACCACAGCGGCCGCAAGCGCCGTACGTACTTTGTCACTCATACTTTAGTTGCCTTTACCAGGACGTTAATCACACAATAATAATATTATTTAGACTAGTATTACTGTTCCGCGTGTGTATTGTGCGCTGGATTAGCCCCTCCTCACTGTAACTTAGTGTGAGCATACGCACAATAGACAATTGCCGCAAGGGTTTTGTGCCAATAGTTACAGTACGTTTTTATTCGTACTGTATGCGGTTTGCAGGGCTTAATTTTTTGTTGCCTAACTTTTATTGCGCTTACTTTGCGATCACCATTTCTTTCAGCAAATTGTCGGCACCGTCAACTTCCTGCATTAGCCATAGCATATAGCGTGAATCGACATGAATGGTGCGGGTCAGTTTGGGGTTGTAAACCCATCCAGAGCTTATCGCTTCATAGTTGCCATCAAAAGCTAAGCCGACTAATTCGCCTTTACCATTCATCGTTGGCGACCCGGAATTACCGCCAGTGATGTCCAAATCGCTCAAAAAATTGACCGGCACGCTGCCGTTAACCGCGTAACTGCCGAAACGTTTCGCTTTTATTGCTTCTAGCTGTTTTTGCGTTGCGTCAAACTCACCTTTGCCGGTGTGTTTCTCAACAATGCCTTCCAGGTTAGTGAACGGGGCATAGCTAATCGCGTCGCGCGCACTGTAGCCCATCACATTACCGTAAGTGACGCGTAGGCTGTTGTTTGCATCAGGATAAAGTGGTTTGCCAAGAGATGCGGCGTAGGCAATGCGTGCGTCCATCCAAAGCGGACGCAGGCGTGATTCATTTCCCAGCCGCGTTTTGTTTTGATTTTCGATTTTTAATAGCGCAGGCAAGAACGCCACGGCCATTTTGAGCGCAGGGTCATTTGAGCTTTCAATGGTCTTGCGATCCGCTTTAAACAAGCGTAGCCGCTCGTCGGTGTTACCCAATTTTGTCTCCGCAAACAATGCATCCAACTTAGCTGCAAGCTGCGGCGGTTCGCCCAGCCAAGCATCCAGTTCCGGCAAACGCTCAGCAGCTGGCAATGCGGCATAGCTAGACCACAAATACTCAGAAAGTGCGCGATCAACCTTTGCATCCCACCGCTTTTCTAGCGTGCGCAATCTTCCTTCAATACGAATCTCATCGCGTTCCTGAAAGCCATACTCGCGGCTTGCATCCGCTTTTTCGCGCTCAATACTGTGTCGGTAAAGATCCCGCGCCGCCGTGTACAAACCACTTTGATTCATCAGCGCAAGAATTTGATCTCGATTTCGTACGGCGCGCGCGTCCTTGAGCAAAGCCTGCAAACCGGCATAACCTTGCTCACCTGCGGGCGAGTTTTTCTTGGCCCACGTGGCGATGGTCTGTTCTTCAGCCGTCTTTTGCGCAACTACGGGCAGACCCGCAAAGCCATCGCGATTGCCCTCAAAGTTTTTTAGACCGTTATTTAAACTTGCAACTGTAGATGCGTACTTGATTGCTGCGTCCGGGCTGTTTGCCGTTTGCGTGGCGATAATCGAAAGCACTTTTTCGTATCGTGAAATGAGTGTGGGATAGGTGAAACTTTCCGCATCACCCAGTTCCTCTGCCAATCGGTAGCGGTTCGTGCGCCCAGGGTAGCCGGCGATCATTACGAAATCTTTGTCTGAAACGCCCTTCGCAGACACCTTTAAATAAGATTTTGGGCGGTACGGGACGTTGCTGTTTGAGTAGTCCGCTGGTTTTCCATCGGAACCAACGTAAGCGCGTAGAAAGCTGAAATCGGCGGTATGGCGTGGCCAAATCCAGTTATCCGTATCGCCGCCAAATTTTCCAATCGCTTCCGCCGGGTTATAGACCAAGCGTACGTCGCGAATTTCCATTTGTTTGACTAAGGAATACTTACTGCCGCCGTGAAATACATAGACGTCGCAGCGGTAGCCGCCGCCTTTTTCGCAAGCAGCGACCAACGCCTTTTGCCGCGCGTCGATGGTGTCAAAAGCTTTACGACCATTGGTTGGCAAATTTTTGCGAATCTGCGCGCTGACATCGGTAATTGATTCGGTGACATAGACGCGTAAAGTCGGTTCGCCAGGCAATTCCTCACCAATAGTCCTAGCTAAGAAGCCATCCTTCAGTAAATTGCGTTCTGGTTTGCTATTGAATTGAATCGTGCCATAGGCGCAATGGTGATTAGTTACCACCAACCCCATCGGGCTTACGAAAGAGGCAGTGCAGAAACCTAGGCCGACGACCGCGTTGAGCGGAAATGCATCCAAATTTCCCAAGGTTTTTGGATCTAACTCAAGTCCTTTAGCGCGCACATCGTCGGCCAATTCCTGCAATTGTTGTGGCTGCCACATCCCCTCGACGGCGTAGGCCTGAGTAACGCCGATAAAGCTCAGGGCGATGGCGATGGAAAGTTTGGAAAGCGGGTTGAATGATTTTGACATTGGTGTTCGCCTAATTAATTTGCGGCGAAGCATAGTCGTTCTAAGCAATATGTGCTGTATGCCAAATGTGTTGGTAATGGAAACTGAGTGTG